>Ga0209415_10010109_pt1 | contig 16108 bp, 11 predicted proteins | sample PeaSoiSIISIP2007_FD_187696 | JGI IMG/M metagenome (GOLD analysis project Ga0209415, IMG submission 187696) | Peat soil microbial communities from Weissenstadt, Germany - SII-SIP-2007 (SPAdes) (version 2) | ecosystem: Environmental > Terrestrial > Soil > Wetlands > Peat | place: Germany...
GTCACCGGCGGCGCGCTCGTCATCGTCGGCGAAGACTACGGCGAAGGCTCCAGCATCATGCAGGAACGCTCCCACGCCTTCGCCATGAAGTCGCAGATGTGGCTGCTCGACCCGCGCCCCAACCTGCCCTCCATCGTGCGCGCGGTCGAGCAGGGCTTCGCTCTCTCCGAAGCCAGCAATACTCCCGTGATGCTGGAGCTCCGCATCCGCGCCTGCCATGTGCACGGCCGGTTCCGCGCGAAAAACAACGTGCGCCCGCCCTTCGCCCTCAAGGACGCCATCGAGAACCCGGTGCGCGACGTCAGCCGCATCGTGCTGCCGCCATCCAGCTACCTGCACGAGCAGGAAAAGATCCTCAAGCGCTGGCCCGCCGCGCAGCAGTTCATCCGCCGCCACGCGCTCAACGAGCTCTTCGCCCCTGATGCGCAGAACGCCGCGCAGGACTTCGGCATCATCCTCCAGGGCGGCATGTACAACACCACCGTGCGCGCCCTCGAACTGCTGGGCTTGTCCGACGTCTTTGGCAATACGCAGGTGCCCCTCTACGTGCTCAACGTGACCTATCCGCTGGTGGACGAAGAGGTCCTGCGCTTCTGCGCCTCCAAGCGCGCCGTGCTGCTCATCGAAGAAGGACAGCCCGATTTCCTGGAGCAGAACCTCCACGCCATCCTGCGCAAAGCCGGGCTCGATACCAAAGTGCATGGCAAGGACCTCCTGCCCATGGCCGGCGAGTACACCGCCGCGGTGGTCATCCACGGCATCCTCAAATTCATCGAGGGTTGCGCGCCGGACCGCATCCACCGTGAGCGCTTGCCCACGGTGGTCCGCCCCGCGCCGCCCAAGCCGCAGGCGCTGCAGAAGCTCGACCGGGAGATCCATCCCCGCCCGCCATCCTTCTGCACCGGCTGTCCCGAACGCCCCATCTTCACCGCCATGAAGCTGGTGGAGCGCGAGCTGGGCTCGCACCACGTCAGTTGCGACATCGGCTGCCACCTGTTCTCCATCCTGCCGCCATTCAACATCGGCGCCACCACCATGGGATACGGCCTCGGATGGGCCGGCGCCGCCGCCTTCAACACGCGCGAAACCGGCAAGCGCACCATCAGCGTCATGGGCGATGGCGGTTTCTGGCACAACGGCCTGACCAGCGGGGTCGGCAACGCGGTCTTCAACCAGAACGACAGCGTGCTGGTGGTGGTCGACAACGCCTACACCGCTGCCACCGGCGGCCAGGACCTGCTCTCCTCGCAGGGCGCCAATCCCATCCGCACCACTCGCCTCTCCATCGCCGATGCCGTGCGCGGCGTCGGCGTGAAGTGGGTCCGCACCATCACCCGCACCTACGGTGTGGCCGCCATGCGCGACGCGCTCCGCGAGGCGCTCACCACCCGCGAGAAGGGCCCCAAGGTGATCGTGGCGCAGAGCGAGTGCATGCTGAACCGCCAGCGCCGCGTCGAGCCGCAGCTTCGCCAATCCGCCGCCGAAGGCCGCCGTGTGGTGCGCGAGCGCTTCGGCGTGGATGCCGACACCTGCACCGGCGACCACTCCTGCATTCGGCTCTCAGGCTGCCCATCTCTCACCATTCAGCCGAATCCCGATCCCCTGCGCCAGGACCCCGTGGCCACCGTGATCGATAGCTGCGTGGGATGCGGTCTGTGCGGCGAAGTGGCCCACGCCGCGGTGCTCTGCCCGTCGTTCTTTCGCACTGAAGTCATCTCCAACCCTACCCGGTGGGAACGGTTCAAAGCGCGCATCCGCAGCTCCGCGATCGCCTACCTGCAGCAGGGCATCGCTCGAAAACATGCCGCCTAAGCCCATCACCGTAGCCATCCTGGCCATGGGCGGCGAAGGCGGCGGCGTGCTGGCCGATTGGCTGGTCTCGCTGGCCGAGCACTCCGGCTACTACGCCCAAACCACCTCCGTCCCCGGGGTTGCCCAGCGCACCGGCTCGACCATCTACTACCTGGAGATGTTTCCCGAGGCCGCCGCGCGCGCCGCCGGCCAGGAGCCGGTGCTGGCCCTGATGCCCGTTCCCGGCGAGCTCGACATCGTGCTCGCCAGCGAGCTGATGGAGGCCGGACGCGCCATCCAGCGAGGGCTCGTCACGCCGGACCGCACCACCCTGATCGCCTCCACGCACCGCGTCTATTCGATGACCGAGAGGACCGCCATCGGCGATGCCCGAGTGGATGACGCAACTCTCATCGAGGCCGGCCGCGCCGCGGCGAAAAACTTCATGCACGCCGATTTCGCCGCCATCGCCCGCGAAGCCGACAGCGTGATCAGCGCCGCGTTGTTCGGCGCGCTCGCCGCTACGCATGCATTGCCCTTCGAGCGTTGGCAGTTCGAGGACGCCATTCGACGCGGCGGCGTGGGCGTGGATGGTAGCCTCCGCGCCTTTGCCGCGGGATGCGTGGCACAGGCATCCCTGCCTGTGGGGACGTTCGCCGCTCGCGACATCGTACAGGCCGGCGTCCAGCGCCTCACCGACTACCAGGACGCGCGTTACGCCGCCGAATACCTCGACCTCCTGGAACCCATCCGAGCCTTGGGCGACCCCGCCCTGCTCGACGAAACCGCGCGCTACCTCGCTCTGTGGATGTCTTACGAGGACGCCATCCGCGTCGCCGATCTCAAGACCCGCGCCGCGCGCTTCGACCGCGTGCATCGCGAATCGCGCGCCGGCGCGGGTCAGTTGGTGCGGATTAACGACTACGTGTATCCGCGGGTCGGCGAGCTTGCCGACATTCTCCCGGCCCCTCTCGGCGAATGGCTGCTCCGCACGGGGTGGGCGCGCCGGATGGTGGAGCGTTTCACGCGCCACGGCAAGGTCGTCGAGACCACGTCATTGCGTGGCTTCCTGCGCCTCTACGCGGTGGCCGCCCTGCGCCCGTGGCGGCGCAAATCGCTGCGCTACCTGAGGGAGCACCGCAGGATCCGCGAGTGGCTGACGCTGATCCCGGAGCTGGCCGCGGAGAATCACGCGCTCGCGCTGGAAGTCGCCGTGTGCCCGCGCCTGATCAAGGGCTACGGCGACACCCATGTGAACGGCATGCGCAAGTTCGATGCCTTGATGGCCGCGCTTCCTACTTTGCGCCGCATGGACGATGCCGCCCCGCGCCTGAAAAAGCTGCGCGAAGCCGCCCTGGCCGACGACACCGGTCAAAAGCTGGCCGAAGCCCTCAAGCTGGTCAGCAGTAGCTCATAGGAACTCTTCGCTTTGGCGCGAGCCCTATCATATCACGTACGTTTGTTTCGTCTGAAAAGCAGTTGCGTTGATTCGAGTGGAACGAGTGTTCACTTTCGTGTATCTCGGGCGCGAGTCGAGCCCACCCTGCGAACCGTGAGGCCTGTTGAGTCGGCCTGGGATTTGCAGACGATGCCGTTTAGCATCTCGCAAAGAGCGTTGAGCGATTCCTGGGCTTCTCTAAGTCCATCTCTTGATTTCGTGAGCAACTCTGCCTTGTCCGCCATACCGGCTGCAACCTTTTCGAGTGCCTTCAGTTCGTCTGGCAGAGTGCGGCATAGAAGAAGTTGCGTTGTGCCGGTTGCTTCCGCCAGACAAACGTCCATCAAAAATGCGAGATGGACCAGGTCCCCGGTGGGGAGTTCCGCGTTGATGTGCGAAGCCATCTGTTTTTCCCGACCCCTCCGCCCCCAGAATTTCCAAAGTGGCTTGACCGACGGATCAGGCGCGTCATCGATCGCACGTGCCATTATCACGTCGCCAGTCACCTCGAAGTTTACGGAGGTCACCGCGGTACTTCCGCAGATCCTTTACGCCGTCTTCGGTTGGGCCCTCATGGAGACGTTCTTTTGACATTGCAAAGATATGCTCAAGCATCGAGATCTGATCATCTCTTCGGGCCTTTAGTAGTCTATCGAGTTTGCGGTTGGCCTCCGACAATTTACGCGAGAGGTCCATCCCCGAAATGACGTGCGCCGCGGAGACAACAATCGTCGAAAGCTCGGACAACTTAAGCCACTTCGTCGTGTCGCTCCTCATGATTTCGAACGTCCGTCCTGTCTCGACGTCTTGTAGGACCGGCAAGACCTTCGTGCTCCCTTTATGCTCCAGCAGCTTGGCTTGGCCGGATTCGTATGCGCGGAGCCCGGCTTCGGACATTCTGCACAAAAGCGTACCACGCTTGCCTTGCTTCGCCATCGAGACGCCCTGGACGACACATTGGAGCGGCTCCAATCCAAGCGTGCGGGTCAGGCTTTCGAGTTCGTCAGCGCCGAATTTCGAAAGTGAATCGCTGTAACGACATTGCCTCTTCAAACGAGAGAGCGGCTATGGGCGATTTCGGCGACTCGCGAACGGCCAGTGCTACTGATCGCCGCGCACGGCGCCGCTGCCACAACATAATGCAAATCGCAATTGCGGCCACTACCAAGCCGCTGAACAGGTATTCGATTTCCAGATCCCAACTCATGACGAATTAGCCCAATCGTGGTTAGCTGAATTATCCATCGGGCACCAGTTTCCGCGCATCCCGTCGCGCCGAAGGCCGAGGTGTCTCGGCGTGTGGCTCCCAGTCCTGATTGTTGGTCCATGCCGCCATTTGCGTCCACTTGCCCACGCGTGTTGCGCCTGACACGGGCCCATCCCGCTGTAAGCCAAGCAAAATCAATAATTTCCCTTGTGGCTACCCTCCTGCATCCTTCCATCCCGTACGGAGGATCGGCAGATGTTCAGAAATCACTTGGAAGATCGGATGAAGAGGTTGGCAGCCCTCAGCAGCGTTGTCCTGATGGCTGCCGCGGAAGCCCTTGCCCAGGACAGGCAGGCGTCGCTTTCAAGGCGCATCGTCGTGAGCATCCCCGACCGCAAGTTGGCGGTACTTGAATCGGGCAACGTGGTGAAGATCTTCCCGACCGCCGTGGGCGCGCCGAAATCGCCCAGCCCGGCCGGCTCCTACAAGATCGTGGAGCGCATCCCCGATCCTACGTGGTATGGCCACGGCCACATCGTGCCCCCCGGAAAGAACAACCCGGTCGGCAGCCGCTGGATCGGGCTCAGCGCCAAGGGCTACGGAATTCACGGCACCAACAATCCGGCGTCCATCGGCCACAACGCATCGCATGGCTGCATCCGCATGCGGAACAGAGATGTCGAGCAGTTGTTCGAAATGGTCGCAGTGGGCGACCCGGTGGAACTAGTGGGCGAGCGGACCCCGGAAACCGAGCAGATCTTTGGCGCCGTGCTGGTTGCCCAAGTTGCCGCGCCGGTTGCCCCGCAGGTCGCCGCACAAGCTGCCACGCCGAATGCCCAGTAAAGGAGAGTAACGATGGACAACATTCTTGGTTGCGTGCTGATGGTTGCGATTACGTTTCCAGTTTCGTTCCTGGTGGCGCGGACCTGTCTGCGCGGAGTCATCCGGCTGGTAACATCCGGCTCACTACCGAGGGGAGCGAACCGAGATGTGCTATGATCGCAGCCGTGAAGGGGTGGCCCGCGGCTCTCTCCGCGCTCCTGTTCTTCCTCCCGCCGGGTGCAACAGCCGCTGAAGACTCGAACGGCGCCGCGCGCGAGCTCGCTCGGAAGACGGTGGTGTTCGCAGGCCGCGGCGAACCGGTGCTGGCGGTCTGGCGCAACGTGTCGTCGCTGGGCTCGCCCGAATTTGCCCAGGTGCGCACGGCCTTCGAGACGGCGCTGAAGGATGCCGGCGGCCGCCTCAGCGACCTGGCGCCTTTAGCTGAAGCGCACCTCACGCTTTCCGAAAACCGCTCGCAGTACCTGTTGGTGGAAGAGGCGCGAAAAGGCGAAGAGCGGCAGGTGTGGATCGCGTCATGGAACCGCAGCGCCGCGCCGTCCCTCACCGCGCTCGCCATCACGCTCGACAAGAAACTGGTGTTTGAGCAGGACGAACCCATGCTCGACGTTGCCTTTCCCGCCGGCGGAATGCTGGTGCTCTCGCCCTCCAGACTCGCGTTCTTCAGGGGCCAGGCGGCGGCCGGCCAGGGGCAGACCGTGTCCCTGTCACCGGTCAAACCGTGGCCGCGCGACTTGCGAGGCCACTTGCGCGTGGCCGGCACGACCTTTCAGGCATTTCTGCCCGGCCTGGTCTGTAGCGGCGCTTTGGAACCCGCTCTCTCCATGGACTGCCGGACTAGCGAGGAACCGTGGGTGCTGGAATCGGGGAGCCGGACGCTGCTGCTGGCCGCTTTCGCTCCGGCGCGAAACTACTTCGACGGGCGCGTGACTTCGCAATCCGGCCTGCGGAAGACGGTGGCGCCCTTCTATTCCGCGGCTTCCGTGGAGGAACAGGGACGCACTCTGTGGCTGCTAGCCATGGTCGATGGGCGCACTCAGATCTTCGACGCCGCGCTCGAACCCGCCGGCACGCTCAGTGCCGCGTGGGGCAGCGATATCGCGGGCACCGATGCGCGCTGCGGCGGAGGTTCCGTGCTCGCCACACGGCCCGGCGATTCGACCGCGCCCGACGCCGTTCAGGCGTTCTCGATTGTCGACCGCGCGGCAACGCCCCTTACCGCGCCCGCGGAATTTCCCGGGCCTGTGGTGGCGTTGTGGTCCTCCGGGGGGACGGCGGCCGTGGCGATTGTCAGAAATCCAGGTACAGGCAAGTATGAGGCTTACACCATCTCCATTTCGTGTTCGTAAGTGGCACAGACAATCCAGGGCGCTTTCGACTGCCAACCGCGCACTCGGTTGCCTCCTCGTCCTCCTCGCCCTGGGCGCCTCCGCTGCCACTCGCCCGCACTACGGCGGCACGCTGCGCGTCGAAATCCGCGAATCCATCGAGTCCCCCGACCCGCCACAAACGGGCCCCACCCTCGCGCAACTGCCTCCCGGCTTTGCTCCGGCCCAATGGGACGCGCCCAGCCACGCGATCTACAGCGCCGACGACAAGGGTCCCGGAGGCCGCCCCTTCCTCGACGCCATCGAAATCCAGATGGCGCGCCCCCTTGCCGGCCAATCCATCGACCTCGACCTGGGCAAGGCCGATCTGGTGGAGATGGACGCCAACGAACCCCGCCGCAACGCTCCCGCGCGCAGCCGGGTCTGGTCGTCCTCGCCCGTGCGCCTTCTCGCCCTGGTCTTCGGCGCGCGCATCGAAGACCCGCGAGTCCGGGAAGCGCTCGCCCTGGCCGTGGATCGCACCGCCATTCACAACGTGCTGCTGCAACGCCAGGGTGAAATCTCCGGCGCCTTGCTGCCCCAGTGGCTGTCGGGGTACGCATTTCTCTTTCCCGCTGTGCAGGACGCCGGGCGCGCGCGCTCTCTCCTCGCAGGCGTACCGCCGGCGGCGCGGACCCTCTCGCTCGCCGTGCCCGACCCCGCCTACCGCCGCATCGCCGACCGCATCGCCCTCAATGCCCGCGACGCCGGCCTGCTGCTCTCCGCGGCGCCGCTGAGCTCGATTGCCGACCTGCGGCTCATCGAGGTGCGCATCGAATCTTCCGACCCGGCCCGCGCACTCGCCGCTCTCGCCGCCGCACTTGCGCTTCCCGAGCCGCCCAAGGCGGAATCGCCCGAAGCGCTGTACGCCGCTGAGCGCGCTCTTCTCGAAGGCTTCCGCGTGGTTCCCCTGTTCCATCTGCCCGACGTCTACGGCGTCAACCCGCGCGTCAAGGGCGCACCCGGCATCACGCCCCTGGGCGAGTGGCGCTTCGAAAACCTCTGGCTGGAGCCGCCCCGGCCATGAACTTCCGCACACGCCTGCTGCTGATCTTCACCATCGCGGTGGTGGCTTCGGTCGGCGTGGCGGATTGGCAGGTGTCGGTCTCGACGCGCGAAGCGTTCGAGCGCCTGGAATCGCAGCGTGTGGATGTCCTGGTGGCGCAATTCCGCCAGGAATTTGCTCGGCGCCGCGCGGAGATTGCCCGCGCGGTCCAGCGCATTGCCGATTCCGATGCGGCCACCACCATCGCCATCGCGCCCGATTACGGCGAATACGTCGGCGAGGCTGTGCAGTTGGCCGCCACCCATGGCCTGGACCTGCTGGAGCTGGTGGCGGGCGATGGCACCATCATCTCCTCCGCCGAGTGGCCCGCCCGCTTCGGCTACAAAGAGGACTGGCTCACCACGGGCGCCGGCTGGAACTCTCTGGGCGCGTTCCTGAAACGCGAGGAGCTTCCGGATAGCGTCACGCTCGCGCTGGTGGCGGTGGCCACCCGCAATGTAGCCGATCGCACGCTGTACGTCGTCGGTGGCCAGCAGCTCGACAAGGATTTCGTCTCGTCGCTGGTGCTGCCAGCGGGCATGCGCGTGCTGCTCTACCGCAACCTCGGTGTGGGGCAGGTTTCCGAGCTGCCCAATCTCGAAACCCTCATCAGCCAGACCCTGCAGCAGAAGCGCGAACTCACCTCCACCATCGGGCAGGGCGCCGACGCCGAAATCTTCCACGCCATTCCGCTTCCCGGCTACGAAAACAATCTGCTCGGGGTTCTGTTGATCGGCAGCTCCCGCCGCGAGCTGGTGGAGTTGGAATCGTCGCTTCGCCGCATCGGAATTCTGGTGGCGGCGGGCGGGATCTTGCTCGGCATCGCGCTGAGCTGGTGGGCCAGCGCGCGCGTCACCCGCCCGGTGCGGCGCCTCGCCGAAAGCGCCGCCAAAGTGGCCGCCGGCGATTGGGGCGCTACCGTGGAAATCGCTTCCAGCGACGAGATCGGCCGCCTCGCGGGCGCTTTCAATCGTATGACTCATGAGCTGGTGGAGCAGCGCGAGCGGCTGGTGCAGGCCGAGCGCGTAGCCGCGTGGCGCGAGTTGGCGCGGCGCCTGGCGCACGAGCTGAAGAACCCGCTCTTTCCGCTCCAGATCACCGTCGAAAACATGCAGCGCGCGCGGGCGGGCTATCCCGATCAGTTCGACGAAGTCTTCCGCGAGGGCACCGCCACCCTGCTCGCCGAGCTGGCCAACCTGAAGCAGATCATCGGCCGCTTCAGCGATTTTGCTAAAATGCCCGCTCCCGAAATGCAGGCCGTGAACTTCAGCTCGCTGGCCGGCGAAACGCTGAAGCTCTTCGAGCCGCAGCTCGCCAAAGCCCGGGTGGCGGCCAAGGCCGATCTGGATCCCCGCCTGCCCACCGTGCAGGCCGATCCCGAGCAGATGACGCGCGTGCTGCGCAACCTCATCTTGAACGCCATCGATGCCATGCCGGAAGGCGGCACCCTCACGGTGCGGACCGCCGCGCTGCCCGCCGGGGTGCGCATCGAGGTTTCCGATACGGGCCAGGGCCTCACTCCCGAAGAGGGCCAACGCCTCTTCACGCCCTACTACACCACCAAGACGCACGGCACGGGCTTGGGCCTGGCGATCGTGCAGTCGGTGGTGAGCGACCACAACGGCCGGATCTCGGTAGAGAGCCAGCCGGGGAAGGGGGCGACGTTCCGGATCGAGCTGGCGTAGGGTGATTACACGTTCTCGGGATCTCGTGCTTCAGTTGCGGAATCCGCTCCCTAACCCTGGCGGAGCCGAAACCAAAAAAGGAAAAACCAAGCTCACCGCAGAGACGCCGAGGCGCCGAGAAAGCGCGGAGAAAACCAAAGTCAAATCCTGAGAGCGCAGAGGTAGCAGAGAGCGCAGAGAAAGCCACGCCCGATGGAGCGGACGGATTCTGGCAATTCCGGCAAGAACCTAACAACGGAGGTACTGACGGTCGCGGCTCTGTCACAGGTATCGGTAAGATAGGATGGGGCGCATGATACCGGCCATCGCCATTTCGGCTGTTGCGGTCTTTGCCTCGGGCGTTTTCGCCCAAACTACCCCGGCCCCGGCGTTCGAGGTGGCCTCGGTGAAGCCCAACAAGTCCGGGTGCGGTAATTCGTCCACATATGCCAGAAAAGGCGAAATCACCATGGAAAATGTCTCGCTCAAGAGCTGGATTGAGTGGGCCTACAACCTGAAAGACTATTCGCTCTCGGGGCCGGCCTGGCTCGACTCGGAATGCTTCGATGTGATCGCCAAGCCGCCGTCCGGCATTCAGTTGGAGTGGTCCAAGCCGGATGTGTTCAAGCCCATGCTGCAGTCACTGCTGGTGGAGCGGTTCAGGCTGGCTTTTCATCGCGACTCGAAAATGCTCCCGGCTTACGCCCTGATCGTCGATAAGAAGGGCGCGAAAATCCAGCCGGCGGAAGGCGGTGGCCCCCCTGGAACGACGTCCGGGAGGGGCCTCTTGGGAGGCACGAAGCTTTCCATGGCCGATTTCGCCGACCTGCTCTCGCAACACGTGGACCGCCCGGTGCAGGATCTCACCGGGCTCGAAGGTGTCTTCGACCTCAGGCTGAAATGGACAGAAGACAGCCTGCCCGTCGTGCCTGGAGAGCCGGTCGAAAGCGCTACCGGGCCTTCCATCTTTGTGGCCTTGCAGGAGCAACTGGGGCTAAAGCTGGAAGGGCGGAAGCTGCCTGTTCAGATCCTGGTGATTGACCACATAGAGAGGGTTCCCACCGAGAATTATTGAGTCCCGCATATTACGGCGGCAAAACCGGCGGCCGGCATTCAGAGCGGCAGCCGTGCGCCGCGTGTTACAAGTATGTTCCGGGGGAAACCGGGTGTTCGAGTTTATCAGCAAGCTCTTCTCCAACCAGTTCATGCCGCACAAGATGTGCTTCCTCGGGGATTCCGGCGTCCTGTGGCTCCAGGTGGTCTCGGATTCCCTCATCGCCCTGGCGTACTACCTGATTCCGTTCCTGCTCTTCTACTTCACCAGGAGGCGGCGGGATATCGGTTTCCATTGGATTTTCGTGGCTTTCGGCTCGTTCATCCTGGCCTGCGGGACCACCCACGCGATGAGCGCGGTGACGGTCTGGAATCCGGTGTACCGGCTGGAAGGCGTCATCAAAGCGCTCACCGCGATTGCCTCGATCGCCACGCTCGCGATGCTGAGCCGCATGATGCCGCAGTTGGTCGCGCTCCCCAGTCCCGCGCAACTCGCCGCGGAGGCCGAAGAGCGCCGCGCCGCCGAGGAGGAGGTCCGCAGCGTCAATGCGGAACTGGAAGGCCGGGTGGCGAGGCGCACCGCCGAACTGGTCCAAAACGAGTCGATGTACCGGCAATTGGCGGCCGAACAGAAACAGGCGGCCGAATCGCTGGAGCAGGCGCTCGAGAACGTGCGCCGGGAGATGAAGCGCCGGCGCGATTTGGAGAGCCAACTGATCCAATCGCAGAAGATGGAGGCTGTGGGCAGGCTGGCGGGCGGCGTGGCGCACGACTTCAACAATCTGCTCACCGTAATCCTGGGCTACAACGAGATGCTGTTCGAGCAGGTAAAAGGAGACCCGGCGGCCATCGAGTACACCCGGGAAGTGCTGCAGGCCGCGGAGCGCGCCTCGGCCCTCACCAACCAGTTGCTCGCCTTCAGCCGCCGCCAGGTGTCGGCGCCGCGCATGGTCAATCTCAACGAAGTGGTGGGACACATCGATAAGATGCTGCGCCGGATCATCGGCGAGGATGTCGAGCTCGAAATCCGCCTCGCGCCGGAGCTGGCGCCGGTGCATGTCGATCCCGCTCATATGGACCAGGTGATCATGAACCTCGCGGTCAATTCGCGGGACGCGTTGCCGAGCGGCGGCAACCTCACGATCGAGACTGCCAACGTGCAACTGACCGAGGAGTATGCCGGAGGCCACCTGGATCTTGCGCCGGGACCATACGTCCTGCTTTCGGTCAGCGACAACGGAACGGGCATGGATGCGGTCACGAAGTCACGGCTGTTCGAACCCTTCTTTACGACCAAGGAGAAAGGGAAGGGCACGGGGCTGGGACTTTCGATCGTGTATGGAATTGTGAAACAGCATGGCGGCCAGATTCTGGTCTACAGCGAGCCGGGCCAGGGCACGGTCTTCAAGATCTATCTTCCGGCCGCGGTGGCGCCCGCTGAAGCGGCGGCGCCCGCCGGCCAGGAAACACGCGCCACGGTTGCCCGCCACAACATTCTGCTGGTGGAGGATGAAGACCAGGTGCGGAACCTGACACGCACGATGCTGGTGCGGCGAGGCCATCGGGTTCTTCACGCCGGCTCGGCCGCGGACGCGCTGGCGTTGGCTCAGGACGCTTCCGAAGCCATCGATCTGCTGCTCACCGACATTGTGATGCCGCGGATGAACGGCCTGGAACTGGCGAAGGAGATCCGGGCTTTGCGCCCCGGGATCCTGGTTCTCTTCATGTCGGGGTACACGGATAGCAACGTGGTGAGCCAGGGCATGATCGACGCCGATGCCCCCTTCATCCAGAAGCCGTTCACGGCGGCGGCGTTGTATAGGAAGGTAGAGGAAGTTTTGGGCGGGTAGGCAAATCTGAATTCACCGCGGAGACGCGAAGACACGGAGAAAAACGCGGAGAAAATCAAGAGAAAGTCGACCCTGAGAAAACGGAGGAGGCGGAGGTACAAGGGACTGGGGAACCGGGTTCAGCAAAGGGGTCCGCAATACATCGGTGAACTTCCGAAGCCGTATACCAAGGCACCCCGCTTCTCCGCTCGCTCCGCGTTCTCGATCCCGACGACGAAGCCGAGCCGGCCAATTCGCGCGAATCCGTTTCTCTTTGCTTTTCTCCGCGCTTATCTCCGCGTCTCTGTTCCTCCGCGGTGCGCTACGTTTTGGCGACGTCTACCGAACCTCCACCCAATAGGGCATCATGCGCAGGAAGCCGCCTTTCATCCAGGCATGAAAGGGCCCGCGCCCGAGCACCCGAGCGAGCTTCGACTCCAGCAAGTCGTCTTCCTGCGAGCGCTTCATGATGACGTCGAGGATGCTGTGCCTGGGCGGATAGGTGACCAGGCTGACCTGTTCGCCCGCGGGAATGTTGGCCTTCTTCTTCACCAGGTCGATAGCGGTGTCCAGGCCGCCCAATTCGTCCACCAGGCCGTTGGCCTTGGCTTGCGAGCCGAGCCATACGCGGCCCTGCGCCAGCGGCTCGATTTCGCCGAACGAGCGGCGCCGCGCGGCGGCCACCTTGGCGACGAAATCCTGGTAGCTTTCATCGATGCCTTGCTGCAGCTTCTCGCGCTCGTCGGGAGTCAGGGCGGTGTAATCGGAATCGATGCCGGCATGCTTTCCGCGCTGGATGGCGTCCTTGGTGATGCCGAGCTTGTCGTAGAGGCCGTGCAGGTTGGGCTTGCCGAACACCACGCCGATGGAGCCGGTCAGCGTCCCGGGGTACGCCACCAGCGGGTCGCCGGTCAGCGCCATGTAGTATCCGCCCGAGGCCGCGGTGTCGGACATGGAAATCACGGTCGGCTTCCTCTTGCTGAGCAGGTTCATCTGGCGCCAGATGTCGTCGGACGCCGCGACCTCGCCGCCGGGCGAATCGATTCGCACCACCACCGCCTTGATGGTCGAGTCGTTGGCCACCTGCTGCAGGAGTTTGTCGAAACCGTATGAGGTCAGGCTGCTCTCGTCGGCGCCGTTGTCTCCGGATGCTCCGCGCACGATATCGCCCTCTCCGATCACCAGGGCCACTCGGCTCTTACCTCCGAGGCCGACGGACTCGGCCGGCACCTTCGCATACTTTTCGGCGGGGACCTTGATCGGCTCGCCCGAGTGCAGGCTGTCCTTGAGCTCTCCCCACACCTGATCCTCGAATCGCAATTCGTCCACCAGCCCGGCTTTCAGGGCCTGGGTGGCGGTGAACGGCCCCTGGTCGATGATCGCCTGCACATCCTGCGGCGATTTATTGCGCGCGGCCGCAATCTTCTCCACCAGGTTGGTGTACAGATCGCCCACCACGCTGCTCATCACTTCGCGCGTTTCCGGACTCATGTCGCTGCGGGTGAACATATCGCCGAAGTCTTTGTACTTGCCGGCGTGCTCGACTTCCACTGCGACTCCGAGCTTGTCGAGCGTCTTCTGGAAATACATCAGCTCGGCGCGCAGGCCCTTGAGCATCAGGGGATCTTCCGGCCCGAGAAAGATGCGGCCGGCGGCCAAAGCGACATAATAATCGCGCGTCCCGGGGGCGCGCAGGTAGGCATAGACCGGCTTTCCGGACTTGCGGAACCGCTCCACGCCGGCGCGCATTTCCTCGAGTTTGGCCCACCCGGCGGCGAGGCCTTCGGGTTCCAGCATCACGGCTTTGATATGCGAATCGGCGGCCGCTTTGCGCAGCGTCATCCAGATGTTGGAGACCGTAAGAGCGGGGCGGTCGCCGCCCAGGAATTCGGGCAGTTCGACGGGCGGCTTCTCGGGGATTTCTCCTTCGAGGCGGAGCACCAGCACCGAGTTGCCGGCGATCTGCGGCGGCTTTTCGCGAAAGCGCAGGAGGGCGAGGAAGATCAGGATGAAGGTGAGGAAGACCAGCGCGACTCCGGTGAGCAGGCCGATGAAGAACTTTGCCATAGCTACTCAAGGTAGCACGCAGGACCGGCCTGGAGGCTTGTGATCTCTGGTACAGATCGTGGGGCGGGCTATCCTGGAAACTCCGGAAGGCGAAGACGTGATCTGCAAGACCTGGCGCGTTCCCATGATCGAGCTAAACTTCTTTGAAAATGGTATAAACAGCGCATGCGGCAAGTCCTGATGGTATTCGCCCTGGCATCTATCGCGTGGGGGGCCGATTCGCGCCCCAAAGTGCGCGCGGTCACCGCGTTCATCAACATCGACCCCCAGACGTACGCCGCCGGGTACGAAGACACCATGAAGTTCCTGAACAGCGCCAGCGAGGCTTATCGGAGGGCGGGGTTCGAGGTGGAAACGTTGCGCATCGTTACGCAGCCGTACACGCGGTACACCAGCGGCATGAGGCGCGACGAGGCCCTGACCTTCCTCTCCAAGCTCGACGATCTCTCCGCGAAACTGAAGTTCTCGCCCAACATCGGGGCCGCCATGGTGGGAGATGGCGACGATGTGTCGTCGCTCGACATGCTGGCCCAGGCCCTCGCGACCACCAGGCTGAATGCCAGTCTCGTGGTGGCAGGCGAAGACGGCGTGCACTGGCGCGCCATTCGCGAAGCGGCGAAGCTCATCAAGAACATCGCGCAGCGGAGCAAGCACGGCGGCGGCAACTTCAACTTCGCGGTCACCGCGATGGTCAAGCCGTACGGCCCGTTCTACCCCGGGGCGTACCATCTGGGCACGGGCCGCACGTTCGCCGTGGGTCTGGAAGGAGCCAACGTGGTTGCCGATGTGTTCGCGCAGTATCGCGACCCGCGCGAGGCGGAGAAGCAGTTGTCGGCCGCGCTCGGGAAACACTTGCGCGATGCCGAGGCGGTGGCCACCCAAATCGCGTCCTCCAGCGGCTGGACGTACGCCGGAATCGATCCGACTCCCGCTCCCCTGGGCGACGTGTCGATCGGCCGCGCCATCGAATTATTCACCGGAGGCCCCTTCGGCGCGAGCGGCACCATGACCGCCGCGGGAATCATAACGCGCGCCGTGCAGTCGGCGCCCATCAAGCGAATCGGGTACTCCGGCCTGATGGTCCCGGTGATGGAGGATAACGTTCTGGCGAAGCGCTGGGCGGAAGGCGCGTACAATATGGATTCGCTGCTGGCCTACTCGGCGGTGTGCGCCGGCGGCCTGGATACCGTGCCGCTGCCCGGCGATGTGACCGAGGAGCGGATCGCGCGCATCCTGGGCGACGTGGCCACGCTGGCCTACAAGTGGAACAAGCCGTTGGCGGCGCGTTTGCTGCCGGTGCCCGGCGGCAAGCCCGGCGATCGCACGGAGTTCGACGATCCGCGCATGGCGAACACCGCGATCCAGGCGCTGAAGTAGCTTTGGCGGCAGCCCGGTCATACTGGGCCTCGCATAATGAAAGGGGCAGGACCGTTCCTCTTGACTTATCGGTTAATCCTAGCTTACCGTAAGTCATGGCTGACCGTCAAGCGCTGCTGGCCGCCTTCGCCGATCCTACTCGCCAGGCCGTGCTGAACCTGCTGCGGCGCCGCGCGTTGACCGTCCGCGAATTGGCCGATCGCCTCCCGGTGAGCCGGCCCGCGGTCTCGCAGCACCTGCAGGTTTTGAAATCCGCGGGCCTGGTGGAGGAAGAGCGCCAGGGTACCCATCACTTCTTCCGCCTGAACCCCGCAAGCCTGGCCGAATTGCGTTCGCTGGTCGACTCTTTATGGCGAGACGCCCTGACTGCGTTCTCGAATTTCGTCGAAAAGGAGAAACCCAACCGTGCCCGAAAAAAGCAAAACAAGCG
>Ga0209415_10010112_pt1 | contig 16105 bp, 15 predicted proteins | sample PeaSoiSIISIP2007_FD_187696 | JGI IMG/M metagenome (GOLD analysis project Ga0209415, IMG submission 187696) | Peat soil microbial communities from Weissenstadt, Germany - SII-SIP-2007 (SPAdes) (version 2) | ecosystem: Environmental > Terrestrial > Soil > Wetlands > Peat | place: Germany...
CGCTGTCGTGTCTACAAGTCTTCCCTGTCACGCAGTGAAGTGCGCTCCGCCGCGTATGCGCACCGGTGAACATGAGTGCGCCGATCGGGGCGTCAGCGTTTACGAGCGTTTACGCGGCACCGCTTGTCCCACCATGGCGTCGCGGAGTCGGCGTGTCGCAGGTCGATTGAAGATCGGGACTCACTGCCATGTGAGCGTCGCGAATCGCAAGGTCATGGGGCCGATAGGAGGCCCGATCCCGCTACCGCCTTCGACCCAGAGGACACCGAACGTGGATCCGGCACCGAGAAGCACCATCTCGCCGAAATCAGCGGTCACCATCACCCGGCTCGGTGGGCCCGCGATGGCCTCGGCGAAGATCGGCCCGTCAGCACCCGCCGTACCGGAGGACTGTCCGCTCCCTGCGAGGGCGACGATTCGTCCACACGCGTCCGCACTGGCCGCAACAACGTTGTCGTCGACCTGGGCGGCGGACGGAGCCCCGCCGCCGTCCGTTTCGTACAGCGTCATCGCCGAGCTGTAGCGCACCAGCGTGGCCAGATCCTGCGGCCCTGCCGAAAAGAACGCGAGCAGATTCCCCGGCCCAATGGAGATCGGCGCGGGAGGCGACGACCACTGCACCTCGGAAACGAATACGGCCGACGAGCTGTCGGGCTGGACCTGCGCGTACGCGGCATAGGGGACCCCCGCGAGAACGGCGAGCGACGTGGCGCTCCCGGCGCCGACCGAATTGATCAAGACCGGAGACTGAGCGATGCCGCCCGCGCCGATGAGCGCGGCGTACTCAAACCACTCTCCGGCGCCGCCCTCCTGGATCTGCGGCCCCTCGGTCCACTCGAGGACGAGATCGTCGCCGACTGCGACCAGGCTGTTTGGGCAAGCGCCGGGGGAGCGCGACGCAGCCTGCACCGGGGAGCCGACGGCTGCACCGCTGGAGTCGAGGCGCTGCACGACGAGGCTGGCGTCGTTTCCCCAGGCCACGGCAAAACCGTTCCCGGTCCACGCAGCGACCGGATTGCAGGAGCTGCTGGTGACCACCTGTGTCGCCCTGGATGAGGCGACGCCTCCACAGGGCGGGTGGAGAACGGACGCCCAGATCGCTCCCGGGACGGGAACATCGATCCACGCGGCCAGAAAGGTGTCTCCCGAGGGACTCGCGGCGAGCGTCGGGTTGAAGGGACTCCGGTCGGGAGTGGTCACCGTCCCGGACTCCGAGATTCGGAGGCTGGTTTTCTGACAATCCTCCGCAGATGAGTCGAATGGGGTGCAAGCATCTTCACTGTTCGAGCCCGACCCACCGCTCGACGACGAGGACACGGCGTCAGTCTCCGCAGCGTCGCCGCCCTGGCTGTTCGCGCCGGCGCCGCCGCACCCCGCCGAGAACCCGACGACGGCGGTCAGACCGGCGAGCACCACGGGGGCTCGCTGCATCGGAAGCTTCCCCCCGCCTTTCATCGTGCTTCTCGGCTCCCGCGATCGAAGCGTAGCAGCTTAGTCGGACCCGAGGCTGGAGTCCGAGCCGGAGGGAGGAGGGGGGGCCGGCCGACGGACAAGGTGGCGGCAATTCAGTGCGCCGATTCGACGAAGTCGCTCTTGAGCGGCGTGTACGTGTCCGAGCGCGTCGTTGCCCCGCCCCGAGTGACCATCACGCCCTCGAACACGGCCTCGACGCCCCAGCTCGAATCGAGGCGCGGGCCGTCCTGTAGCTGGAAGTGCAGGTGAGGTTCGGTCGAATGCCCGCTGTTGCCGCAGAGGCCGAGCAGGTCACCGCGATGAACCGCGCCGCCCACTTTTACGTGCACGCTTCCCGGCTGCAGATGCGCGTACGCCGAGTACAGGGTTGCGGAGTGGCGCACGATCACCATGTTGCCAGGGATGAATGAGGAGTCCTCCATTCCGGGGGTGTTCTCCGGCACACCATCGACCACCGTTTCGACGGCGCCATCGGCGGCTGCGAGAATTTCCTTCCCGTACGCGAAGAACTCTTCGCTCTTGCGTCCATCGCCGTGGAAGGTCCTCCCGTCTTCGCCCTTCACGACTAGGTCCACGGCCCGCCGCTGGCCGTGGGCGGAAATGTGCTGGTTCAGCTCGACCGTGTCACCGCCCCACGCCACGAACCACCTGCCGTGGACCGGGAGCGACATAGGTGTACGGCTCCGCTCCACTGGAGGCGGCAACTTGCCGCTCGTTATGCGCATGCCCGTGACGGCGCCCGCCTCGTCGATATGGACGTCGAGCAGCCAGTCTGCTCGTTCCGCCTTCACCTGGTAGGTGCCGTGGAGGCGCTCACCCGACTCGTTCGTGCTCACGGGCGCCCCCAGCGTCCCGCCGGACGACAGCACGCCGTGAACGAACGGGCCGGTCTTCTCGACCGGGAACGCGTTGCTCATGCGGGGACTGTAGAGGGCGACAAGCGCAGGACCGTCGTCAGCGTTGATGTCACGAACGATCTCCGCGGCGACGCGGTCGATCGCGCTCGGTCCGGAAGCTGGAGTCGAGGGCCGCGGCGACGCGCAGCAAGCAGCGAGCGAGGCCGCCGCAACAGCCAAGAACAACCTACGGACGAGCACCTCGACGGACTAACACGCGCCGGGTCGCGCGCTCAATCCCGGGGTACTATTCGCTCCCAAGGAGCATGCAGTAACCTCGCTGGCGGGATGAGAGCGCTCGTCACGGGAGCGAACGGACACATCGGCTGTCACGTCGTGCGTGCGGCCCTCGACTCCGGGATGTCGCCCGTGGCGTTCATCCGCGAGAAGGCCGACCGCCGTGGCCTCGCGGGCCTGGACGTCGAGGTGCGAACCGGCGACATCCTCGACGCCGGCTCGGTCACGCGCGCGATGGCGGGCACGGAGCTCGTGTTTCACGTCGCCGCCGCCCACCGGAACTTCGCGGTCAACCCGGACGACATCGTGCGGCCCGCGGTGGAGGGCACGAAGAACGTCCTCGAGGCGGCCCGCGCGGCGGGCGTGCGGCGTGTGGTCTACGCCAGCACCGCCGCCACCGTCGGCCTCACCGCGGACCCTGCGCGCGCGCTCACCGAAGACGACTTCGTGGAGACCGCGGAGGCCCCGTACATGCGGGGCAAGATCGAGGCGGAAAAGGCGGCTCGCGCCGCGGCGGATCTCGACGTCGTGATCGTGAACCCGAGCGGCGTCTTCGGCCCGCGCGACTACCGCATCACGCCCGCGTCGCGCGCGATCGTGGGCGCCCTGCAAGGCGATCCCGTGTTCCTCCACCTCTGCGTGACCGACGTCCGCGACGTCGCGTCCGCCCACGTCCTCGCGGCGACCAAGGGCCAGAAGGGGCGCCGCTACATCGCGACAGGCGACGCGCTCGCGCCAAAGGAGACGGCGGCGCTCTTCGCGAAGCTCGGCGGGGTCAAGCCGCCGACGTTCACGCCGCCGAGGTTTCTCGCGAACTTCCTCGCAGGGCGCATGGAGAAGAAGGCCGCCCTGGAGGGCGGCGACGCCGGCCTCACGCGTGCGATGGTCAAGGACGCGCTGGGGCGCCACCTCGTTTACGACTCGAGCCGGGCGCGGACCGAGCTAGGCGCCACGTTCCGCCCGGCCGAACAGGTCTTGAAGGATACGTTCCGCTGGCTGGTCTTCATCGGCGCCCTCTCTCCCAAGGCCGCAGCGAAGGTGAACCGCGCTCTGGGCGCCGCGGCGGCGCCCGATCCCGACTGGACGAAGTGAAAGGCCGGTACAGGCCCGATCATCCCGCTTTACGAACGTGATCGGACGCTTGCAAGAGCGCGCGTAGAGCCTGCTCGAGCTGGTCGTCGCTGCCGAACCGCTTCGCGACCTCATCGTCGATGAAGACTGCGCGCTTTCCGCCTCTGCGCAATCCGCGACGGTTGGGCTGAATGGCGCGCTCGGCGTCCGCCTTGGCGTCATCCCTCTCGAAGTCGCCTTCCACGACCGTCAGAGAAGACGTGACAAGAGCGGTCTTGCGATCTTCCGGCCAGGGGGCAGGATCGCGTGTATGCGAAAAGACATCGTCGTGGGCGCGACGTTTCCCGACTATGAGCTTCCCGATCAGACCGGAACGCACAGAAAGCTCTCCGACCTTCAACGGGGCGACCCGCTGATCGTCGTCCTGAGCCGCGGCGGGTTCTGTCCGAAGGATCGTCGCCAGCACGAGGGGCTCGTCCGGCTCTTTCACGAGATGGAGGTGGGCTACTGCCGCCTGGTCACGATCAGCACGGACAACTTGCTCGAGACCAACGAGTTTCGCGCGGCGGCGGGTGCGCACTGGCCCTTCCTCTCGGACCCCGGCAGGAAGGTGCAGAAGGATCTCGACATCGCCGAGTACACCGACCCCACGCACAACCCGATGGTGCCTCACACGATCGTGCTCGAGCCTGGGCTCGTCGTGCACAAGATCTACATGGGCTACTGGTTCTTCGGGCGGCCCACCGTCGAGGAGCTGCGGCAGGACCTCCGCGTCGTGACCCGGAAGTGCCGACCCGACTGGGACCTGTTGGACCCTACGCTTCGCGAGGTCTGGGCCCGGGGCGACAAAGCTCGTTTCTACCCGTACGGCAAGAGCTACGCCGCCGTCTTCAAGGAGCAGGAGTGATCCCTGCCTGGCTAGGACATCCAGGCGGGCAGGCATGTCCTAGTGGCCGACGAACCTGAGGCACGCGGCGGCTCGGATGCCGGGCCCCAACCGAGCGCTCGCGGCATTGCATAGACTGTTGGCGTGACGTCATCCGCTGCCCCGAACCTTCGGCTGCTGTACGAGGTGGACCCCGAGCGAGACCACATTCGTGGGACGAGGACGGATGACGCCGTGGTCGTCGTTGGGTACGAGGACTTTCTGTGCCCCTACTGCCGGCGGCTGCGCCAGGTCATGCGCCGGCTCCGCGAATCGCTGGGCGATCGGCTCATCTACGTCTACCGCGAGTTCCCGAACGAGCGTGCAAATCCCGGCGCGGAGCTGGCCGCGCGTGCCGCGGAGGCCGCGGCGCTACAAGGCCGCTTCTTCGAGATGCACGACCGCATCTTCGATGGGAACCTTCCCATCCGCCGGCCCGAGCTGCTCGACTTCGCGCGCCGGATCGGGCTCGACATGGAGCGTTTCGAACGCGACATGGACAGCGAGCCGGTTCGTAAGCGAGTCGAGCGGGACATCAGAGAGGGTCGCGAGAACGGCGTGACCGGAACCCCCACGCTGTTCGTCGACGGCCTTCGTTACGATGGCGCCTGGGACCACGGCTCGATGCTCGAGGCGCTCGAACGCCCCGTAGCCGCCCGCGTACATCGGACGGCACGAGTGTTCGCGAGCCTTCCGACGTCGGCAGGGCTCGTGCTCCTGCTGACGGCGGTGCTCGCGCTGGTGTGCGCCAACACGCCAGCCGCGTCGCTCTACGAGCACATCATGGCGGCTCGGGTCGGCATAGGCCCGGTCGGTAGCCTTCTGTCGCTGACAACGCGCGAATGGATCTCCGAGGGCCTGCTGTCCTTGTTCTTCCTCATCGTGGGTCTCGAGATACGCCGCGAGATGACTGTGGGTGCGCTCGCGAGTCGGCGAGCCGCGCTCTTGCCCATCGTAGCGGCGGTGGGAGGCGTGGTGACGCCCGCGCTCATCTATCTCTCGCTCAACCGCGGACCAACCTCGCGGGGCTGGGCCATTCCCACAGCGACCGATATCGCGTTTGCCCTGGCCCTGCTCGCGGTGTTGGGCAGCCGCGTCCCGGTCGCGCTGCGGGTCTTCGTAGCGGCGCTCGCGGTCGTGGACGACGTGCTGTCGGTGCTGACGCTGGCGATCTTCTTCCCCGCGTCGTTTGCCCCGGTCTACGCGGTTCCGGTCCTCGTGTGCCTGGGTGTGCTCTTCGCGCTCAACCGGACGCGCGTGTACGCGACGTGGCCCTATGTCTTCGTGAGCCTGGCCTTGTGGTTCTTTCTGCACGCATTGGGTGTTCATGCAGCACTTACGGGCGTGCTGCTCGCGGCGTTTGTGCCAGCCCGTCCCGCGCCGTCGGCGGCGCCTCTCCTCGCGCAGGCGGCGACGGCTCTGGCGGCGCTGGATCACGCCGAGGCGGAGGCGCGGCGAGAGCATCGGGACGAGGCGAAGCTCGAGTCCCAACCGGTCTGGGAATGGGCGGCCCGCAACCTCTCAGCCGCGGCTGATCGTCTCCTCTCGCCCGCCGAACGCATCGAGCGCGCCGTCGCGCCGTGGAGCACTTACGTCGTCCTGCCGGTCTTCGCGTTTTCGGCAACGGGCATCAGGTTGGCCGTACACCTCGCGTCGCCGAATGCGCAACACATCGTCGAAGGCGCAATCATGGGCCTCGTCATCGGAAAGCCTCTCGGCATCCTTGTCGCCTCGGGGCTCGCGATAGCGGCCGGCCTTGCGGTCGCACCCGAGGGTGTGACCTTGCGTCAGTTCGTCGGTGCAGCGTGCCTCTGCGGCGTGGGCGACACGATGGCGCTCCTCATGGCCGATCGAGCTTTCTCGCCGGAGGAGGCGTCGGCGGCCAAGCTCGGCGTCCTTGTCGGTTCGGTCCTGGCAGCGCTGGTTGGGCTCGTGGTGCTGCATCAGCGTGCAGCATCGACTCCTGCGGAAGCGCAATCCGCCCCGATGCCCGCGCCCCGACAGACAAGCTGATCGCGTGGATGGGTCCGCGACCGCCCGGCGCGTTACGGCATCGGTCCCCAGCTCCCAGCGCGGTGGCGTCGGCCTGGAGATGGGCGACGAAGCTCTTCACCGCGCGGAGCACACGCCGAGGCTGGGCACGCGCCAGCGGTGCCGAAATAGCCAGCATTGCCAACCCCCATCACAGCGAAGCTCCAGTACGGCGTATCAAAAAAGTCGGGAAGGTAACGGTTCGTCCCGGCTGGTAACGGTCGGAGTCTATTTTGTGTCAGAATCCTCACCGAGCCAATGCAACACCCTCGCCCTCGCTCGAGACTCTTTCACTCGATCGTCGTCGTCGGTCTGGGCACGGTGTCGGGGGGCTGCGGCGGGAGCGAACAGGCCACCGCCGCGGGTGAGGGCGGGAGCGACGGGGGGGACGCGACGTCCCCCGTCGATGCGGCGGCGCCCATGGACGAGGCATCGTTCTCGATGGGGGACGCCGCAGCCATGCAGTTCTCCACCGATGGCTCGGACGGCGCCGCTCCCGCGTGCTGCAGCAATGTCGTGTCCTGCAAGCCGGACGCCGCTGGAGGCAGCGCGTGCTGCCCGCCCGACGGCGGCGACGCCGGTGTCACGTGCTGCGTCGTGTTCGCATACGGGTGCAGCCCCGGCAGTAGCAACACGCTCGACGGGGGCGAGGCCGGCGTCGTCTGCGGCTGCTGGCCCATGTTCGTGTGATGGCGCGGCTCCGCGCGCGGTCGGTGCCGGTGAGCGACGACGCGATCGCGAGCCTCGACGCCGGGGCGCGCCTCTTCGTCGCGTCCACCGCGGAGCGCAGAGCGGGCCTCGAGCTGCATGGGGCCGCCGCGTTCACCGCCGTCACGCAAGCCCTCGTGGAGCTGCGGGCCGACTCGCGGATCCTCGAGATGGCGGCGCGCTCGATCGCAGAGGAGATCGATCACTCGAACATCTACCTGTCCCTCGCCCGGGCATACGCGATGGGGGACGTGGCCGCCCCGCGACCCTCTCCCATCGAGATCCCCGAGTATTGCGATGCGAGCGCCGACGCACAGCGCCTGCTGCGTGTGATGGGCATGTGCTCCGTCAACGAGACGATGGCGTGCACCTTCCTCGAGCTGTGTCTGCGGGGCGCGAAGGCGCCCCAGGTCCGCGACGGCCTGCGGCGCGTCCTCGAGGACGAGATCCGCCACGCGCGCATCGGTTGGGCCTACCTCGGGTCGCCCGACGTGGGACCGGCGGAGCGGCGCCTGGTGTCCGCATGGCTCTTGCCGATGCTCCGCGCGCAGTGGCAGGCATGGCGGGAGCAAATCGCGACGCTCCCCGAGGGCGAGCAGGTGGAGCACGGCTGCCCTTCGGGGGCTGCGATCGAGCGCGCGGCGCGCGCGTCCATCGCCGAGCTGGTCCTGCCTGGGTTCGAGAGAGCGGGGGTGGATGCGGGGAAGGCGTGGGAGTGGTTCGACGCAACGGACGCCGACTGATCGCCGACGCCCATGCAGCTCTCCAGACTCCTCTTCGTTGTGACCGTTGGCGCGAGATCGCTCGGCTACTCGTCGGTTGACTTGTCGTGGTCGCCCTCGCGCACGCAGAGGTAGTTGTTTCGGCCGCGGCTGACGTCGCTCCTCGCGCAGTTGTAGACCGCGCTGTCCCCGCAGCCTTTGGCCTCGTACGAGGTCCCGGCGACTTCGCTCACGGAGATCTCGTCCTCGCTGCAGTGAAAATCATGCACGGCGCGCGCCCGGGCGACGTCCAGTGCCGTGGTCCCGCACGCGGCGAGGACCAGAAGCGATGCGCACGGCAGCGCGGCCAGGGCAAGTCTCGCGTTCGATGAGGTCATGGTTGGGCAATTATGACCGCAGGTTGCCGGCAAGGTCTATCGCTGTCGGTGGACCCTCCGTCCGCCATGAAGAAAGACCATCGAGCTTTGCCAGAGGGCGCCGGCGAGCTCTCCGTGCCAGGATGAAGTGGCCGTGACACTCGCCGCTCGTCCTCGCACGCTGCCCATCGCCCCCATCGCGGCGCCCTCCCGGCGACACCTGCCACTCGCCGGCGAGGCTCGCGCGGTCGACCGCGGGTGGCGTCCCGTCTATGCGGTGTGGGAGGTGACGCTGAAGTGCGACCTCGCGTGCCGTCACTGCGGGTCTCGCGCCGGGCGCGCCAGGCCCGACGAGCTCTCGACGGCGGAGGCGCTCGATCTCGTTCGCCAGATGGCGGCGCTCGGCGTTCGCGAGGTCACGCTCATCGGCGGGGAGGCCTACCTCCGCGACGACTGGCTCCAGATCGTCCGCGCCGTGCGCGAGAGCGGGATGCAGTGCACGATCACGACCGGCGGGCGCGGGGTCGACGACGCTCTGGTCCGCGACGCCAAGGCCGCCGGGATCCAGGGCGCGAGCGTCTCGGTGGATGGCCTTCGAGCGACGCACGATCACGTGCGGGCCCTCGCCGGGAGCTTCGACTACGCCATGCGCGCCCTGCGCGCGTTCAAGGCCGCCGGCCTTCCCACGTCCTCGAACACACATATCAACCGCCTGAACCTGCGCGAGATCCCCGAGGTCTTCGAGCTGCTGGTCGGCGAAGGGATCCGGTCATGGCTGATGCAGTTCACCGTCGCGATGGGCCGCGCGGCAGACGAGGACGGCCTGCTCCTCGAGCCGTACCAGGTGCTGGAGGCGATCCCCATGCTCGCCCGCGTGAAGCGTCGCGCCGACGAGGCGCGCGTGAAGTTCTGGGCGGGCAACAACATCGGCTACTTCGGGCCACACGAGCATGAGCTTCGCGCGTCGTACCCGAAGGGCCACACCGGGTCGTGCGGAGCGGGGCGGGCGATCCTGGGCATCGAGGCGAACGGGGACATCAAAGGATGCCCGTCGCTCCCGACGAGCGACTACGTCGGCGGCAACGTGCGGGACCACTCGCTCGAGGAGATCTGGGAGCAGTCGGCGCCCCTGAGATTCACGCGCGACCGCACGGTCGAAGAGCTCTGGGGCTACTGCGCGCGCTGCTACTACCGCGAGACGTGCCTCGCCGGCTGCTCATGGACGACGCACACGCTCTTCGGGAAGCGCGGGAACAACCCCTTTTGCCACCACCGCGCCCTCGAGCTCTTGCGCGACGGGCGGCGCGAGCGCATCGTAAAGAAGGAGGCCGCGGGAGGGATGCCGTTCGACTACGGTCGCTACGAGATCGTCGAGGAGGCGTGGCCCCAGGGCGAGATCGGGCAGGCGCGTGCGGTCGCGGACGGTGCCGAGCGTTGCCTCGCCGGCCCCGGCGGAGGGATCGATGGCCGATAGATACTTGGTCTGCGCTGGCTGCTCGCGGCACGTGAAGGCGTGGGAGACGGCGTGCCCATTCTGCTCCGCGTCCCTCTCCTCGGCTCGACCTTCGACGGGCGAGCCATTCCGTCGCATGGCCGCCGCGGCGGCTGTGGCGGCGGGCGTGGCGGCGGTCACGGGATGCTCCTCTCCTAACCCGTCGGGCTTCTACGGGACTGGCAGTCCGCAAGAGGGGCTCGACCAGGGGTCCGACTCGGGGAACGAGAACGGGGACGCCACCTCCATGATCACGTTCTACGGGATCGCGAACCCGATCATCGACGCAGGTCCGCGCAACACCGATGGGCCCGGGGTCCCTCCGCGCGATGCGGGGAGCGACGCCGGAGGGGACGCGCAGGAGGATGCGCCATCCGCGGTGGCGTTCTACGGGATCGCGAACCCGGTCGACGCCGGCGGGGAAGGCGGCGAGGGCGGCGATGCGTCGGGGTGACGTGCGCTAGAAGAATGATGAAGAGAGTCCTCTCCACAGCGTACGCGCTCGTCGCCTACATCGCGTTCCTCGGGAGCTTCACCGCGCTGGTGCTCGCCTCGACGGGTCTGCTGCCGGCGATCGTGCCGGCGGTGGACGGGCCGCCTCGTCAGGGGGTGGGCCCCGCCCTGGCGGTCGACGTGGCCCTCGTCCTCGCGTTCGGCGTGCAGCACACGGTGATGGCGCGCGAAGGGTTCAAGCGCCATCTCACGCGGATCGTGCCGGAGCACCTGGAGCGAAGCACGTTCGTCCTGGCGAGCGCGCTCTGCGCCGCGGCGATCGCGTTCTGGTGGGCGCCCATCGGTGGAGACGTGTGGAACGTACAACGCGGCACTGGCCTCGGGCTCGCGGTGCAGGGGATTGCCCTGGCCGGATTCGGGCTGGTGGTCGTCTCGTCATTCGCGTTCGACCACTTCGGGCTCTTCGGACTCAAACAGGGAGGGCGCCCGGCATTCGCGCTGTACCGGGTCGTGCGTCATCCGATGATGCTGGGGGTTCTCGTCGGGGTCTGGGCTGCACCGCAGATGACGGCCGGGCACGTCGTCTTCGCCGCGAGCCTCACCGCGTACATCCTCGTCGGCGTGCACTTCGAGGAGCGGAGCCTGCTACGCGAGCTGGGGGAGAGCTACACCCGGTACCGCGCCGAGGTGCCGATGCTGCTGCCCTGGCCAAGGCCGTCGCGGGAGAAAGCCGGATCAGGCACCGTAAGCGGCGGGAGAGACTACGTCTAGAGCGCTTGGAGGATGCCAACGCACATGACGTGCACATACTGCGGCAAACCCAGCCAGATGGCTCGTAGGCTCGGGCGCCGCGGGGTACAAAATTGCAGGCATGAGGATGCCGCGCTTTGTCCTTCGATGCGCTTTCGCCGGCGCCCTCGCGATCCACGGAATGGGGTGCGCGTCGGGCCAGTCGGTGGACATCACTCCGCCCTCCCCCGGGCAGGAGGCCGGCATCACCATGCCTCCGGACGACAGCGGTGGCACGGATGACGTCGGGTACGTAAGCAGCTCGTCGTCCGGAGGGTCCGACGCGAGCGAGGCCGACGGCGGCGGTGAGGACTCGGGCGAGGACGCGCCTCTCGTGTCCGCGGACGGCGGCTGTCCCGTCGGGCTCTCGGTCTGCGGCCAGGACTGCGTCGACCTCACGGGCCCGTCCAACTGCGGGAGCTGCGGCAACGCGTGCACGACGAGCGTCGCCAACGCCCAGGCCACGTGCACGGCCGGAGCGTGCGCGTTCGCCTGCCACTCCGGGTACAACCTCTGTGGCGGCGCGTGCGCGCAGTACACGACGGCCACCAACTGCGGGAGCTGCGGCGCCGCGTGCACCGGATCGACGCCCGTGTGCGCCGGCTCGGGGGGTGCGTACTCGTGCGTCTCGGGATGTCCGGCCGCGGCATCGATGAACTGCAGCGGGAGCTGCGTCGACCCCACGAGCGATTCGAGCAACTGCAACACGTGCGGCCACGCGTGCACGACGAGCGTCGCCAACGCCCAGGCCGTGTGCGTCAACAGCAGCTGCACGTTCGCCTGCGACAGCGGATGCGTCGCATGCAATGGGGCCTGCGTGCAGCTCACGACGGCATCCAACTGCGGGACGTGCGGCAACGCATGCACGGGAGGCACGCCCGCCTGTGTCGGGTCCGGGTCCTCGTACTCCTGCTCTTCAGGGTGTGCGGCGTCGGATCCCACGCTCTGCAGCGGCACCTGCGTGAACACGACGAGCGACGTCAATCACTGCGGGTCGTGCACCCATGTCTGCTCCACGAACGTCGCCAACGCCACGGCCACGTGCGTCAGTTCATCGTGCAGTTTCGCGTGCAACAGCGGAACCAGCGCGTGCAACGGCGCGTGCGTCAACTTCACGAGCAGCGCCAGCGACTGCGGCGGGTGCGGCGCCTCGTACGCCTGCAGCGGCGGCACCCCCGTGTGCTCGAGCTCGACGTGCGTGTCCGGCTGTTCGGCCCCCACGTCCACGCTCTGCAGCGGAACGTGCGTGGACACGACGAGCAACTTGAGCCACTGCGGCGCGTGCGGGACCGCGTGCTCGACGAGCATTAGCAACGCCACGGCCGAGTGCGTCAACAGCGCCTGCACCTTCTCGTGCAACAGCGGCTACACGCTCTGCAATGGCGCGTGTGTGAACGAGCAGACCGACAGCAACAACTGCGGCGGATGCGGCTCGGCATACGCGTGCCCGGTCTTGGCCAACGCGACCACCACGTGCACGAGCGGCGCGTGCGGGCTCACGTGCAACTCCGCATACACGCTCTGCGGCGGCGCGTGCATCGACTACCAGAACGACGAGAACAATTGCGGCGGGTGCGGGTCGGCCTTCGCGTGCACGACGGGGTACACCTGCATCGGCGGGACGTGCTCCCAGGGGTTCGGATACACGCCGAGCAACTTCAACCCATCGAGCTACACGCCGCCGTCGGGCGCGACCACCGACTGCAACGCGACCTACACGAGCGGCAACGGCACGACCGCGGGCTCGTTCACCACGGGCGCTTGCACCGGAGCTCCGCCGACCATCTACTCGAACATCGCGCAATCGGGCGGCCCGGACGTCGACATCCTGGTCTTCGCCAGCCTCACGATCGCGAGCAGCAGCACGCTGACGCTCAAGGGCACCAACGCGGTGATCCTGGCCGTCTACGGCGACGCGACGATCAGCGGGACCATCACGGCGAACGGGAGCCCCGGAGCGCCGTCAGTCGCGGCGCCCGGAGCCTCGGGCCCGGGCGGCAACCACAGCTGCGGCAGCAGCGCCGGTGGAGCCGGTGGCAACCACGACAACGGCGGTGGAGGCGGCGGAGCGACCGGGGCCGGCGGCACCGGAGGCCAGGGGTCAGCCGGAGCGGGCGGAGGAACGGCAGGAGCGGCGCGTGCCAACGCCACGCTGGTGCCGCTCTACGGCGGGTGCCCCGGCGGGGAGAGCGGGAACTGGTCGGGGACGTACTCGGGAGGCGGCGGTGGGGGAGGCGCCATCCAGATCTCGGCGGCGGGAACGCTCACGGTGACGGGGAGCATCCAGGCCGAAGGAGGGATGGGTGGCAACGGGACGAGCGACAGCGGGGGCTATGGCACCGGAGGCGGTGGCGGCGGATCGGGCGGCGCGATCCTCCTGCAAGGGGCGGCGGGTAGCTCGATGCCCGCTGCCGATACGCTCGTGAACGGCGGTTCGGGAGGCGACGGCTCGACGAACTCGGGAGCGGCGAACGCCGCCAGCTGCGAGGGTGCCGGTGGGACGAGTGGGACTCACTCGGGCGGATCCGGAAGCAATCCCGGCGGCAACGCCGGCGCCGGCGGCGGTGGCGGTGGCTATGGGTACTTGGTGGTCGTCGTGGAGTAGCGGCGTGGGGCCAGCGGTTGGCGCCGCAGTCGCGCACCGCAAGGGACGAGGGCATTATGATGGAGCGGAGATGACCAAGGCGATCGCCATGACCGTCGGGGCGTTCGTATGTGCCCTTGTGGCGCAGCTGGCGTGCGGCTGTGGCCAGGGAAGCAACGCGTCGACCGGAGCCAGGCCATCCTCGGACGCGGCGTCCGGGACGAGCTCGGGCTCATCGGGTGGGCTCGCCTTCGGCGACGGCAGTCTATCGCTTGGCGACAGCGATCTGTTGCTTGGCGACAGTGGTCCTCCGCTAATCGCGGACGATGGCGCCGTTGTGCTTCCTGCGAACTTTGTCCCCACGGAGCTCGGAGGCTACGCGCTCGGCCCCGCCATTCAAGGGAGTGCCGCCGATGCGGGCCTGGTCCAGAACGGCCCAGCCGGTAACTGCAGCCTTGTCCTGGGCGTCGTCCGGGACTTTCTCGGCTCGAACCTGCCGCCGACCGACGGCGGTGTTCCGCATCCGGACTTCGAGGCGTTCTCGGGGAGAGGGGCCACCCTCGGACTGGTAGAGAACGCGATCGGCGTCGACCGGAAGCCCGTCTACGCCGGCGAGTGCGACATCGCCTCCGGATTCTCCAACAAGACCCAGTGCCCCTACGGCCAGCAGCTCACGACCCAGGCCAATTTCGACGAGTGGTACCGGGATACGCCCGGCGTCAACTTGCCTTACATCGTGTACCTGCAGTTCGTGCCGAACGGCGGTTTTTACACGTTCCAAAGCAATAGCTACTTTCCCCTCGACGACGCCGGATTCGGCAATACGCCGGGCAAGAGCCACCACAACTTCAGCTTCACGACCGAGATCCATCTCAAGTTCCAGTACAACGGAGGCGAGACGTTCTCCTTCACCGGCGACGACGATCTCTGGGTCTTCATCAACGGGCAGCTCGCCATCGACCTCGGCGGGCTCCATCCCCCGGTCCAGGGATCGGTGGCCCTCGATGGGCTCGGATTGACCAAGGGACAGGAGTACGACCTGGAGCTCTTCAACGCGGAGAGGCACTCCGCCGGCTCCGACTTCCGGGCCGACACCAACCTCGCCTTCACCAGCTGCGGGAGCGTCCCGGTACTGCAGTGAGTCGGGTCGCCCGGTCCGTGAGCGGGGGGGGCGCTCGTCTCCCTGGGCGAGGCAGCCTAGCCTGACCCGATATGGATGCCGAGCTGACGACGCTCTGTCAGTCCTGCGGGCTCTGTTGCGACGGTGCCCTCTTCGGCCGCGTCTCGCTCGATCCCGAAGAGGTCGAGCCCGCACGCAGAAACCGACTCCGCGTCCTGGACAACGGGAAAGGCTTCGAGCAACCGTGCACTGCGTTCTCGGTGCGTGGGGCTCCGTCGGGTCCACAACGCGCTTGCTGCTCCATCTACGACGAGCGACCCCTCTCATGCCGGAGCTTCGCATGTCGTCTCTATGACCGGCACCGGCGTGAAGGAGGGCCAATCGAATTGCGTCTTGCCGCGGTTCAGCGCGTCCGCCAACTCGTCGCGGAGCTGCGCGCGCTGGGCTTGAGCCCGGCTGACTTTGACGCTGCTCCGCCGGCCAGCGGACAGGCGATGCGCTTGCACGCCGAGCTGCAGAAACGGCTCGAAGAGGATTTCGCTAGAGCGTGAGCGCACTCGCTCACCCGACCGACTAGGCTCACGAACCGACGCGCGACGACGCGCCCTCCGCCCGCCGACCGATGACCTTCGCATTCGACAACACCTACGCACGGCTACCGGCTCGTTTCTTCGCGTCGGTTTCTCCCACGAGAGTGAGCGCGCCACGCGTCGTGAAAGTCAATCGCGCGCTGGCGGGGGACCTCGGCCTCGACCCGGACGCACTCGCGTCGCCCGAGGGAGCGCAGGTGCTGGCCGGTAACACCGTGCCCGCCGGGGCGGAGCCGATCGCGATGGCGTACGCGGGGCATCAGTTTGGCTCCTTCGTGCGCCAGCTCGGCGACGGTCGCGCGATCCTGCTGGGTGAGGCCGTCGCCAAGGACGGAAGACGCGTCGACGTTCAGCTCAAGGGTTCGGGCCGCACCCCGTTCTCGCGGCAGGGCGACGGGCGCGCCGCCCTCGGGCCCGTCCTGCGCGAGTACGTCGTGAGCGAAGCGATGGCCGCGCTGGGCATTCCGACGACGCGCGCGCTCGCTGCCGTGGCGACCGGCGAGATGGTCGTCCGCGACGAGGTCCTGCCCGGCGCGATCCTCACGCGCGTCGCCTCGAGCCACATCCGAGTGGGCACGTTTCAGTTTTTTGCCGCGCGCGCCGATCGCGAGGCTCTGACGACCCTGGCGTCGTACACGCTCCGAAGGCACTACCCCGA
>Ga0209415_10010113_pt1 | contig 16102 bp, 14 predicted proteins | sample PeaSoiSIISIP2007_FD_187696 | JGI IMG/M metagenome (GOLD analysis project Ga0209415, IMG submission 187696) | Peat soil microbial communities from Weissenstadt, Germany - SII-SIP-2007 (SPAdes) (version 2) | ecosystem: Environmental > Terrestrial > Soil > Wetlands > Peat | place: Germany...
GGACGTTTCGGCTAACTCGCGACTACGCCTGAATCAGCGTGATGTCGTGCCGGACGAAGTGTTTGACGTCGGCGACCGTCAGCCGTTCGCGCGCCAGCAAGCGCTCGGCCGCGCGCAGGACGATCTCGTATTGTCCGTTGCCGATCCCGTGGATGAGAAACGCGCCGTGATTGTCCGTGTGCGCCGCATACGTCTTTCCTGAGTCGGTCACCGACTTGGTTTGAAAGACGGCTTGAACGAGAAGGTTCGGCAAAGGGTGCCCTCGGGTGTCGCGGACGTAGCCCCCGACGGCGGTCGAGCGTGGCTCGTCCTGCCCATGCCCTTCGCCCGGGACCAGTCCTCGCATCAATTCGGTCTTGGCCCCGGCCAGGACACCGACGCCCCGGATCAACATCGAGAGATAGCCCTTTGCCGAGACGACCAGGTCGTAGGCCCCTTCCGGGAGGTCGAGGGTCGCCCGGCCGTCGTCCTTGGCGATGATGCTCGACATGCGTTGATCCGGGTAGACGCACATAAGCTGCGCGCCGGCGAGCGGAAAACTCGAGCGCCGGTCGATAAAGAGGCAAGAAAGCTGCCCGACCGAGTGATCCATGTACCTTGTTTTCGCTAGGATAGTCTCTCGATCCATTTTGGCGCATCTATGTGGGTCCCGTTAGAGCACTAGCCGACGCCACCGCAGAAGCCCGACCGGTCGGGAGTCCGGCGGGAGGACTTTATGCGCAAGCTACTGTTCGTTGTCGGTTGCATGGCGGTTGCAGTGCTCTTGGTGTTGACCGCGGTCAACGCGTTGCGAGCACAGACCCAGGCCGGTATCGCCTTGGCCGGGACGGTGACTTCGTCAGAAGAGGGCGCGATGGAAGGCGTCCTGGTCAGTGCGAAGCGGACCGGTGCGCCGATCACGATCACGGTCGTGAGCGACCAGCAGGGGCGCTACCGCTTTCCGGCAGCGAAACTCGATCCCGGACAGTACGCGATCTCGATTCGTGCAGCCGGCTACGATCTCGACGCGGCGAAGGCTGTCGCCATCACCGCGCAAAGCACCGCGAGCGCCGATCTTCATTTGAAAAAGACCAACGATCTCGCCGGGCAACTTACCGACGCCGAGTGGGTGATGAGCATGCCGGGCACTGCGGCGCAAAAGCGGCCGCTCTTGGATTGCAACAGCTGTCACTCCCTGCAGCGCATCGTCACCTCGCGGTACACAACTGAAGAGTGGATTCCGATCATTCAGCGGATGCGTTCGGTCTACACGAACAATACGACGCCGATCAATCCGCAGCGGCGCATGGACTTCGAGGGCATGCCGAGCGTGGATTCCGTTCGGTCGTATGCCGAGTACTTAGCGAGCATCAACCTGAGCCAGGGTCCGTGGAAATACGAGCTCAAGCCGTTCCCCCGTCTGCGAGGCCAGTCGACCCACGTCGTCATGACCGAGTACGATCTGCCGCAGAGGCTGATCGAGCCGCATGACGTGATCGTCGACGGGCAAGGTCTCGCGTGGTTCTCCGACTTCGGGCAACAGATCTTGGGATCGCTCGATCCAAAGACGCTGAAGGTCGCCGTCTACGATGTGCCGGTCATGAAGAAGGGCTATCCGGTAGGCGGCCTCGATCTTGAAACGGACAAAGCGGGAAACATTTACGAGGCCGAGATGCATCAGGGCGGCGTCGCAGTGTTCAACAAACAGACGCGTCAATTCACGATGATCTCGATCCCGCCGCAGTACAACAACGCCTCGACGCAGCAGTCCTTCGCAGCGGCACTCGGCGCCGACGGCAAGGAGTGGATCAAAGATACCGGTGCGCAGACGATCCTGCGCTACACGCCGGCGACGGGCAAGTGGGAGAGTTTCGGACCGTTCACGACGCCCGAGCCCGCTCACAAGATGAATATCTACGGATTGAGCATCGACTCGAAAAACAACGCCTACATCATGGACTATACCGTCCTGCACGGTGAGTACATCGGGAGGATCGACGCGCAGACCGGCCAGGTGACGTTTTACCGGACCGTCAGCGAGGAGACGCGCCCGCGTCGCGCGCGCATCGATTCGCAGGACCGCCTGTGGTTTGCCGAGTACGGCGGCAATGCGGTCGGCATGTTGGATCCCAAGACCGGGAAGACATACGAGTGGAAGATGGCGACGCCGTGGTTTGCGCCGTACGATGTGACGACCGACAAGCACGGTGAAGTGTGGACCGGTTCGATGTGGACCGACCGCATCACGCGGCTCGATCCCAGGAGCGGAAAGATCGTCGAGTACCTGCTCCCGCGCCCGACCAACATCCGTCGGGTGTTCGTCGACAATTCGACAAACCCGGTGACATTCTGGACCGGCGACAACCACGGCGCGGCTATCATCAAACTCGAGCCGACCGACTAGAGAGGCTGCGATGCGGAAGAACATTCTCTTGGTAGCGATCACTGCGCTGGCTATCACGGCGTTTTTCGCGGTGCCGAATGCGCTGCGTGCGCAGTCGGCGATCGCCCTGACGGGGACCGTGACGTCCGCCGCGGAGGGCCCGATGGAGGGCGTCCTCGTGAGCGCCAAACAGAGCGGGTCTACCGTGACGGTCACGGTGGTCAGCGACCAGCAGGGTCGCTATCGCTTTCCGGCATCGAAGCTGCAGCCGGGACAGTACGCTCTCGCCGTTCGCGCCGTCGGTTACGAACTCGAAAGTCCAAAGAGCGTCACGGTCAGCCCGGGTGCGACGGCGGCTGATCTCAAGCTCGCCAAAGTGACGGATATCTCCGGTCAGCTTTCGGATGCCGAGTGGCTGGCGAGCATGCCCGGTACCGATGCGCAGAAGAAGCAGTTCCTCGATTGCGCCGGCTGTCACTCGATTCAGCGTGCGGTGATGTCGCGTTACACCGCCGATGAGCTCGTCCCCGTCCTGATCCGGATGCGCAGCGCGTACGTCAACAACTCAACGCCGCTCTTTCCGCAGCGCCGTGCCAAGGCGACGCCGCCGAGCCCCGAGCAAGTCCGTGGCTTCGCCGAATACATCGCGAGCATCAATTTGAGTCAGGGCCCGTGGAAGTATCCGCTCAAGACGTTCCCGCGTCCCAAGGGGCAGGCAACGCACGTCGTCATCACCGAGTACGACTTGCCGCGGCGCGCGATTGAACCGCATGACGTCACCGTCGACAAGGCCGGGATGGTGTGGTTCTCCGACTTCGGCGAGCAAGTGCTCGGGATGCTCGATCCCAAGACGGCCAAGGTCACGGAATATCAAGTCCCGACGATCAAGCAAGGCGCTCCCAACGGAATGCTCGATCTCGAATGGGACAAGAACGGGAACATTTGGCTTGCCAACATGTTCCAGGGCGGCATCCAGCAGTTCAATCCTCAGACGAAGCAATTCAAAACCTGGGCTTTGCCGGCGCCATGGCAAGGCGATGAATCGCAGCAGACGTTCCTGACGCCACCCGGTCCGGACGGGAAGATGTGGGTGAAGGACAACGGCACGCAGCACATCTTCAAGTTCGATCCGGTCGCCGGGACTTGGCAGCCGTACGGGCCGGCGAAAGACTCGACGCACCAGTTCGATACCTATCAGATCTGGGCCGATTCGCACAACAACGTCTATGCCGCTGATTTCACCGGCTGCTGCGGAGGGAACATCGCGAAGTGGGACACCAACACCGGCGCACTCACGATCTATCCGACCCCGACGCAGGTCTCGCGACCACGACGCGGACGGCTTGACGCACAAGAACGCTTATGGTTTGCCGAATACGCCGCCAATCGCGTTGCGATGCTCGACCCCAAGACCGGGAAGATCACCGAATGGGAGATGGCGACCCCGTGGACGAGTCCGTATGACGTCGTCACCGACAAGAGCGGAGTTCTCTGGACCGGTTCGATGTGGACGGACCGCATCACGCGCCTCGATCCGAAGACGGGGAAGATGATCGAGTATCTGCTCCCGCGAGAGACGAACATCCGCCGCGTCTTCGTCGACAACTCGACGACGCCGGTGACCTTCTGGGTCGGGAACAATCATCAGGCGAAGGTCACCAAGCTCGAGCCGCTGGACTAGGCCCAGGATGGGCCTGTGTCGCGCAGCGTAGGATGCGCGGTGGCGCGACCTAATCCGGCGGGCATCGTCCCGCGTACAACGTTATGAGAGGGCTACCGGCGTTCACAATCGCCGTGGCGGCACTGACAATCGCGGGATCGGCCGCCCGCTCGGCGCCGGTCGACCCCTTGCAGGCGACTTTGATCGATCAGGCGGGGCATCGGTTCTCCTTCGCGCAGCTGCGGGGTGCTCCGGTCGCCGTGACGTTCGTCGCGACACGCTGCAAGGACGAATGCCCGATGGTCAATGCGTGGTTCATGAAGATCCAGGGACAACTGCGGCGCAAGCACGTCGGCGCGACCTTGTTGACGCTCACGCTCGATCCGCAGTACGACACGCCCCGGGTGATGGCCGCCGAGGGACGGGTACTAGGAGCTGATCCGCGCGTCTGGCGCTTTGCCAGCGGGAGCGTCCCCTCGGTCGATGCGATTCTAGCCGCGTTCCGCGTTCATCCCCAGCGCGACGAGCACGGGATCCCGGACATCCACACGACCTTCGTCTACATTTTAAACGCGCGCGGAAAGGTCGCAGACATCGAACTGCCCTCGGCCAACATCGTCGAGGATACGATCGCGGCGCTGCAAGCCCAGAGCCGCAGCTAGCGATAGATCAGCCGGTCGGCCGGGAACGACTCGAACTTTCCGTACTTCGCGCTGACGTCGATCGCGGGCTGAATCGACGAAGCGGTCAACTGCACTGCGAAGACGGCGCGCTCCATCGCTGCAACGGTGGCCGGGTCGATCTTCGTGTATTTGGCCAGGATCTCGGCGCTCTTGGCTTGATTGCGCTTTTGGTTGGCCCAGATCGCCGTTTCGTGCATCGCCGCCGCGAACCGCTTGACCGCATCCGGGTGTTCTCTCGCCCATTGCGGCGTCGTGAACCAGGCGCTTTGGAGGAACTGCTTCGCGACCGCGTTGTGCGAATAGCCAAGGATGCGCACGTTGTCCTTGACGACCGCGAGGAACGGTTCTGAGATATAGGCGACGTCGATCCGGCCTGCGGTGAGGGCAGCGGGCATCGCGGAGTACGGCATCTCGATGAACTTGACGGAAGAAGAGTCGCCGCCGTTCTGATCGATCCAGGCGCGCGGGCTGTATTCGGCGAGCGTCGCGAGGCCCGGGATGGCGATCACTTTGCCGCCGAGGTCCTTGGCGTTCTTGACCGGCGAGTTCGAAAGCACGACCAATCCGGCGACGGGTGCCGTCGACGTCCAGAGCGCGGCCGGCGCGACCGCGACAAACGGGATCCCCTTCAAGTACGCCTTGGCGAGCGTGACCAGGTCGGAGTAGCCGATGTCGACGGCGTCAGAGGCGACGGCCGATGCCATCGCGCTCCCATTCGTGCCGGGCTGAATGTCGACGTCGAGGCCAGCTCTCGCAAAGAAACCCATGTCCTTGGCGTAAAAGACCTCGGCGGCCGAATCGACGGGAGGGGTCACGACGTGGATCGTCGTGGTTTGCGTGCGCGCGGGCGACGCGATCGCGAGGACGAGCGCGATGCAGAAGGCTGCTGCGAAGGCTCTGAACATTGGTCCCCTTACACGGCCGTCAGGCGCCGGACTGCGCTCGTCGCGAGCGAGATCGTGAGATCGAGGCCCAGCCGTTCGGTGTCGATCACCAAATCGTATTGCTTGACGTCGTAGATGTTCGTGCGGAAGAAGTGCTTTTGATAGGCAACGCGGGCTTCATCGGTCCGCTTGATCCGGCGGCGCGCTTCCTCGATGTCGATCGAAAAGCGGCGCGCGAGCTGCTCGATGCGCCATTGCTGTCCCGCTTTGAGGAGGATCGACAGTACCACCGGCGTCGCGGGGCGCCACCCCAAGAGACTGATGCCGCCGTGACCGATCACGACGACGTCACCGTGCTCCGCGTAGTCGAGGACGATCGAGCGAACGGTTTCGATGACCTCTTCTTCGCGCGTCTGGTAGACCTCGGTACCTTCCATCATTGCGGCGGAACGCGCGAGGTTCGCGATCAGCGTCTCTCCGAGGGTCGGCGGCCGCTCGACACTTTGCTCCAAGGCGTCGGGGGAGAAGCGCAGCCGTCGCGCTAGTTCGTCGAGCATGGCGCGCTCGTCCAGGAGCTTGGCGCCTAGCGCCGCAGCGACGGCTTCGCCGACCGTCCCGCCGCCGGCGCCCAGTTCTCGGGAGATCGAAACGATCATGCGACCCTCCCCTAGGTAGGCTGGTATACCACGTCCAATATTCCAGGCCCGCACCGGAGGTATCGACGAATCGCAGCTTTAGGCCTGGTCCGGCTCGAGTCCGAAGCGAGCTTTGCCCAGCGGGCTTATCTCGCGCTACGGGGCGCCCTCATGGAGATGAACATCTACGAGAGCGCCGACCAAGACCTTCGTCTTGACGAGCGCAATCTGGCCGAGAAGCTCGGGGTGAGCCGGACCCCGATCCGCGAGGCGCTGACGCGGCTCGAGCACGAGGGGCTCGTCGAAAGCGTCGCCCGCCGCGGCTATTTCATCGTGCGTAAGAGCAAGGAAGAGCTCGTCGAGATCATCACCGTTTGGGCCGCGCTCGAGAGCATGGCCGCGCGCCTGATCACGGGACGCGCCGGCGACGAGGAGATCGCCTCGTTGCGTACGATCTTCAGCACCTTCGAGAACGGCCACGTCTTTGCAAAACTCGACGAGTACTCGGAAGCGAATCTGCATTTTCACCAGCGCATCATCGAGCTCTCGCGCTCCGAGGCGCTCATCAAGTCCGCCGACGCGCTGTTGATCCACGTCCGGTCGATCCGGCATCGCACCATTTCGGAAGACCATCGCTTCGAGCGCTCGATCGTCGACCACATGCAGATCATCGAGGCGCTCGAAGCTCGCGACGCGGAGCTCGCGGAGCGGCTCGTACGCGATCATGCGCTCGGCCTGGCCCGGCACGTTGCCCAGCACGTTCACGACATCTAAGTCCTCGAAAGCATAAGGGAGGATCGTCATGGCCCAAACCATTCCGGCCGCAAAAGAGCTGCCGCCCATCGAAGCTGCGCCCGAAAAGATCTCGGGCGGCCATCTCGTCGCCAAGGCACTGAAGAACGAAGGGATCGACGCGATCTTCACCCTGTGCGGCGGTCATATCATCGACATCTACGACGGCTGCATCGATGAAGGGATCAAGATCATCGACGTCCGCCACGAACAGGTCGCCGCGCACGCCGCCGACGGCTACGCACGCATGACCGGGAAGATGGGTTGCGCGGTCGTCACTGCCGGACCCGGAACGACGAACTCCGTCACCGGCGTCGCGAACGCGTTCCGCGCCGAGAGCCCGATGCTTCTCATCGGTGGTCAGTCCGCGCTCTCGCAGCACATGATGGGGGGCCTGCAAAATCTCGACCATGTCAGCATGATGCGGCCGATCACGAAGTTCTCGACGTCGGTCCCGACGACCGAACGAATCGCCGACTTCGTAGCGATGGCAGCGCGCGAAGCGTTCAACGGCGCCTACGGGCCGTCGTATCTCGAGATTCCGCGCGACGTGCTCGACTTGAAAATCGATCCGGCCAAAGCCGTGATCCCTAAGGCCGGGACCTATCGTGCCTCGACGAGGAGCATCGGCGATCCGGCCGACGTCGAGAAGTTGGCTGACATCCTCGTCCGCGCGAAAAAGCCATGCGTCCTCCTGGGCCAGCAGGTTTGGACTTGCCGCGGGACCGATGCGGCGCGCGAGTTCGTAGAAAAATTGAACATCCCGGCATACATGAATGGCGCCGGCCGCGGGACGCTCCCGCCCGACCACCCGCTGAACTTCCAATTAACCCGGCGCGACGCGTTCGGCGAAGCCGACGTCACGGTTATCGTCGGGACGCCGTTCGATTTCCGGCTCGGATACGGCAGGAGCGTCAAGTCGCCGACCGTCGTGCAGATCGACATGTCGTACGCGACGATAGGGAAGAACCGCAGCGTCAGCTTGGGCATGGCCGGCGACGTCGGCGCGATCCTCGCCGCGGTGACGCAAGCCGCTTCCGGTCGCGGCAACAACGGTGCCGCCGGGCGGAAGGAATGGGTCGCGCAATTGCGCGCCAAGGAAGACGCAGCCGTGGCGGCGCGCCTGCCGAAGCTGCGTAGCGATGCGAACCCGATCCATCCGTACCGTCTCGCGTACGAGATCGATCAGTTCCTCACCGACAATTCGATCTTCATCGGCGACGGCGGCGATGTGGTGACCTTTGCCGGGAACGTCGTGCGGCCGAAGGGACCCGGACTCTGGATGGACCCCGGTCCGCTCGGGACGCTCGGCGTCGGGACCGGCTTCGCGATGGCCGCGAAGCTGACGAATCCCAAGCGCGAAGTGGTCACGCTTTTCGGCGACGGCTCGTTCGCGATGACCGGGTTCGATATCCAGACCGCAATCCGATTCAAGCTGCCTTACATCGCGATCGTCGGCAACAACACCTACATGAATCAGATCCGCTGCGGTCAGATTCAGAAGTACGGTCCCGAACGAGGCGACGTCGGCAATTATCTGGGTGAAGTCGACTTCGAAAAGTTCGCCGACATGCTCGGCATTTACGGCGAAGCCGTGCGCGAGCCGGGCGAAATCCGCCCGGCGCTGGAGCGCGCGCGGGCTTCGGGGACCTGCGCGATCATCAACGTCTGGCTCGACCCCAACGCGTACGCGCCGGGGACCGAAAACCAGACCATGTACAAATAGCCTGAGGACCGCATTATGACGATGACAGCACCTGCCCCGGCGACGACGACCGCCGGGAAAGCACTCTACGGCGTACGCGTACTCGACATGACCCACGTCCAGTCGGGTCCGTCATGCACGCAGATTCTCGCTTGGCTCGGCGCCGACGTGATCAAGGTCGAGTTGCCGGGACGCGGCGACATTACGCGCCAGCAGCTGCGTGACATCCCCGAGGTCGACAGCCTGTACTTCACGATGCTCAACGGAAACAAGCGCAGCTTGACGCTCAACACGAAGACGCCGCAAGGCAAAGAGATCTTCACTTCGCTCATCAAGTATTGCGACGTTCTGGTCGAGAACTTCGGCCCGGGCGTTCTGGACCGGCAAGGTTTCACGTGGGAGAAAATCCAGGAGCTCAACCCGCGCATGATCTACGCGTCGATCAAGGGATTTGGGCCTGGCCAGTTCGCCGACGCCAAAGCGTACGAGCCGATCGCACAGGCGATGGGCGGTTCGATGAGCACGACCGGCTGGGAAGACGGTCCGCCCGCGGTGACGGGTTCGCAGATCGGTGATACCGGGACGGGGATCCACTGCGTCGCGGCGATCCTCGCCGCGCTGTATCAACGCGACGTCCACACCGGTAAGGGACAGCGCGTCGTCAGCGCCATGCAGGATACGGTGCTCAATCTCTGCCGCGTGAAGATGCGCGATCAGCAACGGCTTGCGCGCGGGCCGTTGCGCGAATATCCCAATAAGACGTTCGGCGACGCCGTGCCGCGGTCAGGCAATGCGTCGGGCGGCGGACATCCCGGCGCGGCGGTTCAGTGCGCGCCCGGGGGGCCGAACGACTACGTCTATCTCATCATTCAGCCGCAAATTTGGGAGCCGCTGTGTAAGGAGATGGGCCGGCCGGAGCTTGCGACCGATCCGAAATACGCGACGCCCGAAGCGCGCGTCAAGATCCTCGATGAAGTCTACGGCGTCATCGAAGAGTGGACGAGCAAGCACACGAAGTACGATGTTCTCGAGCGCTGCAATGCGATCGACGTCCCGTGCGGGCCCGTCCTCGACATGAAAGAGCTACTGGAAGACGAGTCACTTCGCGCCCGCGGAATGATTGCGGCCGTCGACCATCCGCAGCGCGGGACGTACTACACGGTCGGATGTCCGCTCAGTCTCTCGGACTCGCCGGTCGAGTACAAGCCCTCACCGCTCTTGGGCGAGCATAACGAAGAGATCCTCAAACAAGTGATGGACTACGACAAGAAGCAAGTCGAGCAGCTTCGCGCCGCAGGAGTGATATAGGGATGCTACTCGAGAAGGGCAAGATCGACTCCGCCGCGGTCCGCGAAGTCCTCGACCGCGCGAAGAAAGAGGGGCGCTCGGCGCTTAGCGCAGCCGATGCAAAGAAGGTTGCCGATGCGTGCGGGATTCCCGTCCCCAAGGAAGGGCACGCGAACTCGGCCGACGAGGCAGCGCGGCTTGCTGAAGGGATGGGCTTCCCGGTCGTCCTGAAGATCGTCTCGCCGGATATCCTTCATAAAACCGAAGCCGGCGGCGTGATTACCGGTGTCGGGAACGCCTCCGAGGCACGTGAAGCCTACGCGCAGATCGTGTCCAACGCGCGCAAGCACAGTCCGAACGCGAAGATCGACGGCGTCCAAGTCCAGCAGCAGCTCGGCGCGGGGGCGCAAGAGGTGATCGTCGGCGCGGTCACCGATCCGGGCTTCGGGAAGCTGATCGCGTTCGGACTGGGCGGAGTCCTCGTCGAGCTGATCAAGGACGTCACGTTCCGCCTCGCGCCCGCGTCGCGCGAGGATGCGCTCTCGATGCTCGACTCGATTCAGGCCGCTGAGCTACTCAAAGGCGTGCGCGGAAGCGACCCCGTCGATCGCGACGCGCTCGCCGCGATCCTCGTCGCGGTCTCGCAGCTTGTGACGGAGTTTCCCGAAATCGCCGAGGTCGATTTGAATCCCGTTTTTGCGCGCAAGGAGGGTGCGACTGCGGTCGACGTACGGATCCTGCTCGACTTCAATCCGCAGCCCGAGCGCTATCGTCCGTCGCAAGATGAGATCCTGCACGCGATGGACCACATCATGAGGCCGAAAGCGATCGCCGTCATCGGCGCGTCCAGCGAGGACGGGAAGATCGGCAACTCCGTGATGAAGAACCTCATCAACGGCGGTTACAAGGGCAAGATCTATCCGATCCATCCCAAAGCCGGCGAGATCCTCGGGATCAAAGCGTACCCGAGCGTCAAGGACGTCCCCGGCGAGATCGATGTTGCAGTCTTCGCGATCCCCGCGAAGTTCGTCGCGGGCGCCCTCGTCGAATGCGGTGAGAAGAAGATCGCCGGCGCCGTGCTCATTCCGTCCGGGTTCGCCGAGACCGGCAACGTCGAGGGCCAGCGCGAGATCGTCGAGATCGGCCGCAAGTATAACGTCCGACTGATGGGCCCGAACATCTACGGCTTCTATTACACGCCCGAGCATCTGTGCGCGACGTTCTGCACCGCGTACGACGTGCAAGGAAAGGTTGCGCTCAGCTCCCAGTCGGGCGGCGTCGGGATGGCGATCGTCGGGTTCAGCCGCTCGGCGAAGATGGGGGTTTCGGCGATCGTCGGCTTGGGGAACAAGTCGGACCTCGATGAGGACGATCTGCTCACGTTCTTCGAACAGGACGACAACACGCAGGCGATCGCGATGCACTTCGAAGATCTCAAGGACGGGCGCACGTTCGTCGAGGTTGCCAAGCGCACGTCGCGCAAGAAACCCGTCATCGTGCTCAAGGCCGGACGCACAGCGCTCGGGGCCCGCGCTGCCGCCTCGCATACTGCCGCGCTCGCCGGCGACGACAAGGTCTACGACGATCTCTTGCGCCAGTCCGGCGTGATTCGGGCGCGCGGGCTCGACCAGATGCTCGCGTTCGCGCGTGCCGTCCCGATCATGCCGACGCCCAAGGGCGAGAACGTCGTCATCATCACGGGCGCGGGAGGCTCGGGCGTGCTGCTCTCGGACTCGTGCGTCGATGCGGGACTCTCGCTGATGAGTTTCCCGCCCGATCTCGACGAAGCGTTCAAGAAGTTCATCCCGCCGTTCGGCGCCTCGGGGAATCCGGTCGACATCACCGGCGGCGAGCCGCCGAAGACGTATCAAAACACGATCCGTCTCGGGCTCGAGGACGATCGGATCCACGCGCTGATCCTCGGCTACTGGCACACGATCATTACGCCGCCGATGGTCTTCGCCAAGCTCGTCGCCGAGGTGGTGGAAGAGCTGCGTGCAAAGGGCATCGACAAACCGGTCGTCGCCTCGCTCAACGGTGACGTCGAGGTCGAGCAGGCCAGCGAGTATCTCTTCGATCGGCGGATCCCCGCGTATCCGTATAACTGCGAAACGCCTGTACTCGTGTTAGGCGCAAAGTACCGCTGGGCCCGGGCCGCGGGCCTGCTGTAATTTTCGGAGAAAGAAACTTCCTTTAGGAAAGACCCATCCTTTTTGGCTTCATAAGTCGCGAGGTGTGTATGGCTAATACGCAAAGTGCAGAGACTTACCGGGGTCTGCGCAATCCGTGGGTCCAACTCGTCGCCGGCATCGTCTGCATGGCGATGATCGCGAACTATCAGTACGGTTGGACCGTGTTCGTCAACCCGATCGGCGCAAAGAACGGCTGGGGCGCAGCCGCGATCCAAGTCTCATTCACCATCTTCGTCCTGGTCGAGACGTGGCTCGTCCCGTTCGAGGCCGCCTTCGTCGACAAATACGGTCCGCGGGTCATGATCATGATCGGTGGCCTCCTCGCCGGCTTGGCCTGGGTCATCGATTCGTTCGCGGCGTCGCTCCCGATGTTGTACCTCGGCGGCGCCGTCGCAGGCGTCGGCGCCGGCATCGTCTATGGCACCTGCGTCGGAAATGCGCTCAAATGGTTCGCCGGTCGCCGCGGACTCGCCGCGGGATTGACGTCGGCCGGATTCGGCGCGGGGGCCGCGATCACGATCGTCCCGCTCACGATGATGATCAAATCGAGCGGCTACCAGCACACCTTTCTGTTCTTCGGCATCTTGCAAGGCGTGATCATCATCCTTGCCTCGTTGATTCTCATTACTCCGCCGAAGACGAAGCCCGTCGATTCAAAGCCGCTGCGCGTCCTGCAAGGGACGCACGACTACACCCCGGCGGAGACGCTGCGTTCGCCGGTCTTCTGGGTCATGTACGTCATGTTCGTGATGGTCGGCGCCGGCGGTCTGATGGCCGTGGCGCAGCTCGCTCCGATCGCGAAGGACTTTTATATCGACACGCTTCCGGTGACGATCATCGGAATCACGGCGCCGGCGCTCACGTATGCGCTTTCGCTGAACAACATCATGAACGGGATCACGCGTCCGCTGTTAGGCTGGATTTCCGATCAAGTCGGGCGCGAAGTGACGATGTTCTGGGCGTTCCTGCTCGAGGGCATCGGGATCTTCGCCCTGATGAAATTCGGGACGACTCCGGTCGCGTTCGTCCTTCTCTCCGGCCTCGTGTTCTTCGCATGGGGCGAAATCTACAGCATCTTCCCCTCAACGACGCGCGACCACTTCGGACAGAAATTTGCAACGACGAACTATGGGATGCTCTACACCGCAAAGGGTACGGCGTCGTTGATCGTCCCGCTCGCGAGCGTCATTACCGTTGCGACGGGAAGCTGGACCGTGGCCCTCGAGGTTGCAGCCATTATGAACATCGTCGCCGCGGTCATGGCGGTCGCGGTGCTTCGTCCCGTCCGGTTGTGGGACATCAAACACTCTCGCGGAGAGGAATCCATTGCCGCGCCGGTTCCGGCGAGTTAGGACAGCAAGATGAAGAAGATACTCCTTACTTTGTGCGCGCTCGGCGCGGCTTTCTTGTCGGCGACGCCGATCGGCGCCGCCGACAAAGTCGAACTCAATGCGCTGATCGCCTCGAACGCCGAGGGCGCATTTACCGAGATCATCAAGGCATATGAGGCCAAGCATCCCGGAGTGACGATCAAGGCGCAATGGCTCGGCGGCGCGACGATCGCCAAGACGATCGACGAAAACTCCGGGCCCGCAGACGTGGCGATGGCCGGAAGCAGCGTCTTGGATCGGGTGAAGAATCTCATCGATTCACCGACACCCATCTTGCAGAACAAAGAAGTCATCTTGGTGCCGAAGGGTAACCCGGCAAAGATTGCCGGGCTCAAAGATCTCGCCAACCCCGGCGTGAAGCTCTCGCTCGGAACGCCCGCCTCGGCCGTCGGTACGCTCGCAAGTCAGGTGATCCAAAAAGGCGCGGCCGACTGGGGCATCGACTTCGTCCAAAACATCCGTAAGAACACGGTTTTCCAAGCAGAGAAGGGGAGCGACGTCCTCGATGCGCTCGGGAAACAGGCGAATGCGACGATCACCTTTGCCTCCGACGTAAACCCCGCCAAGTACGACTTGATTCCGATCGAAGACAAGTACAACGTCGTTTCGACGTATTCGATCACGGTCCCGAAGGCTTCGAAAAACCAGCAAGCTGCGCATGATTTCGTCGCGGCTGTCACAAGCGCCCAAGGTGAAGCGACCCTAAAAAAATTCCACTACATGCCACCACCCAAATAAGAGGGTGATCTCCATGGCCGTTCTGTCGACTCCGCGGCGTCTTGCAGCGGCTGCGGCGCTCGCCCTCGCCATTGCGCTCCCTGCTTCAACCACCGCGCAACCGGCCGGACCGCTCATCCGCGTCGGGGCGGGTCCCGACGATCAGTCGACGCCGTTGATCTACGCCGCGCGGGCCGGCCTCTTCGCGAAAGCCGGCCTCAACGTCGAGTTGGAAAAACTCGCCGGTGCGGCGGTGGTGGGGGCCGCGCTCGCAGGCGGATCGCTCGAGATCGGCAAGGCCAGCTCGATGTCGGTCGTTACCGCTTATGCGAAGGGCTTGCCGTTCACGGTCATCGGGAGCATCGGTAGCTACAACTCCGACAAACCCGACCTCGCGCTGATCGTTCTCGCGAACTCCGAGATCAAGACAGCGAAGGATCTCATCGGGAAGACGCTAGCCGACGTTTCTTTACAGGACATGAATACCGTCGCGACCTTGGCGTGGCTCGATCAGCACGGCGTCGACTCGTCGATGATGAAATATGTCGAGATTCCGGCGTCTGCGGCGCTTCCCGCGATGGAGGAGAGCCGCGTCGTCGGCTCGACCGTGTACGAGCCGGTCTACTCAGCCGACATGGCGACCGGCAAGGTTCGCGTCATCGGTTATCCGTTCGACGCGATCGGCAAGCACTTCGCCGATGCGGTGATGTTCGCAAACGTCAATTGGGTGAGCGGACACCGTGATCTCGTCGAACGATTCCTGCGCGTCATGCAGACGGCAAGCGCGTACGTTGGGACTCACGAGACCGAGATGGTTCCGGTCCTCGCGCAGTTCGCGGGCGCGGACCCGGCGGCGCTAGCGAACATTCGCCATCCCGGCCGAGGCGTTGCAATCGGTCCAGCCGACCTGCAGCCGGTCATCGACCTGGCGGCGAAGTACAAAGTCATCCCGAAGGCGTTTTCCGCGCAGGAGATGATCTGCAGTTGCGCATTGCGTAGGTGATACTCGAAAAGCCGGTAGCCGCCGAGTCCCCGAAGATGCGGACTGAGGGGCTCAACGTCCACTATGGAAAACACGTCGCCGTCAAAGACGTGTCATTGTCGATCGAGGGATGCAAGATCACGTCTCTCATCGGAGCTTCGGGTTCGGGCAAATCGACGCTCATCCGGGCTTTGAACAGGATGCACGATTTGGTCCGGGGCACGAGCGTAACGGGCCGAGTTTGGCTTGACGGCCGCGATATCTACGGTGTCGCCGTTGACCCGGTCATTTTGCGAAAGCGCATCGGGATGGTTTTTCAACGGCCGAATCCCTTTCCAAAATCGATTATCGACAACGTACTCTATGCCCCCAAGATCTCCGGCGAACGCGGCCAGCGTCACTTGGGGAATGTCGCGGAGCGGGTCCTGCGATCCGCATTCTTGTGGGATGAAGTAAAGGACCGGCTTCACGGATCCGCGTTGGAGCTCTCCGGTGGTCAGCAGCAGCGCTTGTGCATCGCCCGAGTATTGGCAGCCGATCCCGACGTAATTCTGATGGATGAACCAACCTCGTCTCTGGATCCCATCGCGACGGCGTACATCGAGCAGCTGATCCTGAGCCTCAAGGAAAGTGTGACGATCGTGATCGTCACCCACTCACTCCATCAGGCTGCTCGCATTTCGGATTTCACAGCGTTCTTGCATATGGGCAGGCTGATCGAGACGGGCACCACGACGCAGATCTTTACGCAGCCAAACGAGCGGATGACCGAGGACTACATCACAGGCCGGTTTGGCTAGACCTCTAGCCGG
>Ga0209415_10010115_pt1 | contig 16101 bp, 7 predicted proteins | sample PeaSoiSIISIP2007_FD_187696 | JGI IMG/M metagenome (GOLD analysis project Ga0209415, IMG submission 187696) | Peat soil microbial communities from Weissenstadt, Germany - SII-SIP-2007 (SPAdes) (version 2) | ecosystem: Environmental > Terrestrial > Soil > Wetlands > Peat | place: Germany...
AGTACAATCGCCAGCGCCTCCCCTACTATTTCTGCTGCTTCGATTTTGACCGCACCACGTTTGAACTCGCCCCTGACTGGCATTGGGTCAACTCCACCGGCTATTTGCGCGCCATGATGCAGGGTTTTGTTGAGCGCCTTTATCCCTACACTGGCGACCCGCACACTCTCGAGTTCCTCCAGAATTTTGTCGACTATGAACTCGAAAACGGTCTCACCCCTGAAGGCTACACCTGGGCGCAAGTTCCTTACCCCTCTGCAAATCCCGGAAGCCGCCGCTACACCGGCTGGAGCAATCATGGCGAAGACTACGTCGAGCCTCACGTCGTCGGCGAAGACGGCTACGCCTATCTCCGGCTCTATGAAATGACCGGCAACACGAAGTATCTTCGCGCCGCCATCCTGTGCGCCGAAGCCCTCGCCAAAAATTTCAAGCCCGGCGACGAGCTCCATTCCCCCTGGCCCTACCGCTGCTTCGCTCGCGATGGCAGCCTCGAAGGAGGCAAGGGAATGTTCCCCTACTCCGCCAACGTCGTCGAACCCATCATGCTTCTCGACGAACTCATCCGTATCAATCAGGGCGACGTCAGCTCATATAAAAAAGTCCGCGACGGCGCTTGGGCCTGGCTGATGAAATACCCCATGCAAAACAACGTATGGGTCGGCTATTTCGAGGATGTGCAAGCCAGCATGGGAAACATGAACAACGTCATTCCCCTCGAACTCGGGCGCTACGTCCTACTCCATCCTGAAAAAGATCCCGATTGGCGCGATCATTCCCGCAAACTGATCGAATGGGTCAAGACCACTCCGAAGTGGCCCAAATATATCGTCCACGGCGCCACCGTCACCACCGAGCAAGGCAACGGCAAGGAATTCTGCTGCAATCTTCCCAATCAATGCTGCGACAGCCACAGCGCCCGTCTTGCTGCTGTCGAAGCCCTCTACTACGCGAAGACCGGCGACGCCGCCTACAAAGAAGCCGCCTATCGCACCTACAATTGGGTCACCTACTTCCAAGGCCTTCCCGCCGCCGCTCACGCTCCCTACAGCACGCAGTGGTGGTTCACCGACGAATTCTCCGATGGCCCACGCCGCATGATGGACGCCTTCTGGGCCGTTCCCGAGTGGGCCCCCGCCGATGAATCGCACCTGCTCGGTTCGCTCTCTGCGGTCACGAAAATTGCCTACGGCGCCGGCTCAGTGACCTATTCCACTTTCGACGCCGACTCCACCGATGTCTTGCGCCTCGATTTTGTCCCTGACTTTGTAACTGTCGGCGGAAAACCCATCAGCCGCCGCAAAGACCTCGATCAAGAGGGCTACACCTTCGACGACGCCACTCACGCCCTCTCCATCCGCCACACCACTTCCCGCGACATCGACATTCAAGGAAAGAGCGAGCTCGTCCCGCCCTCTTACATCACTTTCGACGATCCCCATCTCCCTGCCAGAACGCCTCTCGTCGGCCAATATCCCTCCGGCATCATCGATTGGGGCAACGGCGAATGGCACATTGGCACGCCGTACGGAAAGTTCGGTACCTTCACGCTGGTCGTCGCGGATCCGGCATCCCACCACGCCGATTTTCAATTCGCCTCACCCCACATCTTCGCCGGAATCGATGTCTACAACGACGCCGACACCGACGCCACCGTCACCATTCGTTCCCCCGAACTCCGCGAACTCTCTTTCACCATCAAGCCCAAAGAACTCCGCCGCCTCCGCACCGCCTGGCGCGACCCCAGCTCCCAAGTCTCCTTCGACTTCTCCAACGCCGCCGTCCTGCGCTTCGACAACCTCGCCTACACCCGGCCCTAGGGCCAACTTTATGATTGGCCCCCCTGGGTTTTGCATAAGTGTTCATTCTAAAGGCAGATAAAGTGCTTTATTTTCAACGCTTACATAAGTGTTCATTTTAAAGGACTTATGCTGGTGTCATTGCACCATACTAGGGCACGCTAGCCGAGGGGCATCCACGCGCTAAACTAATGTCTTAGACGCTGAGCCACTCGCTACTCCCTCTTCACTACCCACTATCTTGTCAGGCTAAATCTTCCGCCCGAATCGGCAGCCGCTGGATGCGCACATCTTGCTTCCGATTCCGCGTGGCATTAAAAATCGCATTGCACAGTGCCGGCGCAATCACGGGAACCGTCGGTTCACCAATTCCGGTGGGCTTTTCTTCGCTGGCCACAAGGTGCACTTCGATCGGTGGCGCTTCCTTCATGCGAATCATCTGGTAGTCGTTGAAATTGGACTGCACGATCCGTCCGCGCTCCACGGTAATCGCGTTCTTCAATGTAGCAGTCAGCGCATAGATCGCAGCACTCTCTACTTGCGCGCGTACTCCATTCGGATTCACCACCCGGCCGCAATCCACCGTGCAGACCAGCCGCTTCACTTTCAATTCGCGCGATTTCACAGAAACTTCGGCAACCGCCGCCGTGTACGTATCAAACGAGAAAAATCCCGCAATCCCTCGTCCTTCGCCATCCGGAAGCGGTTTGCCCCATCCAGCTTTCTCTGCGGCAAGTTTCAGAACCGCCACGAGCCGTGCTGTATCCAGCGGCGGAGCATCCGGGTCTTGTCCGAACTGCGGAAGCTTGCGCGGATCGCCTAGTAGTTTCAGCCGAAACTCAAGCGCATCCTGCCCCGCGGATGCTGCAAGCTCGTCCACAAAACTTTCCACTACGAACCCGCTGCTCGAATGCTCCACCGAACGCCACCACGCGCGCGGCGCGCTCGAATGCGCCAGCGTGTACTCGATGCGAAGGTTCGGAGATTTGTACGGAACTGTCGCGCCCGTGCCGAACTCGCCTTGCCCGTTGTCTTCTTCTCCCTTAGGGCTCCACTTGGCTGCAATCGAAGTCGAGGTTTGGAAATGCTTCCACGCCGCGAGATTGCCCGCCTTATCCACCACGCCTTGGCACTTGTGATACGAGGCTGGCCGGTAGAAGTCATGGTGCATGTCGTCTTCGCGCGTCCAAACCACCATCACCGGTTTGCCGGTTTTCTTTGCCACTTGCGCCGCTTCCATCACAAAGTCCGCCTGATAGCGCCTGCCGAAACCGCCGCCCATCTGCGTGGTATGCACAATCACTTTTTCGGGTGGCAGCTTCGATGCTTCCGAAATCACGGCTTGCGCCCACTGCGGAGCCTGCGTCGGCACCCACGCTTCCGCGCGATCCGCCTCAATGTGCACCGTGCAGTTCATCGGCTCCATGCAAACGTGCGCGGCAAACGGCAGCTCGTAAACGGCTTCGACTTTGTTCGAGGCAGCTGCCAGCGCGGCGTCCGCGTCACCTTCGTTTCGTATCACGCCGCCCGATTTTGCCGCGTTAGCCACGAACTGCTTGCGTAGCTCTTCGCTCGATTCGCTTGCCGCCGCACCTTCCTCCCATTTCACTTCAAGCGCTTTTCTTCCCTGAATCGCCGCCCAAGAATTGTCTGCAACAACAGCGATTCCTCCCGTCGTGGATGCGCCCCTTCCGCTCGTTTCAATCTGGAAAACGTCGCGCACTCCGGGCACAGCTTTCGCTTTCGTGGCGTCGAACGAAGCGACTTTTCCATAGAACACGGGGCATCGCGCAATCACTGCGTACTGTAATCCAGCGGGCCGCGCATCGATGCCGTACATCGCCGTGCCGGTGGCCTTGGCTGCACCATCGACGCGATGCGTGCCCACCCCCACGATGGTGAAGTCGCGAGAATTCTTCAGCGGCACTTCCTTGAAGTTCGGAATAGGCAGCAGCGCCGCGTCGGCAACAAGCTGGCCGTACGAATACGAACGCTCGGGATGGCCGTGCACCACGTAGCCGTTTTGCGCTTTGCACGTGTCCGCGCCGACTTCCCACTTTTTCGCCGCTGCCGCAATCAGCATTTCCCGCGCGGCCGCTCCCGCTTGCCTCAGAGGCAGCCAGGACCCGCCCACGCTGCCGCTCCCGCCCGTGCCGTGGTCGTAAATCTTCGGATTTGTCGGCGCCTGCTCGATGGTCACTTGCTTCCAATCGAGGCACAGTTCCTCCGCAAGGATCATCGGCAACGCCGTCATGATGCCCTGGCCCATTTCCGATTTCGCCATAATCAGCGTGACATGGTTGTCGGGAGTGATCTTCACCCAGGCATTAAGAGGATTGATCGGCGGCTTCTCCTGCTCCTGCGCGGGATCGGACGCGCGCGCAGGAATATGAAAGCCGATCAGCAACGCGGCGCCGCCCGCGGCGCCGGTTTTTAGGAAAGCCCTGCGATCCAGAGTTTGCGGTTCTGGGGAGAGTGGAGTCGGCATAGTCTTACTCCTGCTGCGGATTTTGGCGAGACTACTGGACAAGCCTGTTAGACGCGGCTTACGCCTTTTCGGCTGGCGAGCCTGCGGCGCGGTGAATGGCCTTGCGAATACGCTGGTAGGTACCGCAGCGGCAGATGTTGCCGCTCATGGCGTCATCGATGTCGGCGTCGGTGGGCTTTGGCTTCTTTGCAAGCAGAGCCACGGCGGACATGATCTGCCCGGACTGGCAGTAGCCGCACTGCGGAACATCTTCTTCGATCCAGGCCTTTTGCACGGGATGGCTGCCATCGGCGGACAAACCTTCAATGGTCGTGATTTTCTTTCCGCTGACGCTCGAGATCGGCGTGATGCAGGAACGCGTTGCTTCGCCGTTGATGTGCACCGTACACGCCCCGCACAGCGCCATTCCGCACCCGAATTTCGTGCCCGTCATATTCAGCGTATCGCGCAACACCCAGAGCAGCGGCATGTCCGGGCTGACGTCCACCGTCTGCGCTTTTCCGTTCAGTGTAAAAGTGATGGCCATGGGGTCCTCCTAAAGCAGATGGATATCCTACAACAACCGGGGAGTGATTGAAAATCTGCGAAATATCGTCTACCCATATGCTCCCGGGTAATCCCGCTCCCGAACTGGCTATCATCCATGAATGGGTACGTATTCGGGACAGGGCGCGGCTTGGGCCGGTATGTTACTCTTTTCTTTGGACGCCAATCTTCTGATTTCGACTCCATCTCAAATGAAAAAAACTCTTCTTCCCATTCAGGCAGTCGCTCGAAAACTGGAAATTCCCGAAAAACACGTCGAACAAATCGGCGCATACGGCGCGAAAATCCGGCTAGAACTCCTCGCCGATCCCGCGTTCAAGCGGCGCGGCAAGTTAATTCTCGTGACGGCGACAACGCCGACCGTTTCCGGAGAAGGCAAGACGGTCACTGCGATCGGCCTGACGCAGGGCCTCACGTTGATTGGGAAAAAAGTGGTCATTACCTCGCGGGAGCCTTCGCTGGGGCCGGTATTTGGGATGAAAGGCGGCGCGGCCGGCGGCGGCCTCTCGCAGATCGAGCCAAGCGCCAAGATTAATCTGCATTTTCACGGCGACTTTCACGCGATTTCCTCCGCGCACAATCTTCTGGCCGCGCTGATCGACGCGCATCTTTTCCATGGCAACGATTTGCATCTCGATCCTGAGCGAATTACGTGGCCGCGCACGATGGACATGAATGACCGAGCATTGCGGCGCATCGCCGTTTCGCTGGACAGCAAGAAAGACGGCGGCGGCCGTAGGACGGGATTTGTGATCACCGCCGCTTCGGAAATCATGGCGATTGTGGCGCTCGCGAAGGATTTGAGGGATCTGCGCCGCAGACTGGACGCGATCGTGATCGGAGCAACGCGCGACGGCAGGCCTGTGCGCGCGGAGGAGCTTCAGGCGACAGGCGGCATGATGGCGCTGCTTGCGGACGCGTTGCTTCCGAATCTCGTGCAGACGACCGACGGCACGCCGGCGTTTGTACACGCCGGCCCCTTTGGCAATATCGCTCACGGAACGAGCAGCGTGATCTCGCAAGAGATGGGGCTGCGGCTCGCCGACTATGTTGTAAATGAAGCAGGTTTTGCAGCAGACCTCGGCGGCGAAAAGTATTTCGATATTGTGATGCAACAATCGGGCATTACGCCGGCCGCGGCGGTGCTGGTTACCACGGTGCAAAGCATCAAGAATCAGGGCGAGGGCGATCTGGAGAGCGGGCTGCCGAATCTTGGGCGCCATCTCGACAACTTGAGAAGTTTTGGCGTTCCAACCATTGCTGCGATCAATCGTTTCCCAAATGACAGAGATGCGGACTTGAAACGACTGGAAACCTACTGCGCGGAACATGCCACGCCGACGGCGCTCTCCGAAGCCTTTACAAAAGGCGGCCCGGGAGCGAAAGAACTCGCGGAGAAAGTAGTGGAGCTGATCGAGAAAAATCCTTCGCCAAACGTTCGGCCGGTCTACGAGTGTCATGAGCCTATCGTGGAAAAGATTCAGAAGGTCGCGCGAAACATCTACGGAGCGAATGAGGTGAGTTTCAGCGAGCAAGCTGCAGCCAAGCTGCAGCAATTTTCGGAGTGGGGTTACGCGAAGCTGCCGATCTGCATCGCGAAAACGCAGTACTCCTTCACGGACGATCCGAAAATCTTCGGCGCGCCAACCGGGTGGACCCTGCGCGTAACGGATGCGTCGCTGTCCGGTGGAGCCGGATTCATCGTGGTCATTTCCGGCAATATCATGCTGATGCCGGGGCTTCCGAAAGTATCGCGCTCGGCCTCGATCGACCTGGACGACTCGGGCGAAATTATCGGCGTTTGATGGATTGCGAAAAGGTTTTGGAAGAACGAAAAAACCTTAAACCCAACCGCCGTCTACCACGTAGCTTTGATTGGTGATGGCACTGCTGTCATCCGCAGCCAGGAAGAGCACGAGCCTGGCAACTTCTTCCGGCAAAATCATTTTCTTGAGGGCCTGATTGCCGAGAATCTCGGCTTGATACTCTTCCGTGAACCACAGCTGTTTCTGGCGTTCCGTGAGGATCGCGCCGGGAAGCACGCAATTCACGCGAATGTTGTGCGGCCCTAGTTCGTGAGCAAGCGTGCGCGTGAGCCCGACGATCGCGGCTTTCGCCGTGACGTAGACGGGCAATCCTGTGGACGGAATGATCCAACTGATCGAACTCATATTGATGATCGATCCCTGACCGGCCTTTTTCATGGCAGGAAGCACAGCCTGAACCGCAAAGAATTGGTGCCGAAGATTGACGGCGATGGTGCGATCCCAATCTTCCGGCGTGACTTCGTCGATCGAATGGCGAGTATCGTTGCCCGCGTTGTTTATGAGCACTCGGACCGCCCCGTGGCGCGTCTCCATCTCGGCGACGGCGGCGCGTAATTGGGTAACGTCCGTCAAATCGCAATGGAGAAAAAGGGGAGAGTGAGCACATGTGACGGAGTGATCGGCGGCCAATTGTTCGCCTCTCTTGCGATCGATGTCCAGGAAAACGACTTGAGAACCTTGCGCGGTGAAATGTTCGACGAGCGAAGCGCCGATCCCGGTTGCACCGCCTGTGATGAGAACCAATTGGTCTCGCAAACTGGGATAGGTGGCAAAGCGCTCTTGAGCAGTCATCGAGTGAAAGTCTACAACACGTGAACGGGCTGCGATTCAGGAATTGAAGGTGATGATTTGCAGATAGCTGGCCGCTCAACTGCGCAAAGCGGGCGCGACTGAGCGAGGCGGCGGGGCTTCTTTTTCGACGCCGCGCCAGCCGACGGGGCGTCCGCTGACGGCTTCTTTCACGGAGCGGAAGAGCACCACGTACATGAGCTGGCGATAGTAGAAACGCTGGAGAAGCACGGGGACGAGCAACGTCCAATCTTCCTTTTTCTCGAGCGCGAAAGCGAGAGCACAGGTCAGGATATCAATCAGCAGGAAGCCGAGAAAGAAGAGGACTGATTTTTCGACGTCGGCGGCGGTCCAGAGTTGCGGCAATTTTGTAACGCGGAATTGCGCGAGACCCCACAGCACCAGGGAACCGAAGAACATCAGATCAATGACCGGAGAGATCAGCGGCAGCACCAGCTGAAAAACGAAAATGTTCGGCAGAGCGATCCAGCCGAGCGTGCCGTACTTGGGGCGGAAGAGCGTGTCGCTGTGTTTCCAGAAAGATTGCAGCGTGCCGAAGGTCCAGCGGAAGCGCTGACGAATGAGGGCGCCAGCGGTTTCCGGCGCTTCGGTCCACGCAATGGCTTCTTCGTCGTAGCTGATGCGCCAGCCGAGGCGGCGAATGCCGATGGTCAGGTCGGCGTCTTCGGCCACGGTGTCGGCGGTGATGCCGCCAGCGGCTTCGATGGCCGCTTTACGCCATGCGCCGAGCGCTCCGGGAACAACGGTGATGCAATTGAGAAGGTCGAAAGCGCGCTTCTCCATGTTCTGGCTGGTGATGTATTCGAGCGCCTGCCAGCGCGTGAGCCAGCGGGAGCGGTTGCCGACTTTGACGTTGCCCGCGACGGCGCCGACTTTCGGGTCGGAAAAATGGCGCAGCAGTTTGCGAATAGCGTCCGGCTCGATTTCGGTGTCGGCGTCGATCGTGACGACGATATCAGTGGCAGCCTCGCCTAGTGCGCGGTGAAGAGAAGCCGCTTTGCCGCGATTGACTTGATGAATGATGCGCACGCGCGGGTCGGTTCCAAAGGAAGCGTCGAGGAGCGGGCCGGTTTTGTCGGTCGAGCCATCGTTGACGACGATGACGCGGAGAGATTGCACGTTGGAGGCAAGGACGGAGGTCACCGTTTGCACGACCACGCTTTCTTCATTGTGGGCGGGAATCAGCACGGTGACGGCGGGTTCCGGCACAGGCATGACGGCGTGGTCTGGACGCAGTTTTTCGATCAGCGCTAGAATACCGATGACCAGGGCGCGGGCGCTGACCAGAACAATGCCAACGATGAAGATCGTGCCGATCGTGAACCGGAACCATTGAAAGATGGTGAAGATGAAACCGTCGGCGCGCGCTTCGAAACGTTCCTGCGCGGAGAGCGGCAGCATAACCTCAGCACGCGTTTTTCCAAGCAAGTCGCCGACGGAGACGAATTGATAGCCGCGTGCGCGAAGCGCGTCGATGACTTGCGGTAGCGCGGCCACAGTCTGGGCGCGCTCGCCGCCGCCGTCATGCAGCAGGATGATATTGCCCTTGTCCACCTGGCGGAGAACGTTTTGCGTAATGCTTGCCGCGGGCATCTGATTCTTTCCGTCGGGAGAGCTCCAATCGTCTGGATCGATGCGCTGTCCGATAATCAGATAGCCCATGTCCTGCGCGGTGGGAAGCAACGCTACTTCCTCGGCGTACTCGGGCTGGTGGTCGATGCCGTAAGGCGGGCGGAAGAGGATAGTTTTCGCGCCGACGGTGCTTTCGATGAAGCGCTGCGTGAGATTCAACTGCCATTTGAGTTCGGTTTTGGAGATTTGATCGAACTGGGGATGCGTAAAGGTGTGATTCCCGATTTCGTGGCCATCAGCGAATTCGCGTTTCAGAATATCGGGATGGAGATTGGCTTCCTCGCCGACGACGAAAAAGACGGCGGGGACGTTTTTCTTCTTGAGGACGTCGAGGATAGCCGGAGTCCACCGCGGATCGGGACCGTCATCGAAAGAGAGCACGAGCTTCTTGGGAGAGGCGCCGCCGATCTGATCGATGTCATACGAGAGCGGATACTCTTCATAAGTTTCGTCGGTGAAAAGATCGGTGGCGGCTTCATAGACGAAACTTCGGCGGCCGGGCTTCGGGACGTCGGCAAAATGCCAGATATCGCCGTTGCCTTCGAGGGTCAGGTCGGGGCCGGGAGGAATATCTTTAATTTTTTGACGAGCGGTATCATCGGGGCGAGTGGCATCCCAGATAGGCCAGATAGAAGAGTCCGAAGAGCCCATGCGCCAAAGAGCGGTGCCTTGCACGCCGATACGTTCGCTGGCGCGAAGCTGGTTGTAGGCGGTGACGGCGTCGAGCATCCAGACGCGATGCGTGTGATTGCCTTCGTCGGAGTAGGAGTAGTGAGGGTTTAGAGAGGCGTCGTCGAACTCGACGTCGGTTTCGGATTCGAAGGCGTGCAGCAGGGCTTCCTGAATGCTGAACTCGGCGCCGGTCCAGACGCCTTTCTTTTCCGTCTCGCCCCAGTCGTAGGCGTAGTTCGCGATGCCCACGACAATTTTTTGCGCGGGCACGACTTCGCGAATCTGGCGGAGATTTTCGACGAACCAGTCTTGTGCGGCGATGGGACCTGGCGGGGAAGTCAGCCAGTGCTGGTCGTAGTTCATCAGAATGATGGCGTCGCATTGCTTGCCGAAAAATTCGTAGTCGTAATCGTCGTCGCGGGCGGGGAGCGCGATCATGAGCTTGAGATTGGCGAAATGAAGAGACGCAGCGAGTTCCGCGGCGAACTGGCGGAAATGCACCTGGCTTGCATCCGGGACTTCTTCGAAGTCCACGACGATGCCGGCCTGATGAGCTTGAACGGCGTATTCGGTGACGTTTTGAATGAGAAAGTGGCGGGCAGCGGGGTTGCCGAGCAGCGCAGCCATCTCGTCGATGCGCCAGACGGAGCCGTCGTAGTTATCGAGCATGCCCATCATGGGCAGTTCGATCGGCGGATTTAGAGAGTGCATCCATTGGTGAAGCTCGTCAGCCTTCAGGAGCGAGATGGCCTCAGCGGGCGTCGCTTTCACGGGGCGAGTCTGGTTGTGCGTGTAGTCGACAATCGTGAGGGCGCCGTCGGGCGTCACTCCGTGCAACTGCTCGGGGATGAGCAGGTCGATGTCTTTATAGTGCTTCTTGAGCGACGCGAGGCTGTTGGCGTCCCAGCTCACATAGAAGGCTGCGCGGAGCGGATCGTAGCTTTCCGGAACTTTGCCGATGTTGGCGACGCGGCGGCGGCGGCCTTCGCGCACAGCGACCGTTTTTTTCTTCGCGGCATTTTTGAGAGCGTGAAAGGCGGGCTTAATGTCCGGCAGCAAGCCGGAAGGCAGCTCGACGCTGACGACTATCGTGACGAAAAAATAGGCCAGCAGGAGCGTCAGCATCGCTCCGGTGATTTCCATGACACGGCGCGTGCGGCGCCATCGCGCACGCTCAGCGTCGTAAAAAATTGGTCCGCGTTCTTTCATGAGTTCTTAAAACAATGCCTTTATCGGTGCTTGCAACCTGGCGGCATGGCAGGCAATTGGGCACTGGGCGAGCCTAGACTGTCTGCGCGATTCCGTCTGCTCTATTGTAAGATGCGTTGCGTTCATGAAGCGAGTTTTCTCGCATACCGTCGTCGCGTTAACAGCAGGACTCTGCCTGCGGTTGTTCTTCGCCCTGAAGTTTCCCTTCGCCCCGGGAGACACGCCGCTTTACGAGCAACTGGCTACAAACTGGCTGCAACACCACATGTACGCCATGCCCGTCGACGGCGTTCCTATGCCCGTGGATCTGCGCATGCCGGGGTACCCCGCCTTTTTGGCCCTGATTTACGCGATTACGGGACGCACGGGCGCGGACGCGCGACTTTACGTCACTTTGGTGCAGGCGGTGGTGGATCTGGGCACGTGTCTCTTGACGGCGAGTCTGGCCGCGCTGCTGGGATTGCTCAGGCCGGATCCAGCGTGCTGGCGGCGCGCCTTCATTGTCACTTTGTGGATTGCAGCGATGTGTCCCTTTACGGCAAATTACGCGGCGGTGCCGATGACCGAAGTCTTCGCGGTACTTTTTACGGCTGCCGCGTTTCTAACTTTAGTTCCTTTGATCTGGAACGACTCTGGCGGCGCCGCTGCGCTCTTTAAGAGCGAATGGGCCACCCGACACTCGGAATCGATTTTCGCGCTTGCCAGCGGATTTCTGATCGGGATGGGAACGCTGTTTCGCCCGGAAACGCCGCTCCTTCTCGTTACGGCATGGATTGTGCTTGCTTATGTTTGGTTGAGAAAGGGGCGATTTCTCTTCCTGGCGCAACTCGTACTGCTTTCCGCTGTTGGCTGTGTATTGCCGCTCGCCCCATGGGCCGTGCGGAACGCTGTGACTCTGCATGAAGTGCAGTTTCTGGCGCCCAAAAATTCAAATTTGCCGGGGGAATACGTTGCGGTTGGATTCATGGCTTGGGAGAAGACCTGGCTATTTCGCGTAAGGGATTGCTTTCTCGTGCCATGGAAGCTGGACGGCGAAGTGATTAACCTGGAGGACATTCCGGCGCGAGCGTTCGACACAGCGGAAGAGAAAGAGCGAGTGGCGGCGTTGCTCGAGCAGTACAACAACGACGTAACGATTACTTCCGAGGAGGACGCCGCGTTCGGGCAATTGGGCCGCGAACGGACGGCGCGGCATCCCCTTCGCACTTATGTGTGGCTGCCTGTGGCGCGAGCTTTCACAATCTGGTTTACGCCGCGGATCGAGCTGCTGCCGTTTTCTGGCAAGGTGTTTCCACTTGGGGAGGCCTGGCGCGAGGACCCGATCGACCTCTCGGTGACGGTGAGCTATTTTTTCCTGGGAGTTTTGTACGTTGGGTTGGCGATCTGGGGAGGCTGGCGATTGTGGCGGGAAAAGCCCGCGCTTGCGCCAGCGGTATTGCTGCTGTTTGGATATCTGCTGCTGCGCACCGCGTTTCTCACCACGCTGGAAACCCCAGAGCCGCGCTATGTGCTGGTGTGCTTTCCGGCAATCCTCGCGCTGGCGGGACAAGTATTCACGAGATCGGTAAAACAGCCGGGATTCGTGAAGCGCTCGACTCTGGCCGATTATTTTTCTTCGACAGGCTCGGGATGAATGGTGACGCGGTAAATTTGCGGAAACTTTTCTTTCACACGGTCTTCGAGCGCGGCGGTCACGTCATGCACCTGGGTAATCGGCAGAGCGCCACGCATCGTGCAATGGCACGATGCCAGGATGTGATGTTCCACCTGGCGCACGCGCACATCGTGACAGTTGACGAGCTCGTCGAACTCGGCGGGCAAAGTATTCAGAAAATCCTCGATCGCGCGGGAGAGTTGCTTCATTTCTCCTACGCCTGCATCGGGGGTGGCGATGTGGCGGCCGAGCGGCTCGATATGAATGGTCACGTCGGTTGAGCCGTCGCGCAGCTTGCGAACTTCGTCTTCGAGTTCCGTAGCCTGGCGATGCGCCTCCCGCAGGCTCAAGTTTTCGTCCACTTCCAGGTGCAGCTCGATGAAGAGTTGTCCGTCATGCTGCAGCGCCGTCACGTCGTGAATTGCCAGGCCCATGCGTTGCGCAACGGCGCGGATGGCTTCAAATAAATGCTCGCCCTGCGGCGCGCGGGGTTCGGCGTGGACCATGACGTCCGACGGGACGATTTCGCCGATGCGCTTCTCGATGGCGTCGCTGAGTGCATGCACTTGTTCGAGGCTGGCAGTACGAGCGACGCTAACCGTGGCATCCACAAAGTGCCGGTTACCAGCGCGCCGGACGCGCACGCGGTCAACGTCCAAAACTCCGTCCATGCGGCCCACCGCCATGGCGATTTCCTGCTGCAAACCCTTCGGGGCAACATCCAGGAGCGCATCCAGCGTTCGCTTGCCGAGTTGCGAGCCGACCCAGAGAATTATGGCAGCGACGGCGATGCCTGCGAGAGCGTCAGCATAGGCAAGCCAGGCCAAGTTCCAGGTTTCGCCGGCCCAGACGAGACCGATTCCGGAGATGACTACGATTGTGCTCCAGACGTCGGTCGAAAAATGGAGCGCGTCCGCTTCCAGCGCTTCGCTCGAATATTTTTGCGCAACGCGCTTGAGAGCGCGGGCTCGGGTCAGATCGATGGCAAGCGCCACGAGCAGCACAAGAATTGCAGTGAGGCTTGGTTGGATATGCACGCTATGGAAAAAGAGCCGGTTAAACGCCTCATAAATGATGTAGAGAGCGGTCAGGAGCAGGAGCGCCGTCTCGACGAACGCGGAGAAATTCTCGAACTTTCCGTGACCATAGGGATGGCGCTCATCCGCCGGCTGGTCCGACACTCGCACGGAAAGAAATGTAATGACAGCCGCGAGCAGGTCCAGACCGGAGTGCAGCGCCTCGGAGAGGACGCCCAAACTGCCAGTGCGAAGGACAAGAAAGGCTTTCAAGGAAACCAGCAAAGCGGCAGAGGCAACGCTCAAGAGCGCTGCCCTGCGCTTTTCGCGCGCTTCCTCGTACTGCCGAGCGGCCATCACGGTCTGAATAGACTACCTTAAGTGCCGGGAGTTTCCTTAGCTTGGGGAAATGCTCGGTACACACACTCTGCGGTTCCTCCGGCGCCGGGGCGCGGCTACGCGTCAAGCATGAACGCGCGTATTACTCTTGGCACTTGCCGTGTGAGCAAAGACTAAGGTACCTTTTTGCGGCGTGGTGGGAGCCGGCCTAATGATCCTTCAATTCCGAACAGTGGTCCTATTTTTTGCGGCGATGCTCGCGTTTGTGCCTGGCGGTTCGGCGCAGGCGCCGGCAGGTTCGCCGACCGCGACTGTCTGGAATGCGCTTTTGGCGCCGGCGATGGACCCTGCCAAATCCGCTCATGTGGACAACGTCGAGATTGTCCGCGACCAGGTTCACATCATTCTGACCGACGGCACGATTCAGTTTACGCACCCGGTAAATGGCGTCGTGTTTGGCGCGGTGTTTCATGGCAAGGGACGCCTGCAAGCGATACCGCCGAATTCGCAGGAGGCTCAGCAACTCCGACTCTTTACCAAGCAGGACAGGCTCAACGTGGAGTTCGGCGACGCGACGTTCAGTTTCACGGATGGCTTACTGGACGAAGTCGCGAAGCAAGTGAAATGGCAAGCGTCTGGGTCCGCATCAGATGATCTGTATGCCAAACGGCAGAAAGAGCGCGAGGACCTTGGCGAATCGTCTATGCCGCGCTTGCTGCAGAGCATTCTCTCGACCGACCGTGCCCGCACAGCTTATTTTCTCGCCGACCTGAAAACCGAGAAAAGCTGGGTGGAAGTGCATGATGACGCGCTGGAACCCGAGGAAATGACGGTGGGACGCTGGGTGGACGTGGGACCGTTCAAAATATTCGACACTTGGATGAGTTTTCCGGCCGGGCGCACTAGCGCCGAAGCGTGGAAGGATCCGCAGGCCAAAGAAGACTTCGTCATTCGCAGTTATAAGATTGATGCCAACGTTACGTCTGGCGCGGAGTTGAACGCTACGGCGCACCTCGATCTCGAGCCCCGCCTCGCTGGGCAGAGCGTGCTCATTTTTGACCTCGACTCCAATTTGCGCCTCGAATCCGTCAAAGACTCGGGCAACAATACGCTCGCGTTCTACCAGTCACGTGAAACGAAAGACCGCAGCCAATCCTACGGCGATTACGTTGCCGTGATTCTCGCCCAGCCTCTCGCCGTCGGAACTCCGCTCTCACTCGATTTTCGCTACGGCGGGAAACGAGCTATTCGCAAGGCCGGCAGTGGAAACTATTTCTGCGAAAGCTCGGGCTGGTATCCAGAGAGGCCGAACAGTTTTTCCGCCCGCGCAGATTTTGACTTGACGTTTCACAGCCCGAAGAACTCGCCCCTGGTAGCGACTGGCGAGAAGACGAGCGAGACGGTGGATGGAAATACCAGAATCACGACCTGGAAGAGCGAAATTCCTCTTGCCGTGGCCGGATTTGCTTACGGCGACTACAAAGTGACCAGCGACAAAGCGGGAAATGTCAACATCGATATTTATGCCAACAAGACTCCCGACGATGTGATGACTATGGTGCAGCGTTATTTTGAGCAAGGCCCGGGGGCGCAGGAAGCCGCAGTCGGGTCCATGTCACCTTCCATCATGGCCAAAACGATGGGGACGGAGATCGCCAACGCCGTGCGCGTTTATTCGGCGTGGTACGGACCTTTTCCGTACAAGCATCTTTCCGTCACGAGTCTGCCCATCAGCTATTCCTACGGGCAAGGCTGGCCGGGCCTTCTCTATTTGTGGTCCGCATCCTTTCTGGATTCCACCCAACGCAATGCCATCGGGCTCAAGGATCAGACCGGGCTCACCGACTTTTTCCGCGGGCACGAAACATCGCACCAGTGGTGGGGACACCGGGTGGGCTGGAAGAGTTATCACGATCAGTGGCTCTCCGAGGGATTCGCCGAATTTTCCGGGAACTTGTACGTGCAGTATCGCCAGAACATGAAGGAGTACTTGCTACGCTGGCGAAAGGAAAAAGAGAATCTGCATATCCGTGACGTGAATGGGCACGAGGTGGAAGCGCTTGGGCCGATCTGGATGGGCCAGCGAATCCGGTCATCCATAACGAACGGG
>Ga0209415_10010116_pt1 | contig 16100 bp, 11 predicted proteins | sample PeaSoiSIISIP2007_FD_187696 | JGI IMG/M metagenome (GOLD analysis project Ga0209415, IMG submission 187696) | Peat soil microbial communities from Weissenstadt, Germany - SII-SIP-2007 (SPAdes) (version 2) | ecosystem: Environmental > Terrestrial > Soil > Wetlands > Peat | place: Germany...
TGCGTCATTACGTAAAACCCGGCATTACGGGTTGGGCACAAGTGATGTACCGCTACGGATCTTCCGTGGAGGACGCTTATCAAAAGTTGCAGTACGATCTCTACTACGCAAAACACAGGTCCCTGCGGTGCGACCTGTCCATCCTGCTGAAGACTGTCGAGATCGTCTTGATGGGAAGAGGCCAGTAGTGGACAAGCTGTTTGACTTCCCCATCTGGGCCGTCGCCGCGTATTTGCAAGGCTTCGATGGAACTCGGGAAGAGGGCATATCGAGGCAAGCGGCGCGATGACACAGGTCGCCGCAACCAGAGCCTTAACGCGTGAACCGGCAGGGTGGAGGCAGAATCGCGTCGAGACCGTCTCCGAATACCAGGCATTCCTCGATCTCGAGCCGTCCTGGAACGCACTGGTGGAAGCAGCCGGAATCGATCATCCGTTTCTGGAGCATGCCTGGGTGCGCACCTGGTGGGAATGCTTTGGCTCCGGCAGCCGCTTGCATATTCTGGTCCTTAAAGAACGCGAGGAGGTTATCGCGATCGCCCCACTGATCTCGACGGTGGTTCGAATGTTTGGAGTCTCTGTTCGGCGTCTGGGGTTTTTCTATAATGCGCACGTCCCACGCGCGGACTTCCTGATCGCAAGAGGGTTCGGATACGCCCACCGGCTCATATGGAATCATCTGCGCTCCATCAGCGGATCTTGGGACGTGCTTCAGTTATGCCAACTTTCCAGCGGATCCGAAACCCTGGAGGCAATGGCCGGTTTTGCTTCTGAGGACGGATTCCCCGCGGGTATCTGGTTCTCGGGCGCATCGCCGTTTCTGGCCCTGGATATTTCCTGGAGGCAATATCACGATAGTTTGGCTGCCAAGCATCGCGCCAATTTACGGAACCGGTTCAAGCGGTTGAACCAAACCGGATCGGTCACGCTCGAAACAACCCGTGAGCAACAATCCTTGCCGGAAGCCTTGAATGCCGGATTCCGTTTGGAAGAGTCTTCGTGGAAGAAAGAAGCGGGGACGGCGATTTCGTGCGATCGGAACGTCCGGGAATTCTATGAAACCTTCGCCCGCCGCGCCGCGGAGAGGAACTGGCTGCGCCTCAATTTCCTGCGCGCGGGTACAAAGCGAGTCGCGTTCGATTATTCGTTGGCGTATCGCGATCAAATATTCCTGCTCAAACTGGGTTACGATCCAGAGTTTTCGCCGTATTCGCCATCTAACCTTCTTATGGCGATGGTCTTGGAAAATGCTTTCAAGCAAGGCCTCAATAAATACGACCTTCTGGGAGAGAGCGCCCCCTGGAAATCCTCTTGGACCCAGACGTCCAGATCGAACTACTGGCTCTTCGTGTTCTCTCGAAGTTTTAAAGGGCATTGTTTGCATTTCATCAAATTTCGCGGGGTTCCTCGCGTGAAGTCCCTTGTCGCGCGGCGAAAGAAGGAGACAACGGACTGATGTACGTCTCCGCCTGGCCAGGATTGACTCTGCGCGACGTGTTTCCGTCCCGCGCAGCCGCGTGTCTTCCCTATCCGCTTAGCGCGGAACGCAGGACCTCATTCTGCGTGGCTCGGAGCGGCATCTATCATTTGTTCCGGGCCCTTCGACTCAAGCCGCAGGATGTGGTTCTGGTCCCCGATTACTACAGCGGAAATGAAGTGGCCGCGATCCGCGCCGCCGGAGTCACTGTAACGTTCTATCCCGTGCTACGCACATTGGAGCCCGACCTGGAGTCTCTGGTCCGCCTGGTGAAGAGATTGTCTCCGCGGGCCATCTACGTGATTCACTATCTCGGATGGCCGCAGCCATTGAAAGAGATTCAATCTCTCTGCCGCGCCGCGGGCAGCATTCTCATCGAGGATTGCGCTCTTTCCATGCTCAGCGAGACGGAAGAAAGACCGCTGGGAACATTCGGAGACTATTCTGTTTTTTGTCTGTACAAGACTCTTCCGGTGCCCAACGGCGGGTTGTTAGTTCAGAACAACGAGGCATTACCGGAACTGGCGGGATTGAAGCTGAATCCGTATCCGCCCCTCGCCGCCGCTAGCAGGACAGCCGCGTTGGCGTTAGAGTCTCTGCGGAGCCGATCGAGTCTTCTCGGCAAGGCACTCTCCGGAGCCAAGGACGCGGCAGGGCGAATTCTGCGAGCGGCGAGCGGCAGGCACATCCCTGTAGGCGACATGGTAGCCGAGACGGGATGGAACTCCGCCAATGTGAATATCGCAATGTCGGCAATCAGCGCCAGCGTGATGGGAGGTTTGGATTATGCCGGCATCCGTCAAAGACGCCGGCGCAATTTCTCCTTGCTGCGGGAACGGTTGCGCGGCCGAGTCGCCCTGCTTCGCGAAGATCTGCCGGAGGGCGTCTGCCCGCTGTTCTTTCCGATTCTCGTCCAACACAAGCACGCAGCCGCACAGAGTTTCTGGCGGAAGGGAATTGGGGCCGTGGAGTTTTGGAGCGATCCACAAGACAACTCAAGAATCGGCGCCGACGCCCGCTATCTCCGGCGCCATGTATTGGAGTTGCCGATCCACCAGACCGTTACGGAGTCGCAAGTGGAGTACATCGCAGATCAAGTGCTGAGCCTGAACCCGGAGCCGGCCCAATGCTAGCCGCCGCCGCCAACCCGGTTGTAAGCGTGGAGGCAATCCACGCAGACTCCGAGTTCCTCGCTCTAAAGGATGAATGGGGCCAGTTGCAATGCGATAGCGATGCCTCTTCCCTGTTTCTGAGTTGGGAGTGGCTGCACAGCTGGTGGAAAGAACTTGCCGCGGATAGAGAGCTGGCGATGTTGGCCGTGCGCTGCGGCCGCGAACTGATCGCGGTGGCGCCCTTCTGCCGGCGTCCCGTCAGATTCGGCAACGTGCCGGTAATTCCAATGGTTGAATTTCTCGGAAGCGGAGCGGTCGGCTCCGATTATCTCGACATCATCGTCCGGCGCGGCTGGGAGCGGCAGGCGAGGGCGGCTGTCGCGTCGCACCTGCGGCGGACACGGCCTATCCTGCGCTGGACGAATGTGGCGCGGAACACCTGCAGCGCCGCTTCTGTCGCCACCGTGCTCGGCGGTGAAGGCTGGAGCGTGCGCGAAGCGACAACGAATCTTTGTCCTTATATTTCGCTCGCGGGGAGATCGTGGGAGGATTATATGGCGTCATTGGGCGCCGAACATCGCTACAATTTCCATCGCAAATGGCGGCGCCTCAATCGCGAGTACTCGGTCCGCTTCGATCAGGCGAGCACTGCGGCGGAGTGCCGGGAATCGATCGAGTTGACCATGGCGCTGCATCGCACGCGCTGGCGCGAACGCGGCGGCTCCGAGGCGTTCAATACGCCGGAGTTGGTTGCCTTCCATCGGAGCTTCGTGCAACTCGCGCTCGAGCGGGACTGGCTAAGGCTGTACCTTTTGCGGCTGAATGGAAGACCGGCGGCCTCTCTGTACGGGTTTCTATATGGCCGAAAATTCTATTTCTATCAATCCGGTTTCGATCCCGCATTCGACAAATACAGCGTTGGGATGATCAGCATGGGTCTCGGAATTCAGAGGTCATTCGAAGAAGGCGCGGTCGAATACGATCTGCTTCACGGCGCGGAGGCTTACAAGTGTCATTGGGCTCGCGAAAGCCGTGAAATCGGGAGAGTTGAATTATATCCGCCGGGCGGATGGGGATGGCTCTCGCGCTCAGCAGTGGAAATGGCGAGGGCGTCACGGCGGATGGCGCGCCGCGTCCTCCCATCTTGATTGCCATGATTCGGAATTGGATCAAAACCCGAGCTGCCAGCGTCTTGTGCCGGACGCGAATGGACGAGGTCATGGGCTCATGGTCGGGTGCGCGTGACATTCCGCTGGTGGTCGGATATCACCGCGTGGTGGAAGATTTTGTCTCGAGCGCCGAGACCTCCATTCCCTCCATGCTGGTGAGCCGGAGGATGCTGGAGGATCATTTGGATTGGATCGGACAGCGCTACCGCTTCGTCGATCTCAACGAGTTGGGTGCGCGACTCGAGTCCGGGGCTGGCGGGAACGATCCCATCGCAGCGGTCACCTTCGACGACGGCTATGGCGACTTTTACGATCACGCCTTCCCGGTCCTTCAGACGAAGGGAATTCCCGCCGCGGTGTTCGTGGTGAGCGGGTTGGTGGGAACCAGCCGTGTGCAGCTTCACGACAGACTTTATCTGCTGTTGGCCCGCCGCTTCCGCCGCCGGATGAAGCAGAGTGGCGTGCGCACCACGTTCCCTTTTCCCGGCATCGATGCAATGACGCCTTATCGAGCGATGCGCACTCTTCTGGAAGCTCTTCCGTTGGCTGCGATTGAGCAAGTGACTCAGGCTCTGGAGGCGGAGGATCCCATCGAGGAAGATACTTTCAAATCCTTCCAGGCGCTGACATGGGAAGAGTTGGACACCATCCATCGAGCGGGAATCAAGATCGGTTCCCATACCAAGAGCCACGTCCTGATGACCAATGAGAGCCGCGAGTGCGTACTGGATGAACTGATGGGATCGCGTGAAGATCTCGAGCAAAGGCTGCCCACAAGGATTTGCCACATCGCCTACCCCAGCGGATCGTGGGACACAGACTCAGTAGAAGCCGCCGCCTTCGCCGGGTATCGGTTCGGTTTCACCGGGTGCATGCATCGCGATGCCGGACACCCGCTTTTAACGATTCCCCGGGTGATGCTTTGGCAGGATGCGTGCCTCGATTCCCATCGTGTTTTCTCTGAGTCGCTCTTGAGTTGCCAGGTGCATCGCGCGTTCGAACTGGTGGCTGGATGCCGGCAGCGTCACGAGGTGAGCCAGTATGAGCACTAGCGCGGTCCGGATTCCCAGCCCGACTAGTTGGACGCCATCGGCTGTCGAATCCTCCGATGAGTCGACGCCGGTATCGTACTGGCTGCTGCTGGTATTCTTGCTGCTCCTTTACGCAAATCTGCCGTTTGTACTGCCGGCGACCGAGGTTTTCCGTCCGGCCAAAATTGTCGCCGGGGCGGCAATTGTCGCGCTTGCATGCGAGGCGATGATGGGGCGGAGCCTCAAGTTCGGCTGGCCCGAGGGAATTCTGCTCGCTGGCTTCGTGGGCGCGGCCGCGCTTTCCTGCGTCACGGCATTGTGGCCCGGCTATGCCGCCGACGCTCTCTCCGACTTGGTGAAGATGGCTTTGATGTTCCTCTTTCTCACCAATTGCGCAGCCACGGAGAAGCGCCTGCGAGGCGTCATGTGGATCATGCTGACCGGGGCGCTTTTACCTGCGGCAGGCACAATAAGGAATTACTTGACCGGTAATCTCTATGAGGAGCGGGCCAGTTGGGTCGGCATTTTTGCCAACCCGAATGAGGTGGCGTACAGCTTGGTGATCCTTCTGCCCTTGGCCGCATACCTCGCATCGGTTAGCGGATGGTTCGCGCGCTTTGTGTTGCTGGGAATGGTGGCGCTCTACCTTCCGGCCATTTTCGTCACCTTCTCGCGCGGTGGATTGGTGGGATTGGCCGCCGTGGTCGTAATCTATGCCTGGCGGCATCGAAACATTTGGGTCTACGCAATGCTGGCTGTGGCGATCGCCGGCGCCATGGCGTTAGCCGGCCGCTACTGGTCGCGTGGAGAAGATTTTTCGCAGCTAAACGGCGATGTAAGTTTTCGAGAACGGCTGGCGACGTCGCAAGCCGGTTTGGAAATGTTCGTCGACAAACCGCTATTGGGAGTGGGGCTGGGCTGTTCCGTGGTTGCGTGGCCGCTCTATGCGCCCAAGGATCTGCATACGCGAGGGGCCTTAATCACCCACAACACCTTTGTCCAAGTTCTGAGTGAAACCGGAGTCCTGGGGGCGATGCCCTTTCTTCTGCTGGTCGCGCTGTGTCTTTATCACGCCCGCAAACTAGCGCTCCAGCCGAAAATCGCCGGCCTGGGAGCAGCGGTGGAGGGGGCCCTGTGGGGCTTTGTTGTCTGCGGGATGTCCGGAGGCTATGTGCTCACATGGTTTCCGTATCTTCTTTTTGGTCTCCTGGGAGCCGCACGCCTGGTGGGGGAAACTGAATGACCGCTGCGCAGAACGTCAGAATCTCGAGCGAGGAATCGATCCTCCGGCCGGCTCTATTGCTTATGTGCGGGCGTGGGCTCGCGTTCGTGGCGACCTTTTTCATTCCTGTGGTTCTGGCGCGGATTTTCGATCCAGCGGCGTTCGGTACATATAAGCAGCTTTTCCTGATTCAATCGACGGTGTCGTTGATCGTGCAGTTAGGAATGGGCACGAGTCTCTACTATTTTTTGCCGAAATCTCCGGCCGATGCCGGCCGTTATGTGGCGAATTCGGTGGTATTTCTGGGAATCGCCGGCCTGGCCGGCATGGCATTACTGATGGCGGGGGCTCCCGCGCTCGGCCGTTGGCTGAGCAATAACGAACTCTCCCGTTACCTCGGCTGGATGGGTCTGTATCTCTTCCTGACGATGATCGCATCCACGCTGGAGGTTGTTCTGATCTCCCGACGCCGGTATCTGTGGGCTTCGGCATCGTATGCGCTCTCCGATCTCGCGCGGGCGGCTGCGCTGATCCTGCCGGCGCTGCTTCTCCGGAATCTGACCTGGCTATTAGCCGCCGCCGCCGCTGTGGCATTCCTGCGGGTGGCTGTCGCACTGGTCTACTTCCGCCGCGAATTCCACGGCAACTTCACTCTGGATCGCGAACTTCTCAAACGCCAATTGGCCTACGCGCTGCCCTTCGCCGCGGCCGCGCTAATTGAAATCCTGCAAGGAAGCATCCCTCAATATGCCGTGTCCTATTTGTTCAATCCAGCTACGTTTGCCATCTTTGCCGTCGGCTGCTTGCAGATCCCGCTGGTGGAATTCGCCGCCGGGCCCACCAGCGACGTGATGATGGTCCGCATGCAGGAAAGCAGAGTGGCGGGGCGCGCGGAGCAAGTCCTGGGCACTTGGCACGATACCACCTGGAAACTGGCCCTGCTGTTCTTCCCCCTGGCTACGTTGTCGATGATATCCGCTCCTGAGATCATCAACGGCCTGTTTACGCGCAAGTACGCCGCCAGTGTGCCGCTCTTCGCCGCCTGGACCGTCATGATCCTTTTCGCCACTTTCCAGGTGGACGGCGTGATGCGGGTCTTCGCGCAGAATCGCTTCTTGCTGGCGCTCAACCTGATGCGTTTGGCGATCATCGGACTGATGATTCGATGGTTCCTTCAGGAATTCCATCTCCTCGGCGGCGTGCTGGTTGTTTTGATCGCCACGTTCTGCTTTAAGGCCGCGTCCCTCATTCGGATGAAGACGCTGATGGAAACGCGCCTTTCTCATTTACTTCCCTGGCAGGATCTCGCGACGCTCTTCGGAGTGTCCGTGGCGGCGGCCGCGAGCACCTGGCTCATCAAAACCCACCTTGCCTTTCCTCCCCTTCCGTTATTGGCAGCGACGACCGGAATTTACGCAATCCTTTTCGGAGTATTGGTCTGGCGTTTCGATATCCTGCGCGAGGATGAGCGGTTGGCAATCAAGGAAGCGATTGGAAAGGCCGCAGCCTGGTTGGGGAAATCTCAAAGCAAACATCGGTCCGCTGCTGTGGGATTAAACGAAGTCGGATTACATGAAGTTGGAGTAACCGAGGAGTAACTAACCGAATATGTGCGGAATTGCCGGTATTATGAGTTTCGACGGTCAGCCCGTTTACGAACGAGAGCTCCGGAGCATGTGTTCGGCTATCGTTCACCGTGGACCCGATGATGAAGGCGTCCATCTGAGTCCGGGGGCGGGTCTCGCGATGCGCCGTTTGAGCATCATCGATCTAGCGGGGGGGCATCAGCCCGTGTCCAATGAAGACGGCTCCATCTGGGTGGTGCTCAACGGCGAAATTTACAACTATCGAGAGCTGCGGCAAGATCTGGAACGGCGGGGACACTTCTTTGCTACTCGCAGCGACACGGAAACCATCGTCCACTTGTATGAAGAGTACGGCTCCAAATGTGTGGCGCATCTGCGTGGCATGTTCGGTTTCGCGCTTTGGGATGAGCGGCGGAAAACATTCCTCCTGGCCCGTGACCGGCTCGGGATCAAGCCGGTTTACTACGCGCAGGCAGGCGGCAGGCTTCTCTTCGCTTCAGAGCTGAAGTCCATCCTTAAGTCGCCCGGCGTCGTACGCACGCTCAATTGGGGGGCGGTCTCCCACCTCTTCACATTCCTGACCACGCCGCCCGACCAAGCCATCATCGAAGGCGTCGACAAACTCGAGCCCGGGCATATGTTGAAAGTTGTCTCCGGCGGGGCTCCGGTGGTCGAGTCCTATTGGGATCTCAAGTTCCAACCGGCTTATGGGAAACCGCAGAGTTACTTCGTGGAGCGGCTCCGCGAGCTGCTGACGGAATCCGTCCGTTTGCACATGGTAAGCGACGTGCCCGTCGGCGCGTTCTTGAGCGGCGGGCTCGATTCAAGCGCCGTAGTTGCCGTTGCGGCGGGACTCTCGCCCGAACCATTGAAGACGTTTTCCATCGGTTTTTGCGAACCCGACTACGACGAGTCGGAGCACGCCCGCGCCGTGGCCGGCAAGGTCGGGACAGACCACCATGAGCTGTTGCTGGGGCCGGATGCGCTGGATCAAGTCGGTGATCTCGCATGGTACCTGGATGAACCCTTCGGCGATTCGTCCGCCATTCCGACGTTCTTGGTTTCCAAGCTGGCTTCCCAGTTCGTGAAGGTCGTGCTGTCGGGAGATGGCGGGGACGAGATCTTCGCCGGATACGAGAAGTACGTGGTGGAGCGGCGAGAAAGACGCAAGCCCCCATGGCCGCGGCATGTGCGCCGCCTTCTGGCAACGATCAGCCAAAGGATGCCTGGCGGGATGCGCGGGCGAAATTTCCTGCGCCATCAATCCCTCGAGGGCGCAGAGCGGTACCTCGACGCCATTACTCTTTTCCCCCGGAACGACTTGAGGCGTCTGTTCCGGCCGGAGTACTTTGAACTGCTGGCGCTCCACGATCCCTGGGAATCCAAGGCCGCGCACTTGGAAGCGCGGGATCGAAACTGGTTGTCGAACGTGCAAGCGCTGGACTTCAAGAACTATCTGCCTCTTGACATCCTTACGAAAGTAGACCGGATGAGCATGGCCCACTCGATCGAGGCCCGCGTTCCCTTGCTGGATCACAAGCTGGTGGAGTTCGCGGCTACCATCCCCCCCGAATTAAATCTTTCGGGTGAGACCACCAAGTACACCTTTAAACAAGCCATGCGCGGCATTCTGCCCGATTCCATCATTGACCGCCGTAAACACGGTTTTGCAATTCCACTGAATTATTGGTTCCGGGGAAAACTGGGCGGCTATGTCCGCGATCTGCTTCTGGGTGAGCAGGCTTGCCGACGCGGGCTCTTCAACACCGGCTACATCGAGAAACTCCTGGCCCGGCATGAACGAGGACAGAACCTCGACCTTCAATTGTGGACGTTGATCTCATTCGAGCTCTGGTGGAGGGCGTTCCTGCAAGAGTCCACCGGACGAGCCGAGGCCGCAGCCTGACCCATGAAGATTCTGCTGATCGGCGAATTTCCGCCTCCTTATGGAGGAATCTCGGTTCACGTATCGGGGCTTCACAAAGAACTGACCGCGGCCGGGATACCCTCCCGAGTGCTGGACATCACCCGTGTCCGCCAACCGGTGAAGTTCGGCGCAGCTCTGTTACACGCCGTGTGGCAGGGCTGGACCCCTCATCTCCACACCAATGGGCACAACCCCAAGAGCTGGCTGGTGGCGCTCGCATGCGGGTTGGCTGGAAAAGCTCGCGGAGGCGGTGTTCTCACTCTGCACTCCGGACTTGCGCCCCGCTATCTGTCGAGCCTTTCCCTTCTGAAGCGATGGTGCGCGGCCCGCGCCTGTTCGCTTTATGGGCGGGTCCTGTGCGTTAGTCCCGCGATCCAACATTCCGTAGTCTTACTTGGCGTGCCACCCGAGCGGACCGAGATCGCGCCCGCGTGCCTTCCTGTGAGCGTTCCTCATGTGGCATTGGATACGTATCTTCACTCCTGGACGGAAAGACATCGGCCGCTGCTTTCTACCGCCCTATTTTTCCGTCCGGAGTACGGTTTTGATCTGATGGTTGCCGGCTTGGCGGAGTTCCGGGTCCGCCATCCGCGCTTTGGCTGTGTCGTGATGGGCAGCGGTGAAGAGCAGGCACAGGCGCGGAGGCTGGTCAAGGATGCCGGATTGGAGGACAATCTCCTCCTTGTCGGCGATGTAGAGCACGACACATGTCTGGAGTTGATGTCGAGGAGCGACGTATTCCTTCGTTCCACTTTGTCGGATGGCGATTCGATCTCCGTTCGGGAGGCGATCTCCCTTGGTGTACCGGTGGTTGCCAGCCGGACGGGCGCTCGGCCGGTCGGAACCATTCTGTTTGAGCCGGGCAACGTGGAAGACATGTTGTCGAAACTCGATTTGGCCTTGACTCTGGGGCGAAGCACGGCGGCGCCCATGGTTGGCCCGCTCCCTCGCCTGCTCGAGATTTACAACCAGGGAATAGCTTGACGCGATGTCTCGCCTGCAAATGAACGAAGCGCTCCAGAAGCTGAAGAGGCTGGCCGCGATGTCCCCGCGCGAGCTCGCACACCGCCTGCGCGAAAGGAGCTGGGTGGAACTCGAACGCCGGGGCTTGCTCTTCACCGCCCGAGGTAACGATTTCAAGACGCGCCACTCTGCGCCTCATTCCGGAATCGCTTTCAAGAGTTACCTGGCCGGCGCACCGGCGAGCCGGTTCTATTGCGGCGCCAAAGAATCCCTTCGCGAATTCATTCAGGAGCATGCGCCATCTTGGATCGACCGTGCCGTCGACGATGCCGAGAGACTGTGCCGCCGTCAAGTTCAGCTCCTCAACTTCGACCCGGTGCAACTCGGACCGAACATCGATTGGCATCGCGACCCTGTGACCGGCCGGCAGTGGGAGCGGATCTTCTGGTCCGACTATCGGTTGGAGAACGATCCTCTCGGGCGTGACGCCAAGATCGTGCTGGAGCTGAATCGTCACTCGCATCTTCCGCGGCTGGCCAAAGCGTATTCATTGACCGGCAAGGAACGCTTTGCTGCCGAGGCTGTCGCGCAGTTGGAAAGCTGGATCGAGCAGAATCCTCCGGGCATGGGAATCAATTGGTGCTCCAGCCTGGAGATCGGAATCCGGGCCATTGCCTGGCTATGGACCATATTTCTGCTGCTCCCGTCTGAGTCCTTCAATGAAGCAGTGGCTCAGCGAGTAGGGAACTCGCTGTTCGCCCAACTGGAACACGTTCACCGTTACACTTCCCTTTTCAGCAGTCCGAACACCCATCTGATTGGAGAAGCAACCGCTTTATTTATCGCAGGTCTCGTTTTTTGCGATCGGAAGCGCCCCTTTGCGTGGTTGAAACAAGGAGCTGATTTGCTGGCGCAAGAATCCGCCAAGCAGATCCAGCCGGATGGCCTCTACGGCGAGCTTTCTTCCTATTATCACTCGTATGCTCTCGATTTCTTCTTGCAGGCTTTGATTCTGGCGGAGCAGAATAAGTTCCAATTCCCGGAGCATCTACCCCGGAATGTTTGCGCCATGATTCAGATTCTGATGCATTTGACGTATCCCGACGGGACCATTCCGTTGTTGGGAGACGACGATGGCGGATGCGCTCTGACCTTGGCAAAACGGGATTATCGTCATTCTCGCGATGCCCTATGTCTTGGCGCAACTCTGTTTCGCAGAGAGGATTTCAAGCATCGGGCGGGCGCGTCTTCGGAAGAAGCCTTGTGGCTTCTCGGCGTACAGGGGTGGGAAGCTTACCGGCAGTTGAAGAGCGGGCAAACGGAGGAGACCGCCTGCTACTCCTCCTCAGGCGGCTACGCCAGCCAGCGTACCGGATGGGGGCCGGACGACGCGCATCTGATCTTCGATTGCGGCGGCCTCGGCATGCTTACGGGCGGACACGCCCATGCGGATGCCTTATCCATAGTTCTGTTCGGCGGCGGGCGTGAGTTGCTGGCTGATCCGGGTACGTTCGTTTACAACGGCTCGCCGGAATGGCGAGAGTACTTTCGCTCGACGCGCGCTCACAACACCGTGGTCGTTGACGGCCGCGATCAGGTGGAAACCGGAGGCACCTTTCGCTGGAAAGGGAGGCTTTCCACACGCACGGCGCACAATCCTGAGAACGCTCTGACGCGCGGGGATCCCCGCGTCGCGTATGTCGAAGCGGAACATGACGGGTACAGCAACTTGCCCGACGGAGGAGTAATCCACCGGCGTCGCGTGGTGAACATAGCGTCGCAGTATTGGATCGTCGCGGATGATTTCCGCGGTGCCGGCCGGCACACCTTCGATTTCCAATTTCAATTCGGAGCGGATGTAGACATCCGCCCGGTGGACCATTCCGCCGCTGGCTTGGTAATGTGGGCCCAACGTGCCGGATTCCTGCTGGCGCTACATACTTCGGAGCCGATGGTTTCGGAGGAACTTCGTGGAGAGGCTAAGCCCATTGCAGGATGGCTGTCGCGAGGGTATGGCGAGAAACACCCGGGCACCGCGCTGCGGGCCACCATGCAGGCTTCCACACCGGCCGGAGCGCTGACGCTGCTTGCGCCCACGTGGAAAGCGCCCATAGTGCGGCCATTGAGAGTCGAGCGCGGCTCCGGCATCGCTTGTTCGTATGATTTCGAGGAATTTACAGACCTCTCCGTCTTGTCGGCCGGCGACTCTGAAATAGAGGTCGCGAATTTCAGGATGCAAGGAAACTTCTTCTGGTTGCGGACCGAGGGCGGCGTCTTAACGCAGGCCTTCGCGATCGGCGCCCGCCTTTTGCTGGTCGACGACAGGAATGTACTGGAGGACGTGCTATGTGCGCAATCTGCGGCGTTGTAAATCTCCGGAACGGTGAGCTGGTCGATCGTGCCGCCATTGAGAAGATAACGTCTCGGCTGGTCCATCGCGGTCCGGACGATGAAGGATACTTCGTCGAGCGTGGAGTGGGGCTCGGTTTCAGGCGCCTGAGCATTATCGATCTCGCAGGCGGCAGACAGCCCATCTTCAATGAGGATGAATCGGCTGCCATCGTTTTCAATGGCGAGATTTACAACTATCGCGAACTGGCCGCGGACTTGGCCGGCGCCGGGCACATCTTCAAGACTCGCTCCGACACGGAGACCATTCTGCATTCCTACGATCAATACGGCGACGATTGCGTGGATCGGCTGCGCGGGATGTTCGCTTTTGCCATCTGGGATCGTAGCCGCGAGCGTCTTCTGCTGGCCCGCGACCGGATGGGCATAAAGCCGCTTTACTACTACGTGAACGGTGATTTCTTCGCGTTTGCTTCCGAAATCAAGGCGCTGCTGGAACTGCCGGAGGTCCCTCGGGAAGTCGATCCGGAGGCATTCGATTTGTATCTTTCTTTGCGTTACGTGCCGGGTGCACGAACAATGTTCAAGAACATTTTTCGATTGCGGCCGGGGCACACGCTTGTCGCGAGCGCCGCGGGCATTCGCATCCGCAAGTACTGGGATATCGCTTATCCGGATCAAGCGCCGGATTCGCAGCAGGATTCCTTGGGGCGATTTCGCGAGCTGCTGGAAGAAAGCGTCCGATTGCGCCTAATCTCGGAAGTTCCCCTCGGTGTGTTCCTGAGCGGAGGAATCGATTCCAGCGCCATTCTCGCGACCATGAGCAAGGTCGCCGACGGCGGCCCGATTCAGACGTTCAGCGTAGGCTATGAAGCTTCGGGTGCGAACACCGGCGACTCCAATGAATTCGAATATGCGCGCTTGGCCGCCAACGCGTTTTCAGCGGATCACCACGAGTGCCGCCTGACATCGGAAGAATTCGAGAAATCCCTACCGCGCCTGGTCTGGCATCTGGACGAACCCCTGGCCGATCCGGCTTGCATTCCGTTGTATTTCATTTCCAAGTTCGCCCGCGAGCATGTCACCGTGGTCCTTTCGGGTGAAGGCGCTGACGAAATTCTCGGTGGTTACGGAATCTATCCGCGCATGTTGGGAATGGAAACCATGCCGCGATGGTTGGGGCCGCCTCTGGCGCACGTCGCGCCACACGAGAAACTGCGGAATTATTTGAGGATGTCGGGCCAGCCGCTGGAATCGCGGTATCGCGGTGTTTGCCGCGGCTTCCGAGCCGAAACCATGTGCAAGCTGGTCGGTGAAGATCGGCTTAAGGCGTCCGATCAACGGTTGAGTGAGTTGTTCGGCGGCTATTTTGAAGCTGTGAATCGAGCCTCGCCTCTCAATCGCATGCTGTATGTCGATTCCAAAGTGTGGCTCCCCGACGACCTCTTGGTGAAGGCCGACAAAATGACGATGGCCACCAGCGTCGAACTGCGAGTTCCGTTCCTGGATCATCGCATGGTGGAGTTTGCTGCGACGCTGCCGGACTCAGATAAGCTCAGCGGAAAAACCGGCAAGACCCTCCTGCGCCAGGCCATGCGAGGCGTTCTTCCGGCCGAGATTATCGACCGCCCCAAGAAAGGATTCCCCGTGCCCCTCTCATCCTGGTTGCACGGACCCCTGCGGAAATTCACTCAAAACCACTTGCTGGACCCTAAATCCGCATGTGCCCGCTTTATGGATCGCATCGAAATCGCGCGTCTGGTGACGCAGCATTCGAGCGGCGTCATGGACCGCTCGCAGGAACTTTGGACTCTCCTGGTGTTCGAACAATGGCATAGCCAGTTCATCGAGAATCACGTGGAAAGGAGGCAAGCAGCATGATTGAAGGCAATGACATCATCTGTTTCAGCAACGATTGGGACGCCGATCCCTTAAGCAAGAAGCACATCATCTTGCGACTGGGGCGGAAGAACCGGATCCTGTGGATCAATGGGATCGGGAACCGGAATCCCACCGTGTCGGCTCGCGATATTCGCCGAGTGTTCAAGAAACTCTGGCAATTTTGGCTCGGATGCCGGCGGGTGGAGAAAAACATTTTCGTATTTACCCCCTTGGTTATTCCCTTTCATGGCAGCCGGATGGCGAGGTGGTTCAACCGCCATTTTTACCGCTGGAGCATCCGAAGGGCAGTCAGAAAGTTGCGTTTTCGGAATCCCATCACTTGGGCTTACGCCCCCAGTTGCGGCGAAGTGGCGGGATCGCTCAATGAGCGGATGATCGTCTATCACTGCGTGGACGACTTTTCGAAATTCACGGGCGCCGACAAAGCCGGAATCGCCGGCTTGGAGAGTAAACTTCTGGAAAAGTCAGACCTGGTGGTGGTTTCCGCGGATGCTCTCTATGAGTCGAAGCGCCGCTCCCATAGAAATACCTTCCTGGTTCCTCACGGCGTGGATTACGATCATTTCAAGAAGGCTTGTCTGCCGGAAACCGCGGTCGCGGAAGAGTTGAAGGCGCTTCCGCATCCCGTGATCGGCTTCTTCGGACTCGTCGCGGATTGGGTGGATCTATCGGTCATTCGATACCTTGCTACGGAGAGACCGGATTGGTCGGTGGTGCTTGTCGGGGAAATCCAAACCGATGTCTCGTCCTTGCATGGGCTACCCAATGTTCATTTATTGGGACGCCGCAATTACCAGAATCTCCCTGGTTATTCGAAGGGGTTTGACGTGGCCATTCTGCCGTTCGTGGTGAATGATCTCACCCTGGCCGCAAGTCCGCTGAAGATGCGAGAGTATCTTGCCGCCGGTCTCCCGGTAGTGGCGACACCGCTGCCGGAGGTGACAAAGCTCAGCCACCTGCTGCGTCTCGCTTCGACGCCACAGGAGTTCTTGAGCCAAATCGAAGCCTACCTGACCGAAGGCCGACGCGGGCCGGGTCCGGAGCTTTCCCGGCAAATGCAATCGCAATCCTGGGACGCGAAAGTGGAGGAGCTGAGCCGGCTGGTTGACAGTCTAGCGCGTCAGCGAATAGGTGTGATCCCAGGAAGGCACAGTACCGATGGGGTCGCCGGAGATCACGATCTCCACGGTTCTGGTGCAAACTCAAGCCGACGGTAAGATCGGTCAAGCTCCGCCTCGTTGAGTGGTTGCGAATGAGGTTCAAGCTGCGAGAGCCGCGTTCCACAGTTCCCGTATGGTCAAGAAACTCGAACCATCCGTCGCGAGGGTAAGATAGACGGTCGGTATGAAGAACAACAAGGGGG
>Ga0209415_10010117_pt1 | contig 16099 bp, 13 predicted proteins | sample PeaSoiSIISIP2007_FD_187696 | JGI IMG/M metagenome (GOLD analysis project Ga0209415, IMG submission 187696) | Peat soil microbial communities from Weissenstadt, Germany - SII-SIP-2007 (SPAdes) (version 2) | ecosystem: Environmental > Terrestrial > Soil > Wetlands > Peat | place: Germany...
CGGTCGCCCGTCAAGGCGAACAGGTAGTGACCCGGGGCGGCCCACTCCTGTTACTTCCACGCTCGGGATAAGAGCTGGTCCAATGCCGCAATGATTTGCTGGCCTTCCTCGCTTAGAGATTCCACAACATCGCCAAGCTGCTGCAGTGGAACCGAGACAATTTCAAGCGGATGTAAAACAACCGGCGTTCCCCGAATCTTGAATATCGGATTGAAACTCGCGTGACTCAGTTTGCCCACCGCCGACTTTCGTACCAATGGAACGACCACTCTGCGGCGGTAGTCGTCGAATTGAGAGGATTGCACAACGACAACGAAAGGGATCGCATCCCGATGCCTGCCTACGTTCCGGTGCACATCGAATTGGGCCATCAGAGCGAGGAGTACTCATCAGCGAAAGAACCGATCTTGGCGTTGAAGTCGTTCCAAACCGCGATTGTGGTCTCAAGTGTCTTTGCTTTGGCCAAGCGGTGCCTTTGCTCCTGCGCGACGAAATCGGAAAGAAGCGATTCGACGACCCCTGACAGGTTATCGGTCATGCCCTTGGCTTGTTGGACCAGGTCCTCGTTCAGGGTCAGATTGACCGGGCGCTTTCGCGCTTCCACGTTGTAACCGTGCTTCATGGTGCCTCCGAATGCGCATTGTATGCGCATTTCCATGGAAGAGGCAAGGCCGAGCCCTTTCCCGCGGACTTTCCTGCGCCGAAAGCACCGGTAGACGGTAGACGTTGCCGTCGGCCGGTCCGAAAAGACGTGCACAGGCGGTCATTAGAGCCACTCGACAATTCATATTGAACATCCCGTTAATCAGATACGAATTTACGTTGGTTTCTTCCAAATACAATTAGATCGTTAAAAATCCTGCATATGCAAACCTAACCAAATCTGAGCGCTTTGAGGTCCCCGAATCTCGATGTCTGCAGCCGACCCCGGCGCAGTTGGCTAGGCGCCCTCAAAACCGGTCAGCACGTTCACTGTATTGACCCCGACCTCGGCAACCGCGTAGCCGCCCTCGAACACGAATAGCGTCGGCAGCTTGCATCCGCCGATCATTCGACCGTAGGTGCGAAAATCCGCCGACTGAAGCCGGAAAAAGCTGATCGGGTCCCCGGCGAAGGTATCCACCCCCAGAGAGACGACCAACGCATCGGCGCCGAAGCTCTCGATGCGCCCGAGCGCTGCGCCGAGCGCGTTGGCCCAGGCGGCGAACTCGGTGGCACGGGGCAGCGGCAGGTTCAGGTTGTAGCCGTGGCCGGCGCCGGCTCCCGATTCGTCCGTATAGCCGGAAAAGTAGGGAAATGCTTCGGCCGGATCGCCGTGCAGCGACACGTAGAGCACGTCCGGTCGGTCGTAGAAGATGTCCTGGGTTCCATTGCCGTGATGGAAGTCCACGTCCAGGACGGCGACGCGCGCGGCGCCCTGATCGCGTAGATACTGCGCGGCGATCGCCGCATTATTGAGAAAGCAGTACCCGCCGTACAGGTCCCGTGCCGCGTGATGCCCGGGCGGACGGCACAAGGCGAACGCCGCGCGCGCTCCCCGGTGAAGATGATTCGCCGCCGTCACGGCCACATCCGCGGCCGCCCGCGCCGCTTCCCAGGTCCCGGCGCTGATCGAGGTCTCGCCGGCCATCGCATAGTAACCGAGCTTGCCGGTGATGCTGTGGGGTCGCCGCTGCGCCATACGGCGCGCCGGCCAACAGTCCGGTATGGCCTCGCCCAGGTTCCCGGCGGCGACCCAATCGGCCCAGGCGCTGCTCAAGAATTCGACGAACTCGACGTCGTGAACCCGCAAAATCGGCGGCAACCCGTACCGCGCCGGCCCGGTAACCTCGCCGAGTCCGACCGCGCGGATCCGGTCGAGCACGATCTCGGCGCGCTCCGGGCACTCGTGGGGTCTGACCAATTGGCCGCCGTACAGCTCGGTTTGGGCGTTTCTCAGGACATGCTCCGCCGAGAATACGCTGATCATCGCAACGCGCTCACCGGCGACTCGATGAACGGTTCAGCGGGCCTTCCTTTTCTTGCGTCCGGCTTTCTCCGCCGGATTCGCCGAGCCTTGGTCCGCATCGCCGATCTTATAATCGTCGAAATCGCTGAGCAGCTCCGCGGTGCGCCGCTCCTCCATCACCCTTTCGAGACGCCGCCACGCGGGCTCGGCGCCCTTGGGCGCCCGCCGCCGCTGCGACTCGACGTCGCGCATAATGTGATCCACGTCAACATCGTCAACCGGCGCGGTATCTTCCGCGTCCTCTTCCTCGAACTCGTCCGATTCGGGTTTTTCGCTCATGCTACCAACGCTTGCGCTTCACCTTTGAACCAGCCACGCGCGGTTTATAAACGGAAAGACGCCTTGCGCGCAATACCCTGGCGCACACTGCGCTATTTGACCAGATCGTTGAGCTGAAATATCGGCAGCAACAGTGCAATTACGATGAACATCACAATCGCGCCCATGAACACCACCATGAAGGGCCCCAGGAGGTTGGTCATGGTCGACAGCAGGCTGTCCATCTCCCGCTCCTGATTGGTCGCCGCGCGCTCGAGCATCTTCTCCAGCTCGCCGCTGCTCTCGCCGCTGCTGATGAGGTGAATCATCATGGGTGGAAAGAGCTTGCGCGCCGCCAGCGACTTGCCGATGGGGGCTCCCTCGCGCACCCGCAGCGCCGCCTCCTCGACCGCGTTTCTCATGGGGAGGTTATTGACCACCTCGGCCGAAATGCGCAACGCCTCGAGCACCGGTACCGCGCTCGCGGTCAGAATGCTGAAGGTACGGGAAAATCTCGCGGTATTCAGCCCTCGAATGAGCTTGCCGGCGAGCGGCAGGCGCAGCAGCACCCGATCGAAGCGCAGGCGCGCCTCCGGCGCTTTGAGCCAGCGCAAGAAGAGCCAGGTAACCCCCGCCAAGACAATGAGCGCATAGAACCAATAGTGCCGGATGAGATCGCTCATGCCGATCAGTATGCGGGTGGCGATGGGCAGTTCCTGATGGCCGGACTCGAAAACCGCCACCACTTGCGGCACGACGTACGCCAATAGAAAGGAAACGATGGCAAACGACAGGACCATGAGCACGATCGGGTAGACCAAGGCGTTGCTGATCTGTTGGCCCATGACTTGACGCGATTCGGTGTAATCCGAGAGCCGTTCGAGCACCTGATCGAGTTTGCCGGATTGTTCGCCGGCGGAGACCGTCGCCCGGTAGATCTCCGGGAACGCTTGCGGAAAATCGCGCAAACCCTCAGCCAGCGGGTGTCCTTCGACCACCTTGCCGCGCACGCCGAGCACGATTCTTTGCACGCGCGGTTTTTCGGTCTGCTCGGCGACCGCCTGCAGCGATTCCTCGAGCGGCAATCCGGAACGCAGCAGCGTCGCCAACTGGCGGGTCAACAACGCCAAATCGAGCGTCGAGAGGCCGCGCCGCATGAAGCGGCGGGCGCGCCCGCGCTTCAGCTCACGCTGTGCGCTCTCTTGCACATCCACCGGCAACAGCTGCTTGTCGCGCAGCAGCTGCCTGACGTGCTTCGGGGTATCCCCTTCGATCAGGCCTTTGCGCTCTCGTCCTTGGGCGTCGAGGGCCGTGTATTCGAAGGCTCCCATCAGGAGCCTGCCTGGGAATTGCGCACCTAGTCCTCGCGGGTGACGCGCAAAACTTCTTCCAGGGTCGTCTCGCCCGCAATGACTTTTCTTCGCCCATCATCGCGAATGCCGGGGCTGGCGGTGCGCGCATAGCGCTCCAACTCCTGTTCGGACTCTCCATCGTGGATCATAGTGCGCATGTGATCGTCGACCGAGATCAGCTCGTAGATACCGGTGCGCCCTCGATAGCCGTTCCCGGGCTCGGCACTCGGTCGGTAGAGCTCCACCGGACCGCCGCGCGGGTCGAGATTGAGCAGCCGGCGTTCGTATTCGCCGGCGAAGAACCGCTCCCTGGTGGCCGGATTCAACACGCGCACCAGGCGCTGCGCCAGGACGCCGATCAAACTCGAGGAGAGCAGGAACGGTTCGATGCCCATGTCGCGCAGACGCGTGACCGCGCCGACGGCTGTATTGGTGTGCAACGTGGATAGCACGAGGTGCCCGGTCAAGCTCGCCTGTACGGCGATTTGCGCGGTCTCCAAATCCCGGATTTCACCCACCATGACCACATCCGGGTCTTGGCGCAGGATCGCCCGCAGACCGCGCGCGAAGGTCATTTCGACCTTGGTGTTCACCTGGGTTTGGCCGATACCGTCGATGTAGTACTCGATCGGATCCTCGACCGTCATGATATTGCGGGTATTGTCGTTGATGCGCTCGAGCGAGGCATAGAGGGTCGTGGTCTTGCCGGAACCGGTGGGACCCGTCACCAATATGATGCCGTGAGGTTTGTGGATGATGTCATCCATCGTCGCTTGCGTGCGCGGATCCATGCCGAGCGAGGTCAGTTCGATGCGGCCGGCTTGTTTGTCGAGCAAGCGCAATACCACGCGCTCGCCGTGCCCGGAGGGCAAGGTCGAGACCCGCACGTCGACGGCACGGCCGGCGATGCGCAGCGAAATTCGGCCGTCCTGCGGCAGGCGCCGCTCCGCAATATCGAGTTTCGACATGACCTTGATGCGCGACACCACGAGCGGCGCCACCGCGCGCTTGGTCTGCAGCACCTCGCGCAGCACGCCGTCGACGCGAAAGCGAATGACCAGGCGGTTCTCGTACGGCTCAATATGGATATCCGATGCGTTTTCTTTCACCGCCTGCGTCAGCAAGGCGTTGATCAGGCGAATGATGGGCGCTTCGTCGTCGCTCTCGAGCAGGTCCGAGGATTCCGGGATGTCCTCGGCCAGATGCGCAAGGTCGGTATTGTCGTCCAAGCCCTCCAGCATCTGCATGGCCGCTCCCGAGCCCGCTTCGTAGGCGATGCGCAGTAGGAAGTCGAACCTTTCGACCGATACGCGCTCGAGCTTCAACGGCACGCCGACGAAGCGGCGCACCTCGGCCAGAGCCTGCGGGGTCACGCCCGGACGGCACACGGTGTCGGCGTAATCGTCGGTAACGCCGCGCACCAACACCCCATGTCGCTTCGCAAACGGAAACGAGAGATTGCGTTGCGAGAGCGGCGTCTGCAGTTCGGCGCTCATGGCGGGTTCAACGGCCGCGGGCCCGTGACCGGTTGCGGCGCCGGGGCGGGCTGAGTAGCCGGAGCCATCTGATAAATCGGCGGGGCGGGCTGTTGAGCAGGGGCTGGCTGCGCGGTCGGCGGAGCGGGCTGCGCGATCGGCGGGGCGATTTGCGTAGCCGGAGCGGGTTGCGGCGCCGGGGCGGGCTGCGGAGCCGGTGCAATGCTCGTGGCGCCCTTGTTTGGCGTGATCGCGGGAACCGTGGGCTGTTTCTCGCCCGGCAGCAGCCAGATCTTGCCCTTGTGCAGATCGTGCTCTTCTTTGCGGATTTCGTTGTATTTCTGGGTGCTGACCGCCTCGGTGGCGGGCTGATCGCGCAGGATCTTCGGGCGCAGGAAAACCAACAAGTTGCTCTTTTGGCGAGAGCCGCTGCGCGATTTGAACAGGTTGCCGAGCAGCGGTATCGCGCCGAGTACCGGTATTCGATCCTCGCTCTCGGTCACGGTGTCCTGCATCAAGCCGCCGAGAACGATGATCCCCCCGTCTTCTATGAGAATGGTCGTCTTGATGGAGCGCTTGTTGGTCGATATGTCGGCGGAATTCGCCAGCTTGGCGCCGGGCGAGGAGTCTTCCTGCTCGACTTTGAGCTGTATGGTGTCTCCCTCGCTGATGTGCGGCGTCACCTTGAGAATCGTGCCGACCTCTTCGCGTTGAATCGTTTGGAAGGGACTCGTGGTGCCGGCCACGGCCGCAGTCGTTTGGGAAAATGACCCAGTGATCAGAGGAATCTCCTGGGTCACCTTGACCTCCGCTTCCTCGTTATTCATGGTGATCACTCTCGGCGTCGAGATGATGTTGCTGGTGCCGTCGCTGCGCAATGCCTGAATGACGGCGGCGAGCCCCTTGCCCGTGCTCGAGTTATAGGTGCCGATTGCGAAAGTGCCGCCGGTCGGGATCTGCGAGGCGACACTGGTACCTGCGGTGAGGGTCGATGTGGCGCCGCTGGTGTTGGTTCCGGTGAGCGTACTGCTCGTATTGCCGCTCAGAACATTCGCGGCGGCGGCGGCCAGATTGACGATGCTGGTTCCCTGGCCGGGCAGGTTCGACACCCCATAGCCCAAGTTGGTGCCGCCGTCGAGGAGCCACTGCACGCCGATATTCGCGCTCTTGTTGACGGCGACTTCGACGATCAAGGCCTCGACCTCGACCTGTGCGCGGCGGATATCGAGTTTGTCGATCACCGCCATCAGGTTTTTCATGATCTTGGGCGGCGCGGTCATGATGAGGGCATTGGTGGGAATGTCCGCCCAGATCGTCACACTGGCATCGACGTTGGAGCCGCCGCCGCCCGGCGCCGGACCGGCGGGCGAACCGGGACCGGCTTGCGCCTTGGCGGTGGCCGAGGCCTGCCCTTTGAGTTTGTCGGCCAATTTTTCGGCATCCGCATACAGCAAATAACGCACCTCGGTATCGCCCGCGCTGCCCGTCCGCGGCGTATCCAAGCTCAGCACCAACGCTTTGGCCTTGAGCTTGAGCGATTTCTCGCCGCTGATCAGGACGCTGTTGGTACGCTCGTCGGCGACGATTTTGACGGGGGCGCCGCCGGCCTCGCCGCCGCCCGCACCCTGATTCAATTGATTGATGGTGCGCACCATTTCGGTTGCGCTGGCGTTGTGCAGTGGAACGACGTCGATCGGTTCATCGCCGCTTTCATCCATGCGTTCGATGATCCTCATGATGCGGCTGACGTTGCTGGCGCGATCCGAGATGATCAACATATTGCCGCTCGGATAGGCCGCCAAATGCCCCTGCTGCGGAATCAAGGGCCGCAGCAGCGGCACCAGCTGCGCCGCACTGATGTTCTTCATGGTAATGATCTGCGTGACGATTTCGTCCGAGGTCGAACTCACATCGCTCGGCAGATCGATGGACGGCAGTTGCCGGGCGTCGGTATTTGGAATGATCTTGATGACTTTGCCCGCGGGCACCGCCACATAGCCGTAGACCTGCAGCACCGACAAAAACGCTTCGTAGAACGCCGCCGCCGACATCGGTGTCGCCGACAACATGGTGACCTTGGCGTTAACGCGCGGATCGATGATGAAATTCTTGCCGGTCACCTCGCTGACCGCCTGGATGATCTGGCTCAGGTCAGCATCCTTGTAGTTCGGCGTGATGGTCGCACCTTCCTGTGCCCGCTGGGGCTGCGCCCGCTGGGGTGCCTGCGCCGGCACGGGGACCGGCATCAGCAACACCGACAGCGCGCCGGCCGCTGCCGTGCGCAATAGGCGGTGCGGATTGAATGACTTCGACATCATGGACTACCCGTGGCTGGATCGTTTACGAATCGTGCACGCCCTTCGACCAACACGCGGTTCATTCGTTTGGTTTCTCGTTGGAATCGTTTTGAGGAATCTGCGGCGCCGGACCCGGGAGCGCGCCGCGCGGCCCGGGCTCCGCATCCCGCGCTGCCGCCCCGGCGGCGCCGGCCGAGTCGGCCTCCAGATCCCTGGTGGCGTCTGCTGCAACTTGGGCAATGTTCAGGCTGATATCCTGTTTCTGGCCGCCCCGCTCTATGGTCACGGTGACGCGGTCCGATGTTTGTATCGTATTGAATACTTCTTGGCTATGCTGCGGATCGTCGAGGGCTTGGCCGTTGATTGCCGTGACCAAGTCTCCAGGTTTCAAACCCAGTTTATTGAAAATGGCGCGATTTCGACCCGGGTAGGCGCGAAAGCCCCGCAATTTACCGGCGGCGTTGTCGTAGGATGCCACCGTTCGCATCACCTGATCCAGCAGTCCGGGATCCTGCTGCACCATGCGGCGTATATTGTTGACGGCCGTCACAGTGCGAGGGTCTGGGCCTATCCTGCGGGCGGAGGCGATGCTGTGATCTGGCGGGAGGAGTCGCGGCAGCAGCAAAGTCTCCAAGTTGCCGGCGCGGTTGAGTACGACGTGGTCAAGATAGACCGAATATAGCGCTGCGCCGCTCACGTTGTCGCCGACCGAATAGACCTTCGAGGGGCCGCCGTCGCTGATAATGGCGATGCCACGCTTCGGATCCTGCGTGGCAATCGTGCCGGCCAGCACCAAATTCGCGCTACTGAGCGGGGCATTGGCCGGATCCTGCGTGGAGGGGTCGGCGGTGCGAATCCCGAACGGATGCGCCATAATCAGCGCTTGGATATTCGCCTGCGGTTGCTGGTGCAGTTCGGGGCTGCTTGCGATGGCGGGCTGCGGGGACTTGACCGGCCCGCCAAGCAGCGAGATGGCGACGCGAGCCAACTCCGCCGCAATGAGCGCCGATAGCGCGAGCGACGCCAGATGGGGACCGTTGCCGCGCAGGCGGGACAACCATTCGTTAGTGCGCGTATCAAGCATGTGAGGATCGTGCGCGTATATCGCAATATATGTGGCGAAAGAATGCGCTAGCGGACTCAGCGCGCCCATGGGTACCTTAACCCGGTAATCATACGGGCTACCGGCTAGGCCGCTCAAGCAATTGTTTTTACGTGTTAAAGTAAACTGACACCGTTTGGCGACAGGGCTTCAGGTCGCGGGTTTTGCGTCCAACGCTTGTAAAGCGCGAAAGTGCGCCCTATAAACTGATAATTCATGAGTGACATTGAACGCGGGCGGGAAGGTACGGGGTTGGTCGTCGAGGAAGCGACGCCAAAGCTCAAGCGCCCGCCGCAGTATCAGGTTCTCTTGATCAATGACGACTACACGCCCATGGAATTCGTGGTCGACATTCTGCAGCGCTTTTTCTCCATGGACCGCGTAAAAGCGACGCGGGTTATGCTGGAGGTCCATACTAAGGGCAAAGGAGTGTGCGGAGTCTTCACTTATGAAATCGCAGAGACCAAGGTGGCTCAAGTGATCGCATATGCGCGACAACATCAGCATCCGTTGATGGCAACGCTAGAAGAGGCGTAAAGTGCTTAGTCAAGAACTCGAGTTTTGCTTGAATGATGCCTTCGCAGGCGCGCGCGAGGCACGCCACGAATTCATGACGGTGGAGCATTTGCTGCTCGCAATCGTCGACACCCCGAAAGTCCGCGAGGTCTTGAAATCGTGCGGCGCCGATGCCGCGAAACTCAAGGCGGAGCTGAAGCAATTCATCGACCAAACCACGCCGCGCCTGCCGACCGGCGAGGACCGCGATGTGCAGCCGACGCTCGGATTCCAGCGGGTATTGCAGCGGGCGGTCTTCCACGTTCAATCGAGCGGCAAGAAGGAGGTCACGGTTGCCAACGTCTTGGTGGCGATCTTCAGCGAAAAGCAGTCGCATGCCGCCTACCTTTTGAGCATGCAGGACGTGTCGCGATTGGACGTCGTCAATTTCATCGCACACGGTCTATCCAAAGCGGGCGGCGAGGAGCGCAGCGAGCGCGAGGAGGGCGGCGCTTCCGGCGATGCCGAGCGTGATGGGGACGGCGGCGGCAGCGCCCTGGAAAAATACGCAACCAATCTCAACGAAGCCGCTCGCAAGGGCAAGATCGACCCGCTGATCGGCCGCAAGACCGAGGTCGAGCGCACCATCGAGATACTGTGCCGCCGGCGCAAGAACAATCCGCTGTATGTCGGTGAAGCGGGCGTGGGCAAGACCGCGATCGCCGAGGGCTTGGCGCGAATGATCGTCGAGAATCAGGTTCCCGACGTGCTGCTGGATGCCACCATTTTCTCGTTGGACATGGGTTCCCTGGTCGCCGGTACCAAATACCGCGGCGATTTCGAAAAGCGCCTGAAGGCTGTGCTCGCCGAAGTCAAAAAGCTCCCCGGGGCCATTCTCTTCATCGACGAAATCCATACCGTGATCGGCGCCGGCGCGGCGTCCGGCGGCGTCATGGATGCCTCCAACCTGATCAAGCCGGCGCTCGCCAATGGCGAACTGCGGTGCATCGGGTCGACGACGTACAATGAATATCGGGGGATTTTCGAGAAGGACCATGCGCTGGCGCGGCGCTTTCAGAAAATCGACATTACCGAGCCGTCGGTCCAGGACACGGTCGACATTCTGCGCGGACTCAAGTCGCGCTACGAAGAGCATCACGGCATCAAGTACGAGGACGACGCGCTGAAGGCGGCGGCGGAGCTCGCGGCGCGCCATATCAACGACCGGCACATGCCCGACAAGGCCATTGATGTGGTGGATGAGGCGGGGGCCAACCTGCGCCTGCAGCCGGTCGCGGATCGTGAACCGTCGGTAACCGTGACGCAGATCGAAAACGTCGTGGCACGTATTGCACGCATACCGCCCAAGAATGTGTCGATGTCCGACCGGGATGTGCTCAGGAACCTGGAGCGCAATCTCAAGCTGACCATTTTCGGCCAGGACAAGGCGATCGAAGCGCTCGCGGCCGCGATCAAGATGTCGCGCTCGGGGCTGGGCGATCAGCGCAAGCCCGTGGGTTCGTTCCTGTTCTCGGGGCCGACCGGGGTCGGCAAGACCGAGGTGACGCGGCAGCTCGCGATCGCCATGGGCGTGGAGTTCGTGCGCTTCGACATGTCGGAATATATGGAGCGGCACACCGTTTCGCGTCTCATCGGCGCACCGCCGGGCTACGTCGGTTTCGATCAGGGCGGCTTGTTGACCGAAGCCATTGCCAAGCATCCGCACTGCGTGCTGTTGCTCGACGAGATCGAGAAGGCGCACCCGGATGTCTTCAATCTCTTGCTGCAGGTCATGGATCACGGCACTCTGACCGACAACAACGGCCGCAAAGCGGATTTCCGCCATGTGATCATCATCATGACGACGAATGCGGGAGCGTTCGAGATGAGCCGCCCGAGCATTGGTTTTACTCAGTCGGACACCGCATCGGACGGCATGGAGGCGATTCGGCGCCTGTTCTCGCCGGAATTTCGCAATCGCCTGGATTCGGTCATTCAGTTCGGCAGCCTCGATCAGGCCACGATCGAGCGCGTGGTCGACAAGCTGTTAATCGAAGCGGAGGCGCAGCTCGAACAAAAGCACGTCTCGCTCTCGATCAATGATCTGGCGCGGGCCTGGATCGCGAAGCGCGGCTATGATCCGAAAATGGGCGCGCGGCCGATGGCCAGGGTCATTCAGGAATACATCAAGCGGCCGCTCGCCGAAGAGCTGCTGTTCGGCAAACTCGTCAAGGGCGGACACGTGGAAGTGACCGTGAGCGAGGACGGCGAAAAGCTCAGGCTCGATACGCGGGCCGCGGACGAGCCGGCGCTGTTGTCGCACGAAAGTTGAGAATACGAGAATACCTAACGGCCGCGGTAGACGATGCGGCCCTTGGTCAAGTCATAGGGGGTCATTTCCACGGTGACTTGATCGCCGGTTAGGATGCGAATGTAGTTTTTTCGCATCTTACCGGAGATGTGGGCGGTGACCACATGGCCGGTCTTCAGTTTGACGCGGAACGTGGTATTGGGCAGCGTTTCCACGACTTCGCCCTCGAACTGAATTGCCTCTTCTTTTGACATGCGTCCTTATTGTGCGCGGGGTTAGGATCAGCCGGGCGCATTGTGCATAAAGCACCCTGGTAATGCAATTTTACGACGGCTGAGCGTTCCAGTTGCCGGACGGTGAGCGGCGGGCGTGGCGACGCAGCAACGCCGCAAATCGGTCGCGAGAGACCTCGCGGGCGCCGAGGCTGGCCAAGTGGGAACTGGCAACCTGGCAGTCGATCACGTGGATGTCGCGGGCTCGGCACTCCTCGACAAGGCGGGCCATCGCCACTTTCGACGCGTCGCGCTCCCTGCTGAACATCGATTCGCCGAAAAATACGCCACCCAATTGGATGCCGTAGAGACCGCCGACCAGCCGCTCGCCGAGAAACGCTTCAACGGAGTGAGCAAAGCCGAGGCCGTGCAGCCGTTCGTAGGAATCGATCATTTCCTCATGCAGCCAGGTGTCCGGACCCGATCGACGGGGCTCCGCGCAGGCCCGGATGGTGGCTGCGAAATCGCTGTCGACGCGGGTGGTAAAGGGCCGGTTTCGCAGCGTCTTGCGCAGACTGCGGGAGACGGCGAATTCCTCGGGATACAACACCATGCGCGGATCCGGCGACCACCACAGAATCGGCTGTTGCGCCGAGTACCAGGGGAACACGCCGCGTTCATAGGCGGCGAGCAGCCGCGCCGGCTTCAGGTCGCCGCCGGCGGCCAGCAATCCCGGCGGCTCGCGCAGCGCCTGGTCCAGCGGCGGGAACCAATTCGGATCGGCCTGCTCGCTCAGCCAAACCAGCCTGCTCAGAGCTGCAATCCCTCGGTGACCGCCCGGTGATAGGGCACATGCTCCTTCACCGCGGCCGCGTAGCTCGCGACGCCACGCGCTTCGCGTGCCGCAAAATCGCGAATGGCCACCGCGAAACGCTCATCGACGATGTCGTGCGCCGAACTGGTGAGGGTCGGCACGAAGCCGCGCGGAACTTTGTGCTCGCCCTGCGTTCCGGGCTCGAATCTTTGCAGCTTGTTGGCGATGCAGTACTCGATCCCCTGATGATAGCAAGCCTCGAAATGCAGGCTGTGATAATTGCCGCTCGCGCCCCAGTAACGTCCGAATAGCGCGTCCTCGCCGACGAAGAAGATGGCCGCGGCGATCGGCTGGTGCCGATGGCGGGCCACTTTGAGCATCATGCATTCGGGCATGCTGGCGGCGATCAGCTTGAAGAATTGCAAATTGAGATACGGCTCATGGCCATGGCGATGGAAGGTATCGGCGTAGAACCGATATACCACGCGCCACAGGGCGTCCTCGATTTCACCGCCCAAGCGGGTGTCGAATTCGATGCCCGCCTCGGCAACGCGGCGCCTTTCGCGCTTGGCTTTCTTGCGCTTCTCTGCGGTAAAGGTGGCGAGGAAATCCTCGTAGGACTCATAGCCGCGGTTTTGCCAATGGAACTGGCAGTCGCGCCGCAGAATGAGCCCGGCTTGGCGCAGTGCCGACAGATCCTCATCGATTGGGAACAATATGTGCCACGACGAGAGGCGCTCAGCTCGCGCGTACTCGCTCGCCGCCTGGATCAAGGTGGCGGTCACGGTTCGCTCATCCGGCGCCGCGCCGACCAACAAGCGCGGCCCGGTCACCGGCGTGAACGGCACGGCCGACACGAGCTTCGGGTAATACCGCATGCCGTGCTGGGCATAGGCGTTCGCCCAGGAGAAGTCGAACACGAATTCTCCGCGGGAATGTGCCTTTCGGTACAAGGGCATGGCGCCGACCATGCGGCCGCGCGAATCCTCGAGGAGCAGATGTTTGGGCGCCCAGCCGGTGCGCGCGGTGACGCTGCCGGATTGCTCCAAAGCCGACAAGAATTCATGCCGCAGAAATGGGTAGCCCGCTGCGCGCCGGGCCGCGAGCGCATTCCAAGCTGCCGCATCAGCGTCGGCGATGTGGTCGACGAACCGCGCCCGATACTCCGTCACGCGCGCGCGGCGAATGATTCTAGGCGCGGTTCGGCCGCGATGCGCTCGAGGTATTTGTCCGCATCGAGAGCCGCCATGCAGCCCGTGCCGGCCGATGTGACCGCCTGCCGGTAGACGTGATCGGCCACATCGCCCGCGGCAAAAACGCCGGCAACGCTGGTGGCGGTGGCGTCCCCATCGCTGCCTCCCTTGACGACGATGTAGCCGCCACGCATATCGAGCTGCTTGTCGAATAGCTGGGTGTTCGGCTGATGGCCGACCGCGATGAACACCCCGTCGACGTCGAGCATGCGAGTCGCGCCGCCGTGCACGGCTCGCACACGGAGGCCGATCACCCCGGCCGCATCGCCCAAGATTTCATCGACCGTATGGTTCCAAAGTATGTTTACTTTGCCCGAGGTCTCGAGCGCAAATAGCCGATCCTGAAGGATTTTCTCGGATCGCAATTTGTCGCGACGGTGAACCAAAGTGACGTGCGAGGCAATATTGGCAAGATACAGCGCCTCTTCGACGGCGGTGTTGCCGCCGCCCACGACCGCAACCGCCTTTCCCCGATAGAAAAATCCGTCGCAGGTCGCGCACGCGGACACGCCTCGGCCGCGAAACGCTTCCTCCGAAGGCAGGCCGAGATACTTTGCCGATGCGCCGGTCGCGATGATCAAGGCCTCGCAAGTGTATTCGCCGTTGTCGCCGACCAGGCGAAACGGGCGTTGCCGCAAATCCACTCGATTGATGTGGTCAGATACGATCTCGGTATTGAAGCGCTCCGCATGCCGGCGCATGCGCTCCATCAACTGCGGGCCTTGAAGATGCTCGGCGTCGCCCGGCCAATTGTCCACATCGGTGGTGGTCATCAGCTGGCCGCCTTGTTCCAGGCCGGTAATCAGCAGAGGCCTGCGATTGGCGCGAGCCGCGTACACTGCGGCGCTGTATCCCGCGGGACCCGAGCCCAGGATGATGAGTGGACGGTGGCTGACAACGCTCATGTATAATTTGCCTCTCTTCAGATATGCCTCGCCGATGTTCAGCGCCGCTGCCTCATGGTATGTAAATCCGGGGGCGCGGGCCAGTTCGTACCAGCCCGTGCGTCGTTAAGCCGAGGATGCTGGTGGGCAGCCGCGGACTCGGTTATTATTACATAATATTCAAATAGTTAAGATATATATGTCATTAAGGATCGAGAATTGACCGAAGCCGCCGCCCAGAAGAGTTCGAAACAGCACATGAAGCTCTCCGCTGCCGTGTCGCGCTCCTTGCGCGAGGGCACCTTGTGGATTCTGTGTGCGCTGGCGCTTTTGTTGCTGCTCGCGTTGCTGTCCTATCAACCACACGACCCGGGCTTTGCGGACACCGGTGAACCCGGTCCGGTGAGCAATTGGATCGGACCGGTAGGCGCCTGGCTCGCTGGGTTTTTTCTCTTCTTGTTCGGGCGGCCGGCCTATCTTTTCCCCCTCATGCTGGCCTATGCCGGTTGGCTCGTGCACATGGACCACTCGTTGCCCGACGCGCGGTCGGGCCTCAATACGCTGCTGCGCGCGGTCGGGTTCGTGCTGACGTTGCTCACGAGTTGCGGCCTGACGACGCTGCATTGGGACGGATCGGCCCTGCCGAACAGCGCCGGCGGCGTGCTCGGCGAGCTGGTGGGCAACTGGGCTGCGCGGGGGTTGAGTTTTCTAGGAGCGACGTTGCTGCTGCTCGGTCTGTGGCTCGCCGGTGTGGCGCTGTTTCTCGGTGTCTCTTGGTTCGACGTCATGGACAAGCTCGGCGCGTGGGTCTTGCAAGGCATCGACTGGGCTCGCGCCGAGATCGACCAGCGGCGAGAGCTCGCGTTCGGTCAGCAGCGCAAGCAGGCGCGTCAGGAGGTGGTGCGCGGGGAGCAGAAGAAAGTCGCCAATCGCCCTCCGCCGCGCATCGAGGCGGCGGCGCCGGTGCCGGAAAAGAGCGAACGCGTCGAGCGCGAACGGCAAGTGCCGTTGTTCGACGCCCCGAAGTCGAGGGAATTACCGGCATTGTCCTTGCTCGATGAGCCGCGGCCTCGCGAACAGGCCTATTCCGATGAGGCGTTGGAGGCCATGTCGCGATTGGTGGAACTGAAGCTGCGTGACTTCGGCGTGGAGGCCGAAGTGGTGGCGGTTCAGCCTGGCCCTGTGATCACGCGCTTCGAACTGCGGCCGGCGCCGGGCGTCAAGGTCAACCAGATCAGCAATCTCGCCAAGGATCTGGCGCGCGCTCTCTCGGCCATCAGCGTGCGCGTGGTGGAGATCATTCCCGGCAAGTCGGTCGTCGGTTTGGAAATACCCAACGAGAAGCGCGAGATCGTCACGCTCGGCGAGATCATCAAATCGAAGCCCTATGACGAGGTCGCCTCGCCGCTCGCGCTCGCGCTCGGCAAGGACATCGGCGGTGTACCGGTGGTTGCGGATCTGGCGCGCATGCCGCATTTGCTGATTGCCGGCACCACGGGTTCCGGAAAATCCGTCGCCATCAATGCCATGGTCTTGAGTCTGATCTACAAGGCGACTCCCGAACACGTGCGCATGATCATGATCGATCCGAAGATGCTGGAACTCTCGGTCTACGAAGGGATTCCGCATCTTTTGGCG
>Ga0209415_10010118_pt1 | contig 16098 bp, 7 predicted proteins | sample PeaSoiSIISIP2007_FD_187696 | JGI IMG/M metagenome (GOLD analysis project Ga0209415, IMG submission 187696) | Peat soil microbial communities from Weissenstadt, Germany - SII-SIP-2007 (SPAdes) (version 2) | ecosystem: Environmental > Terrestrial > Soil > Wetlands > Peat | place: Germany...
CCGCCGGTGGGCGTGGACGCTGCCGAGCCGGCGATCATGCAGGTTTACTCGGCAATCTCCGATCTGGAGGAGGCGCTGACGGCAGCACAGAGCGCCGGACGCACACGAGGCGTGGTGCTCCATTCGAACAGTCCGCGCGGGACTCAGTCCGTCGTCCTCGGTGGATATGTCTTCGAGGCTTCTTTGTCGCGAGCCTGGAAGACGAATGAATTGCTGGCGAATGACGGAGGCATGCTGCTGATCGAGTCCGCGCCGGACGAGTTCTTTGTCGTCGGCAGCGGCCTGACCGTGAAGGTGACGCGCGATCCGGATACCGATCAGCGAATCGCCGGGATCGCCAGCATCGAAGAGGTCACGAAGGCGGGCACCGACTGGACGATCACCGCCAGACTTAACGGCGACCAGAGCAATCAGGGAAGACAACTGAGCATGCACCCGCGGGAGATCCGTACGTACCGAGTGCGGCTCTACGCCGCGTCGCAGTGACCGCGGGTTCCCGGCTGGAAACAATCCCGGATAGAATTGAATCGACTCCCTCATTCAAATGTTTCCATTCACTGAGAGCCCCATCGCGTGCCCTGTCGCACGGCGCATGAACATGTTCGCGGCGCTGCCACTTCTGCTGCTGGCACCAGCCGCCCTGCTTGCTCAGCAGCCCGCCGCGCCGGACGACGCACATGTCGCCGCGCGAGTCGATTCGTTGCTCGGCCAGATGACCATCGAGGAGAAGATCGGCCAGATCACGCAGATCGGCCCATCGCCGATCGGTCCGGATAACCTCAAGCCGGAGGACCTGATTCGCGAGGGCCGCGCCGGATCTGTGCTGTGGACCATCGATTCTGCGCAGATCAAGAAAATGCAGGAGATCGCGGTCAATGAAAGTCGCCTGAAGATTCCTCTTCTGTTCGGCTTCGACGTGATTCATGGGTACAAGAACGTCTTTCCCGTCCCCATCGGCATGGCATCCAGTTGGGACCCGGCCATGGTGGAGCACGCGCAGGCCATCGCCGCCGAGGAGGCGTCTGTCTCGGGAGTGAACTGGTCGTTCGGTCCGATGGTGGATATTGCGCGCGATCCGCGCTGGGGGCGCATTGTGGAGGGCGCCGGTGAAGATCCGTATCTGGGGGCCGCGATGGCGCGTGCTCAGGTGCTTGGCTTCCAGGGTCCGCAACTTGGAACTCCCCATCACGTGGTCGCGAGCGTGAAGCACTTCGCCGGATACGGCGCGGCGGAGGGTGGGCGCGACTACGATGCGTCCTACATCCCCGAGGAGCTCTTCCGCAACGTCTATCTGCGTCCCTTTCAGGCCGCCATCGACGCCGGCGTTGGAACGGTGATGAGCGCTTACATGGATCTCAACGATGTCCCCGCCAGCGGTAACGTATGGCTGCTTCGCGATGTCCTCCGCCACGACATGGGCTTCCGCGGATTTGTCATCAGCGACGCCTGGGCGGTGGCCAGTCTGAAAGTTCACGGCTTTGCTCGCGATCCCGAAGACGCCGCGTGGCGCGGGCTCACCGCGGGCGTCAACATGGACATGGGCAGCGAGACCTACCTTCACAACGTCGCGAAGCTGGTGGAGAGCGGCAGGCTTCCGATGACCGTGCTCGACGAGATGGTGCGCGAAGTTCTTGCCGTCAAGGTACGCATGGGCCTGTTCGAACACCCCTACGGCGACCTTGCCAGCAAGGACAAGGTGCTCAACGATCCCGAACATCGCACCGCGACCCGCGTGGCCGCACAACGCTCCATGGTTCTGCTGCGCAACGAAGGCGGCGCGCTCCCGCTGAAGAAGGCGGTCAGGTCCGTGGCCGTGATTGGGCCCATCGCGGACTCCGCCGACATCACCGGCTCGTGGACGGCGGAGACAAATTCGGCAGTCTCGGTGCTCGAAGGGTTGCGGAAGAAGCTGCCGAATGCGAGGATCGAGTTCGTGCGCGGCGGCGACATGCAGCGCCTGTACCCATTGCCCTGGGATGCCGACGAGGGCAAGAAAGCAACCCCGCTGATGTCGGCGGAGGAGATGAACAGGGAAGTCGCAAAAGCCGTTCAGGCCGCGAAGCGCGCCGAGATCGTTGTGCTGGTCCTCGGTGAGCGCGCCAACATGAGCGGCGAGGCGGCGTCTCGCGTTTCTCTGGCGCTGCCGGGAAATCAGCAGCGACTGCTGGAGGCCGTGGTCGCCACCGGGAAGCCGGTCGTCCTTGTCCTGCTCAATGGACGCCCGCTGGACATTTCGTGGGCAGCCGAACACGTTCCGGCCATCCTGGAGGCCTGGTATCCCGGCTCCGAAGGAGGAACCGCGATTGCCGACGTGCTGTTCGGCGAGGTCAATCCCGGCGGCAAACTGCCGGTGACGTGGCCGCGCGTGACCGGACAGGTGCCCATCTATTACAACCACAACCTGACACATGCGCCTGAGGACGAACCCGGCTTCACCTCGCGCTACGCGGATTTCGTTACCGCGCCGCTGTACCCATTCGGATTCGGGCTGAGCTATACGACATTCGCCTTTTCGAACCTGCAGCTCGATCAGAAGTCGATCAGCCCTACCGGCACGCTTCACATTTCGGTGGATGTCGAGAACCGCGGCGGTGTGGCGGGCGACGAAGTCGTGCAACTCTACATTCACCAGAGGGCGGGCAGCGCATCGCGGCCGGTGCGTGAGCTGAAGGGCTTCCAGCGTGTCGCGCTGGCGCCGGGAGAGAAGAAGACGGTTCGCTTCTCGCTGGGCAATGACGAACTGAAATTCTGGAGCCCGCAGACCCGCGCGTGGGTGGTGGAGACCGAGGAATTCGACGCCTGGGTGGGCGGCGATTCGAAGGCCACGCTGCACTCCGAGTTCAAGGTCACAGCGGCCACAGAGTGAAATTCGCATGACCCTGAGATTGTTTTCACTTCTGCCTCTGTGCGTGTTTGCGGTCGCCGTGGCCCAGACGACTTCCGGCCCGGACACCGTTCCTATTGACAAGGGCTTCGGCATCTCCACTATCCCTCTGTGGGGCGCGGGTTCCAGCCAGGCGGGTGGGAAGAACAGCGAGACGGCAACGCTCACCGTCTTCATCCCGCAGCCCGGACACGGAGTTGGCACTGCGGTGATCATCGCGCCAGGCGGCGCTTACCTCAGACTCGCCACCAATCTGGAGGGCCGGCAGGTGGCGGACTGGTTTGCCGCCCGCGGGGTCACTGCCTTCGTTCTGAAATACCGGCTGGGCGCGGAGAACCCGTACCCAATACCGCTCCAGGACGCCCAGCGCACCGTGAGGCTTGTCCGATCCCTCTCCGGGATCTACAAAGTCTCGCCCGACCGGATCGGGATCATGGGCTTTTCGGCGGGCGGACATCTCGCGGCGATGGAGGCGACGAGTTTCGATGATGGCGAGGCCGGCGCGAGCGACGCCGTGGAGCGGGTCAGCAGTCGTCCCGATTTTCTCATCCTCGGCTATCCGTGGCTCAACGCCATGGAGCCGAACGAGCACGGTCTGATCACATACTGTTCGGTCCTTCACATCGCATCCACGACCGACTGCACGGAATTGGAGAAGAAGTATTCGCCCGCCCTGCACGTGACGGCAAGGACTCCGTCTGCGTTCATCTATCACACGACGGACGATGCCACCGTGCCGGTTCAGGCCAGCGTTCAGTTCTATTCGGCGCTCGTTGCCGCGGGCGTGCCGGCCGAGATGCACCTCTTCCGGCATGGCGCACACGGCAGTGGCCTGGGACGTGGGGACCAGGCGCTGGACGCATGGCCAACGCTGCTGGAATCGTGGATGCGCGGCCAGGGTTGGCTCACGCCCAGTCCCGAAGCCGCAGCCGCACCGCACGCGCAGCCGGTCAAGTGAGCCGAGACGGCATCACTCGCACTTCGCGCCAGCGCACAGATTCTTACTGAAGAACGGCAGCACGTGGTTCTGGGGCCGGTCGGCTACGGCGCTCGTGTGGGTACCGTGATAGATTTCGAAGCTGTTAGCGATCCCGTACCTGTCGAGAACGTCATGGAGTTTGATGGTGTCGAACCGCAAGCCGTCCTGATCGCCGACATCGATCGCAATCGCGCGATCCTCCCGCGGGTTGTCGATGTACTGATCGATGAACGCCAGCGGCGCATTGGCGGTGAATTTGGCCGTAACAGCGCCGGTCGCGCTCGCGGTTCCGGGTTACCAGAAGCGACAGGTCGGCTATAGTGTGAGATTGGCAACACAGACAGCGAAGCCGTAAGTGGACGTCCCGAAGCCCATCCATCTGAAGATGGAACGCCTCGATCGGACACGCCTTGAGCACGTCGCCGAGGGACTGTCCGAGCTGGACTGGAGGGTGCGAGAACGCAGAGTGCCACCGAAGTTCTGGCAGTGGTTGTACTTCGGGAACCCGGCGGGAGACGCGGTAGCCATGATCGCGTACCATGAAGGGCGGCCGGTGGGCCGGTTTGAGCGTATCCCGATGCGGATGATCGTGGATGGCGAATCGGTTGGAGCCGAGGTGCTGCAGGGGCTCACACTGGATCGCGAGTTTCGACAATGGAGCCATTACCGCCGGTTGGTCGGAGGGGCGTTGCGTGAGGAACGCGGCGAGCGGCCCGCCTTTTCGTTCGCTTTCGCTACTCCAATGTTCGCGAGACAGCACCACTCCTTAGGGCAGCCGGTACTCGGGCGAGTGCCCGTGTTCGCTGCGGTCCTCAACGGCAAGGCGATGTTGCGACGTCGCGGGGTTCCTGCACTCGTAAGCGCTGCGGCGGGTCCACTCGCACAGGCGCTGTTCCGGTGGAGAGCCCGGCCCGCCCCGGAGAATATTGAGATTCGCGAGGTCGCTGAGTTTCCCGAGGAAGCCGGCAGTTTCCAGCATCCGCCTGCAATGCGAGGCAAGGTTGCGCTGCAAAAGGACCGCGCTTATCTGAATTGGCGATACACGCAATGTCCCTCAGTCGATTACCACCGGCTGACGGCGTGGAGAGGTGGGCAGTTGTTCGGGTTCCTGGTTTGGCGTGCCGACGAGATCGGCGGCAACGGCTGGATTCTGGAGCTGTCGGCGCGCGACGACGATGCCGACACGTTATCTGCACTCCTTGGCGTGGCCCGGGGAGAAATGCAACTTGCAGGTGCGGGACTGGTGATGGCTTCGTTCCCCATAGGCGGAGCCGCTGCGCGAGTCCTTCGCCGAGCCGGATTTGCAGGTCTGGCGACGCGCTGGAAGAATCTGAGCCTGATTGTTGTGCCCGGTCCGTTAGACTGTCCTGCGGCGTCGGATCGGACAGGCTGGACGCATTCGATGGGCGACTGGTTGTACCATTGACGAAACAGCACTTTGGTGAGACAAGGCCGGCAATAACAGTCTGGTTTTGCCGCCAAGGGATTAGCAGCTTGCTGGAGGTAGGCGCTGGTGCCCGGGACTAGTTCATTTCTGGTCTGGGTTTCGTTGCCTCCTGCCGCACGGACGATCGATCTTTTGGTCGATGCGGCAGGAATGGCGGAGCCCTTTGTCGATTTCCGTTATGGGACCGTGGAGTATCGTGGCCGCATCGCTCAAACGCTGCGCGATGCGCGATTGCCCGGTCTGACGGTCTGCGTTTCCGTGTCCGGTCTGAAAGAGCTGGACCCTCTTCCTGACGCCACTGAGACGCGGGTCATTCTCAGCGCACCCTGGGAACAGGACAGCCTCATTGAGGCCATCTCCGAGCTGCGGAATCGCGGCGTCGTGGTGGGCGTCGAAGCAGACAGCCTTTGGCAGGCGGAGCAGGCCGCCAGCGCGGGAGCGGATTTCGTGGTGGCCACGGGCTGCGAAGCCGCCGGCCCGGTGTGCGCCAAAACCAGTTTCATCCTTCTCCAGGAGCTGGGAAGCGAAGCGCCCCTTCCGCTGGTGATTCGGGGAGGTCTGGGACCACGTGGAGCGGCGGCCGCCTGGGCGCTGGGGGCACGGGGAATCATCCTCGATTCGCAGCTCGTGCTGCTGGAAGCCGCCGGCCTGGACGCGGAACTGCGCGGGGAATTGGCCACGCGCTCGGTTTCCGACACACAGATCGCGGGAGACATTGTGGGCCGGCCGTTCCGCTTCCTGCCCCATGGTGGCAAGGACGCGGCACGCAAGCTTGCCGAGCAGGAATGGCGGCTGTGCGAAGAAGCGGATGATGCGGGCCGGGGCGTCGCCTTCGAAAAGGAACTGCATTCGTATCTGCAATCCGGTCTGTCGCCGGCGAACCCGCTGCTTCCGGTGGGCCAGGGTCTTGCTTTCGCTCAGCAATTCGCGGCTGAGAATCTGGACCTCAGCGGCATTCTCGACCGCTATCGCGCGGAACTCGCCAGGTCGATTCACGCGGTGAAGCAGGCTTTCCCGTTCAGGGAAGGGTCGCGCCTCGCCAACGAGCATGGTGTGCGCTTTCCCATCGTGCAGGGACCCATGGCGGTGGTCACGGACACGCCGCGTCTGGCGCCGGCAGTGCTGCGGAACGGCGCGCTACCGTTCTGCTCCACCGCAGGACTGAAGGCGGATCGCATTCGCGCACTGCTCCACGACGCGCGGGCGCTGATCGGCGACCAGCCGTTCGGGCTCGGTCTGGTTGGGTTTCTCCCGGTGGATGGCGCGGATGATGCGGTGCTCGGAGATTCGTCCGAGCGACCCCATTTCATCACCATCGCGGGCGCGGATGCCGGACACGCCGTGCGTCTGGAGCAGGCGGGCATTGGCGCGTATTTCCACGCCCCCAGCCAGTCACTGATCCGTGAATATCTGGACAACCGCGTAAAGGGAATCATCCTGGAGGGGCACGAAGCGGGTGGACACGTCGGCGTCCTCGGCTCGCTGATTCTGTGGGAGCTCGCCGTCGAAGAGATTCTGGCCCGCTCGGCGGGTGACGTCTCCGATATGCGCGTGCTGTTCGCCGGTGGCCTGGGAAATGCGCGCTCCAGTCTTGCCGCCGCGGTGCTGGCGGCTCCATTGGCGGAGCGCGGCATCGGTGTCGGTCTGCAGCTGGGCACGGCTTATCTGATGACCGATGACGCGGTGGACTGCGGCGTCGTCTCACGAGAGTATCAGCAGGCGCTGCTTGACGGCCGGGAAACGATTCTGACCGGAAAATCGGTCAACCTTCCCAATCGCTGGCTGGATTCGCCGGTGGCGCGCCGCATGATTCTCGAGGAAATCGCGGCCGGGCGCGAGAAGCTGGACTTCCGCGAAAGGAAGCGGAAAGTGGAACATCTGGGCACGCCGCGCTTTCGGAATGCCCTGGGCAGGGAGTCGGGAAGCGAGCGAGCATGCGTATGCGGCCAGGGGATCGCGGCTGCCGCGGGGATCCGGAGCATCTCCGGACTGCACGAGGAACTCACCGCCTCCGCGGAATCACTCGCCCGCAATCTTCCGTCTCCGGAACCTCAGGAGGAGTTCCCGGCCGGCGCGGTCGCCATTGTCGGCATGGGCTGCGTGTTCCCGGGTGCGCTCAACGTTCCGACGTACTGGGAAAACATCCTGCACCGCCGCGATTTCATTCGCGAGGTGCCGGAGCGGCTCTGGGACAGCGACGATTACTACTGTGAGGACCGTTCGGTTCCGGAGCGTACATACAGCCGAATCGGGAGCTTCGTGGAAGGATTCCAGCGGGACGCGTTGAAGTTCCGTATCGCACCGCGCACCGAGCCGCACATCGATACGGTTCAGTTTTACGCTCTGGAGTGCGTATATCAAGCTGTGGTGGACGCAGGGTACCTGGAGGACGGCAAGCCGCCGTCGCAGTCGACACTACCGCGGGCGGAGACTGCGGTTTTTATCGGCCACGGGTCGGCCAGCGCATTCGCCCAGGATCACGCGCTGCGAGTGAACTGGGTGCGCTATGCGAACTCGTTGCGCGGCACACCCGAGTTCGCGGCTCTGCCTGAGGCCATGCGCGAACGCATCCTCGGGGAGAGCGAGAAGCTGTTCAAGGAAGGTCTGCCGGAATTCAGCGAGGACACCTGCGCGGGTGTCTTCAGCAGCCTGGTGGCCGGACGCGTGGCCAACGTCTTCGACCTGAAAGGCCGCGCGGTGGTCAGCGACGCGGCGTGTGCATCGGCGATGGCGGCGCTCGATTCGGCGGTCCATGCGCTGCGGAATCGTGAATGCGACGTGGCGCTGGCCGGCGGAGCCGATCAACGGGTAGACGCAACCACCTACGTCTTCTTTTGTAGTCTCGGAGCGCTCTCGGCGACAGGCTCGTTTCCGTTCGACGAGCGGGCCGACGGATTCGTCCTGGGAGAAGGCGCGGGGATGCTGGTGCTCAAGCGCGTCGAGGACGCCGTTCGGGACGGGGACCGCATTTACGCAGTCATCCGGGCGGTCGGAGCATCCAGCGATGGGCGTGTCAAGGGCATCACCGCTCCCGACGTGGACGGCCAGATTCGCGCTCTGGAACGGACCTACCAGCAGGTGCCGTTCTCGCCTGCCACCGTAAGCATGGTGGAGGCGCACGGGACGGGAACCTGGACCGGCGATGGCGCCGAACTTTCGTCCATCGCGCGCTTTTTCGGAGGCTACGGCGCGAAACCGGGCAGCATCGGTCTCGGCTCGGTGAAATCGATGATCGGTCATCTCAAGACCGCCGCGGGAGTCGCCGGTCTGATCAAGATGGCCATGGCGCTGCACAGCAAGGTGCTTCCGCCCACAGTTCATTGCGAGCAGCCGCGGAAGGACTTCGACTGGGCGCAGTCGCCGTGCCAGCCGATCACCGAGTCGAGGCTGTGGAATGCCGGCGCGCATCCGCGGCGAGGCGGGGTGAACGCCTTTGGTTTCGGCGGCATCAATTTCCATGTGCTGTTGGAGGAAGCGCCGGTAAGCGTGCCGGAGATTACCGCGGCCCCGGCGACATTCGCAGCAGCGGCGCCGGTGCACGCGCCGGAGTTGGTGCTGTTGCGCGCTCCAACGCGGCAGGCGCTGTGCTCGCGTGTGCGCGAGCTGGCTGCTCGGCTGCCGGATGTGGGCGAGGTGCGCGCGCTCGCGCTGGAGGCTTTCTCGGCAAACTCAGAGGCCGGGCCCGCTCTGTCCCTTGTGGTGCGCAGCAAAGAGGAGCTGGCGTCCCATTTGCAAAAGTCGCTCAATCTTCTCGAGGACGCCAGTCGTGAAGAGCTCACTTCCGCCCAGGGTATTTACTTCCGTGAAACCCCCCTCCCCGGCGGCGCGAAGATCGCCTTCTTGTTTCCCGGTCAGGGAGTGCAGTATCCCGGAATGCTGGAAGGCATCACGGAAGCGTTCCCCTATGTGGGACCTGTGCTGCAGCGGGTGGAGTCGGTGGTTCGGCGCCATATTCGGTTCTCGCTGCTGGACATCCTCTGTACAACGCCCCCGGACGATACCGAGCGGGCGCGTCGCGCAGCCCTGCTGGAGCGGCCCGACTATAACCATCCGACCATGCTGGCGGTCAGCACCGCGCTGCATGAAATCCTCGGCCGGGCGGGCATTCGTCCGGACACGGTGGCTGGCCACTCTCTGGGCGAGTATGCGGCGCTTCACGCGGCTGGCGTTTACGACGTCGAATCGTCCATTCGCGTGGTTACCAAACGCGGGACCGGGATGGCGAACGAATGCGTGAGCAGCGGTGGCATGGTATCGGTGGCGCTGCCGTCGCACGAGGTGGAACCGTATCTGGCGCGGGTCAGCGGATTTGCCGCGGTGGCTAACAAGAACTGCCCGGCACAGACGGCGGTGGCAGCGGATGAAACAGCGGTCGCCGAACTGTTGGAGCTGTTCGCGGCCGAGGATGTGCGCTGCGTGCGCCTGAAGGTGGCCTCGGGATTCCACTCAAAACTGATCGAGCCGGCCGTCACCTATTTTCGGCACATTCTAAGTGAATTCCCGGCACAGCCGCCGCGGATGCCAGTACAATGCAACGTCACCGGCAAAGCCTACACTAACGGCAACAACTTCCGGCAAAACCTGCATGAGATGCTGGTCCGGCACATGGTGGAGCCGGTGGACTTCATCGGCAACGTCGAATCCATGTATGAAGCGGGGGCGCGACTGTTCATCGAAGTTGGCCCTGGGTCCACCCTGAGCTCATTCGTGGATAACATCCTCGGCGACCGCCTCCATTGGACTGTGGCCACGAATCTCCAGCGGCGCGACCCGGTAGCGCAAATACTACATGCTGTTGCATGCTGTGCTGCGCTGGGACTGCCTGTGGATCTAAAGCGGTTCCAGCCGGTGCGGCATGTGCGACGTCCACTGCGCGCCGCGCCGCGTAAGGAGTTGGCCCGCGCCGCTGTCGCAGCAGTGGCTGCATCGCCGGTTCTTCCCGCCGGCCGGCTGCAAAGCCTGGAAACCGCCTTCGCGGGCAAGGACGACGCGGCGATTGCACAGTACCTGGCACAGCGCGGCGAGTTTCTCCGGCAGATGATGGAACTCGATTTCGCGCATTTCCGCTCCTCCAGCGGAGGTGCGGCACCAGTCGTGAAAGCGGCGGAAGCTCCTGCCGCGGAGGCGGCGCCGACGAGAGTGTCGAAGCTGGTGGTGGATCTGGTGGCCCGAGCGACCGGCTATCCGCCCGAACTGATCGGGCTCGATCTGGACGTGGAAGCTGAACTGGGGCTCGACTCCATCAAACAGGTTGAGATCATACGTCAACTTGGCCGTGAGCTGAAGCTGGAATCTGGATCGGACACCCGCGGCGGCGGTTACCGCATCGGGACCCTGCGGGAGCTGATCGAACGCATCGAAGCAACAATACCCACCGAGCCCGAGGCACCGGCCGAGCCACCACGTCCAGCGGTTCTGGCGAGCGCTGCCGTGAAGACCGAAGGCCCGCGGCAGGAGTGCCATCGCCTGTGCTCGTCTCTGGTGGCTTTGCCGACCATCGGCAGGGGAAGCTTTCTGGCCGGCAAACGGGTGGCCATCCTGGGCACCGGAGCGGGTCTCCAAAAGGCGCTGACAGCACGACTCGAAGCGGCGGGTGCGAGGCTGACCGAATCGATCGAGGAAGCCGACTGCGTTTTGGACGTGCTTTCCTCCGAGAGCCGCACGCTGCCCACGCTCGCGGAGTGCGCGGACTGGTGGAAGCACGTCGCTACCGGCGCCGGACGGCTGCTCGAGGCCGCGCAACGATGCGTCGAGGCGCTCCGGCGCGATCCGGCGAGAAGGATCCGCTGGGTGGCGATTTCACGCCTGGGCGGCGAGCTCGGAGCGAGCGGCAATGCTCGGCCCGGTGCGGCCACCGGCACCGGCCTGGCGATGACGAGGATTCTTGCCATGGAGAATCCCGGTCAGGTGGATGGCATCTGTCTCGACTTCGACGGATCGTTCGACGAAGACTCGACTGCCGGCGCAATCGTTCAGGAGTTGAACCTTCCCCATACTCCCCCGGAGATCGGCTATCGCGATGGCGGCCGCTTTGGAATCGTGTGGACTAAGAAAGACCTGGAACATTCCGCCCAGCCGCCGATTCGGCTCTCGCGCGAGAGTGTGATTCTGGCGGTTGGCGGGGCGCGGGGAATTACGGCTTTGATTGCGCAGGAGCTGGCGCGGCGAAGCGGCGGGCGGTTCATCGTGGTTGGCCGGAGCGCCGCGCCGGACGCCTCGCTGGCGGGACAAAGCACGGATTTCGGCGAGAGGCGGAAAGCGCTGCTGGAGCGTGCGGTGCGCGAAAATCGGCATGTCGCGCCCGCGGAACTGGATCGCCAGGCCTGGGAAGAGGTCTGGGCGGTTGAACGAGCGAACAACATGGGGCACCTGCGCGGCCTGGCAGCGCAGGTGGAATACCGTAAGTGCGATCTGACCGACCCGCGGCAGGTGAACGAGCTGATGAGGCACGTTTCGCGAACCGGGGGGAAACTGGACGTGGTGGTGCAGGGATCGGGGGCGCTGCCGCTGAAATCGATTCCGGATTTCGTGGAAGCCGAGTTTGTGGAGGGCATGGCTCCCAGGGCGCTGGCCACGATGAACCTGATTGCCGCGCTGGACGGTGTGAAGGTCGGGGCTTTCGTGAATCTGTCCAGCGTCGGGGCGCGCTGGGGCAATCGGGGGCACGCGTCCTATGCCGCCGGTCACGAGATCGCCTCGGCGGCTGTCGCCGCTGCCGCACAAACGCGAGAAGGGCGCTGGTGGAACGTCCATTTCGGTCCGTGGCTGGACATTGGCATGACCACGCGCAGCTCCATCATGGAGCGTCTGGGAGCGCGCGGGGTTACGTTCATTGGCGGCGACGAGGGAGCGCGTTTTCTCGCCGACGAAATCGAACACGGACCGGGGGCCTCAGTCGGCTACTACGGCGGTCCTGCCCGGCGGCCGAATGCCTCGATCGCGCCGTTCCTTGACAGCCTGTGGTTTCCCGAGACGGGGGTCGCTCTCGGCCATCGGACTTTCGATCCGCTGCGCGACCACTTCGTCCGCGACCATCGCATCGATGAAAACACCTCCATCCTCGCCGGAGTCCTCATGACGGAGATGATGGCCCAGACCGCGCAGGGGCTGGTGAGCCGCGACAGCGGGAAGCCGGAACCTCTCGAACTGACGGAGCTCGACGGTCTCGAGTTTCCCCGGGCGGTGCGTTTCCCCGGCCTGCGGCCGCGCACCATCTACGTGCGCGCGCGGGCGATAGAAGACGCGAAAGGACGCGTCGCCGCGGAGGTTTTCTCTCTTTTCCAGGCGCCGGGTTCCGCGGACCGCGAGGAGGTGCTCCACGGACGCGCCGAACTGCGTTTCGGAGCGCGGCCGCCAGGCCCGTCTCCCCAGGTCTTCGTTCCCGGCAATGGTCTGGGAAGCGGCACCGTCGATAGCACTTCCATATGGCAATCCGCGCTGATGGCGCCTCGCCACGGGATTTTTCGGAACCTTGTCGACGTCCAGTCGGTAACGCGCGACGGCGTAGTGGTCCGCTGTCCCGAACATGCAGTTCCCGAGCTGGGGCGCTCGGTCCTGGGTCATCCGATCGCCCTGGACGGCGCGGCGCTGGCGGGATTCCTGCTCAGACCCGCGTGCAACGACCTGCGCATATTCTATCTGGGCCACGTGCAGTCGCTGCGTTTTTACAGTGGCGCGGAAGACACGGATCTGTGGCAGGTCCGCTACCGGCGGAGGAGCCCGTCCGTGCTTGCCGACTTCGAGATTCTCGACCGGGAGGGCCGGGTGGCCCTGCGGTGCGACGCCTATGGCCCCAGTTCGGCGCCCTACGGCGTGCTCGATCCGCAGGACGCTGCCCGGATTCGGCAGGCTACGCTCGAGCACCCGCGCCAGCTCTGCATCCGTGAGCTTCTGAGCTTGCCTGCGGGAAGCCTGCATTTCGCTCAGGCAGACCTGGGTCTGCTGGATGCTGAGCTGGCCGTGGACGCGGAATCGCTGCTTGATCGGTTTCTGAGTGCCCGCGAACGCCGGGAGTGGGACAGCATGGGCCACGGCAAGCGAAAACGGGAATGGCTGGGCGGCAGAATCGCGGCCAAAACCGCGCTTCGCATGCTCCTCGACGCGGAGATTCCGTTTGCCACGATGTGGATCGACAACAGCGCGGATCGAGCTCCGGTGGTGGTGCTGGAAAGGGACGGGGACGAGCCTGTTCCGTTCATCAGCATCGCGCACAGCCGGGACGTGGCGGTTGCGCTGGCCTCGAAATCCCCTGGGTTCGGCGTCGATGTGGAGGCCCTGAGTTCGGCGGCGGAAGAAATTCTGCCGCAGTTCGCGGCAGCGGAGGAAGCGGAGGCGTTTCGAAACGGATTTCCCTCGCCGGACGCCCCGACCCTGTTGTGGGCGGCCAAGGAGGCCTGCCGGAAGGCGATCGGCGCCGGGCGCGTGGCGGCGCTGGACATCCACTTGCGCGAAGTCCGCTGGGTAGACAAGTACGGGGTGGCAGTATTCAACTGCCCGGAGGGAGTGATTCGCTGCGCCGCGTTCACCGACGACGGTTACGCGTGGGCCGCCGCGCATGCCGGAGAAGCGTCGTGAACCCACCGACTCTGCACAATCTGACGGAAATTGTGGGCGCCTATGTGGATCTTTCCGCGCTGCAGGTGACGGAGGCCAGCGCCCTGGGCGACGATATTCCAATTGATTCTCAGGACATGCTCCGGGTAATATCGCGCCTTCAGGCTGTTTATGGAATCACGTTGAAGGCTTCGGACCTTTTTCAGGTGGCTACGATGGGAGACCTGCTGGCGGCGGTCCGTCGCCGGATGAACGCATGAGTTCGCCGCTCGATCTACGGAAGGTGCAAAGCCCGGCAGTGCGGATCGTCAACGGAGTGGCTACCCGATGGCGAAAGGCGATTTCCATGGACCCCGAATATCTGATGGAGAAAGCGCGGAGGAGAAGCGGACTCGCCGATTTCGGCGGCGCCGATTTCCGCGAAGGCCTCGCGGTGCTGGCGCACTCCATGGACCGCGAGCTTCCCCTCCACTTCACGGGCCGTTTGCTCATGCAACGCGAATTGCTGCACTGTCTGGAGAGGCGCCTGAAAATCACCGATTACTTCCAGCGCCATCCGGAGACCGAGAACGTGAAGGTACCCGATCCCGTGATCATTGTCGGGATGCCGCGCACGGGCACGACTTTTCTTCAACGGTTGCTGGCTCAGGACTCGCGTACGCGCACATTGCGGGCCTGGGAGATGCACGATCCTGCGCCTCCCGCGTCCGGCGTTCCGGACAGACGGTTCGAGAAGTTCAGATACGGCCAGTGGCGCTACCGGAAAGTGCTGCTTTCGGCCGTCGGGCACGAAACCGCGAGAGCGATTCACTATAGTGAAGCCGCCGACCCGGAGGAATGCCATGTATTGCTGCAAACCTGCTTCCGGTCAGGCATCTTCATTCTGCGCGCTTACGGCAGCGAGTATGCCGAATGGCTGGATAAACAGGATTTCACGGAGGCCTACCGCTACTATCGAAAGCAGCTCCAGCTTCTGACCTCGCAGCGGCCGGCGGAACGTCTCGTGGTGAAGCATCCTGGACACCTGCGCCGTTTGGACGAGATCTTTGCGGTATTTCCGGGAGCAAAGATCGTGTGGATGCATCGTAACCCTGTCGAGGTTGTCCCTTCCTGGTGCAGTTTGTGGACGTCGTCGCTCACGCTACGGACCAATGCGATCGAACCGGAGAGGCTTGGCCCGATAGCCCTGAATGCGCTGGCTCGGATCATCGCGAAAGCGATGGAAGCCCGCGCGCGCCACCCAGAGGATCAGTTTCTGGACGTATACTATCGGGACCTGATTGGCGAACCCGCCGGTACGGCGCGCCGGATCTACGAGTTTCTTGGCTGGCCCTGGGAGCGGGAGTGGGAGGAACTGCTTACCAACTGGCTGGCGCAGGATCGTGAGGCACGCCGGGGCATTGGCCACCGCTACAGCGCCGATGAATTCGGCCTGACCACCGACGAGATTCGGCTGGCGTTTCGATCATATACGGAGAGATTCTCACGCACCGCAGACAAATCATCGCCCGAAGAACGAGGGACCCGGCTGGAAGCGGCGAGTGCGTCAGCTAGCCCTGCGGCATGATCTTGCTGATGTCGCTGTAGAGCACGAACGCCACCACCACCATCAGGAAAACGAAGCCCAGTTTGAGCACGGCTTCCTTCACCTGCATGCTGAGGTCGCGGCGCATCAGCATTTCCACCAGCAGCATCAGGATTACGCCGCCGTCGAGGATCGGAATGGGCAGCAGATTGAACACTGCGAGATTCAGGCTGACCATGGCCATCAGTCCGATGAAAGCCATGGGACCTTCCTGGGCCGCCTCGCGCGCGGCTCCCGCGATCTCCACCGGTCCCGAAAGCGACCTCGGTGACATACGTCTCTCGACGATTCCTTCGAGCATCTGGAAGATCACCGTGGCTGAACGCGCGTTCTCCCGCATGGCCTCGCGAAGCGCGTCCGGTAACGGCAGCGACACGAACTCCATGCGCTCTCCGGGAAGGACGCCGATCATCCAGCGCTCGCTGCCGTCGGAAAAGGCCTTCCGTGGCGGTATGGTCACCGACAACTGCCGGCCGTCGCGTTTGTAGTCGATCTGGACGGGAGCTCCGTTGCCGCCGCTGACTACCTCATGCAGGCGGATGGTGGATCGCAGCGGTTGCCCGTCGATGCCGGTCAGAATATCGCCGACGCGCAAACCCGCTTTGTCGGCCGGCATGCCCGCCGTCACTGAACGGACGACGACTTCCGCC
>Ga0209415_10010119_pt1 | contig 16097 bp, 14 predicted proteins | sample PeaSoiSIISIP2007_FD_187696 | JGI IMG/M metagenome (GOLD analysis project Ga0209415, IMG submission 187696) | Peat soil microbial communities from Weissenstadt, Germany - SII-SIP-2007 (SPAdes) (version 2) | ecosystem: Environmental > Terrestrial > Soil > Wetlands > Peat | place: Germany...
CACAATGGAAGGGTTCCAAGGGCCGCTGCCCTTGGCGGGGATCCAAGGGGCAGCGCCCCTTGGTGGGGTCCAGGGGCGACGCCCCTGGCCTTTCTTTCGCCCTCAGTCGGCGGCTTCGGACATGCCGATGGGTGGCTGCACATCGTCGGGGATTGGGCAGACGTAGGGGGTGCGTGCCAGGCGTGCCTGGTGGTCCGCTTTGGCACGTGCCAGCAACGTTTCGTCGCGGATCGCGTCCAGCGCGGTGCCGGCCATCACCTTGGCGACATGCACCATTCCCTTGTGCGCCGCCGGTGTCATGCCCTGCGCGGTCAACTGCCAGGAGTGGCCCGGCGTGCCGATCGCGTAGGTGGCGCCGCGTGCCTGCACGGTCGGCACCGCCCAGCTTACGTCGCCCACGTCGGTCGAGCCCATCATCGGCGCGCCCTTGGCGTCGAGCGGCACGATCGTGTCGCACAGCGTGGCGCCCGACTGCACCGGCAAGCCGACGCGGCGCCAAGCGGATTCGATATCCTCCTCGCTCAAGGTGCCCTGGATCCTGGCCGCGAAGGCGCGGTCTGCGTCGTCGAAAGGCGGCGGGCCGAGACGTTCCATGTTGGCATACATCGCCTTCTCCAGCGGCGTATTGCCCAGCAGGTTGGACACCGCGCTGACCACCTTGGCCGCGACCGAGGTCTCGGTCATCAGCGCGGCGCCGTCGGCGATCTTGCGCACCCGGCCGATCAGCCGGTTGAGCTCCGGCAGGTCGCGGGCGCGGATCAGGTAGCGCACCTTGGCGTGTGCCTGCACCACGTTCGGCGCGATGCCGCCGGCATCCAGCAGCGCGTAGTGGATGCGCGCATCGGAGGGCATGTGTTCGCGCATGTAGTTGACGCCGACATTCATCAACTCCACCGCGTCCAGCGCGCTGCGGCCCAGATGCGGTGCCGCGGCGGCGTGGCTGGCGCGGCCGGTGAAGCTGAAATCGATCCGCGTGTTGGCGAGCGACATGGCGTCATCGACACGACAGAACGCCGCCGGGTGCCAGGTGATGGCGATGTCCACGTCATCGAACGCGCCGTCGCGCACCATGAAGCCCTTGGCGGCGCCGCCCTCCTCGGCCGGGCAGCCGTAGTAGCGCACGCGGCCCTTGACGCCGTGCGCGGCCAGATAGTCCTTCACCGCGGTCGCGGCGAGCAGCGATGCCGAGCCCAGCAGGTTGTGCCCGCAGCCATGCCCGTGACCCGCGCCGGGCAGCGGGCGATGCTCCGCCACGCCGGCCTCGTTGGACAGGCCCGGTAGCGCGTCGTATTCGCCGAGGATGGCGATCACCGGCCCATCTTCGCCGGACTCGCCCACGACGGCGGTCGGGATGCCCGCGACGTTGCGCGTGATGCGAAAACCCTGCTGCTCCAGCATGGCGGTGTGCTCGGCGCAGGAGCGATGTTCGGTGTAGGCGATCTCGGGCATGCCCCAGACGCGGTCGGACAGCGCCTCGAAGTCTTCCTTCTTGGCGTCGACCAGGCGCCAGATTTCCTCGGTGTTCTGCATCGTTGCTATTCCTTCAGTGATCAGTGATCAGTGATCAGTGATCAGTGATCAGTAGTGCTCAGTAGCGCTATGAACGTGACCTTGCAACTGACCGAATGATCATTGACCTGTGACCAGGATCAGAACCGCCGCGGCCCTCCTGATCACTGATCACTGATCACCGATCACTGGTTTCAGATCGAGCAGGACCGGCGTCTCGCCCACGGTTGGAACATAGGTCAGTTTCGCGCTGGTGGCCCAGATGTTCTTTTGGATGTGGATCGGAATGATCGCGACGTCGTCGAACGTCATTTTCTCCGCCTGGATCAGGATCTTCTCCCGCGCCGCGTCATCGGCGGTGCCCAGCGCCTCGCCGATCAATTTGTCGATCGCCGGGTTGGAATAGCGCCCACGGTTCGACGCGCCCCATCCCTTGGCCGGATCCCAGGTGGCGACCTGGGCGATCAGCGGGTCGGAGGCCTCGGCGGTGCCGGTTCCCCAGCCGAACAGGAAGGCGGAGAAGTCCTGCTTGTTGGCGCGCGCGACATAGCTGCTCCAGGGCAGCGCATCCACCTCGGTGTGCACGCCGATCCGCTCCCACATCTGCCCGATCGCCTGGATGATCTTGGCATCGTTCACATAGCGGTCGTTCGGGCCGTGCAACGTCATGCGCAGCCCATCCGGGTAGCCGGCTTCGGCGAGCAGCTTCTTCGCGCGCGCCGGGTCAAACGGCGGCGGCCCGAGGCCCGGCACGTAGCTGTAGACGCCCGGCGACAGGAACTGGCCGGCCGGCACCGCCGCGCCCTCCATGATGCGGTCGTCGATCGCCTTGCGGTTGATGGCGATCGACAGTGCCTCGCGCACGCGGCGATCCTTCAGCGGGTTCGTGCTCAGCGTCTCGCCGTTCGGGCCGTGCACGAACGGGCTCGGTCCGTCGCGCGACTGATCGAGGGCGAGGAACACCAGCCGCAGGCCCAGCCGCTCCCACAGCTTGATCTTGGGGTTGCCGCGCAGTTGGGTCAGCGCCTCGGTCGGCACGAAGTCGATGAAGTCGACATCGCCGGCGAGCAGTGCCGCGGTGCGCGCGGCGTCGTTCGGGATCATCCGCCAGATGACGTGCTGCCAGGCCGGCTTCGATCCCCAGAAGGAGTCGTTACGCGCCAGTTCCACGCGATCGCCGGGCTTGAAGGCGGCGAAGCGGAACGGCCCGGTGCCGATCGCCGCCTTGCCGGTGTTGAAATCATCGGTGCTGGCGCCGGTCGCTGCCTTGCTGCTGACGATGGAGACCAGGGTCATGTAGGTCGGCAGCAACGGGAACACGCCGTTGGTGTGCATCCGTACGGTGTGCGGGTCGACCGCCTCGGCGGCGACCACCGGCTTGGTGTAGACCGCGAAGGAGCTCGGGCTGTTCGGCACTTTTGGCACGCGGTCCAGGGTGAACAGCACGTCGGCGGCGGTGAACGGCGTGCCGTCCTGGAAATTCGCGTCGCGCAGCTTGAACTCCCAGGTGTCGGGTGCGACGAGTTTCCACGACAGCGCCAGGCCGGGGATCAGCCGGTCGCTGGCGTCCATCTCCACCAACTGGTCGAAGATCTGCGACGACATCGCAATGTTCGGCGCCAGATTGTGGTAGTGCGGGTCGATGCTGGTGACCGGCGCGCTGACCGCGACGTTCAGCGTCTGCGCACTCGCCACCGTGCCAGACAGTGCCAGGACCGCGCCAAGCGCGGTTCCGATCAGCTTGTTCATGCCGCCAAGTACTCCCAGCCCGATGAGGCCAGACCACTATACGCAAGGCCGCGCCGCACCCCAACCCGGCGGTGCAATGCTGTCGGTGCAATGCCCGACGGTTCAACGGCCCAACCGACCACCCTTCGGACCCCGTCACACCGGCCTTGCCCGGCACAGCTTTCCCAACGCCGGCCTTCGACCTAAGCTCCGCCGCACGCGACAAGAGAGGCAACCCACGTGCTCAGCATGCAAGGCAAGGTGGCGATCGTGACGGGGGCGGGCTCGGTCGGGCCCGGCTGGGGCAACGGCAAGGCCACCGCGACCCTGCTGGCGCGGCAGGGCGCCAGCGTGTTCCTGGTCGACATCAACATGGACGCGGTCAACGAGACGCGCGGCATCATCGAGGGCGAGGGCGGCACCTGCGCGGTGCACCGCGCCGACATGATGGTGGCGGTCGAGGTCGCCGAGATGGTGCAGGCCTGCATCGACCGCTTCAAGCGCGTCGACGTCCTGGTGAACAATGTCGGTGGTTCTGCCCCGGGCGATCCCGTCTCGATGACCGAGGAGGTCTGGGACCGGCAGATCGATTTCAACCTGAAGACCGCGTTCCTCGGCTGCAAGTACGTGCTGCCGATCATGGTCGCGCAGGGCAAGGGCGCGATCGTCAACCTGTCCTCGGTCGCCGGACTGCGCAACGATTTTTCCTCCGGGCGCGTGCATGTCGCCTACGCCGCCAGCAAGGCCGGGGTGATCCAGCTCTCGCGCTCCACCGCCGGGGCCTATGCCAAGAAGGGCGTGCGGGTGAACACCGTGGTGCCCGGGCTGATGCACACGCCGCTGGTCGAGACGCGGCTGGCGAAGACCGTCGCCGGCAACGACGTGGCGGCGCTGATCGCCGCGCGCAACGCCGTGGTGCCGATGGGCCGCATGGGCGACGCCTGGGACATCGCGCATGCGGTGCTGTTCCTGGCGTCGGACGAGGCGCGCTACATCACCGGCACCGAAATCATCGTCGACGGCGGCATCACCGCCGCGATGCCGTAATCCGTTGGGGGGGCCCGCTACATGAGCGAACGACGGCTCAAGCTGCTGACGCCGGAAACGATGACGCCGGAGCAGCGCGCGGTGGCCGAGGCGATCCAGTCCGGCCCGCGCGGCGCCGGCCTGCGCGGGCCGTTCAACGCGCTGCTGCGCGCTCCGGAGCTGTGCGACCTGGTGCAGCGCGTCGGCGCCTATGTGCGCTTCAGCAGCGCGCTGCCGGCGCCGCTGAACGAGATGGCGATCTGCATGGCCGGGCGCAAATGGACCGCGCAGTATGAGTTTTATGCGCACCGCCGGTTGGCGCTGGAGGCGGGGCTGGACACGGCGATCGTCGATGCCATCGCCGCCGGGCAGCGGCCGGCGAAGCTGTCGGATGAGCAGGCGGCGGTCTATGATTTTGCCAGCGAGCTGCTCGGCACGGGGCAGGTCTCGGACGCCAGCTACGCCGGTGTGAAGGACCGGTTCGGCGAGCGGGGCGTGATGGATCTGGTCGGGGCGATTGGCTACTACAGCCTGGTGTCGATGGTGCTGAACGTCGATCGCGTGCCACTGCCGGCGGGGGTGGAGCCGCCGCTGAAGCCGTTGTAGTTCGGGAGCGGTCGGCGAAGTAGGGAGAGGATCGGCTCCTCCCTTTGTGGGATTGGACTGCAGAGCTGACCACGGTCAGGCGAATGGGTCCGGGGCCCAACCCGATTCGGTGCGCGGGTCGTTGCGAAACTCCGTGCGGCGGAACCCCTCCCCCCAGCCCCCTCCCACAAGGGGAGGGGGAGTGGTAAGGGCGTGGGTGATGCGCATCCTGTTCGTCACCTCCAACCGGCTCGGCGACGCCATCCTGTCGACCGGGCTGCTGGACCATCTACTGCGTACCTATCCCGACTGCCGCATCACCGTGGTCTGCGGACCGGTGGCGGCGGAACTGTTCGCGCGCATGCCGAACCGCGAGCGCATCATCGTGCTCGACAAGCGCCGCTGGTCGCTGCACTGGCCGCGGCTGTGGGCCATCGCGGCACGGCGGCGCTGGGACAAGGTGGTGGATATCCGCGGTTCCGGCCTGGCCTGGATGGTGCGCGCCAGCCGGCGCCGGGTCATGCGCCCGCGCCCGGGCCACAAGCTCAGCCAGCTGGCCGCCGTGCTGGGCGTCGACCCGCCGCCGCTGCCGGTTGCCTGGTTCGCGCCCGAGGACGCAGCCCGCGCCGCCCTGCTGCTGCCCGCTGGGCTGCCCGCCGGGCCGCCGCTGGTGGCACTCGGCCCGACCGCCAACTGGGCACCAAAAGTCTGGCCGGCGGAGCGGTTCGTCGCGCTGTTCCGGGCCTTGGCGGCCGGGCCGCTGCCGGGCGCGGTGCCGCTGGTCATTGCCGGGCCGGGTGCGGCGGAGCGCGCCATGACCGTCCCGGTGCTCGCGGCGCTGCCGGAGGCGATCGACCTGGTCGGCCGCCTGTCACTGCCCGAGGTCGCCGCCTGCCTGGCACGCGCCGCGCTGTTCGTCGGCAACGATTCCGCCCTGATGCACCTGGCCGCTGCCGCCGGGGCGCCGACGCTCGGGTTGTTCGGCCCCACGCCGGCCGATGAATACGCCCCGTCCGGCCGGCACAGCGGCGTGGTGATCGCGATGGGGCGGGACATGGCGGGCCTGCCGGTGGAGCGCGCCCTCGCCGCCGCCGAGCGGCTGATCGCCCGCGCCACGACGGTCGCGCCCTCGACGCTCAGGCCGGCGCGGGAGCCTCATCCAGATCGGCACCCCACATCTTCTCCAGCGCATACATCGCCCGTGCCTCCGGCTTGAACAGGTGCACGATGATGTCGCCGGCATCGATCAGCACCCAGTCGGCGCCCGGCGCGCCCTCGATCTGAACCCGCTTCACGCCGGCCTGCGCCAGCTTGTCGGACAGGTGCTCCGCCATCGCGGCGATCTGCCGATCCACCAGGCCGCTGGCGATCACCATCCGGTCGCAAAAACTGGCTTTTCCGGCAAGGTCCAGCGTAACGATCGCCTCGGCCTTGTCGTCCTCCAGGCTGGCGACGATCGCGCGCTGCAGGCGATCCAGCAGCGACGGCTCGGCGGGCGGGGCGCGGCGGGCACCGGCGCGCGGGCCGGCGACGGCGGCCTTCTTGCGCGGGGTGCCGGGGGTCTTGTCGGCCGCCGGCAGCTTCGGCTTGGCCGGCTTGCGCGGGCTGGCACGCTTGCGCGTGGGCGGGCTGGGCGGACGGGTTATGGCTCGGCTCCTTGCAACGTAGCGCTGGGTAACGTCGGGCTGGGCAGTATGGCGCGGATCGCGCTGGCGGAGGCGGCGTGCTGCGGCGCCGTCAGGAAGACCCAGGCCGGTGGCGCACACCGCGCGAGGATCGCGCTGGCCCGCGCCGGCCAGCGGGCGCCCCGCAACACCGCCGCGGCGCGCCCGGCCAGGGCGCGGTGGTTATAGCCCGGGCGCGGCAGGATCGCGAGCGGCACGCGGCGCACCATCTCCCGCCAGCGTCGCCAGCGCGGCAACTGCTGCAGGATGTCGGCGCCGGCGATCCAGACGAAATCGACTCGGGGGAATCGGCGCAGCAGCAGGCGCAGCGTGTCGATGGTGAACTGGGTCCCGAGTCGCGCTTCGATCGCGCTTGCCAGGATGCGCCGCCCGTCGGCGACGCCGCGTGCCGAGGCCAGCCGCTGGGGCAGCGGCGCCATGCCACGCTCGCGCTTCAGCGGGTTGCCCGGGGAGACCAGCAGCCAGACCTGGTCGAGCCCGAGGCGGCGGCGCGCCAGCTCGGCGACGTGGCGATGGCCGGCGTGCGCCGGGTTGAACGACCCGCCCAGCAGGCCGACGCGGCTGCGCCGGCGGTCGCCAAAGCGCGGGACCGGGTCCAACGTCAGGGGGGTATTCAAGGTGGTGTGTTCAAGGTCGGGGGCCGTTCAGGGACGCACCTGCCCGGTGCCGCGGACCAGGTAGCGGTAGGTGGTGAGCTGCTCCAGCCCGACCGGACCGCGGGCATGGATGCGCCCGGTGGCGATGCCGATCTCGGCGCCAAAACCGAATTCTCCGCCGTCGCAGAACTGGGTCGAGGCGTTCCACAGCGCCACCGCGCTGTCGAGGCCGGCGAGGAAGCGCTCGGCGGCGCCCGCGTCTTCGGTGACGATGGCATCGGTGTGCTCGCTGCCGTGCCGGGCGATGTGGGCGAGTGCCGCGTCGAGGCCATCGACCACGGCGATCGACAGGATGGTGTCGAGCCATTCGGTGTCGAAATCGGCCGCGCTTGCGGCCGGCAGGTCGGGGACGATGTCGCGCGCGGCGGCATCGGCGCGGAAGTCGCAGCCCAGCGCGCGCAGGTCGGCGACGATGCCGGGCAGCAGCGCCGGTGCGATCGCGCGGTCGATCAGCAGGGTTTCGGTGGCGCCACAGATGCCGGTGCGGCGCATCTTGCCGTTGGCGACGATGGCGCGCGCCATGGCGGGGTCGGCCGCGGCGTGGACGTAGGTGTGGCAGAGGCCCTCGGCATGCGCGAGCACCGGCACGCGCGCCTCGCGCTGCACGCGCTCGACCAGGGATTTTCCGCCGCGCGGGATGATCAGGTCGAGCAGGCCGGCGGCGGCGAGCATGGCGGCGACGTAGGCGCGGTCGGTGTTGGGGGCGATCTGCACGCAGGCCTCCGGCAGGCCGGCGGCGCGCAGCCCGTCGGTGAGGGCGGCGTTGATGGCGCGGGCGCTGTGCAGGCTTTCCGAGCCGCCGCGCAGGATCACCGCGTTGCCGGATTTCAGGCAGAGGCCGGCGGCGTCGGCGCCGACATTGGGGCGGCTCTCGTAGATCATGCCGATCACGCCGATCGGCGTGGTGATGCGCTGGATGCGCAGCCCGTTCGGCCGCGTCCAGTCGGCCAGCACGCGGCCGAGCGGATCGGGCAGCGCGGCGATGTCGTCCAGGCCGTGGGCCATGGCTTCGACGCGCGACGGGTTGAGCACCAGCCGGTCGCGGAACGCGGCGGTGCCGCTGAAGCTGGCGAGATCGGTGGCGTTGGCGGCGAGGATCGCCGGCGTGGCGGCGCGCAATGCGGCGGCCATGGCGTGCAGCGCCGCATCGCGCTGGGTGGTCGGGCTGCGCGCCAGCACGTGCGAGGCGGCGCGCGCGGCGGCGGCGGCGCGCTGGAGATGCTGGGTGGGCTCGGTGTCGATGTGCATGGCGGGTTCCCCAGGTTGTATTGTGCCGTCGCGGGGCCACGGTTTCCAGGGGGCATAATACGATGCCCAGGGGAATCGCATTTGGAATTTCCTTGACGGACTCACCGGGTCGGCGCCGACCAAGTGCCAGCCGGTCGTCAGCAAATCCGGCTTTGGCGTCCGAATGAACCGTCAAGACGCCAAGACGCCAAGGCTTCGATGGCGAGAACCGGTCACCCGATCCTCCCCCATCCCCGCTTTTCCTGGCGCCTTGGCGTCTTGGCGGTTCAACGTCTGGCCGCGTCACGAACCGCGGATGATGCGCATTCCAAATGCGATTGCCTTGATACGATGCCGGTGAAACAGTGTGCGTCGGAACCGGCGGTCGGCTAGCATCGCGCCGCCGCACCGCGCCGGGGGATCGCGCGGACGGCCAACGGGAGAACGATGCCAAAAGTCACCTACATCGAACACAACGGCACCGCGCACACCATCGAGCTGCTGGCCGGCGAGACGGTGATGCGCGGGGCGGTCGACAACGAGGTGCCGGGCATCGATGCCGATTGCGGCGGCGCCTGCGCCTGCGCGACCTGCCACGTCTATCTCGATCCGCCGTGGCTGGAGCTGCTGGGTACGCCGAAGCCAGGCTCGCAGGAGGCCAGCATGCTGAGTTTCGCCGCGGTGGCGCAGCCGAACTCGCGGCTGTCCTGCCAGATCAAGATGACCGCGGCGCTGGACGGGCTGACCGTCCGGATGCCGGAAGGCCAACACTGAGGGGGAACGACCATGAACGCACCGGTCACCACCGGGCCAGAAGTCGATGCCTGGTCGATCCCGCTGGAAAAAATCGATGTCAGCGACCCACAGCTTTATCAGGACGCGGCCTGGCAGCCGTATTTCGAGCGGCTGCGGCGGGAGGCGCCGGTGCACTACTGCGCCGACAGCCGCTACGGCCCGTTCTGGTCGGTGTCGCGCTATAACGACATCATGCACTGCGAGGTGAACCACGCGGTGTTCTCCAACGAGATCGGCGGCATCCAGGTGGAGGACCAGCCGCGCGACCTGCAGCGGCCGAGTTTTATCCGCATGGACCCGCCGAAGCACGACGAGCAGCGCAAGGTGGTCAGCCCGATCGTGGCGCCGGCCAACCTCAACAACATGGAACCGCTGATCCGCGAGCGCACCAAAACCGTGCTGGACGCGCTGCCGCGCGGGGAGGTGTTCGACTGGGTCGAAGAAGTCTCGATCAAGCTGACCACGATGATGCTGGCGACGCTGTTCGATTTTCCATTCGAGGAGCGCGGCAAGTTGACCTACTGGTCGGACGTGGCGATCGCCAACGTGAACGCGCCCGACGCGCCGGTGCACTCCGAGGCCGAGCGGTTCGAGGAGCTGAAGAAGATGGCGGAGTATATGTCCCGCCTGTTCGAGGAGCGCCGCGGGCAGCCGCCGCGGTTCGATCTGCTGTCGATGCTGGCGCATGGCGCGGCAACCCGAGAAATGCCGCTGCGCGAGTTCATGGGCAACCTGGCGCTGCTGATCGTGGGGGGGAATGATACGACGCGGAACTCGATGACCGGGGGGCTGCTGGCGCTGAACCGGTTCCCGGATGAATATCGAAAACTGCTGGCGGACCCGGGGCTGATCGAGAGCCTGGTGCCGGAGATCATCCGCTACGTGACGCCGGTGATCCATATGCGGCGCACCACGACGCAGGCGACGGAGATCGCCGGGCAGGCGATTCCGGCGGGGGCGAAGATCGTGATGTGGTATGTCTCCGGCAACCGCGATCCCGATGCGGTGGCGGAGCCGAACCGGCTGATCATCGACCGCAAGCGGCCGCGGCAACATCTGTCGTTTGGGTTCGGCATCCATCGGTGTGTGGGGAATAGGCTGGCCGAGTTGCAGCTTCGCATCCTGTGGGAGGAAGTGTTGCAGCGTTTCCCGATGATCGAGGTGGTTGGGGAGGCGAAGCGCACCTACTCGAATTTCATCCACGGGTTCAAATCGATGCCGGTGCGGATTCCAGCATAACGGATTACCCGGCCAGCCGGCGTATCGTCATGGAACGTGAGGGAAGGCCCGTCGTGATCCGACGTCGGATCGGTGGCGCCGGGGGGTGAGAGGTTATGCCGGCGGCATGGGGCCCTTATCCCCGTACTGTTGTCCCGGAGCTGGCCCGGCTGCCTGCGCACCACGGGCGGGGTGGCAGGCGGCCGGGGTGCAAGAAGCCTCGGTGCGACTCTGGCACCAACCCCTCCCCCCAACCCCCTCCCACAAGGGGAGGGGGAGAGTCGCGTATTCCCCGGCCGTGACGTGGGGGGAAGGGCCTGGAACCTACAGCAGCACCAGATCGTCCCGGTGGATGATCTCGTCCCTGCCCCGCCAGCCCAGGATCGCCTCGATCTCATCCGACCGGTGGCCGATGATCCGCTCCGCGTCGGCGCTGCCATAGGCGCTCAGTCCGCGCGCGAGGGACGCGCCGTCCGCATCGACCACCACCACCGGATCGCCGCGCTGGAATGATCCCTCCACGCCGCGCACGCCGGCGGGCAGCAGCGAGCGTCCGCCCTTCAGCGCGCGTGCGGCACCGGCATCGACCGTGTAGGTGCCCAGCGGCGCCAGCGCGCCGAGAATCCAGCGTTTGCGGGCCGAGCGGCCCTCCGGCGCGGGCAAAAACCAGGTGCAGCGCGCGCCGCGCTCCAGCGCCGCCAGCGGGTGCAGCGTGTGGCCGCGGGCGATCGCCATCGCACACCCGGCCTGCGTGGCGATGCGCGCCGCCACCAACTTGGTGCGCATCCCGCCGGAGGAAAAACCGGGCGGCGGCTCGCCACCCATCGCCTCGATCTCCGGCGTCAGCGCCTCCACCACCGGGATGTGGGCGGCGGCCGGGTCGTGGCGGGGATCGGCGGTGTAGAGGCCGTCGATGTCGGACAGCAGCACAAGCTGGTCGGCCTGCACCATCTCGGCGACGCGCGCGGCCAGGCGGTCGTTGTCGCCGAAGCGGATTTCCGCGGTCGCCACGGTGTCGTTCTCGTTGATCACCGGGATGCAGCCGAGGCCGAGCAGCGTGTTCAGCGTCTCGCGCGCGTTCAGGTAGCGGCGGCGGTCCTCGGTGTCGTCCAGCGTCAGCAGCAGTTGCGCGGCGGTCAGGCCGTTGGCCGACAGGGCCTCGCTCCAGGCCTGGGCCAGGCGGATCTGGCCGACCGCGGCGGCGGCCTGTTGTTCCTCCAGCTTCAACCGGTGGCGGGTCAGGCCGAGCGTGCGGCGGGCGAGCGCGATGGCGCCGGAGGAGACGACGATCACCGCCACGCCACGCGCCCGCAGCGCGGCGATGTCGGCGGCGATGCCGGCGAGCCAGGCGGCGCGCGGGGCGGCCTGGTGCGGATCGACCACGAGGCCGCTGCCGATCTTCACCACAAGGCGCTGCGCGGCGGCGAGCGAGGGGGTCATGCGGGGTCGGTGGTTGTGGGGATGGGGGTGATGCGCAGGCCGGGATGGCGCCGTGCGGCTGCTACTCCCTCCCCCCTTGTGGGGGCTTGAGCCGCGGAGCGGATCAAGGGGGGTGGGGGGTTGGGCGCCGGCTTGCGGTGGTTCGACCCCTCACCCCGGCCTTGGTCCGCTTCGCGGCCCAAGCCCGCAAGGGGAGAGGGAGAAGGACGCGAAGTGATCATGGTTTGCAGCGCGCGCAGCACCTGCGGAACGCCCTGGCCGGTGACACCCGACAGCACCATCACCGGCCGCCCCGACGCCTTCGCCAGCGCGGCGCGGCGCGCGGACACCTGGCGCGGGGTCATCGCGTCCGCCTTGTTCAGGCCGATCAGCTCGGGCTTGTCGGCCAGGCCGCCGCCATACTCGGCCAGCTCGGCGCGCACCGTGCGCCAGGCGCGCACCACGTCGCCGGCCGCGCCATCGACCAGGTGCAGCAACACCGCACAGCGCTCGACATGGCCGAGGAACCGGTCGCCGAGCCCGGCCCCGTCATGCGCGCCCTCGATCAGCCCGGGGATATCGGCCAGCACGAACTCTTCCGTCGCCGACAGCCGCACCACGCCGAGCTGCGGATGCAGGGTGGTGAACGGGTAGTCGGCGATCTTCGGCCGCGCCGCCGACGCCGCGGCCAGCAAGGTCGATTTGCCGGCATTCGGCAGCCCGACCAGCCCGACATCGGCGATCAGCTTCAGCCGCAGCCAGACCCAGCGCTCCTCGCCCGGCCAACCCTTGTCGCGCCGCCGCGGCGCCCGGTTGGTGGAGGACTTGAAGTGCGTGTTGCCGAACCCGCCGTCGCCGCCCTTCAGCAGCACCACCCGCTTGCCCGGGCGGTCGAGATCCGCCAGCAGCGTCGCGCGGTCATCGGCGAGCACCTCGGTGCCGACCGGCAGCTTGATCACCACAGCCGGCGCCCCTGCCCCGGTCTTGTCGCTGCCGCTGCCGTTGCCGCCCTTGCGGGCGCGGAAATGCTGCGTGTAGCGGAAGTCGATCAGCGTGTTCAGGTTCTCCACCGCCTCGAGCACGATGTCGCCGCCCTTGCCGCCGTCGCCGCCGTCCGGGCCGCCGAACTCGATGAACTTCTCGCGCCGGAACGCGACCACGCCGTCGCCGCCATCACCGGAGCGCAGGTAGATCTTCGCCTGGTCGAGAAACTTCATGACACCTCAAAACGCCAACGGGGCAACGACAACGGGCCAACGACAACGGACCGGTGCAACGGCGGGCCAAAACGACAACGGGGGCCGGCTGGCGCCGACCCCCGCGTAAACTTCCAACGGGCGGCGCGCTACTCGGCGGCCACCGGCAACGGTCGGACGGACACGTGCACGCGCCCCTCGGCCTTGCGGGTGAACTCCACATGCCCATCGACCAGCGCGAAGATGGTGTGATCGCGGCCCAGGCCGACATGCACGCCCGGCTTCCACTTGGTGCCGCGCTGGCGGAGGATGATGTTGCCGGCGACCACGCTCTGGCCGCCGGACTTCTTGATCCCCAGGCGCCGGCCTTCCGTGTCGCGCCCGTTGCGCGAGGAGCCGCCTGCCTTCTTGTGTGCCATGACCCGTTACTCCTGCGGGGCAGCGCCCGGCTCGGCGGCCGGGGCAATTTGTTCGGGGTTTTCGTCGGAGGCGACGGCCGGCGATTCGGCCGCGTCGGTGGCGGCCAGGGCGGGCGCGACCTCGGCGGGCGGTTCCGGGGCCGCTTCGAACGCGACCGATACGGCGACAGGCGCTGCCGGCGGCGCTTCGACGGCTTGCGGTTCGATGGCTTGCGGTTCGACGGCTTGCGCGTCGACCAGCGCCTCACCATCCCGGGCGAAGCCGGCGACGCGCAGCACGGTGACGTGCTGGCGATGGCCGTTTTTGCGGCGGCTGTTCTGCCGGCGGCGCTTCTTGAAAATGATGACCTTGTCCAGCCGGTCCTGCGCAATCACCGTCGCGGTGACCGAGGCACCCGCCACCAGCGGCGACCCAACCGTCAGACCGCCGGCGCTGCCCACCGCCAGGACGTCGGTGAATGTCACCGTCGAGCCCGGCTCGGCCTCCAGCTTCTCGACCTTCAGCACCGCGTTCGGCGTCACGCGGTACTGCTTTCCGCCGGTGCGGATCACGGCAAACATGGCAGACAGTCCTCTGGGTCAACACATCGCGGGCGGTCGGGAAGGCCCGCCGCCGGGAAGCGGGGCTTATAGCGGGGGCAACGCCGGTGTCAATGCGGCGGCAGCGGTTTCCGGCGCCTCGGCCGCCTCCCCATGGTGGACGGCGGCGATCAGCAGGTAGGCGGCGGGGACGACGAACAGGGTGAACAGGGTGCCGATGGCCAGGCCGGTGGCGATCACCAGCCCCATGTCGAAGCGCGACACCGCGCCGGCGCCGGAGGCGGTGAGCAGCGGCACCACGCCGAGCACCATCGCCGCGGTGGTCATCAGGATCGGGCGCAGCCGGATGGCGGCCGCTTCCTCGATTGCCTGGCGCTTGGTGCGGCCCTCCAGTTGCAGCTTGTTGGCGAATTCGACGATGAGGATGCCGTGCTTGCTGATCAGGCCCATCAGGGTGACCAGGCCGACCTCGGTATAGATGTTGAGGCTGGCGCCCTTGACGCCGAGGGCGACGAAGAACAGCGCCCCGGCGATCGACATCGGTACCGAAACGAGGATGATGAACGGATCGCGAAAACTTTCGAACAGCGCGGCGAGTGCCAGGAAGATGATGATCAGCGCGAAACCGAAGGTGACCAGGAAGCCGCCGGATTCCTGCATCAACTGGCGGAACTGGCCGCCGTAGTCGACCGAGTAGGCCGGCGGCAGGGTGCGCGCGGCGAGATCATCAAGGAAGCTCATCGCGGTGCCCATGGCCACGCCGGGCGCCACCACGCCCTGGATCAGGGCCGAATTGAGCTGCTGGAAGTGGTTGAGCGCCTCCGGCTCGGTCCGGGTCACCACGCGCGCGATGGTGGACAGCGGCACCGATGCGCCGCCGGCGGTGCGGATGTGGTAGTCCAGGATCTGCGACGGGTTCAGCCGGGACCGCTGCTGCACCTGCGGAATGACCTTGTAGGACCGCCCGTCGAGACCGAAATAGTTCACGTACCCGCCGCCCAGCATCGAGGCCAGCGCGCCGCCAACATCGCTCATTTTCAGCCCCATCAGCGCCGCCTTGCTGCGGTCGATCTCGACGGTGACCTGCGGGTTGTCGATGCGCAGGTCGGTGTCGAGAAAAATAAACAGCCCGCTGGCGAGCGCCTGGCGCAGGAAACCCTGCGTCACGTCGTTCAGTTGCGCGAACGGCTCGGTGGTGCCAATGACGAACTGCACCGGCAGGCCGACGCCGCCCGGCAGCGGCGGCGGCTGGAACGCCACGATGCGCTGCCCGGCGATGCCGTTCATCGCCTGCTGCAGGATCGGCTGCAGCACCGTGGTGGTGCGGCCGCGCTGGTCCCACGGTTTCAGCACCATGCCGGAGATGTCCTGCCCCGGCATGTCGAGCTGGAACACGTGCGCGGTTTCCGGATAGGCGGCGAAATCCTGATACACTCGCCGATCGTACAGCAGACGCTGCGCCAGCGTGGCATTCGGCGCCGAGGTGGCGGAGGTGATGACCACCCCCTGATCCTCCTCCGGCGCCAGCTCGGTCTTCGCGTCGGTGTAGAATACGTAGATGCTGCCCAGGATGATCAACGCGAAGGTCACAGTGACCGGCAGGTAGTTCAGGCTGCCGGCCAGCCAGCGCTGGTAGCGCCGGTGCACCGCGCCAAAACCGCGATCGATGATGGCAACCAGCCGCGATTCCCAGTCGCGCGCGCCCGGCGCATGCGCGCGCAGCAGCCGCGAGGTCATCATCGGCGACAGGGTCAGCGCGATGATGGCGGAGACCGTCACCGCGCCGACCAGGGTAAAAGCGAACTCGGTGAACAGCGCGCCGGTCAGCCCGCCCTGGAAGCCGATCGGCACGTAGACGGCGATCAGCACCACGGTCATCGCCACGATCGGCCCGCCCAGCTCGTGCGCCGCCTGCATCGCCGCCGGGATCGGCCGCATGCCGTCCGCCAGATGGCGATTGACGTTCTCCACCACGATGATCGCGTCGTCCACCACCAGCCCGATCGCCAGCACCAGTGCCAGCAGCGTCAGCAGGTTGATGGAGAAGCCGAACACCAGCATCATCGTGAAGGTGCCGATCAGCGACAGCGGAAT
>Ga0209415_10010122_pt1 | contig 16093 bp, 13 predicted proteins | sample PeaSoiSIISIP2007_FD_187696 | JGI IMG/M metagenome (GOLD analysis project Ga0209415, IMG submission 187696) | Peat soil microbial communities from Weissenstadt, Germany - SII-SIP-2007 (SPAdes) (version 2) | ecosystem: Environmental > Terrestrial > Soil > Wetlands > Peat | place: Germany...
CATTGGCGCCCGGAAGCGTCCCGCGAGGAGTTCGCGTCAAACAAAATCCCGCGTGAAAACCGATCAAACCCACCCGGCCAGACAAACACAGACGATTGATAGAAGCGTCCACGTCTGTTAAGGTTTTCCGCTCCCGTGGTCATCCAACAGGCCATTTAACTAGATGTCAGACTCATGTTGAGCTTTCGCGACGTCGAAGACATGGAAGTGTCCAATCGCCCGAAGTGAGCAATTCTATACAGGTGCGCCGCAATTGTGCTCCAATTCCGAACGGCAAGGAGCCGAGATGAGCAAGCGGACCGAAACCCCCAAAACAGAAAAACGCGCGCGGCGCTTCGAACCCGCGATTTTCTCAGAGACTGTAGCCAAGGGCCGCATTCAGCTTCCCCGATGGCGCGCGATCGGGCGCAATGCGCGCGAGCAGAAGCAGCGTGACGCGCTGACGAGCGAATTGCACGCTGCTCTGGCGCGGGAAGAAGCACTGCTCCGCGACAAGTCTGATCTATTGCAGCGCCAAGGCATGCTGGCGGAGGAATTCGAGCATCGGCTCGTCAATAGCCTGCAGTTGATCGTAAGTCTGCTGTCGTTGCAAAGTCACGGCGCTACACCTGAAGTCGCAACGCAATTGGCCATCGCGGCGCGGCGCGTGGCTGCGTTTGGACGTGTGCATCGCCGTCTACACCTCCTCGATCATCAGGAGAGGGTTGAGTTTAAGCGATATCTTCAGCACCTGTGCGAGGATCTTTCGGATCTGCTGTTGTGGGAGCGAGCCGGTTTCACCATCATCGTCGAGGGCGCCAAGTATGAGATACCCACTGTCTTCGCCATCCCGCTTGGGTTTGTCGTCAACGAGATGATCACCAATTCGGCGAAGTATGCGAAGGGCAACATCATTGTTCGACTGGAAACAACGCCGACCGGCGGTCATTTGCTGTCGGTGTTGGATGACGGGCCAGGATTACCAGCGGGATTCGACCCAGCGAACAGCAAAGGACTTGGAATGAAGATCATACTTTCGCTCCTGAAGCAGATTGGTGGCGAGTTGCAGCTCGCGCGCGGTGATAACGGCCGCGGGGCGCGCTTTACGGTCAAGTTCAGCTCGCCCGCGCGACAGTCGTGAGGAGGGCAGGCGATGGCAGCCGCGCAAACAAAGCAAAACAGGGCGTCGTAATGATTGCGCCATGGAAATCCTCGGGGGCGACAGCAAAGGGCGGTCTCGATAAAAGCCGTGCGAACCATTTGGTTCCCGGGGGTGCGGGCGAAGCAACACGGCCTGGCTCAATGCGCTGCGCGTCTGATTTCCCTTGCTGAGGCAAGAGGGACATTTCCCGGAGCCGACACGCTTCGCGTCAAGCGCGCGGGCCGCGCGGGTCAAGGCCGGCGCCTTGATGCTCACGCCACGCGGATCACGCTCGATAGGCCGCCTTCCGGCTTGGGCTGGTCGGCGCGCTTGACGCGATTCCTCCCCTCGGTCTTGGCGCGGTAAAGCGCCACGTCGGAAAGTTCGAGCAGCGCGCTCAGCGTCTGCTCGGCATTCACGCTCGGCGCCAGACCGCAGCTCACCGTCGCATCGACCTGATGATCCTCGACGAAACGGCAGTTCTCCGCGAAAGCGACACGGATCCGCTCGGCGCGGGCGCAAGCCGCCTCGATACTCGATCGCGGCAACACCACGGCAAATTCCTCGCCGCCGAGGCGGCCGAATACGTCGTTCGGCCGGAGCCCGGCGGCGCATCACAGCTATGAGGGATGCGTCCTGGTGCCCAGGGGCGGAATCGAACCACCGACACGCGGATTTTCAGTCCGCTGCTCTACCAACTGAGCTACCTGGGCAGGCCGGTGCGCCGGCGCGGGCCGGCTTTATAGAAAGCGGCGTCCGCCTTGTCCAGCGCGCCAAGGCCTCAGGCAGCACGTAAGGTTCAGCGGCTTCTTGCCGAGCTTGGCAGGCGCGGCTATAAGCGCCCACCTTGGCTCGAAGGATCGCGAAACGAATGGCGGTAGAGCGCACCTTTTCCATTCTCAAGCCCGACGTGACCCGGCGCAATCTTACCGGCGCGATCAACGCGATGATCGAGGCCGCGGGACTGCGGATCGTCGCCCAGAGGCGGGTCCTCATGACGCGCGCGCAGGCCGAGACGTTTTATGCGGTTCACAAGGCTCGGCCGTTCTTCCGCGAGCTCGTCGAGACGATGACCGCCGGGCCTGTCGTCGTGCAGGTGCTCGAGGGCGAGGACGCGATCAGAAAATATCGTGAGGTTCTCGGCGCGACCGATCCGGCCAAGGCCGCAGAAGGAACCGTGCGCAAAAAATTCGCCCTATCGGTTAGCGAGAACTCGGCGCATGGATCGGATGCACCGGAGACCGCGGCGATCGAGATCGCGCAGTTCTTTTCCGGCAACGAGATCGTCGGCTGAGCGGGGCGCGTTCGAGGCATCCAAGTCTCACTCTGTGGCGTGGCTTGGCCCTATTCCGGCCGGACTTTCATGTTGGCTTCGTCGCGGCTGGCGGGATTCGATCCAAGATCCGAGTTCCTTCCGAAGTTGGCACCACACCGGACATGCGAAGAAACCAGACGCGCTGCCTTATCTTCCTCGTCGGCTTCGCCGGCCTTTTCGCCGCATCGGTCTTAACCATCGATGCGGCCGCGGCCGATAAGATCAAGCATTCGATCGCGGTCTTTTCCGGGCTCGACAAGATCACGGGCCGGATCATCTCCTTCGAAGTCGCGACCGATGAAACGGTGCAGTTCGGCTCGCTGCAAATCACGGAGCGTGTCTGCTACACGCGCCCGCCGACCGAGGCCCCGCAGACCGACACGTTCGTCGAGGTCGACGAGGTCGATGCAGACAACCAGACCAAGCGGATTTTCACGGGCTGGATGTTTGCCGCAAGTCCGGGCCTGCATGCGCTCGATCATCCCGTCTATGATATCTGGCTCACCGACTGCAAAGGAGATCAGCAAGTGATCGCGTCGCCGCCTGCCGCCGCAGAGGCGGAGACGCCACCCGTCGAGGCCGCAAAACCACCGGAGCCGCCGCAGCCGCAACGACCGGTGAACACTCAAGGGCAAGGCCAGCCAAGCGGCCCCATCGAGGTCGGCCCGCCGCCAGGCTTTCTTCCGCCGGGCGCTCAGCCGCCGACCACCCAAGAGTCCATCCCGACGACCCCCCCGCCGGACGGCACCGGCGGGTTCTGAACCCAGCTTCCGCCACGGGCCTTGGGATCGACTTTCAGGGTATCTGCCGGTTCGGTTCGGCCGGGCGGGGCAGGGCGTCCAAGACCTCCCGGCCCGAAACCGTTCGGTCCTTCGGCCAGACCCAGAAATCTGCCTTTTGCGCGACCGCCTCGGCCAGCATCACCCGGTAGTGCTCCTTGGAGACTTCGATGGCGCCCAAGGTTTCGAGATGCGGCGTCACGAATTGGGTGTCGAGAAGCCGGAAGCCGCCCGCCGCAAGTCGGCCGGCGAGGTGGACGAGCGCGACCTTGGAGGCGTCGGTCTGGCGATAAAACATGCTCTCGCCGAAAAAGGCAGCGCCGAGCGCGACACCATAGAGGCCGCCGACCAGGGCGCCGTCGCGCCATGCTTCCACCGTGTGAACGCGGCCCTGCTCGAAGAGCTGGCGATAGAGCCGTTTGATGCGCCAATTGATCCAGGTTTTCTCCCGCCCGGCGGAGACGCTCGCGCAGGCCTCGATCACGGCCTCGAAATCGCAATCTACGCGGACCTCGAAACGATCCGATCGAATCGTCTTGGCGAGCCTCTTCGAAACGATCATCCCATCGAGCGGGAAGACGCCGCGCGCTTCGGGATCGATCCAAAAGAGGTTCTGGTCCTCGGCGCTCTCCGCCATGGGGAAAAGGCCGATCGAATAGGCCCGCAAGAGGATGTCCGGAGTGATCTCGAAATCGTCGCGCGGTCGGGTCATGGCATGAAGATGGGTTCTTGCCTATGCCGGCGTCAAGGAGGCAAAGGAGAGCGTGATCGATCAGCTCCGCTGAAGTCTTCGGAATTCGCGAGGGACGCACATCCCGAAGCCCCCGGGACGGCCCAACCGTCAAGATGCCTCCATTCCGCCGCTCGCCAGAAATCTTTCCAGCCAGTGGATGTCATACAGGCCGTTCTGGATGTCGGGATTGCGGATCAGCGTCCGGAACAAGGGGAGTGTCGTGTCGATCCCATCGATGATGAATTCGTCGAGGGCGCGGCGCAGCCGCAACAGCGCCTCGTTGCGCGTGCGGCCATGCACGATCAGCTTGCCCACCAGGGAATCATAGTAAGGCGGGATCGAGTATCCCGCATAGGCGGCGCTGTCGACCCGCACACCGAGGCCGCCGGGCGGATGATAATAGTCGATCCTGCCGGGTGAGGGATGAAACGTGACTGGATCCTCGGCATTGATCCGGCACTCGATCGCATGGCCCGTGATGACGACCTCGCTTTGCGCGATGCTCAACGGCGAGCCTGCGGCAATCTTGATCTGCTCGTTCAAAAGATCGAAACCGGTGACCATTTCCGTGACCGGGTGCTCGACCTGGATGCGCGTATTCATCTCGATGAAATAGAAGCGGCCGTCGTCATAGAGGAATTCGATTGTGCCGGCGCTCTTGTATCTGAGCTCGCGCATCGCGGCGGCGCAGATCTCGCCGATTTCGAGGCGCTGCGAATTGTTGAGGGCGGGCGAGGGGCTCTCTTCGAACAGCTTTTGATGGCGGCGCTGAAGCGAGCAATCGCGTTCGCCGAGATGGATGGCATGGCCCTCTCCGTCGCCGAGAATCTGAACCTCGATGTGGCGGGGGTTGTCGAGAAATTTTTCGAGATAGACGGAATCGTCGCCGAAAACGGCCTTGGCTTCGCTGCGGGCGGTGGCCAGCGCGACGGAAAGGTCCTGCGCGCTGCGGGCAACCTTCATGCCGCGCCCGCCGCCTCCCGCCGCGGCCTTGATGAGCACCGGAAAGCCGATCTCCTCGGCAATCCGCAAGGCATCGTCGGGCGTAACCGGACCGTCCGATCCCGGCACGCAGGGGATATTGAGCCGTTTGGCGGTGCGCTTGGCCTCGATCTTATCGCCCATCAGGCGAATATGTTCGGGAGTCGGGCCGATGAAGCCGATCTGATGTTCGGCAAGGATTTCCGCGAAACGCGCGTTCTCCGCCAGGAATCCGTAGCCCGGATGAACGGCTTCGGCGCCGGTGATCTCGCAGGCCGAAAGCAAAGCGGGAATGTTCAAATAGGAGTCGCGGGGGGGCGGCGGGCCTATGCAGACGGATTCATCGGCGAGCTTGACATGCATCGCCTCCGAATCCGCGGTCGAATGAACGGCGACCGTCGCGATGCCCAATTCCTTGGCGGCGCGCAGGATCCGCAACGCGATTTCGCCGCGGTTGGCGATGAGGATCTTATCGAACATACCATCCATCAGAGAGAGCGAACCTGCAGCGCTTCGACGCCGCGCCCAACAAGCGCATTCACGATTTGACGGGGCGAAGTGGCAGAATGCAGCGCGAACCCTCTCCTTGTGGGAGAGGGTGCCGCCCATAGGGCGCGCTCCGCGCGCCCGTCGCTTCTATTGACGCCTTGCGCGAAGCGCAAGGCTATGGGCGGCGGGTGAGGGGCTACGATGGTGCCGTTCGCCATCGATCGCAACCCCTCATCCGGCCGGCTCCGCCGGGCCACCTTCTCCCACAGGGAAAAGGTATGCGCGCCATCGACTTGTCTTGCCTCCATCAATCCATTGTTCGTGGAAACGCCCACAGCGGAGCAAATTCGCCGTCTCACTCGATGACGACGAGGGGCTGATCGAATTCCACCGGTTGGGCATCTTCCACCAGAATAGCCGTCACGGTCCCGGCGCGCGGCGCGACGATTTCATTGAAGGTCTTCATGGCCTCGATCAGCAAGATCTTATCGCCGGCTTTTACTTGCGAGCCGATCGCCACGAAGGGCGGCGTGTCTGGCGCAGGTCGCAGATAGACGGTGCCGACCATCGGGGATTTCACCGCGCCCGGATGAGCAGGGGCAAGCCCCGGCCATGTGATGCCAGGAGGTGGCGACGGCTGGGCGGGAACGACGGACGCGCCGGCAGCCGGCGTGACCAACAGCGCCCCTCCCTGGCGTGTGACCCTAATCCTCAGCTCGCCCTGCGTCACCTCGATCTCGCTGAGATTGAGGCGGTTTGCAATTTCCCCAAGCGTTTCCACCAGGTGCGGGTCGATCGGCGCCGGCACCGCTTTCTTTTCTGTCATTCTTTCAACTCTCCGCTGCAGCCGACAAGAGAGCTTGGAGCGCAAGATCGTAAGAGGCCGCGCCGAATCCAAGAATTACGCCATAGGCGACGGACGATACACGCGAGAAATGACGAAACCTCTCGCGCGCATGGATGTTCGAGAGATGAACCTCGATGACGCGCGCATTCGAGCCTTTGATCGCGTCGGCGAGTGCAATCGAGGTGTGGCTATAGGCGCCGGCGTTGAGAATGATCGGTTCACCGGCGCGGCCGGCGTCCTGGACCCAGGTGACCAGATCGCCCTCGTGGTTGGTTTGGCGGAAATGCAAATTCACGCCATGCGCTCTGCAAGTCTCGGCCAAACGCGCCTCGATCATGGCAAGCGTTTCAGGCCCGTAGACTGCGGGTTCGCGCGTGCCGAGAAGATTGAGATTTGGCCCGTTGAGAACGTGGACGGCCTTGATCATCAGATTAGGGACCAGCGGCAGATTCCATGGGCTTCTTAGCCGGCTTCATCCGGCAAAGAAAGCGCAGGATCGGCAAGATCACCCACTCCCGACGCGTCTATGCTCGTTGGCGCGCCGGCTTCTTGCGAACAGGTCAGGAACAAACGACTTTTCCGCATTTCCTGACGTTGTCGAGCTTGGCTTTCAAAGCGTCATAACCGACCGCACCCACCACAACTTCGTCGCCGATCACATAGGAGGGCGTGCCGTTGAGCGCGAGGTCGCGGCCAAGCCGATCCGATTCGTCGAGGCCCTCCTTGACGCTTGGCGCCTCCATGTCCTTGGCGATCTTGTCCATGTCTGCGCCCAGAGATTGGGCGACGGCGAGCGCCTGAGCCTTGCCGACCGGGCCGTGCGAGCCGAGAAGCTTCTGGTGAAATTCCCAGAATTTCTCGCCCTGGAACTGATTGCGGACGGCCGCGGCGACCGTCGCGGCTTCGACCGAAGCGTCGGAGAGAATGGGATAGTCGCGCAGAATGACGCGCAGATCCGGCTCATCCTTCATGAGGCGCGCGATGTCCGGCAGCATCTTTTTGCAATAGCCGCAATTGTAGTCGAAGAATTCAATCAGCGTCAGCTTGCCGTTCTGGTCGCCTACGACCGCCTGATAGGGCGAGGTGTAGAGCGGGCCTTGCAGATTGCCGAGAAGCTTGCCGCGCGCTTCGGCCTCCGCGGTCTTTTCGCGGTTTTCAAGCTCGTTGATGGCGTCGCGCAAGATTTCCGGATTCTGCATGAGGTAATTTTTGATGATCGTTTCGATTTCGCTTTTCTGTGACGCAGAGAATTCGTCAGCGGCAAGCGGCGTGCTGAAGGTGAAAGCGGTAAGGGCGACGGCGAGGCTTGCTACGAGGGCGCTAATGCGGGCCATCCTCTCTTCTCCTTGGTTTCATGAATTCAGGCGGCCCGATCAAATCTCGATCGCGCGGTCTTGCCGCCGGCGGGCTTAGGCGGCCATTTACCCCTTATCGCCTAACCGGCACTCCCTTTCAATTGGCGGTTTTGCCGCGTGAATTGGGGCTGGGTTCGGGCTCTTGCGGTCGGGGCGGCTGCGGCGCCGGCCGGTATCAGCGCCGTCGCGCCAGTGTGACCTTTCTCCCGCAGTTCGCGACGCGAATGGCCGAAAACCTGCGTTCAGCATCCGTTCATGCGGCACAGCGCTAAGTCCTAGTCAGCTTCGAATCAGACAATTTTTGCGGCGATGCGGACCAAGCCCATCTTCTTCGATCCGACCGGCCGGCGCGCCTCGCTGATCTCGTGGACCATGCGGATCGGCACCGCGGCGGTGGCCGTCGTCTGCGCCATCTTCATCATTCTTTTGGTGGGAAATGATGCGCCGTTCAGCACCGATCTCGAGGGATCGGCCGAAGCGCTGTTCCGGCCGCCGGCGGCGACGGTCGTCACCCGCCATTCGCTGGCGAAATCGGCCGAGCGCGTCGCCGCCGAGCTGCGCGGCCAGGAACGCGACCTCTGGCGCATCGCCCACATCAAGCCTGGAACCCAGGATCGATCGGATGATTCTTCAAGCGTCCTACGCGCCATCCCAGGACGTGCGCTGAGCATCGGCTTCTACGCCAATTGGGACCAGAGCGCCTTCTCGGCACTGAAGAAGGATCTGCCGCACCTCGATTGGGTCATTCCGACTTGGCTCAGCGTGAAAGGAAGTGATGTCGGCATTCGCAACGACCTGGATTATCGCGGGCTCGCGGCCATCAGGGCGGCCGATCCGTCGAAACCGATCTTTCCGCTGCTGCAGAATTCCGTCGAAGGAAAATGGGACGGGGCAGGGCTCGCCCGATGGCTTGCCGATCCCGCCAAACGCGCCGCGCGTCTCAAGGAAATCATCGAATTTCTCGACTTCAACAAATTGCAAGGCCTGACGGTCGACTTCGAGTCGGTACCGGACAGCGCCCAGGCGGATCTCAAGACGTTCCTGAAAGAAATGGCGGCGGCGTTCAAGCTGCGCGGCTGGCTGATCCTTCTGGCCGTGCCGTTCGACGACGACTCGTGGGACTATGTCGCCTATTCGCACATTGTCGATTTTACGATTCTCATGGCTTACGACGAGCATTGGGACACGGGAACGCCCGGTAGCATCGCAAGCCAAGGCTGGTTCGAGCGCCTCCTCGACCTCAGGATGAAGGATCTCGACCCCGATCATACGATCATCGCGCTCGGCAACTACGGCTATGACTGGAGGCAAGGCAACCCAGCGGAAGACCTGACTTTCCAGGACACCGCGCGGCTCGCGCGGACAAGCGACGCCGAGATCGACTTCGATTCGGACGCTGAGAATCCGCATCTCACCTACAAGGGCGCGGACGGCACGCCGCACGACGTCTGGTTCCTCGATGCGGTCACCGTGTTCAACGAGATCCACGCCTCCGACATTTACAAGCCGGCCGGCTATGCGCTCTGGCGCCTCGGCTCGGAGGACCCCTCGGTCTGGTCGGTGCTGGGGCGGCCCTATGACGCCGCCGCGCCCGACGCGTTGAAGACGATCCCTTCGAGCCCTGAGGTCTATTTCGAGAACCAGGGCGAGATTCTGCACGTCGCGGCGGAGCCTTCGGACGGCCAACGCACCATCGAACTCGATCCGGAGACCGGCGATATCGTCGACGAGAATTATACGATTCTGCCCACGTCCTTCGTCATCCAGAGGTTCGGCGTGCAGCCAAAAAAGTTGGCGCTCACCTTCGACGACGGCCCTGATCCGACGTTCACGCCGCAGATTCTCGACATCTTGAAGGAAAAGAACGTCCGCGCGACCTTCTTCATCGTCGGCGAAAACGCCGGTGCGAGCCCCGATATCGTTCAGCGCGAATTCGACGAGGGCCACGACATCGGCGACCACACGTTCACGCATCCGAACGTGGTCGAGTTGCCGCTCGGCATGGCGAAGTTGGAGATCAACGCGACGCGGCGGCTGTTCGAAGCGATCACCGGCCATTCCATGCGGCTCTTCCGGGCTCCCTTCCTCGGCGATTCCGATCCGACCACAATCGACGAACTCGACCCGGTGTCGGTGGCGCAGAAGATGGGATTCGTGACGGTCGGGCTTAGAATCGATCCCAACGATTGGCTGCGACCGCCGGCGCAAACGATCATCGACCGCATTCTCAAACAAGTGGCCGACCAGGACCCGGACAACGCCGGCAACGTCATTCTGCTGCATGACGCCGGCGGCGACCGCTCAGAGACGGTGAAGGCCCTGCCGCGGCTGATCGACGAATTGCGCGCCAGGGGATACCAGCTTGTGCCGGTGTCGGAGCTTGCCGGGCTCACGCGCGAGCAGGCGATGCCGACGTTGCCGCCCGCTATGTTCGCGCCGCTCTTCAATCGCTCGGTGTTCTACACGCTCGGCTGGTCGGAGCATTTGCTACAGGCCCTGTTCATCGGCGCGATCTGGCTCGGGCTGGCGCGCGTCCTCTTCCTGAGCGGACTTGGTCTCGTGCATCGTTGGCAAGAGTTGCGCCGGCCGAAGCCGGTCGTCGCCGGCATCTATCCTGAGGTCAGCGTCATCATCCCCGCCCATAACGAGGCGAAGGTGATCGCCAGATCAATCGAGCGGATTCTCGCGAGCTCCTATCCGGATCTCGAAGTGATCGTTGTTGACGACGGCTCAACTGACGGAACGTCCCCCGTCGTGGCCGGCCGCTTCGGCAATATTCCCAACGTGAAACTGATCACGACCACGAGCGGCGGCAAGGCGAATGCGATCAATCTCGGGCTCGCCGGGGCGAAGGGGAGCATCATCGTCGCGCTCGACGCCGACACGCTTTTCGAGGCCGATACGATTTCAAATCTGGCGCGCTGGTTTGAGGATCCCGCCGTCGGAGCGGTCGCCGGCAATGCCAAGGTCGGCAATCGGATCAATACGGTGACACGCTGGCAGGCGCTCGAATATGTGAGCGCCCAAAATCTCGAGCGCCGCGCCCTCGTCGCCTTGGGATGCATCACTGTCGTCCCCGGGGCGGTCGGCGCCTGGCGGCGCGAGGCGCTGGAGCGCGTCGGCCGTTTTCCGGTCAATACGCTGGCCGAGGACCAGGATCTTACGATCGCGGTCCAGAAGGCCAGGTATCGCGTCGTCTACGACAGCGAGGCGATCGCTTGGACGGAAGCGCCGGACACGCTCCAGGGTCTCATTAGGCAGCGTTTCAGGTGGGCCTACGGCACATTGCAATGCCTCTGGAAACATCGCGACGTCACATTCCGGCCGCGCTTCGGCACGCTCGGGATGATTGCCGTGCCGCAAGTCTGGCTTTTCCAGGTTCTGCTTGCGATCATCGCGCCGCTCGTCGATTTCATGCTGGTCTGGCAGATCCTGCGCACCGGCCTCGATTACCTGCAGCACGGGGATCAGTTCAATCCGGACAGTCTGATGATCACGCTTGCCTATTTCGTCGCGTTCATGGCGACGGACTTTGCCGCCGTTGCCTTGGCCTTCATCATCGAGCGCAACGAAAACTGGAAGCTAATGCTCTGGCTCGGCCTACAGCGCTTTTGCTACCGCCAGATCCTCTACTACGTGGTCGTGAAATCCGCGGTCATGGCCTTGCTCGGGCCGCTCGTCGGATGGGGCAAGCTCGATCGAAAGGCGACCGTCTCGCTGCCCCTTCGCTGACGACTTGAAGCTAGAGCCGATGCCATCCCGATCAGGTCAATGGCATGGCAGGCCGGCCGCTTAATGTCGGCGTCTATCGAAGTTTCGCGCCGCGCTCTATTTTGTCGCGCCCGTGCAAGGATCGATGCTCGGCGGATGCCGCAGGCCGATGATGGTGCCGGTCGGGGTATAGTCGACCTCGCCGCGCAAGGCGCCGTCGGTCGCGCGCGCCACCTGCGTGGGCTCGAACATCCGCGCCAGCATGCCGTTCTTTTTCGAGGCATAGTGAAGGACATCGGCGGCCGCGACGAAGAGCACGGCGATCACCGACATGGCAAGCGCCATGCTTTCGAAACTGCTTCCACGCTCATTGCGCAGGAAAACGCGCAGATTCATGATCCTCTTCCTCCCGCCCGATGCGCTCCAAGGATGCGATGACAGGGTTAAGAGAGGGTTGATGAATGCGCGAAAATACGCGGAATGAAAGTCGCCGAGCGACGGTCGTCGCGCTTAGACGACGATGAACTCGGCGGCGAAGGCGGCGCGCTCCTGGATGAAGGCAAAGCGCGCTTCAGGCCTATTGCCCATCAGGCGCTCGACGGATTCCGCGGTTTCCTCCGTATCCGCGGGGAGGATCACGACGCGCAAGAGCGAGCGCCGTCGCGGGTCCATCGTCGTTTCCTTGAGTTGCGCCACCTGCATCTCGCCAAGCCCCTTGAAGCGGCTCACCTCCACTTTGGCTTTGCCGGTCAGGACGGTGCGCACCAGTTCGTCGCGATGCGCGTCGTCCCGCGCGTAGACATGCGTCGCCCCCTGGGTCAGGCGATAGAGCGGCGGCACGGCGAGATAGAGGTGGCCACCTTCGATGAGCTTCGGCATTTGCCGATAGAAGAAGGTGATCAGCAGGGAAGCAATATGGGCGCCGTCCACATCCGCATCGGTCATGATGATGATCTTCTCGTAGCGGAGGTCTTCTTCCCGGTAATGCGCGCCGGTGCCGCAGCCGAGCGCCTGGATCAAGTCGCCAAGCTGCTGATTGCCGGCGAGCTTGTCACGGGTGGCGCTGGCGACGTTCAGAATTTTGCCGCGCAAGGGCAGGATCGCCTGGTTCGCCCGGTCCCGCGCCTGTTTGGCCGAACCTCCCGCCGAATCTCCCTCAACGATAAATAATTCAGAGCCTTGCGCGCTATTGTTCGCGCAATCCGCGAGCTTGCCCGGAAGCCGCAGCTTGCGACCCGCATTCTTGCGCGCAACGTCCCTTTCGGCCCGCCGCCGCAGCCGCTCTTCGGCCCGCTCGACCGTGAAATCGAGCAGTTTGAGCGCCGCGGAAGGCGAGGCGGCGAGCCAATGATCGAACGCATCGCGCAAGCTCGTCTCGACGATCCGCGCCGCCTCCTGGCTCATCAGCCGGCCCTTGTTTTGGCCCTGAAATTCGGGGTCGCTGAGGAAGACGGAAATCAAGGCCGCGCAGGAGCCCATGACGTCTTCGCTGGTCAGCGCCGTGGCGCGCTTGGCCTGGCCGATGCGCTCGGCATGCTCCTTCAAGCCGCGCAACAAGGCGGTGCGCAGACCCGCCTCATGCGTGCCGCCGTCGGCGGTCGGGATCGTGTTGCAATAGGAATGCAGGAAGCCGTCCTCCTCAGTGAGCCAGGCGATCGCCCATTCGAGCGAGCCGTGGCCGCCCGGCTTCGCGATCTTGCCGGTAAAACTCTGCTCGCTGACGAGATCTTTGCCTTCGATGTCCTGGGCAAGGTAATCCTTGAGGCCGCCGGGAAAATGGAACACGGCCTCGGCCGGGATCTCGGCCGCGAGATCGAGCAATTGCGGCGCGCAATGCCAACGGATCTCGACCCCGCCGAAGAGATAGGCTTTGGCTCGCGCCATCCTGAACAGCCGGGCCGGCTTGAATTTCGCGGCCTTTCCGAAAATCTGCTCGTCGGGCTTGAACCGCACCTTGGTGCCGCGCCGGTTCGTCACCCGGCCGATCTCCTCGAGCCTGCTCTTCGGGGCGCCACGCTCGAAGACCTGCCGGTAGAGCATCTGTCCCCGGGCGACCTCGACTTCGAGCCGCTCGGAGAGCGCGTTGACCACTGACACGCCGACGCCGTGCAAGCCGCCCGAGGTCTGATAGGCCCCGGAATCGAACTTCCCGCCGGAGTGCAGCGTCGTCATGATCACTTCGAGCGCGGATTTCTTCGGAAATTTCGGGTGCGGGTCGATCGGGATGCCGCGGCCGTTGTCTATGACGCTGAGAAAGCCGCTCGCCTCGAGCGTGACATCGATGAACGACGCGTGCCCGGCGACCGCCTCGTCCATCGCATTGTCGAGGACCTCGGCGAAGAGATGATGCAGCGCCGCCTCGTCGGTGCCGCCGATATACATGCCGGGGCGGCGGCGGACCGGCTCGAGCCCTTCGAGGACCTCGATCGAAGCGGCGGTATAGCCGGCTTCCCCCGGCGTGCCGGCGCCACGCGCGCCGTTCGCCTTGCCAGGTGCCTGTTTTCGCGCCGCATTGCCGAAGAGGTCGCCGTGGTTGGCCATTTCGGAGTCTCAGTGGGTTCGAAGCTAAGATGTAGTGATTCGTCTGCGAGTTTACCGCAAAGCCCATGAGTAAGGGCAACAGTTCGGGGTAGCGCTCTTCGACCTGAGGCGCGCCGCTGCCGCCATGCCGCCGATCGTCGCGAGCCAGGAATAACCCAGTCTTAACCTTGCGCTCCGAGGTACCGCTTAAGGCACGAACATAATGCGTAGCCTGCCGATTAAACTTCGCCGCCGATAAAACGTAAGGAGGCAAAGATATGGATCGACGATTGCTCTTGAAATCGCTTCCCTTTGTGGTTGGGGCCGGTCCCGCTTTATGGACGGCGGCGGCGCGCGCGGATGACCCCGCGTATTATTGTGAAACGAACGACATGGCCGTGGTCGTCAGCGCGTCATTGACGAGGCCTGGCGCGAAGTGGTCCCGGCAAAGCTTGCAGCAGGCGATCGACATCGCGCAAAAAGCGCGAAAACCGCTCAACATTCTTCCCGGCACCTATTTGGGAAGCGCGCTCACCATCGCGGCGCCGATCGAGATCTATGCCATGCCGGGAACCGTGTCATTCATCCCCTCCGGCTCCGACTGCTTGAACCTTACGATTGACTCGGTCGATGACGTCACCATCCGCGGCATCGGCTTTTCCGGAAAGAATCTTCCCTTCGCCGAGCCGGCCGGCGGGATCACGCCGCTTCCCGCGATGGGCGAATACGGCCGCATTCCGAACTTCAACGGCATCATCGCCGCCAATCGCGTTCAGCGATTGCGCATTCACGAGTGCACGATCAGCAGCTCCGGCGCCTGCGGTGTGGCTCTTTGGGATTGCCGATACGCGGAAATACGAAGCAATCAATTCGCCGACAACATGGTCGTCGTATATTCGACCAACGGTGCGGAGAATCTGATCGCGGATAATACGATCAACAGAAGCGGGGACGGCGGCATTATCATCTGGCGGACGCCGGCCAATTTCGACGGTACGATTATCCGCGGCAATCATGTCTATGTCACGACCGCGGCAACGACTTCGACGAGCACCGAGGTTAGCGGCAGTGGTTATTTTGGCAACGGCATCTACGGCTGGCAGGCCAACAACCTGATCATCTCCGAGAACGTTTGCTACCAGTCGACGTTCAGCGGCATCCGGCTGTTGGACTGTTATGATTGCAATGTCTCCAACAATCAAATCCTGGCATCGGGCGAAACGGCCCTAATGATTGAGGCACCCTACGGTTCGAAGCCGGGGCCGGTCATTGAGACGCCGTTCACGACGATGGGGCCAACCAACCCGCATTATGAAGGCGCCGCGGTCTCCGGGAACGTGATCGTAGACGCGGGCAACGGCATTACCGTCACGAACGTCTGGACGGGCGGTCGGCGCGCCACGCTTACTGGAAATCAGGTCAAGACGATCAAGATATATACGATCAGAACCTCGGATCCTGAGAACCCAAGCTATCTGACCGGCGGCACGGGTATCGAGGCCGAAGGCGACGTGGTCGTCAACGGTAATGTCGTCGAGGATTGCGAGGGGCCCGGAATTCTTCTCTACAACGTCGGCGTCGAAGAATCTTCATTCCAGGTGACGGCTTCGGCGACCGGCAATACGGTCAGGAATGCGCCGATCGGCATCGCCTTCCATCAGCAATGGCCGGGGGAAACGCGTTATGCCAATTTCATCATGATCGAGGGAAATATTCTGGAGGGCTACACGCAGGGCTCGATCATGGCGATCGTTTGGACGTTCGACTCCCACAGCAACGCAAACGGCTACAAACTCGCCGACGGGAAGGGTTGGGGGCGTACCTCAAGCGGCGCGGCCTATGTCGGCAAGCCCTATCCCAATGTTGCGATCGGTCCGAATTATGCGCTCGGTGCGTAAGCTATGATTGCTTGCCGCATAAAAAATGCGGCCCGGACGGGCCGCATTCTCGTCGCAAGCCATATGGGCGTCGGATCAGACGGAATAATACATGTCGTATTCGACCGGGTGCGGCGTCATCTCGAAGCGCAGCACCTCGGCCATCTTGAGCTCCATGTAGCTGTCGATGAAATCGTCGTCGAAGACCCCGCCCGCCTTGAGGAAGGTGCGGTCCTTGTCGAGGTTGGTCAGCGCCTCGCGCAACGAGCCGCAGACCGTCGGGATCTTCTTCAGTTCCCTCGGTGGCAGATCGTAAAGATCCTTGTCTATCGGCTGGCCCGGCTCGATCTTGTTCATGATCCCGTC
>Ga0209415_10010123_pt1 | contig 16093 bp, 13 predicted proteins | sample PeaSoiSIISIP2007_FD_187696 | JGI IMG/M metagenome (GOLD analysis project Ga0209415, IMG submission 187696) | Peat soil microbial communities from Weissenstadt, Germany - SII-SIP-2007 (SPAdes) (version 2) | ecosystem: Environmental > Terrestrial > Soil > Wetlands > Peat | place: Germany...
TGGAACTGGATTCCAAAGGGCCGATAGCAGAGCAAGAAGTAAAAGGTCAGTTCATGGACCAGATAAGCGCCAAAGTAGAGCCTCCCAAGAGTGGGCAATGACAACGACGAGGACGTTGAGACGAAAGCCTTCTGCAGCATCCACGGGAGCGAAAAAGCGGCAAGCGTCTCAACAGACTGCCCTGGTTGTGACGGGGCAGCGGCCCTGGCGGCGGCAAAGAGGCTGTCGGCCACCATCAGGATTGCGATGAGCGAGAGAAGAAAGATAGCGTCGACCGTGTGCGCTTTTCCGTACCTTGCCGGCACCGCGTACCGCACAGGTTTGAAAACCAGGCGGCGAATTACGGCGATCACCATGCAGAGAAAAACAATGGTCGCGGCGTAATCCGTGATGATGTCGTAGATGGGACCGGCTCTTCCCGCGAGGCCGGGCATAACGAAATTCTCGGAGACGCCGACAATCAGCACCGAAAAGGCGCGAACGGCCAGCACGATGAAGCCGGCAAAAATGAAAATATGAAGAGTTCCGGCGAGCTTGTAACGCGGTTGCTTCCACTGGCCCAGCCAGAATTTTAGAACCCTCCCCAAGCGCAGCCAGGGATGGTCAAAACGAAAATCGCGTTCAGCGCGAAGCAGCGGAACCATGCGCTTTGCCACAATATAGGCAAAACACACGATCCCGAGAACGTGAATAATTAAGAATAGGATTCGCCCCGTGACTAACCAAGAGGTGACTTGCGACGCTGATTCGATACCTACCACGGCAACGACTTCCTGCTTGACGATCCCTAGGCGATCAATTGCGTCAAGACTTTTTCCTCCGTGACTGGGGGCCTTGGGTGTATTACTGGTTCGGTCGAAGTGACGGGCGGAACCTGAACTGGTGCTCGAACTGGCGCCTTCACGGGCGGCGATGTCAAGGCAACCTTCACCTTTGCCTTCACGCGCAACCTCTTCTCTGTCTTCTTCTTCTCTTCTTTTTGTGTGGGTCTAAGCCCGGCGGCTTCGCGCAGTTCCTCGAAGCTCGACTGAAGAAGCGTTTCCAACCGCCGCAGATCCGGCACTGCGTGCACATCTCCGCTGAACCCGAAATACGCCGTGCCGTCGTAGGTCAAAATGGCGCAGTTGAGTGCCATCTCGCCGCCGACCGGCACATATGGATAGCAGTGCAGCATCTTATGACCGAGCAGGTAGAGCGCGGATTGCGGTCCCGGCACATTGGTGCAGACCATGTTGAAAGGCGTGAACGGTAGCCGGCTCAGGATGTGGCCGCCCAGCGCCTGCGCGGTAGTAGGAAACATCCCGATCAAACCGCCCGCCAGACTCACCAACTCGGCGGTATGCGAACGTTTCAGAAACTCCGTCCTCTCATGGACCGCAGCCAGCAGCTTCCGCGGGTTGCGAATATCCAGCGGAATGGTGACTGGGACGAGGGAGATGCGGTTCCCCAATTCGCCCGCGGTGTCATTGCCGCGCAGATTGACGGGAACCATTATGCGGAACATCCGCCCCTTAACCGGATCGCCATGCAGTTCCACGTAGCGCCGGATGGTCGCCGTCACCAAAGCGAGAATGACGTCATTCACGCTGGTTCCGCAGCTGCTCTTTATGGCTTTGATTTCTGGCAGGGGAATCTCAGTCCACGCGAATTTCTGCGGTCCGCGGCAGAAAACATTGAACCGCAGCCGCTCGGTCGATGCGCTGAGTTCCGGGAGTAGACGGGCAAACTCGTCCGTGGCCAGGTTCCCGCCATTCGCGGCTAAGCGCTCCGCCATGCTCGACACGTCCGCCAGCGCATCGAGAATTCGTTTGGCGAAATCAGAATAGGAATCGACGCAGCCGTTGGTCAGCGAAGTCAAAACGTCACGAGGCGCAGGCACTCGGAGCCGAAGCTTTCGTCTGGGCAGACGAGGCGCCACTGGGCTCGCGTCCATAAGCACATTCATGATCCCGACCCCGGCGATGCCATCGGCGAGGCAGTGGTGCAGGCGGAAAACCAGCCCGCTGCGCTGACCCTTCAACCCATGGACCAGAGTCAGGTCCCATAGCGGGTGCTGCCGGTCCATCACCGTGCTCAGAATCTTCCCCGCCAGCGTCTTCAACTCGGCGTCGGAACCGTGCTTGAGCGTCGCCTCGCGTACATGGCGGCCGATGTCGAAATTTGGGTCGTATTCCCAGCTGGGAAGGCCGATATTAAGCGGCGGCGGCACCACCCGCTTGAGGTAACGGGGGATCAGCGGCAGCTTCGACTCGACAAACTGGACGCAATCTTTGAAAGCGATCTCGCCCTCAAACACGCAGACACAAGCTACGTTGAACGGCATGTCCTCGCGTTCCAAATGGAGGAAAACGGTGTCCCCCCAGGACAGGCGGTCACCCTGCTGCTGGTTCTGCATGGCAGTTCTCCTATTCAGTTGTCAAACTTCAGTGGCCAAGTCATCGCGCAGCTCAGTTCACGAAACAAAAGCGCGACGCAAGCTTCACCAACTTGAGCACTTTGTAGACACCGACGTTGACGCCGCGCAACAGCACCTTGACGCCTTTGTCGTCCGCTATGTCCACGAACACTTCTAACGCGCTAAGCGCAACCGCATCGATCCGGCGCACGGAAGAAAAATCCAGCGCCACTTCACCCTCGACGCCGTCCAGTTTTTCTTCGGCCTCTTGCAACGCTTGCACAATGCGTTCTTCATCAATCCTGACCCACACGGCGATCATTGCCATATCCATCACCATCCGCTATGCGCCCTTTTGCAGGGGCGTTTGTTGCTCAGTCACGCCTGCCCTCGCCGGGCCTCGTCCGTGATAAGCCTTCCAAAAGAGGTCGGCCAATTCGCTCATGAGCGGCATACGAGGGTTCGACCGCCAGGACGGATCGTCGAAGGCAAGCTTGGTCAGTTCCGGCATGGCCCGCTCGAACTCTTCCTTCGAGATTCCCAGTTCGGCGATCGAACGCGGGAACGCCAATTGATCAAGTAACTGTTCTGTCGCCGCCACTAGGTTCTTCACCTTTTCGTCAATCGTGTGGCCGCCCAGACCCAGCAGATCCGCGATGGTCGCGTATTTCTTGTGTGCGATATACCCCTTCTGGTAAGGCGACGGCAGAAACTTGGTGGGCACGGACGCGTTATACGCAATGACGTGCGGCAATATGAGCGCGTTGGCTCGTCCGTGGGCCACGCCGAAGCGCGCCCCGAAAGCATGAGCCAGCGCATGATTCACGCCCACCGACGCATTGGCAAATGCCATCGCCGCAATGCACGCTGCATTGTGCATCATCAAGCGCGCCTCTTCATCGCGGGGATTCTCATAGGCGATGGGCAGATACTTGAACGCCATCCGGATCGCCTGCATGGCGTTGCAATCGGTGTAAGCCGAGGCGTAACTGGAAACCGCAGCCTCCAGCGCGTGGGTCAGGCAGTCGATGCCGGTGTCGGCGGTAAGGCCCTTCGGCATCGACATCACGAATTGCGGATCGACGATGGCCACGTCCGGGGTTAGCGAATAGTCGGCGAGGGTCACCTTGCGTGCCCGCCCTTTGTCGGTGAGCACGGCAAAGGGAGTGACTTCGCTCCCCGTTCCGCTGGTAGTGGAAATGGCAATCAGCCGCGCCCGGTTGGTTTTTTCCGTCGGGTACTGGACCACGCGCTTACGCAGATCCAGAAACGGCGCGGCCAGCTCTTCCAGGTCCGCGTCGGGCGACTCGTACTTGAGTTTCATGATCTTCGCCGCATCAATCACCGATCCGCCGCCCAATGCGATGATCTGGTCCGCTTTGTAGAAGTTGAGCGCCTCCACTCCCTGCATCACCACCTTGATCTCTGGCTCCGCATCGGGAATAACCGAGACGTGGACGTGAGTTCCCTCTGGAAGGTAGCGCCGAACAATATCGACGTGGCCAAACTTTTCCAGAGCAGGGTTAGTAATAATGATGGTCGACAGTGACGGGAACTGGCGCACATTCTCGACCGCGTTCAGGTTGAAATAAATCTGATTGGGAACTCGGAACCACATATGGGCTTGCGTCCTCCGAGCCACGCGCTTGATGTTGAGGTAGTGATAGATATTGACGTTATCGGTGGTGCTGTTGCCGCCGCCGGTGCCGCATCCGAAGGAAAAGGTCGGTGCGAGATCGTTGTAAACGCCGCCCACTGCTCCGACTGAGCCGGGAGAGTTCACCAGGATCCGCCCTGCGTTCATCAACTCTCCGAACTTGCGGATGACCTCATCGTCGCGCGAGAAGATGACTGCCGTATGTCCCAGCCCGCCGGCATGATTCACGTCGACGCACACCTTGAGCGCTTCATCGACTGATTTCGCGCGATAGACCGCGAGCACCGGGAATAGCTTCTCCACCGACAAGGGATGTTCGCGGCCTACGCCATGAATTGGCGCAATCAGGAGTTTGGTGCCCGCCTTCACGGAAAGACCAGCCAAGCGCGCGATATCGGCAGCCTTCTGCCCGACGGCCATGGGCTGCATGAACCCCGTCTCAGGGTCGATGACCGTGCGCGCCAGCAGTCTCGTTTCTTTTTCGTTGCAGATGTGCGCGCCCAGTTCCGCAAATTTCTTCAGCACGAAGTCGTAAATCTCATCGTCGATCACCGCCGTTTGCTCTGAGGCGCAGATGGTGCCGTTATCGAACGTCTTCGAGAGGATGATGTCGGTCACGGCGGTATTCACGTCCGCCGTTTTTTCCAGATAGACCGGCGTGTTCCCCGGTCCCACACCCAAAGCTGGCTTGCCCGAACTATAAGCGGCTTTGACTGCGCCCGGCCCGCCAGTGGCATCAATCAGGCCCACGTCTTTGTGCCGCATCAGGTAGGCGTTGTCTTGCAGAGTGTGCGATTCCAGGCAGGCAAAAACCCCTTTCGGCGCGCCATGCTTCAGCGCGGTTTCATACATGATCTTCACCGCCTCGGAGCAGCAACGCCACGCGTTTGGATGCGGACTGAAAATGACCGCGTTGCGCGTCTTGATGGCCATGATGCATTTGAAGAGCACCGTGGAAGTGGGATTGGTAATCGGCGTGATTGAGAAAATGACCCCGATCGGGTCCGCCACCTCCACCAGATTGCGCTCCGGAAACTCGCGGATGATGCCGACGGTACGTTTATCCTTTATGTAGTTGTAGACGAACTCGGTGGCCACCATGTTCTTGATGACCTTGTCTTCCATGACTCCGAGCTTGGTTTCCTCAACCGCCAGGCGGGCAAGATGTTGAGCTTGGTCCAAGCCAGCCAGGGCCATCGCCTTCACGATGCGATCCACATCTTCCTGGGTGAATTGGGTAAAGACGGCGGCGGCGCTTCTGGCCTGACTGACTAGTCTTTCGAGGTAGGCAATTCGCTCTTCACTCAGGCTCTCTCCGGCAAGCGAAATCTGAATCCGCTCCTGCACTACTTCACTCGTAGCCATTACTGCCCCCCTTCAACTATCTGTCGGGGTCCCTTGCTTGTGAGGAGAACGCTTACTCTTCGCTGATGAAATTTGGTTAGTCTCTACGCGTAGTCGATGGGATGCTTGGTCAGCCAGTGCTCATCCCGAACCTTGCCAATTTTCCTCAAGGCGCTCCCTGCGGCGCTCGCAGTTAGACAACGGCTTTCCCATACTAGGCCCGCGCCCAGACAGACGGCTCCGCCCAGCAAACCGAACGTCAGCGCTCTGGTGATGGATTTCTGCCGATACCCCGCACAACTGCCCAGCACACCAATGCATGCACCAACGGCGGCGGGTATCAAGGCGCTTCGGACTGATTCGCTGAGAAAGGGTGTAAGAGCTTTTCCGTTGAGGAATGCTCCTTGACCAGAACGCGCTCCCTCTATTCCGGAATCCAGGAGCCTGAGACCGTAATCAGCACTTGACTTCGACCACTTGTATAAGTCCATCGGGATCTCCTCACAGTCTTTCTTCGGGGATACCGAGGTCAGTACACCATCAAGCGTTGACTATTTCGGTACCGCCGGTCACAGTCCTTTGTGAGGTGCTTCACTACGCTTGGGTAATTCTGGCGGGCAGACCGCTGTGCGCGGCTCGTGCGGGAACGCTTTGGGCGTGCCCGGCGTCTTCAGGCGACAGATCGAGGGGCGACAGTTCGCGTCTTGCTCGAAGGCACGAGCAGAAACCCGCCAACGTGCCCTTGCTTACTGCAAGGGCACGTTGGCGCAGCGCCATGCGTTGACCGGGTCAGGTCCGACCCGTCGACGCGCGGCACAAAACGGCCGAAGCAGGTGCCACGTTGGCGGCATTCTTATCGGCGAGCTTTAGGCTGCCGCCGCGGCTGCCGCGTGCTTCTTTGTCGACCGCTTGGCGCGATGGGTGACCTTGGGCGCGCGCTTGTGTGCACCATTTGGCTTCGCCATGACGTCCATCAACTCCTTCTGGGCGTCGACATAGCTTTTCACGCCTTCCCGCGTCAGCTCTGCCAACGGCAGGAAGGGAAATGGCCGCAAGAGTTCCAGAGTCTTGCTGGCGGTTTTCACGTTGGCGTTCATCTGTTTCCCGGCGACATCAACCAGCTTCCTTTGGGCATCGATGAACGACTCCGTGGCGTGGCGTGCCAGCTGCGTCAACTCGGCCTTCTTCACCTTCTTGGCGCCGTTGGTGTGCGGTTTGCTGCCGGTGGCCTTGGCTGTCTCCTCGGCGATCACGTCCATGAAGTGCTTCTGGGTCTTGACAAAGTGGTCCATCGACTCGCGGGCCAGGTCCACCAGGTGCTCGGTCTGGTAAGGCTTTCCCGCCTTGGCTGCCTCCACCCAGGTGTGAGTTTGTTTGCCGGCAATCTTCAGGAACTCCTGCTGCATGTCGATGAAAGTCTCCACGCTGCGCCGCAGCAGATCGGTGACCGCTTGCGCCGGAGGCCAGTCTCCAACACGCTCCTTTACACCGGACATTAGGATTTCGTTCTGTTTTTGCCCCAGTTCCAGCAGGACCTCTTGTCCTTCAATGAAATTCGACACTCGCTCGGCCGCCGCTTCGCTCAGAATGGCGGTCGGGGAATGATTGGGATCGGACAGTTGTTGTCGGAGAGAGTGCATCAGGCTGGCATTCTGCCGCATCGCCAGATCCAGAAGGATCCGTTGCGTGGCAAAAAAACTCTGCACGCCCTGCTGCGCCCAACCCGACAGAAGAGAAATAAATGGCGGCTCCCCGGAATGAGTGCGGGGGGTCTCGGACTTTACGGTTGGCATATAACCTCCACATATGCTGCATTGCAGCATCAACTAAACTGTACGATTTTAAGAGATTTGTGTCAATATGTATTTGTATTGTGTGCGTAGCAGCATGGCCACGACCAAAACCAGATCCGCGCCCGTCCTCATCAAGAAATATGGCAATCGCCGGCTATACGATTCCTCGAACAGCCAATACGTGAATCTGGATGACATAGCGGGATTGGTTAGGGAAGGCAAGCTGGTTCAGGTGCTCGATGCGAAGACGGGCCAGGATTTGACCCGGGTCACGCTGACGCAAATCATCACCGAGGATGCCAAGGAAAAACAGACTGGCCTGCCCCTCGAACTGCTGCGCCAGCTTATCGTGGCGTCCGACGAGGTGCGGCAAGAGTTCGTCATGTGGTACTTGAAATCCGCCTTCGACACTTATCAAAAGGTGCAGGACTCGGTGCAGAGCCGGCTCGGCGAGGTCCAGTCCGCCATTCTCTCGCCGGTCGACATGATGAAGAAATTCCTGGGCGCGGCGGCCCCAACCCCGCCGCAAGCCGAGGCCGAACCGGAACTCGATGCACTGCGCAAGCGAATCGCGGAACTGGAGGCCCGGCTGATAAAGCCCGCGCGAGGAAAACAACCCTTGCGTCGGAAGCAAAAGGGAAGGGTATAATGCGCAGGGCGAGGCTTCGGCCTGCTCATGCGATGTGCCCAAATTGCCGGACAAACGCAGGATGAGATTGCAGCGAAAACAGAAGAAGGTTACAGGTTCATCGCGGGCGGGGAGTCGGAGGCAGACCCACAGAGTTGATTTGGAAGCCGATGTCTCTCCGTGGACAGAGGTGCTGTTTGCGGCTGAGGTTCTCTTGCTGCACGCAACTCCGGTCTATTACGGCTTCGGAGTGCCCCGCGGTGATGACTCCGCGGTGGTCATCATTCCCGGTTTTCTGGGCACCGATCTCTATTTGATGGAACTCCATGCCTGGCTGGGGCGCATCGGGTACCGGCCCTATTTCTCGGGAATCCCGATCAATGCCGAGTGCCCGAATCTCCTGGTCCAGCGCCATGTAAACCAGACCATAGAAAGAGCCTTGGCGGATACAGGACGGAAAATCCATTTGATCGGCCACAGCCTCGGAGGCGTCATCGCGCGTTCGGTGGCGGGCCAGAGGCCGCGAGATGTCGCTTCGGTCATCACGCTGGCGGCGCCCTTTCGCGGCACCGCTACCAGTCGAACGATTCTCCACGTTGCCGAAGGCATTCGCCAGCGCATCCTGAAGGAGCATGGCCAGGGAGTCCTGCCCGACTGCTACACCGGACGCTGTACCTGCAATTTTGTCGACTCATTGAGGCGCAATATTCCGGACTCGATGTTCGAGACCGCGATTTACACCCGCGATGACGGCATCGTGGACTGGCGCTATTGCATGACCAGGAATCCGGAGGTCGATTTTGAAGTGCCGGGCACGCACATTGGAATGGCGTTTAATCCCTCGGCATACTCGATCGTCGCCGAGCGCCTGGCGAAGGCGCAGTCTTCCGGATGAGTTTAGCGCCCGACCATCTCCAACACCGCCCCAATACTCGTCTCTAAAGTCTCAACCGCTCGGCCCGGCCGCTCCAAGCGGAGTACCGCTCTCGCCAGGCTGTTGTTCGCGACTTCAAAACTGCCCGCACAATCCGTCTTCAAGTAGGGAAGACGGTGAATGCTCGGTCCAGCGCCATCGATCACTGCATCCAATCGGAATCCATCCTTCGTAGAACCACGGAAACTCCACCCAAGTTCATCGGGATCTCTTCTAATATCCTGCAGATTCCGGAACTCGTGTTTCTCCCCGTCATGCCAGAGCACCGCTTTGCGAAAGACCAGCCCGAAGGGCATTTCATATACCAGTGCTTCCAATGTACTTGCCTCTGACGCGCTCGTCTTCGATGCGCTCGAACCTCTGTCGGAGCGGGGAAAATAGGCGTGCGCCCAAGTCCAGAACTTGCGATGCCGGTATCCACAGTTGTGCCCTTGAACCCCGAACCCCAAAGGCTTCCCCTCAAAGCTCCGACCATCCAGTGTGATCTGGCCGGAAAAAAGCGCGTCGGAATGCGGCGTGCGCGAGAATCCAATCCAACCCTTGTTGCTCAGCGTGACGCGAAACACTGAAGCGTAATGCAAGTCCCAGGCAATCGCGTGCCCTCCAACTTCCAATGCTCCTCGGCAGGAATTCTCGCCGATTCCATTTTGGCCGATCTGGAAGTGGAATGGACTTTGCCTTCGAGCGCTCAGATCCAGGCCCTCCAGCGGAAATCCTTGAATGAAGCTTTGCGGTTTTCCATCTCGCGGAAACCAAGTGGCCCACACTTGAACGGCCATCCCCTGAGGGTCGCCTGCGCACCCGCCTCGGCTAGGATTCATCAGCAAATATCGGAACCACCAAGCTCCGCCGCCGTCCGCCAGTCCCAAACGAAGAAACCAGACTTCGTAGCGGCGCCGAACTGAAAGCGAAGAATAGACTTCGTTGAGGCTCTTCACGGATCCGTGTCTCGATCTTTATGTTGGCGTGTACAGAGTCGTCCGGCTGCGAGCAGCATCACGCACGAGTGTATACAACGTCACAGATTTCGCCGGCTGGATGTCTGTATGCTTAGCTCCAATCATCACGACATTCCCGGTGTTTTGCGGAGGTCCCGATATGATTCCTAACAAGTGGCCCTGGAGTTGGGAAGAAGAAGCTGAGTGGCAGGAGGAAGTGCGTCAAGAGGAATTTGGGTGGATGGACGAACTCATCGATCACATGATCAACGATGGCCTGGCTGGTTCTTCCTACGACCCCCTCCAACCACAGGAGGATCGGTCGGACGAGAAGACGGTTGTGGGTTAGATTTCGATCATCCGCTCACTTCCCAGGGATTGCACCTCTCGTCGATTATCGACGGGAGGCAGCGTGCCGCCGACGTTATTCGCCTGCGATCAGGCTCTCCCTCGAAACTGGATGATTCTCCGGCGATCGCGCTTTGACGGTCTGCCTGCAGGTAACTCTTCGAACTGCTTCATCGCTTTACGCTCCGCTGCCATCTTCAAACGCAGCTCCCGGCTCGCGTCCGTCTCGCGGTAGAGTGTCTGTGCAACCGACGCCGGACCGCGCATCTCGCTGAGAAGCAGGACATCCACCTGAAAGTCGCCGCCCTCGTTGGTCACTCGCAATACGTCTCCAATCCGGACCTCGCGCGCAGCCTTGGCGGGCTGGCCGTTGGATTGAATCCGGCCGAGTTCGCAGGCTCGCGCAGCCAGGGTTCGCGTCTTGAAGAATCTTGCGGCCCACAGCCACTTGTCCATTCTTACGCTGGCCATGCATCTATTTTGCTATAGGCGCTGATTTCTAGCTGGGATTCGGTACCCACTCCGGCTCTCCTTAACCCGAAAGCCGCGATCTCGCGTCCACCGGCACGATTTCCTCGGGCGGACCGTAGCCGCGATTGTGAGCTTGATTAGAGACGATGTACATCTTCAACTCGCTCCAGTTCCATCGACTGGGACTGGGCGGCCTGCCGCACGAACAGTACAGGGTCCATCCCTCGAACAATCCTTTAGCCAGAGGCACCAGGCACGATCCGTTACGGTATGGACTGAAGCCAACCAGATATCGAGTAAGGCATTTCGGGCACTCGACGCAATGGCGAATACGGGCGGTCATGGCACATTTCAATCAACATAGGGTCGTTGGGCAAACAAGGTGCACGCTTGGTGGAACGAAACCGCCGGCGTGGCGGGTCGAATTTTTCCTAACGTAAGCTGGAAAGTGGTCGGACGCAATACCCACTTGACGGGATTCAGACATAGCCACTATGATCCGCCGAAATGAAGCGAGTCGCCTCCGGGATTCTCCCCATGATCGCGGTCGACAGGAAGGCGCCGAAGGCTCTGCACCGGCAGATCTATGACGCGTATCGCACCGCAATCATCGACGGCAACCTTCGCCCCGGGCAACGAATTCCATCAACCCGAGGGCTTGCATCTGAACTTGATGTTTCGCGCTTCCCGGTTCTGAATGCGTATGCCCAGCTCTTGGCGGAAGGCTACTTCGAGAGCCGCGTCGGCGCGGGAACTGTCGTTTCCAGTTCGCTTCCGGACCAGCTCACGTCGAGCGAGCCAACCCGAACGCGATGCGCGGCGACCCGCTCCGGACCTCGGCCGGTCGCGCGCCGCGCTTTGAGCCTTTCCCCTGTTGAACGTACCCCGTGGCTGCAAGGCTGGGGAGCATTTGGCGTAGGGCAAGTGGCTCTTGATCAATTTCCACTCCAGATCTGGTCGAACCTGATTATGCGTCGTTGCCGAAATGCGGACGCCAAGTCATTCCACTATGGCGACCTGAAAGGCTCCAAGACTCTCCGGGAAACGATCGCGAGCCATCTGAGAACGGCGCGATCGCTACACTGCAACGCGGAGCAAGTCATGATCGTCAGCGGTTCTCAGCAGGCGCTCGAGATTTCGGCTCGCGTTCTCCTCGATCCTGGGAGTTCCGTATGGGTAGAAGATCCGGGTTATCGCTTGGTACGAGATGCTTTCGCAATGACTGGCTGTCGTCTCGTGCCCGTTCCTGTTGACAAGGAAGGTCTGGATGTCGCCGCTGGCATCAAGCGATGTCGCAAGGCGCGAGCCGCGTTTGTTACACCCTCTCATCAATTCCCACTCGGCGTGACCATGAGCGCCTCGCGGCGCTTCCAATTACTGGACTGGGCACAAAACACGGGATCGTGGATCATCGAAGATGACTATGACAGCGAGTATCGCTACGAGAGCATGCCCATCGCGTCCTTGCAGGGGCTCGACACCACCGCTCGCGTGATCTACATCGGGACCTTCAGCAAAGTCCTATTTCCTGCCTTGCGCCTCGGCTATCTCGTCATTCCACCGGACCTCGTCGACCGTTTTCTCATCATCCGCCGTGCCATGGACCTTGGGCCGCCAACCTTTTATCAGGACGTGCTGTCGGACTTTATAGATGAAGGCCATTTCGCTCGCCACCTTAGAAGGATGCGGGTTCTCTACCGCGAGCGAAGGAGCGTGCTGGTGGACAGCATTAGCAGGGAACTCGGGTCCCTGGTCGAGGTGCTCGGGGATGAAGCTGGTATGCATCTGGCTGTAACACTGCCGGACGGGAGCCGCGATGTAGAAATTGCCGAGCAAGCCGCTCGTCAGAATCTTTGGATCTGGCCCCTCTCTCGCTCCTACCTATGCGAGGCGGCACGCCCTGGCCTCATTTTGGGTTTTGGCAGCACTGCGGTAGACGAGATTCCCCGTGCCGTTCGCAAGCTCCGTGACCTGCTCACCGTGAAGTGAGCAGCTCAGCGACCTGGTAGCAATAGCCACTTGACAGGATTTCATGCTGGCCGCGATGATTTGCCCGTCCGCTCTGCATCACCTTTGAGAGGAGACGTTTGTGACCGAAGCCGATCTGAAAAAGCATCTCGACACCGCCGAGAAGAGCCCCAAACAAATTGCCGCGGCCGTGTCCGGACTACCGGATGAAACGCTGCGCTACAAGCCATCCCCCAACAAGTGGTGCATTCTTGAGATCCTTGCGCATCTGGCGGATATCGAGATTTTGTATGCCTACCGCATGCGGCAGATGCTGGCCGACCGGGACCCGGTTATCGCTCCGATCGATCAGGATGCCTGGGCGAAAAATCTCGGATATATGGAATCTTCACCCCCAGAGTTGACTTGCACTCTACGGGCTGAACCGACACGCGAATGTGCGGTTGCTTCGGCGGCTGAAGGTGGACGATTTGAAAAAGTCGGCCCGCCACCCCGAACTTGACCGTCAGGTCACCGTAGCGGATTACGTCCAGATGATGTCGAAACACGGGCCGAACCATTTGGAGCAAATAGAGCGGCTGAAAAAAGAGGCGTAACGATCCGGGGCCACACGTCACTATTCATTTGGAATAGCAGGATCGAAGTATGGCTGCGCCAATCTCACCAACGGTCAAGGAAGTTCTTGACGAAGAGTTGCAGCAGGTCGGGACGTCGCGCAACCTGCGGCTTGGGCCGGATTCCCGGTGCCCAGCGGGTGAGAGTCTGATCGGGCTGGCGTTTTCCGGAGGCGGAATCCGCAGCGCCACGTTCAACCTGGGCATTTTGCAGGCTCTGGCGCGCTCTCGATTGCTGCGAAAGTTCGACTATCTCTCCACCGTTTCGGGTGGCGGCTATATTGGCGGCTGGCTGATGGCGTGGATGCACCATCAGGGCATCGGAATCCAGCAGGTTGAAGAGAAGCTCTCGGCATCGCCCGATGCCCCGCGCGAGTCGTCCGATCCTCCCGAAGTTCATTTTCTGCGCGACTACAGCAATTATCTGACGCCGCGAAAAGGCTTGCTCGGTGCGGACTTCTGGGCCTTTGCCGCCAGCTATCTACGAAACACTCTTTTGAATCAGGTCATTCTCGTGCTGGCGCTGCTCTCTCTGCTGATGCTGCCGCGCAGCTTTGTGTATCTCCTTCATCTGCTGGAAACTGCGGAAGGGCCGTTGCAGTCGATGTTCTCCGACCCCACTTCCGACTCCGTGCAGGATTACGTGACGTCCCAATACTTCGCGCTCGGCCTGGGACTGCTACTCGCGTTCCTCGCCGTCGGTTTTATAGGCATGAATCTTGTCTCTGTCGATCGGCGAAAACGGCACAGAGATTGCTGGTTCACGCACCAATGGGCCGTGCAAGCCTTGATCGTGGTGCCTTTGTTTCTGTCGGCCGCCCTCTTCACCTACGGCCTCGGCGGCCAGTTCTTCAGTGACTGGGACATCCTGAATCGTCCGCTGTATCGCGCGCCGTTTCTGGGGATTGCCCTCTATTTCGGGTTGTGGATGGGCGCTCTGGCGGCACGCTCGATTGTGCGGGCGGTCATCAAGACTACGGGAAACGGCGGGCCCAAACCGTGGCTCCTGCTGGCTACAGCCGCCGTGACCGGAGCAATCACCGGTTATCTCTTCGTGCCCTACGCCAGAGTTCTGATTCCGGTCGACGCCCTTTCCGGGGCCGCATCCAACAACTGGCACATGATGACCTTCGGAACCCCGGCTGCGGTCGGCATGATGCTGATTGCGGGTGTTCTGCACATTGGACTGATGGGGCGAGGCATGTCCGACGCACACCGTGAATGGTGGGGGCGGCTCGGAGGCTGGCTGATGATCTACGCCTTATGCTGGTTCTTTCTGTTTCTGATCGCGATCTACTTTCCCGCGGGTATGGGATCCATATTGCACTGGGAACAGCAGCGCCACCCCGGTCACCCGCTTACCTTCTCGGCGGTTTTGACTTGGCTCGTCTCGACTGCTTACGGGGTCGCCTTTGGCAAGAGCGACAGGACCGGCAACCTCGCGCTGGATGCGTCCCACTGGCAGAAACTGCTGCATTATCTGGCGAAGCTGGCCCCTTACGTTTTCATTCTCGGTTTGCTCATGGGGCTTTCACTGCTGGCGGCGAGGATTTCCAACTGGATCGAAGGACCCATACTGTCCATTGGTGGCAAGTGGTACGAATGGCCCACGCTGGCGCTACCCAGCGACTGGTATTTTCACCCCGGCGTGCCGTTGGGGTGTCTGTTGTTCTTCGCCGCCGCCGTGGTTCTTTCCTGGCGCGTGGATATCAATGAATTCTCCATCCACTATCTATACCGCAACCGGCTCGTACGCTGTTATCTCGGCGCGTCCGTGCCCGACCGTCGCGCCCAGCCGTTCACCGGATTTTCCGAAGCGGACAATTTCCCGCTCGCAAGTTTGCAAATTCCCGATGCGTCCGATGACCCGAAGGATGCGCGTCCGCTCCCGATCGTGAATACCAGCTTGAATGTCGTGCGCGGCAAGGAATTGGCGCTGCAATCGCGCAAGGCGCGGTCGTTTGCCTTGACGCCGCTCTACGGGGGCTTTACGCGACAGCAACCGCGAGAGAAGACGTGGGAATCCTTCTTCGGTCCCACCAAAAAAGCGGGCTGCCTGCTGCCCGGGTACAAGGATGGCATCACGCTCGGAACCAGCATCGCCATTTCTGGCGCCGCCGCCAGCCCCAACATGGGCTCGTATTCGGAACCGCCGCTGGCTTTTCTGATGACGCTGTTCGACGTGAGACTGGGCTGGTGGATCGGCAATCCCGCGCGTAAAAGATGGCCGCACGGCAGTCCCGCGATTGGTTTCTACTGGTTGCTCCGCGAATTACTGGGAGCGACGAGCGACGACAGCGACTATGTCTATCTTTCCGACGGCGGACACTTCGAGAACCTGGCACTCTATGAGCTGGTACGCCGTCGCTGTAAGTTGATTGTGGCGTGCGATGCGTCCTGCGATGCGGCTCGAGGATTCGGAGATCTGCACAATGCCATGGAGCGCTGCCGCTCGGATTTCGGAGTAGAGATATGTTTCGATGACCTCGGTCCGCTGAAGCCGCAGACAGATCCCGCGGACGCAAGCGTCCTGCGTTCGAAGGCTCACTTCGTCAAAGGTACGATTCGCTACAACCCGGATTCCTCGCAGGAGGACGGCACCATCATCTACATCAAGCCGTCCCTGGTGAACGGTGATCCTGGCGATGTCCTCGCCTATGCCGGCACCAATAAGAGCTTCCCGAATGACACGACGGCCAACCAGTGGTTTGACGAAACGCACTTCGAAAATTACCGTGCGCTAGGTCAGGCCGCGGGAACATCGGCTGCAGACACGATTCGCGATGAAATCAGGCGCATCCTGACCCGGTAGGGTGGCCCAGCGTCACATGCCGAGACTCACGCCTGAAGCGGAGCGTACTTTGTTTTCGCTGAAGCGGCCCATTGCCGCAAGATATCAACAAATGCCGTGGTGGCGCAGGAAAGTGTCCGGTCGCGGCGGTAGGCCAGTCCCAGTTCGCGAAACAGTTCCGCATCTTCCAGTTCAATCAGTTTCACTCTCCC
>Ga0209415_10010124_pt1 | contig 16092 bp, 14 predicted proteins | sample PeaSoiSIISIP2007_FD_187696 | JGI IMG/M metagenome (GOLD analysis project Ga0209415, IMG submission 187696) | Peat soil microbial communities from Weissenstadt, Germany - SII-SIP-2007 (SPAdes) (version 2) | ecosystem: Environmental > Terrestrial > Soil > Wetlands > Peat | place: Germany...
GGCGCGGCCAGCAGGATCTTCTCGAGAGTGTGCGTCACGACGGCCACAACTTTGATTCTACGTGGGCTAGCGCGCCGCCCTGGGGATCGGTACTGGATGGCGGCGCGATCCGATCACCGGCTGCTCACCTGAACGCGTCCGCGCATCTGCCTCAGACGGTACTCCGGCGGCCGCCGCGGTGCGGCGGTGCGGCGCGGTCTCCAGGACCGCTCGCGGCGCGCTGGGCCGTCCGGGTTGGCTCCACGGGGCCGATTCGCGACGCTGGGACCGCCGGCGATCCCTGTGGCTGGAGGTGACGCGCCGATAGACTCGACACCCGGCCTGGGAGCGCCAGGCGAGACCGGGAGACCAGCATGGCTGAGGCGAAGTCGCGTTCCGCATTCGACACCTGGAATGGGCGCGAGCCGTATCGCCTGTTCCCGCAGGTCCTGCTGCACTCGATCGGCGGCGACCAGGTGCTGCTGTGCCGCGTCAGCTACGAGCCCGACACGCACGTCCGCCGGCATGCCCACGAGCACACCGAACAGGTCATGCTGGTCCTCGAAGGCGACGTCACCGTCGAGGTCGAGGGCGAGCAGCGCCGCCTCGAAGCCGGCGACGTCGCCGTCGTCAACCGCGGCCAGGAGCACGAGCTGTGGTCACAGTCGGGCTGCGTCTTCATCGAGGCGTTGGCCCCCGTGGCGCTCGACCACGTCGGCGACCACGACCGCGACCTGCGCACGGGCGCCGACGCGGGCCACGGCCACGTCGAGCGCTGAGCCGCTGCGCAGCCCGTCAGTCCTGGCGGCGAGCTGCTTCGCCGCCGGGCCTCAAGGGCGAGCGGCCAGGCGTGCGCGTGCGCTTGACTGCGCGCCTCAGCGCAGCTCATCGGTGCTGGCGGAGCGGATCAGCTCCCAGTCGATCTCGACGCCCAGCCCCGGGCCCGTCGGCACGTGCGCCAGGCCCTGCGCGTCGATCTCGATCGGCTCCGCGAGGCCGTAGTTGAGGTGCTCCAGGTCGTGGTCGCCGGCGCGGTTGAAGGAGAGCACCTCGAACCACTCGCAGTTGGGCATCGCCATGATCACATGCAGGCTGGCGACGTTGTTGAGGGCGCTGTAGGCGAAGTGCACCTCGCAGTTCATGTGAAACGCCTCGGCCAGGTGGGCGATCTTCATCATGCCGGTGATCCCGCCCTTGAGCGCCACGTCGCCGCGCACGAAGTCCGTCGCACGCTCGACGATCCAGGCCGGCAGCGTGTGGAGGCCGCCCAACGTCATCTCGGTCGCGAGGATCGGGATATGAAGGTGGCGCTTGAGCTCCTTGTAGCCGTAGATGTCGTCCACCGCGAGCGGATCCTCGTACCAGAGGAAGTCGAGGTCCTGGATCGCGCGCCCGACGCTCAGCGCCTCGGGATAGGTGTAGCCCCATGAGGAGTCGAGCATCAGCGCCATCGAGTCGCCGACCGCCTCGCGGACCGCGGCGCAGTGGCGGATGTCCTGCTCGACGGGCTCACGCGCGCCGAGCACCCACGGCGCGCGCGGGGGATGCAGCTTGTAGCCGCGCCAGCCCTGATCGCGCCAGTAGAGCGCCTCCTCGGCGTAGTGCTGCGGGGCGTGGTGGTGACCCGAGGCGAAGTAGGCCGGGACGCGGTCGCGGTAGCTGCCCAGCAGGCGGTGAATGGGCAGGCCCGCGACCTTGCCCGCGATATCCCACAGCGCGACGTCGACGGACCCGATCGCCATCGGGTCGACGAAGCGGCTCATGCGCGCAAGCTGCGAGGAGATCGCGCCGATGTCGAGCGGATCCCGGCCGAGCAGGATCGGCTTGAAGAACTTCAGTATCTGCCCGGCGACCTCCGCCGGACCGGCGCTCGGCATGCTGACGAAGTTGTTGCCCTCGATCCCCTCGTCGGTGTGGATCCGCAGGACCCCCATCGGCAGGTCGCCGTCGGGCGACCCGAAGACGTCCAGATGCGGCGACTTGCGGTCGTGCAGCACGACCGTGACGTCTGTGATTCGCATGCCCGCGCTGACCCGGCCGGGACTCTAGAGCTTGGCGTCGGCTCCCGTCGGCTGCGACGCCCCGCAGTGGCGCCGCGCGCTCGGCGCGACCCAGCTCGCGCCGCAGTGGCCGGCGCACCCGCGGACGCCGTAGCATGGGCACGTCGTGGCACGCGGGCGGGGCATGCGGCGGAGCTTGCCGGGGCCCCGGCAGCTCGAAGATCGGGGCATGAAACGAGAGGAGCGGGATGTTCAAAGTTGTCTGGTTTGCGCGCTTTCCCCAGGGCATGGCCAAGGAGGACGCGCGCCGTTACTGGGCTGAGCACCACGGACCGATGGCCGCGTCGACGTCGATCGAGCGCTATGTCCAAAACCACACCGTCGGGCCGGTGCCGGCCATCAGCGGCGCGGACGAGGAGACGTACTTCGACGGCTATTCGCTCGGCTGGTGGCAGGATCGGGCGGCGTTCGACGAGACGATGGCGAGCCCCGGCTGGCAGGCGCTGGTCGAGGACGGCGGCAACGTCTTCGACATGACGTGGCTTGAGGGCATGAGCGCCGAGCTACGCGAGTTCACGGTGATCGAGGGACCGTCGAGCCCGTTCAAGGTCCTCTGGATGGTTCGCTTCAAGGAGGGACTCGAAACGGCCGAGGCGCACACCTATTGGGAGAACGTGCACGGATCGATCTTCAAGGAGCTCGATATCGACCGCTACGTCCAAAACCATGTGGTCGGAGGCCTCGACGAGGTCAACACCCCCGGCTTCGACGGCTTCTCGGAGTGCTGGTTCAAGGACGAGGCACAGTTCCGGCGCGCGATCGAGAGCGACGCATGGGCGGCGGCCGTCGTCGACGGCGAGAACTTCATCGACATGTCGCAGCTCTGGGGCGCCGTGGTCAAGGAACGCGTCGTCAAGCAAGCGCCCGAGCCTGCGCTGCGCTGAAGCGCAGCCGCGGCGCGACGGCTGAGGTTGCAAGGAGCCCGCGGCAGCGGGCTCCTCCGCTGGTGGTGGCTTCAGTTCGCGCTGCCCAGGCGGTCCTGGACGTAGAGCTCGATACAGCGTTGCGCGAGCTCGTCGGCACGCTCGCGCGAGAGGTGGGGAAGCACCGCTGCGAGCGCCCGCTCTTCGGCGACGCCGGCATCGAAGGCATCGTCGCCGCGAAAGCCGGCTGCAAGCTTGAGCGCCTCGCGGCGGCTATCGCCGAGGCTCGGGAAGACAGCGATCAGGAAGTCGGCGTTGGCGATCGGCTGTCCCACCTCGAGGTCCGAGTGCCAGACCGCCAGCATGTGCAGCGCGTCCTCGGCCAGGCCGGCGAGCGCCTTCTCATAGTGCACGCAGAGCTCCTGCTCGGGGATGTCGTCGACCCAGGCGGCGACGACCTCGCCGACGAGCGCGCGGCGCGCGGCGCGCCCCACCGAGTCGGCGATGACACGGATCGAGTCCTTCGGTTCGATGAAACACAGCGGCATCGAGCGCTCCTCGGAGCTCACGGCGGTTGACGAGAGGAAATGTAGGCGCCGTGGTGGACGACACGGCCGCTTGCGCTCAGATCGCCGGCAGCGCCTGCACCAGCGAGAGCACCGGCGCGAACAGGTCGCCCCGCTCACGCACGCGCGCGAGCGCCGCATCCGCGTCGAAGGAGAGCGCGTCGACGTCGCCGCGCTCGAGCGCGGCGCGGATCTCGTCCCACTCGAGCGGGGTCGAGACGGTCGGATGCTCGCGCGCCCGCAGCGAATACACGCAGATCGTCGTCTTGCGAGCGTCGTTCTGGCTCCAGTCGATCAGGACCTTGCCGGCTCGCAGCGACTTCGTCATCCGCGAGAGCGCGAGCGCGGGCTCGGCGCGCTCGAGCGTTAGCGCCACGCTGTGGGCGAAGGCCTTGGTCTGCTCGAAGCCGGCGTCGCTGTTGAGCGGGACGTACAGCTGCAGCCCCTTCGAGCCCGACGTCTTCGCGAAGCTTCGCAGGCCGAGCCGCTCGAACATGCCGTGCAGCCACAGCGCGATGCGGGCGCATTCGAGCACCGTCGCGGGCGGTCCCGGATCGAGGTCGAAGACGACCGCGGTGGGGCGATCGAGCGCCGGCGTGCGCGCCAGCGGAGCATGCAGTTCGAGCGCGGCGAGGTTGGCCAGCCAGACGAGCGTCGGCAGGTCCTCGACGAGCGTGTAGTCGATGCGCTCGCGGCGCCTCGCGCTAACGGTTTCGACCGCCACGGTGGCGACCCAGGCGGGACGGTGCGGCGGCGACTGCTTCTGGAAGAACGCCTTGCCCGCCACGCCGTCGGGGTAACGGGTCACAGTCAGCGGGCGTCCCTCTAGGTGCGGCAGCAACGCCGGCGCGATCGCCGCGTAGTAATCGATCACCTGGCGCTTGGTGAAGGAGGCGGCCGGGTAGAGCACCTTCGCCAGGTTCGAGAGCGTGAGCTCGCGACCGCCGGCCCTGGCGGCGACCCGCTGACCCGTCCCCTCGCCGACCACGAGCCCGGCTTCGCCGCGCCGCGCCGCCTGCTCCGCCGAGGCCGACTGCTCGATCAGGCCCTTGAAGGACGCCTGACGCAGGATGCCGTCCTTGGTCCATTCGTGGAACGCCACGACGGCGCGGAGCTTCGGTTCGCAGAAGATCGCGCCGCGCGGCGGCGGCGGACCGTCGCGGTCAAACGGGGAGTCGGCCCGCTCGAGCGGCCCGAGCGCGGCCGCCAGCGCTTGGAGCTCCGCCTCCCCCATCCCGCTGCCCACGCGACCCGCGTAACGGAGCGTCCCCGCCGCCGTGCGCTCGCCCATCAGCAGCGCGCCGATCCGCTCGCGCCGGCGCCCCTGGCCGGGCATCCAACCACCGATCTCGAGCTCGGCGCGGCGCACGTTCTTGAGCTTGACCCAGGCGCCGCTGCGCCGGCCCTGCTCGTAGGGGCTGTCGAGCCGCTTGGCGATGACACCCTCGAGTCCGGCGGCCTCGCTTGCCGCGAGCGTCTCGCGGCCGCGCCCGACGATGTGCTCGGGCGACTGCCAATGCTCACCGCGCAGAGCGAGCTCCTTGAGGCGGCGCCGGCGTTCCTCGTAAGAGCGCTCCATCAGCGAGTGGCCATCGAGCCAGAGCAGGTCGAAGATCATGTAGGTGACGGGAGCGCTCGCCGCGAGGCGCTTCGCGCGCGCCGGAGCGCTCACGCCCATCCGCTGGGCGAGCTTCCCGAAGCTCGGCCGCCCTTCGGCATCGAGCGCGACGATCTCGCCGTCGAGGATCGCGCGATGGGAGCCGAGCGCGCGAGGCAGACGCGCGAGCTCGGGATAGCTCGCGCTGACCTCGTGGAGGTTGCGGCTTTGCAGGCGCAGGCGCCCCGGTTCGGAGAACGCGATCGTGCGGACGCCGTCCCACTTGATCTCATACGCCCAGCGGCCGTCCTCGCGCGGCAGCGCGCCGGCCTGGGCGAGCATCGGCACGACGCGCTCTGGCATCGGCTCGCGACCGCCGTCGGCCGCCGGATCCATCCGGTGGATCATCCAGTCGCGGCCCCCCGGCTCGCCGATCGCGAACAGCGCGTAACGCGCATCCAGGCGCTCGCCGTGGAGCGCGACCTCGACCTTGCGCGGCTCCCACTTCAGACACTCGTAGGTGCCGCGGTCCCACACGCGCATCGTGCCCGCGCCGTAGCTGCCGGCCGGGATCTCGCCTTCGAAGTCCAGGTACTCGAGCGGGTGGTCTTCGGTGTGGGGGGCGATGTGGTTGACCTTGGGCTCCTCCGGCATGCCCTTCGGGATCGCCCACGAGGCGAGCACGCCGTCGCGCTCGAGCCGCAGGTCCCAGTGCAGCACCCGCGCGGAGTGCTCGTGGATGACGAAGCGCAGAGGCGCGTCGCGCGCCCGGCGCCGGCGCGCAAGCGGCGGCGGCGCGGTCGCTGCGGTGCGGTCGCGAGCGCCAGGGTCGTGTGCGGCGTCCGGCTCTGGCGTGCGCGCGAAGTCGCGCTTGGACCGATAGCTCTTCAGCGGGTCGCCGGAGCGCCCCGCCGTCACGACTTCTTGGTCGTCTGACGCGTGCTCGGCCGTTTGCGCGGCGGCGTCGCGTCGGGCTGCTTGCGTGCGCGCTTGGGCTTGGGCTGCTCCTCGTCCTCCCAGCGCGCGCTGTAGCGCCCGACCGCCTCGACGCTCGCCTGCAGGGCCGCCATCAGGTCCGGCACGGCCGCCGGCGCCGGCGCCGTCGGCGCCAGCGCGACCTCCTCGCCGGCGACCTTCGCCTCGATCAGGCCGAGCACCGCCTCGCGATACTCGTCGCGGTACTTCGCCGGCTCAAACGGCTCGCTCAGCATCTCGATCAGCTGGCGCGCCACCTTCAGCTCGCGCTCGGACACCTCGATCTCGGCGCCGGCCGATACCTCGTCGAGGGTGTCCGGCGAGACCACCTCGTCGGCGAAGACGAGCGTCTCCATCAGCATCACCGCCCCCGCCGCACGCAGCGCGACGAGATGCTCCTTCTGGCGTAGCACGACCCGCGCGATCGCGACCCGGTCGGACTCGCGCATCGCCTCGAGCATCAGCCGGTAGGCCTTCGCCGCGCCGGTGGCCGGCACCACGTAGTAGGGCTGGTCGTAGAGGATCGGGTCGATCTCGGCGAGGTTTACGAACTGCTCGATCTCGATCATCTTCGACTTCTTGGGGTCGAGCGCGTCCAGCTCCGCGGGCTCGACAACCACGTAGGTGTCGGGCGAGATCTCGTAGCCCTTGACGATGCTCTCGTAGGGGACCTCCTCGCCGTCGGCCTCGCAGACGCGCTTCTGGCGGATCCGCGCGTGGTCGGCGTCGTGAAGCTGGTGAAACTGGACGGTCTTGCGCGAAACGGCCGTGTAGAGCTTGACCGGCACGTTGACCAGGCCGAACGAGATCGAGCCGCTCCAAATAGATCGGGGCATCGCCGTGGTTTGTTTCCGCTTCGGGGTCGCGCGAAACCGCCGCGTTTGCGGGCGCGAAGGAGGTGAATCTAGCACCCGATCCCGGGCGCGAAGGCACTTGGGCGCTTTCCTGCGGCCAGTGGGCTTCCCGGAGCGTTCCACCGGGAAGGCCCACTAACGCGGCGCGCAGACGAACGCCTCGGGCGCCGCCCCCACGACGGTCGCCGGCACCGACGCGAGCGGCGACTGCTCCCACTCCTCGCGCAGCAGCGAGTAGGCGACGACATCGCGGCGCTCGTCGTTGTGGCGATGGAACGCGCGCAGCGTCCCCTCGCGGACGAAGCCGAGCCGCTCGAGCGCGCGCTGCGAGCGCGGGTTGCGCACGTCCGCCCAGGCGCCGAGGCGCTCCATCCGCAGCTGCTCGAACACCAGGCGCGCGATCAGTGCCTTGCTCTCCGCGTTCGCGCCGGTCCCCCAGTAGGCCTGTCCGAGCCACGTTCCCACGACCGAGCGCCGGTCGCGCCTGGAGACCTCGAGCACGCCGGTGATGCCGATCACCCAATCGTCGGAGTCGGCGATCGCCAGCTCGAGCGCCACGCCGTCGGCGCGGCGCGCAGGGAGCGTCCGCAGCCAGTCAAGCGCCTCGGCCTCCTCGTGATAGGGGCCCCAGGAGAAGAAGCGCGTCACCTCGGCGTCACTGGCGAGCTCGAACAGCCGCTGCGCGTCCTGCTCGCGAGGTATGCGCAGGCGCACGCGCGGACCGCAGACGACGAGATCCTCGACGGCCGCCTCGCTCAACGCCGCTCAGACCGGGAAGGCCTCTAGCCGCGTCAACTGCCCGGCACGCGCCTTGAGATCCTCGATCACTGTGTCGATCTTGCCGGCCTGGCCGGTGAGCGTGAAGGCGATCTGCGTCGTCAGGAGATGCGGGTGCTCGACGATCGAGAGCTCGACGCCAGCCGCGCGCGCCTCGTCCGCCGCGGCCGTTTCATACCAGCTGCGCGCCCACTTGCCGGAGGTGATCGCAAAGGTACGCGTCTCGACGCGTACCGCGCGTTCCTCGGCGGCGGTGTGCGCGGCGCGCTCCTCGTCCTCGTGCGCACGATCCCCGCCGCTCTCGGGCGGGTCCACCTGATGCCAGTCGCCGACCTCGCCGAGGCCGTCGTCCCAGTGCGAGACGACCATGCTCGCCTGCGCTCCCTCGCTCTCGAGCTGGTGCTCGATCGCTCGGCGCGCCTGGTCGATCGCCGCCTGCGTGTTCGCGTAGGCGAAGAGCGTGTCGTCGTCGTAGCTGAGCACGATGTCGGGGCTGATCAGCGGCTCGAGCTCGCGCTCGAAGTGGTGCGCGCTGCGCAGGCGGCCATGGAAGCCGGCGGCGTCGGCGAGGTCGACCCGCAGTCGCCAGTCCTGTTCGTCCGCCATCAGTAGCCGAGGGCGAACTTCGCGTCGTCGCTCATCCGCTCGGGCGTCCAGGGCGGCGTGAAGACCATCGTGGAGCCGACCGTCTCGACCCCGTCGAGCTCGGACACGAACTCCTCGATCTGCTCTGCCACCTCCGGTCCGATCGGACAGCCGGGGGCGGTCAGCGTGAAGGTCACGTGCACCTTGCCCTCGTCGATCTCGATGTCGTAGATCAGGCCGAGCTCGACGAAATCGAGCCCCAGTTCGGGGTCGATCACGTTGGTGAGCGCTTCCTGTACCTCGTCGACTGTGACCACATGGAGAAGTGTAGAGGGCGGGTGCTCCCGTAGCCTGTGCGCTGTGGCCGAGCGAGCGACGATCGCCTTCGCGGACAGCGCCGCCGACGTCGCGGGCGTCGCGATCGCCGACGCCGGCAGCCTGCTGTTGGTCGGCGGCGAGCTGACCGCCGCCGCGCCACCGGCGCTCGCCGGCGCCGAACCCACGTGGACGCTTGGCGCTGCCGGCGCTTACGAGCTCGAGCTGCGCTCGCGAGGAGTGGGCGTCAGCCTCTCAGGCGGCGCCACGATCTGGCTCTGCAGAGCCACTGGCAGGGTCGAGGAACACGATCTCGGCGCCCTTTGCACACTCACTGTGGAAACCGTCGCGGCTGACTTCGCGCTGCAGCGCTCGCTCTCGATACCGCTCGCGGCGGAGCTGTCCTTCGCCCTGCTCTCGCGTCGTCGCAGCGGCGCGGTCGAACACGGAGAGGAGCAGCTGGAGGCGCTGGTGTGGCGCGGCGAGCCGGCTGTGTCAGTGGCGCTCGAGCGCCCCCGCCTCTCCACCACCTACGACGGCGCTGGGATCGCGCGCCATGCCGGGATCGAGCTGTGGGAGAACGAGGAATCTGAGCACCCGCTGCGCATCGGCGGCGAGGCGCTCAACAACGGCGAGCTCGTACACCCCGACGGCGCCCGCAGCCGGGTGGTCTTCCTCGCCTGGCATCACGAATCGCACCGAGCGATCGGCAGCTACACGATCACGACCGCAGCCGAGCGCTGAGGCGCGAGCTTGCGCTCGCCGGGCGGGCTGGACGGCCGCTCCTGCGACCGTCCAGCCGCGTCGGCGTCAGCCGATCGTGATCGTCTGCGTGGTGGTCGTGGTGACCGAGCCGCGACGGCGCTGCAACGTGAGCGTGTAGCGCCCGGGTGCCAGCGCGCGCCCGGTTCGCAGCGTGAGCAGGTCGCGACCGTTCGCTCGGACCTCTCGGCCGGTGGCGTAGCGGCGAGCGCCCCGCGAGAGCGTCGCGTGTTCGATCTTCGCGCCGCCGAGGTTGGCCACGCCGGCAATGCTCTGCTTGTCGCAACTCGCTTTCCACCACGAGACGATGCAGATCACGATCACGGTGTGGCCCGCGGGCCCGCGGGGTCCGGTCGCTCCGGGGGGTCCGGCCGGACCTGCCGGTCCCTGCGGACCGCTGCTCTCGCCGCCGCCGGCCGGAACCCAGACCTCGCCGGAGGCCTTGACGAAGCCGGTCGCGAACGGCGTCAGGACGCCGGAGGCGAGGTTGAGCGTGTCAACGGTCTGGCCGTCGGTGACGACCGAGCTCGAGTTGGGCGGGCCGGTCTCGCTGACGGTCGCGAGCGCCTCGCCGGGGAAGAAGGGGCCGGTGATGGCGTAGATCGCGCCCGCGCCGCCGCCTCCGCCGCTGTCGTCGACGACATAGAGGGTCCCGCCGTCGCCGTCCGCCCAGCGCACATCGTCGATGCCGGCGCTGGTCGTCGTGCTGCCCACCTTCTCCGCCAGGTTGAGGACGGTCAGGTCGGTCGCGTTGTAGGGCGCCGACGGGCTGCCGATGTCGCTGACGAAGATCAGCTGGTGGTCGCCCTGGCTGACCTGGGCGAACTGATTGCCGTAGAGCGGGCTGGAATAGGGAACGTAGGCGTTTGAGTCGGGATCTGAGAGGTCGAGCGCCGCCGAGGAAGTGTCGGCCGGAGCGAGCGTCGCCTCGGAGTCATCGAGGAAGCTGGCGGTCAGCGTCGCGGTGCCGGTCGGCGAAGGGCTGATCGGTGGCGTCAGCCTCGCGACGAACGTCGCGGTGATCGACCCGCCCGTGATCGTCTGCGGGCTGGCGCCGAGCGACTGCGGGTTCGACGCGGCGATCAGGATCGTGCCGTTTGGCAGCACCGTCACGGCGTCGGTGCCGCCGCCGGTGAGCAGCGGCCCCGAGCCGCTCGACGGGCTCGGGTTGGGTGAGTAGAGATAGTGGGTCACCTGGCCGGCCGGCGGCGCCGACGGCGTGATCGTGTAAAGCGACGAGTTCGAATCCTCGTTGACGGTTGCGATCACGCGATGGTTCGACGGATCGGCGCCGAGGCCGTCCACCTTCCCCGTCAGGGCCCACGTGTTCGCGATCGAGCCGTCGTCGTTGTACTGAACGACGGTGCTTGTGGTACCGCCGCTGCCGCTCGCCTCGCCGTTGGGTCCGACGCCGTTCGCGTAGCCGACGAACAGATGGCCGTCGAGCCGGACGATGTCGTCCGGGATCGAGGCGCCGGCCGGAGCGGAGGCGAACAGCGAGATCGTGTAGCCGGCGGGCACCGACGGGGTCGGGTTCGCGGCGCCGGCCGGATCGGTGGCCAGCAGCAGCGCGGTCACGCCGGTGGCGGCGAGCAGACCTCCGAGGGCCCGCCCGTGGCTGGAGAGTGCAACGTTCAACAAGGGAGGCTCGCTTTCTGCCGGCGTCAGATCGTGGCGTCGTGGCCGCCCGTTGACTGAGCGTCACGCGCAGTGCGAAACCGACACGGTAGGCCAGGGTCGGCCGCCCTCCCGTGACCAAATGGTGAAGCCGCTGCGCGGCCCTCCCAGCCGCGTGGCGCGGCGGCCGGTCGCCCTCCTGCGCGCACCGGCGCGGGACTCGAAGCAGGCGGCGCGCCCGCTGTCAGCCCGCCCGCGTCAGTTTGCCGTGCCGAGGCGGTCCCAGAGGTACAGCTCGATGCACTCGTTGGCGAGCTCGATCGCCCGCGCGCGCGAGAGATGCGGCAGCACCTTGTCGAGCGCCTGCTCCTCGGTCACGCCGGCGTCGAAAGCGTCCTCGCCGCCGAGGCCGGCGGCGACCTTCAGCGCCTCGCGGCGATACTCGCCGAGCGTCGGGTAGATCGACAGCAGGAAGTCGGTGTTGGCGATCGGCTGGCCGACCGTCTCGAGCGAGGCATGCCAGGCCGCGAGCACCGACAGGTCGTCGGCGTCGAGGTCCGCTACGGCGCGCGCGTAGTGGTTGACCAGCTCCGGTTCCGGGATCTCGTCCACCCACGCGTGCACCACCTCGCCGACGAGTTGGCGACGAGCCTCACGGCCCACCGATTCGGCGATCACGCGGATCGCGTCATGAGGTTCGATGAAGCAGAGCGGCATCCCCTGGCTCCCAGTGGTCGCTGGATCGCGGCAGCACCAGAGTAGGGGGCGCGGTGGACGTGATTGCGCCAGCCGAGGCGAGCCTCCGCGGGCGGCTCAGCTCTGTTCGCGGACCGAGAGGTTCGCGACGCGCGCTCAGTCGTTCACCGTCCTGTACGGGCACTTCTTCGAGTGGCGCAACGCCTGATAGACGACGCAGTAGGCCGGCCGCGGCTTCCCGTGCACGTCGGTCAGGCCGGCGTCGAAGATTTCGTGCTTGGCGACGCCGCCGGTCCACGAGAAGATGTACAGGCGCGTGATCCGCGAGGACAGCGACGCGAGCTTGAACATGTACGAGGTCGCGCGCGCCTGGCGGGAGAGGTTGAAGGGGAAGCTCGTCGAGAGCTTCGCGAGCCCGCCGGTCTCGGTCAGCCAGACCTGGCCGCTGGTGTCGGCCAGCACCGCGCTGGTGCCGCCCGCGTGGAAGCGATTGGTGTCCGAGTAGTTGTGGAGGCCCCAGATCGACGGCAGCTGCGAGCGACCGACGTCGCGCTTGAAGGTGTTGATGTAGGCGATCGTCGCCCGCACGGAGGTTGAGTCGAGCACGTCGAGACCGACGATCGTGCAGCGGCCGCATGCGCCCCGCAGCGCCAGGTAGTACTGCGCGGACTGCTTCGCGCTCGGGCTCACGTAGGAGTCCCCGCGCTCCTTGACGGTGCCGCGGTTGGCCTCGTTCCACGGCTGCAGCAGCCGCACCGCCGGGAACGCCTTCACGAACTGCTTGACCGCCTTGAGGTAGGCCGCGACGCTCGGCATCTTCTGCGGGGTGCGGTCGGAGTGGTAGAAGGCGACCAGCGGCTGGATGTGGTTGCGGGCCGCCGCCGCGAGCCACGCCCGCAGCCGCGGCAGGTCGTTGGCGCGGTGGCTGCTCATCACGTCATAGGGCGTCACGTAGCGGGCGATCTTGGTGTCGAGCGCCTTGAACGCGCCGCTTGAGAACATCGCCGGCTGCTCGTCGCCAATGCCGACCGCGGGATGGCTCGAGCCGGCGCCGACCGCGGAGGCGGCTGCGATCAGGACGACCACGCTGGCGAGTAGGAGCGAGCGGAGGCTGAGACGGCGAGCGCGTGTCATTGGCGGGTCTCCTTCGGACGGGGACGGGATCGAGCGCGACCGGGCTGGGCGACGACACACCGGCGCGGGTGTCGCTTCGGTGAGCTACCCAACGGAGGCCGACTCGACGCGGCGCGCCAAATCGCAGCGCGCTGCTGCGCGGCCTCCACCCCTTCTAACCGACGGCGGCCGGCAAGGTTGCGAGAAACTGCTCCACCGCCCGTGCGCACTGGCGGCCCTCGTTGATCGCCCACACGATCAGCGACTGCCCGCGGCGGGCGTCGCCGGCGGCGAACACGCCCTGCAGCGACGTCGCGTAGGCGGGTGCGTCGAGGTTCCCGCGCCCGTCGAGCGCCACGCCGAGGCCGGCGACCGCACCGCCGTGCTCGGGATGGAGGAATCCCATCGCCAGCAGCACGAGGTCGGCGCGCAGCTCGTGCTCGGTGCCCTCGACCGGGTCGAACGGCGGCGCGGCCTGCGCCGTGGCGATATGCAGCGCCTGCACGCGGCCCTCGCCGCTGATCCGCGTCGTGACGACCGAGAAGTCGAGCTCGCCGAGCCCGGCGGCCTGCACCTCCTTCATCGCGTAGGAGAGGCGCAGCTTGTTCGGCCAGCGCGGCCACGGCGTGCGGTCGTCGGGACGGTGCTCCGGCGGCTCCGGCACCAGCTCCAGCTGGACCACCGAACGCGCGCCCTCGCGCACCGCCTGCCCGACGCAGTCCGCACCCGTGTCACCGCCGCCGATCACGACGACGTCCTTGCCGGCCGCGCTGATCGGGTTCACCGGCGGCGGCGCGAGAGCCGGCGCCGGGCCGAACTCCGCGGCCGCCCAGCGGTTGCGCGCGTACAGGTACTCCATCGCGAAGTGCGTGCCCGGCAGCTCGCGGCCGGGCACGGGAAGGTCGCGCGGCACGCGCGAGCCGACCGCGAGCACGACCGCGTCGAACTCCTCGCGCAGCTTGTCGGCGTCGAGGTCGACGCCGACATCGACGCCGAGACGGAACTCCACGCCCTCGGCGACGAGCTGCTCGAGCCGGCGCTCGACGACCCACTTCTCGATCTTGAAGTCGGGCACGCCGAAGCGGACGAGCCCGCCGGCGGCCTCGTCGCGCTCGAACACGACGACGCCGTGCCCGGCGCGGCGCAGCTGCTGGGCGGCGGCGAGGCCGGCCGGCCCGGAGCCGACGACGGCAACGCGGCGCCCGCTCTCGAACGCCGGCGGCGCGGGCTTGACCCAGCCCTCGTCGAAGGCGCGGTTGATGATCGCGTTCTCGATCTGCTTGATCGTGACCGCCTCGCCCTCGTTGATCTCGAGCACGCAGGCCGCCTCGCAGGGCGCCGGGCACAGCCGGCCGGTGAACTCCGGGAAGTTGTTGGTGAAATGCAGCTGGCCGGCCGCGTCCTGCCAGCGGTCGCGGTAGACGAGGTCGTTCCAGTCCGGGATCAGGTTGCCGAGCGGGCAGCCGCTGTGGCAGAACGGCACGCCGCACTCCATGCAGCGGGCGCCCTGCTCGCGCAGCTCGCCGACCGGCCGCGTGATCATGAACTCGCGGTAGTCGTGCAGGCGCTCGAGCGCGTCGCGTTCCGGGATCGGCGCGCGGCCGATCCGCATGAACCCCTTGAGCTCGCCCACTAGCTGACCTCGGCCAGCTCGCCGGCGAGCGCCGCCTGCGCGTCGAGCACGCGGCGGTAGTCGTCCGGCATCACCTTGACGAAGCGCTCGAGGCTCGCATCCCAGTCGGACAGCGCTCGCGCGGCGACATCGGAGCCGGTGCGCTCGGCGTGCTCGCTGACCAGCGCGCGCAACTCGATCGCATCGGCCTCGTCGATCTCCTCGAACGACACGCTCGTGCAGTTGCAGCGGCGCGTCTTGAAGTCGCCCACCTCGTCGTAGACGTAGGCGATGCCGCCGCTCATGCCGGCCGCGAAGTTGCGCCCCGTCGGTCCCAGCACGACGACGCGCCCGCCGGTCATGTACTCACAGCCATGGTCGCCGACGCCCTCGACGACCGCGCTCGCACCCGAGTTGCGGACGGCGAAGCGCTCGCCGGCGAGGCCGCGGAAGAAGGCGCGGCCGCTGGTTGCACCGTAGAGGACGGTGTTGCCGATGATCACGTTCTCCTCGGCGCGGTAGGCGGCGTCAGCGGGCGGGCGCACCACCACGATCCCGCCCGAAAGCCCCTTGGCCGTGTAGTCGTTGGCGACGCCGTCGAGCGTGAAGGTGACGCCGGGCGCAAGCCAGGCGCCGAAGCTCTGCCCCGCCGCGCCGGCGAAGCGGACGTTGATCGAATCCTCCTCGAGGCCGCCGGCCCCGCGGCTGCGCGTGATCGCGTTCGACAGCAGCCCGCCGACGCAGCGATTGGTGTTGCGCACCGGGCGCTCGAGCTCGACGCGCTCGCCGCGCTCGATCGCCGCCTGCGAGTGCTCGATCAGCTCCCAGTCGAGCGCGTCGCCGAGCACCGGCTCCTGGTCGCGCACACGCCGGCGCGGGGTGCCCGGCGGCAGCGCCGGCACCGCGAGCAGAGCGGTGAGGTCGAGCCCGAGCGCCTTCCAGTGCTCGACCGCCCCCGAGCGCTCGAGCAGGTCGACGCGACCGACCAGCTCGTCGAGCTTGCGCAGGCCCAGGCTCGCGAGGATCCGGCGCACGTCCTCGGCGACGAAGTGGAAGTAGTTGATGACGTGGTCGGGGGTGCCGGCGAAGCGCTTGCGCAGCTCCGGATCCTGGGTCGTGATCCCGACCGGGCAGGTGTTGAGGTGGCAGACGCGCATCATGATGCAGCCGCTCGCGATCAACGGCGCGGTCGCGAAGCCCATCTCGTCGGCGCCGAGCATCGCCGCGATCGCGACGTCGCGGCCGGTCTTCAGCTGCCCGTCGGCCTGGACCCAGATGCGCGAGCGCAGGTCGTTGCGAAGCAGTGTCTGCTGGGTTTCGGCGAGGCCGATCTCCCACGGGATCCCGCTGGCGAAGATCGACGACAGCGGCGAGGCACCGGTGCCGCCGTCGTGGCCGGAGATCAGCACATGGTCGCTGTTGGCCTTGGCGACGCCGGCGGCGACGGTGCCGACGCCGACCTCGGCGACCAGCTTGACCGAGATCCGCGCCGTCGGGTTCGCGCAGCGCAGGTCGTAGATCAGCTGCTTGAGGTCCTCGATCGAGTAGATGTCGTGGTGCGGTGGCGGCGAGATCAGGCCCACGCCAGGCGTCGAATGGCGGATCTTGCCGATGTAGGCGTCGACCTTGCCGCCCGGGAGCTGGCCGCCCTCGCCGGGCTTGGCGCCCTGCGCCATCTTGATCTGCAGCTCGTCGGCGTTGACGAGGTAGTCGATCGTCAC
>Ga0209415_10010126_pt1 | contig 16091 bp, 10 predicted proteins | sample PeaSoiSIISIP2007_FD_187696 | JGI IMG/M metagenome (GOLD analysis project Ga0209415, IMG submission 187696) | Peat soil microbial communities from Weissenstadt, Germany - SII-SIP-2007 (SPAdes) (version 2) | ecosystem: Environmental > Terrestrial > Soil > Wetlands > Peat | place: Germany...
CCAGAGCGTGGCCCTTGTTGGCCGCAAGGTCCTTGGCGACGGCGGTGAGCCACTTGCCCGGGATGCCGTCGGCGTTCGCGAGCTTGGCCACGCTCGCCTCGACACCGCCGAGCGCGACGCCGCCCTTCGCGAGCTCCGACGCCAGGCAGTACGCGTACCGCTCGATGTCGCTCGCGGGCAGGCGCAGCCGGTGGTCCGCGCTGCCGCCCGTGATCGTCCGCGCGGACTCCACGACGTACAGGCGGCTCATCGCGTCGCGGAAGGTGCGCATCCGGCGCCCCGCCGCGAACGCCTTGGTGGCGCGGACGTTGCCGGTCTCCGTCTGCAGGAAATCGCTGTCGAGCGACACGATGACGCGCGCCTTGTCGTACGCGCCGACGGCGTTCACGGCCTGGCCGAACGCGATGCGAGCTCCCTCGCGGGCGTTGCTGTCCGCCACCGCGGACCACGTGTGAGCCCGCGCCTTGGGGAAGCGCTGGACGACCGCGGACCGCAGACGCAGAACCGTGGGAGACAGCGTCGGCGGCATGAGCAGGCGCAGGCGAGCCCCCTGATCCTTCTCGTAGCCCGCCAGCTTGGCGCGGAGCTCCGCGTCGAAATCGCCCCAATTCGCCACGACGCCGGCCTTCCTGGGGGTCGTTGAGCGCTCGGGATCGTAGAGGTCGAGGATGGTGGCCTGGGCGACGAGATCGGCGCCGCCGTGGCTGCCCGACTGCACCTCGTTGCCCTCGAGCTTGGTGGGCCGCCCCTCGTGCGACTCGACGATGAGGCCGACCGCGTCTCCCCTGCGCTGGATGACCGTCGCGTAGTGCGATGGGACCCCCGGGATGACGTCCTCCGGCATCTTCGTGTAGGGAACGACCTTCTCGATCGGACGACGGCAGCCCTCAGCGCCGACGACTGCGAACGTAGCCGCCATCGCGCCCAGCAGACCGCGACGGCTGACGTGCCAGGACTCCTCGCTCGCCGGCGTCTCGGTGTGCCCCTTGGGGAACTCGGCCGCGTTCTCGGCCCGGAGTCCGGGATCGCCCAGACGTCCGCGCTCCTCGAGGCTACGCCAGTACTGCGGCGAGCCCGGCCAGGGCTCTCGCACGGGGGAATAGGGGGCTCGCTTGGTCATCGGTGGCACCCGAAGCAATTCTCCGGCGGCTCGAGGTGCCGGGGCGTCTTGACGGTCCCCTCGTGGGTCCACTGCATGTTCGTCATCTCCGAGACCGGGCGAATGTGCGCGCTGTCGCCCTGCTTGTCCCGGACGTCGCGGTGACACTCGATGCACCACCCCATGCTGAGGGGCTGTTCCATGCGCACTTGCTCCATCTGGTCGACGCGTCCGTGGCACTCGACGCACCCCACGCCCGCGGTGACGTGGATGCTGTGGTCGAAGTACACGTAGTCGGGGAGCTTGTGGATCCGCACCCACTCCATCGGACTGCCCGTCGACCAGCTCTCGCGGATCGGCTCGAGCATCTTCGAGTCCGTTCTCACGAGCTGGTGACAGTTCATGCAGGTCTCGGTGGGCGGCACCATCGCCAGGGGCGCCCGCTCGACGTTCACGTGGCAGTACCGGCAATCGAGCCCCAGCTCGCCGGCGTGCAGGCGGTGCGAGTAAGGCACTGGTTGCCGAGGCGAGTAGCCAACCTGCGTGAAATAGGGCGAAAAGTAGTACCAGATGAAGACCGTCACCGCGACGAGGCCGAGCGCGGCGACCGCGCCGGCGACCTGCGGCAGCTTGTTCAGGGAGCGGGGGAAGGTTTGCATGGGTCGGAGGGGGCCGCCGCCACCCGCCGCGGCGCGCGAAGTTTGCGCGAACGCCGGCAGGTCTAGGCTTCCTTTTGCGCGGATGAGCGAACCGGATCGAACCTCGCGCGCTTATACGTTAATGGCGGGCGCGGAGACAAGACCGCTTCCCGCGCGCCCTCAAGTAGGGCGCCGCCGGGTGCAGGGCAAGCACTTTCTGGGGGGCGTCTTCGCGCCGCCGGACGCTCGCTCCAGACACGGACCTAGGCTTGCTCCACGAGGTGCACCTCGCCGGCTCCCCATCGCACGAGGACGCCGTCCGCGCGCGTGACGAGCAGGCGCCCGTCGTCGTCGACACCGGAGGCGATGCCCTCGTCCCCCGAGTCGTTCCGGACGTGGCGTCCCCTCAACGCGTCGGCCGCCTCGAGGCGGGCGCGGACGAGGCTCAGGCCACGCCCGACCACGACGTGAAGATCGTGATCGAGCGACTCGAGCACGTCGGCGAGGATCGTCGCGCGGTCGGGCGGCACCGACGGCGAGGCGAGGGCCAGGGAGGTCGCGCGCCCCTCGATCTCCACCGGAAAGGCGCGCGTGTGAACGTTGATCCCGATGCCCACCACGACGGCTTCGACCCGCGCGCCTGCGGTGATGGCCTCCACGAGGACGCCGGCGACCTTGCGTCCGGAGAGGAGCACGTCGTTGGGCCACTTGGTCAGGACGCCCGCGCCGGGCACGGCCCGCGCCACGGCGTCCCTCACCGCGAGGCCCGCGACGAGCGCGATGGGCGGCAGGCTCGATGGGGGGCACGTCACGCGGGCGAGCACGGAGAAGAGGAGGCTCTCCCCGGGCGCCGACGCCCAGGTGCGACCTTGACGCCCGCGCCCCGCCGTCTGCTGCTCGGCGAGCCAGGTCGTCCCGTGCGTCGCGCCTTCCCTCGCCCCGCGCTTCGCCTCGTCGTTGGTCGACGCCACGCTGGCGAGCAGGTGCATGGGGCGGCCCAGCATGCACCCGCGCTCGGCGACGAGCTGCGACGCTCCGCGCAGGTCGTGGCCGACGCCCCGCGGCACGGCCCCGGCAGGGCGATCGGCGCTCATCCCTCGAAATCGAGGCCGATGTCGGCCGCGGGCACCGAGTGGGTCAGCGCGCCCACCGAGATCCGGTCGACCCCGGTGGCCGCGATCTCCGCGATGCAATCGAGCGTAACGCCTCCCGAGGCTTCGAGGATGGCCCGGCCCCGCGCGCGCTTGACGGCCTCGGCAAGCGCGCGCGGATCCATGTTGTCGAGGAGCAGAACGTCGGCCCCGGCGTCCAGTGCCTCGTCGAGCTGTGCGAGCGACTCCACCTCGCACTCGATCCTCGAAGTGTGGGGGGCGGCCGCCCGCGCCCGGGCGATTGCCGACGCGACGCCCCCGCAGGCGGCGATGTGGTTGTCCTTGATGAGGACCGCGGCGCCCAGGTTGTCGCGGTGGTTCTTGCCGCCACCGACGCGCACGGCGTAGCGCTCGAGGGCGCGCAGGCCTGGGGTCGTCTTGCGAGTGTCCGTGACGCAGGCCCTCGCGCCCGAGGGGAGCGCCTCGACGTAGGCCCTTGTCTGCCAGGCCACGCCGCACATCCGCTGCACGAAATTCAGCGCGACGCGCTCTCCCATCAAGATCGACCGCGCGGGCCCCCTCACCGTCCAGAGACGCGCGCCGCCGGAGACGCGAGCCCCCTCGGCGGCATGAGCCTCGACCATGAGCGCCGGGTCGATCTGGCCGAAGACCCTGGCAAAGACAGGCCCGCCGCAGGCGACCGTGGGCTTGCGCGCCACGGCATGGGCGACAGCCCGCGCGTCCGGGTCGACGCAGGCCTCGGTCGTCAGGTCCCCCGAGCCGAGGTCCTCCTCGAGCGCGAGGGTCACGATGCGATCGACGGCGACCCACGGGAGATCGAAAGGGCCGCGCATGGTGCGGCTTCATAGCACGCGGCGCGCTGACCGGACGGCCGCGGGCTCGTCAGTACACGCCGTACCCGCGTCCGAGCATCTGCGAGTACACGTTGCAGAAGGCGTGGAAGAGGACCGAGGCGCCGATGCCGCCGGTGCGCGCGCGCAGCCATCCGAAGAGCAGCGCGGGGAAGAACACGGCAAGCCTCGCCGGGAGCTGGACCGTGGCGACGTGCCCGAGCGCGAAGATGGCAGACGCTACCAGGAGCCCAGGCCCCACACGTGCCCCGAGGACTCCCACCTTCGGGCACCAAACCTCGTCGAGCCGGGACTGGAGGTACCCGCGGTAGAACGCCTCCTCCGGGAGCGCGATGACGAAGACCTGTCCGAGGAGCTCGTCCGCCGCGTCGAGAGGCCTGGCGCCGAGCGAGAACGTCAGCGTCGGCGCCCACCACAGGCGCCAGAAGAGAAAGAACGGAACCGCGACCACGACCCAGAGCCCGGTGGCCCACGACAGGGCCTTCGCGCCGGCTCGCGCGGCCGCCGCCCCGTCGAGCCTCCCCGGGATGACTACACCGCCGAGCGCGAGCCCCGCGCGGCGCACCCGCGAGTCGTCGCCGCGCCACACCATCGCCCATGTGGCCGCGAGGAAGACGAAGCCCACCAGCGTCGTGTGCCAGCTCGTCGGCGTCGCGATGGCCACGAGGGCAACCGTCGCGGTCACCGCCGCCGAGACGCCCAGCGCCTCGGTAAGCGGCTTCAATTCCGACACTGGAGCCGGGCCACGAAGCTTTCCGTATGCCCCGCCTCCGTGTCCAGCCAGGCCACGAGCCACTCGCCACGCGCCCCCGGGACGATGTAAGGGCGGGGCTCGTCGCCGGTCACCTTCGCGAACGTGCTCGTGGTCCCGACTCCGTCGCGCGAGATCGCGGCCAGCCGCACGCGCCCCGCCTCGTAGTAGACAACTTCCGCCTGCCCCTCCGCCGTGATCGCGACGGCAGGATGGGCTCCGCGAGGCGCGAATCGCTTGCGCCAGAGGAGGGTCCCCTTCACCGGATCGATCAGCGCGGCCTGCGCCCCCTTGTCGACCTCGTGCCAGACGAGGAAGCACGCGTCCTTTGCGCACGCGATCGACGGATAATCGCCTCCGACCTTGTCCTCGTTGACGGCAACCGTGTCCCCTATCTCGTGCCCGGCCTTCGGCGTCTTGTCCTGCGGCGCTCCCTGGAGCTCCGGCGAGGACAGTGGCACACGAAGCCGCTCGACGAGGTGCTGTCGATCTCGCTCGAGCGAGTAGGCCACGAAGAGGTTCGAGCTGGACACGCCGACGCTGGGCGAGCTCGCCCTCGCGGTCTTTCCCCTCTCCGCGTCGTAGTCGGTCGCCCGGACCTCGGCCCCTTGTGGCTCTAGCTCGGCGTCGAGGCGACGAAGGAAGATGTCGTCACCTTCTTCCTTGTCCCGCGACGCCTGCCAGGCGACCCAGAAACCAGTCCCATCCACCGTCCGGTCCATCGCAGGCCAGAACAGCCCCGGCTTCGCAGCCGCTACGCCGACGCTCATCCCGCCGATGCGTCCGTCGGCGTCCAGCCAGCGGACCTTCACCCCCGGGTCGCGACCGCCCCTGTCCCAGAAGAGGAGCGCGACGCGATCCCCCACGGAAAGGAGCGACGGACGCATGGCGTAATCGGCCTCGGGGGTGAGATCGCGCGCGCGCGACGTCGGCCTTCCCGCCGAGTCTACGAGGACCGAGTACACGTGGTCGTGCCCGGGCTGCTCGTGGTCGTCGGTCCACGCGACCACGTCGCCCTTCGAGGTCACGGAGACCGCGGGACGGCCCACGTTGCCGCCGTAGCCGAGGCGCGGGTGGGAGAGGGCGACCATCTTGCACGGTCCGGTCGTCGAAGATCCCAGCTTGACCTGCTCGAGGAACGACCTTGCGATCGCGCCGCCGCCGGTGTCGGACGCCTCCTTGAACTTGCGCATCGCCCCGTCGGCGTCCCCCGAGGCCAGGAGCCTCTGCCCCTCCTCCACCGGGGCCATCCACTTCGGGAGCTCGGGGGGTGCAGGCGGCGCGGCGACGTCCGACGCGGCGGAGCCGCCCGAGGGCACCGGGACGCTCCCCGCCGACAACGGCATCGAGACCTTCGGATGCAGGACCTTCACGTAGGCGAACCACGACGCCGCCCCCGCAGCGGCGAGGAGGCAGACGGAGAGCAGAGCCGGCCCCACCCCGGAGCGCGCTCGCGCCTGCGACGGCCGAGGGGTGCCCTCCGGCGCGGCGGTGGCCGGGAGGTCCGTCGCGCTGGGCGCAGGACCGCGGCCGACGAGCAGATCGAGCGGATCACTTCCCGGATTCTGGCCGACATCCCCCACGGCTGCCCTCTTCACGCCCGACGACGGGGGCGCCGCGGGGCCGGACACCTCCTGCACTCCCGCGAGCGCCTCCAGCTCGATCTGGTTGGCCACCCCCTCGACGGCGACGAGCGAAATGGGGGGTGCGTCGAGCGCCGCGGCCAGCGCGGAGGCCAGGTCGGTCGCGGTCTGGAATCGGCGGTCGGGGTCACGCTCGAGCGCCTTGCTGAACCACGCGTCGAACGCCGGCGGCAGCTCCGGCCGCAGGCGGCTCGGAACGGGCAGCGTCCCGGCGGCGATGGCGGCGAACGTCATCGCGACCCCTTGATCGGTATTCCAGACGGGGCGCCCCGTCAGGCACTCGAACGCCATGCAGCCTAGAGCCCAGAGGTCAGCCCGGTGATCCACGCTGCCGTGCCCCTTCACCTGCTCGGGAGACATGTAGGCCGGGGTGCCAAACACGGCGCCCTCGCGAGTCAGCCGGGCCGTCTTCTCGTCCGCCTCGACCGGTGCGTAGAACTTCGCGAGCCCGAAATCGAGGACCTTCGCGATCTCGCCGCCGTCCTCCACCTTGCACAGGTGGATGTTCTCGGGCTTGAGGTCCCGGTGCACGATGCCGGCCGCGTGCGCCTTGACGAGCCCCTTGGCGACATGGCCAATGATCCGCACGGTGGTCGCGGGGTCGATGAGCCGGACACGCGCCATCCGGTCGTACAGCGACTCTCCCTCGAGGAGCTCCATCGCGATGAACGGGCGGCCATCCTCCAGGCGCCCCGAGTCGTAGACGTCGACGATGTAGGGGCTCTTCACGCTGGCAGCCGCCCGGGCCTCGCGGAAGAAGCGCTCGATGACGACGTTGGAGTTTGTCAGCTCCGCCGACAGCACCTTGATGGCCACCCGCTTGCCGATGTTGATGTGCTCGGCTTCGTAGACAGCCGCCATCCCCCCGCGTCCCAGCTCGCCGGTCACCCTGTACTTGCCCACGAGCAAGGTACCGACTTCGATCTTGTTGTCCTGTTGGACGGCGGCCATTAGGGCGGGGGGGGGGAGCGCGGCGGGGGGACCGCCAGTGAAACTTACGACGTTTCGCTCCCTCGCCAAAGCCCAACACGTCGCTACACTCGCGAGCGTGGGGTCCCACCGCGAGGCGGACGGCCGTGAAGGGCTCGCGCTCGTGGGCGAAATAGCGGCCGAAGCCGCTCACGAGCTCCGCAACGTGCTCCAGGTCATCGCCTCCAGCGCGTTCGTGGCACGGAAGGAGCTCAGCCGGGCAGACACGGCCGCCGCGCTGGCGCACGTGGTCAAGATCGAGAGGAACGCGCAACTGGCCCACGCGATCGTCGACGACCTGATGGCCCTCGCGCGCGGCGAGATCCTGCCCCGCGAGCCCGCGCCCCTCGCCGAGATCGTGGAGGCGGCGCGGGCCGAGCTCGGCGACGCCGCACGCTTCGTGGACCAGATCGACCCCGCCGACCTGAAGGTGCGCGTTCACCCGACGCTCTTTGCCCGCCTGCTGCACGCTCTCTACGAGAACGCCGTCCAGGCCAGCCTGCCGCGGATGCCTTGCATCGTCACCCGGGCGCGCACCGAGGCGGGGCGACTGCTGGTCGAGGTAACGGACGACGGCCCGGGCGTCCCCGCGGAGCTGGCGTCGCGCGTCTTCGAGCCGCTCGCCAGCGTCCGCCCGGGGGGAACGGGGCTCGGTCTGGCGCTCGCGCGGCGGGTCGCGCAGGCCCACGCCGGGTCGATCGCGTTGGTGGAGTCTCCCCGGTCGGCGGGTGGCGCCTCCTTTCGCGTCGAGCTACCGGTAGCCGGCTGATGCACAGCATCCGGCTTCGCGGCGCGAGGACGCACAACCTCCGCGGCATCGACCTCGAGATCTTCCCTGCCGAGATCGTGGCCGTCACAGGGCCGAGCGGCGCAGGGAAGTCGTCGCTCGCTCTCGACACGCTGTACGCGGAGGGGCAGCGGCGCTTCGTGGAGAGCTTCAGCCCCTATGCGCGGCAGTTCCTCGAGCGCCTCGAGCGTCCCCCGATGGACGAGCTCGCCCCCATCGCCGCCACGATCGCCGTGGACCGGCGGGCGCCGGTCAAGTCGAGCCGCTCGACGCTCGCGACCATGGCCGACCTGGAGCCCTACCTCGCCGCGCTGTTCGCGCGCGAGGCCGTCCCGACCTGCCCCGGCTGCGACCTGGAGGCGGTGGACACCTCGCCGCGCGAGGCGGCCACGCGGCTGTCGGCGTCCCTGGACGGGGCGCAGGCCCTCGTCACGTACGGGGTGGCCGTGGACGACACCGAGGCGTTCCTGCAGCTGAGGGAGACGCTCGCGAAGGACGGCTACCGGCGGATCGTGGTCGCCGGCGCGATGCGCGAGATCGACGACGTTCGCCCCAGCGAGGCGGCTGCGCCGGGCGTGCGCGTCGAGGTCGTGGTCGATCGCGTGCGCGTCCATCCGCGGGAGACGCAGCGCCTGCAGGAGGCCATCGAGGCGGCGTGGACGCGCGGCGGCGGGCGCGCGGAGCTCCGAGCGGAGGGAGGGGCGCACGTGACGGTCCCGCGGGGGCTCGTCTGCCCCAAGTGCGCGCGCGGCTTCGACCCCCCGCGCCCGGGCCTGTTCTCCTACAACTCCCCGTTCGGCGCCTGCGACACCTGCCGCGGGTTCGGCCGGATCATCGCCGTCGACTGGGACAGGGTGATCCCCGATCCTGCGAGGACGCTCGCGGCGGGCGCGATCAAGCCCTGGAGCGGCGCCAGCACGACCTGGGAGCGCCGCGTCCTCCACAAGTTCTGCGCGAAGCGGAAGATCCCCCTCGACGTCCCCTGGGAGAAGCTCTCGGCGGAGCAGCGCGCGCTCGTCATCGACGGCGAGGGCAGCTGGCACGGCGGGAAGTACCCGGGCGTGCGCGCGTGGTTCGCCTGGCTCGAGACCCGCGTGTACAAGATGCACGTCCGCGTCTTGCTCTCGCGCTATCGCGAGTACTCTCCGTGCCGCGCCTGCGGCGGATCCCGCCTCAACCCGACCTCGCTCGCGTATCGCGTCGCGGGCAAGAACCTCGCCGGCTGGCACTCGCTTCCCGTGGCCGAGGCCCTCGCGCGCATCGACGAGTACGGCCCGCGCGATCCTCAGGGCAAGCGCGTGAAGGAGCAGCTCGCGTCACGGCTCGGTTACCTCGACGCCGTCGGTCTCGGCTACCTGACGCTCGACCGCCAGGCGCGGACGCTCTCGGGGGGCGAGGCGCAGCGGGCCGGGCTCACGACGGCCCTCGGGGCCGCCCTGACCGGCACCCTCTTCGTGCTCGACGAGCCGACCGTCGGCTTGCACGTCGCGGACGTCCCTGCCCTCGCGCGGGTGATGCGGGAGCTCTCGCGCGCCGGGAACATGGTGATGGTCGTCGAACACGAGCCCGCGATCGTGCGCGGCTGCGATCGCGTGATCGAGATGGGCCCAGGCGCCGGCCGCCATGGCGGCCGCATCCTCTTCGATGGCACCCCGGAGGAGCTCGCTGCGCGGGTCGACCTGCCCACGGGGCGAGCCTGGGCGGACGGCGCGGCGCGCACCTCGGCCCGGCGCCGGCGCACGCCGCGGGGGTGGATCGAGGTGCGGGGCGCGCGCGAGCACAACCTCGCGGGCATCGACTCGCGCTTCCCCCTCGGCGTCGTGTGCGCGGTGACGGGCCCCAGCGGATCGGGCAAGTCGACGCTCGTTCACGACGTCCTCTACCGCGGCGCCGCGCGCGCCCTCGGGAACCTCTCGGTCGATCGTCCGGGCAAGCACGACGCCCTCGAGGGCTTCAGCCAGCTCAAGCGTGCGGTCCTGGTGGACCAGTCCCCCCTCGGCCGCACCGCGCGCGGCAATGCCGCGACGTACGTCAAGGCCTGGGACCGGATCCGGGCGCGCTTCGCGGCCGAGCCGGAGGCGACGCGCCGCGGGATGACGGCGGCCCACTTCTCGTTCAACGTGCCCGGCGGCCGCTGCGACGAGTGCGCCGGCGAGGGGTACGAGACCGTGGAGATGCAGTTTCTCGCGGACGTGCAGCTCCTCTGCGCGGTGTGCCACGGCAAGCGCTTCAAGCCCGAGGTGCTCGCCGTCACGCACAGGGGCCGGTCGATCGCCGACGTCCTGGCGATGACCGTCGAGGAGACACTCCTGGTGTTCGATCCTCCGGGCGACCGCGACTACGTGGTGCGCCGCACCCTCGACCCGATCATGAGGGTGGGGCTCGGGTACCTCCCGCTGGGGCAGCCTCTCTCGACGCTGTCCGGCGGAGAGGCGCAGCGTCTGAAGCTCGCGCGCGCCCTCACCGAGGACGCGCCCGGGACGCTGTTCGTGGTGGACGAGCCCAGCGCCGGGCTGCACGCCCAGGACACGGCCCACGTGATCGCCGCTCTCGGCGCGCTCGCCGAGGAGGGCGCAAGCGTCGTCGTCGTCGAGCACGATCTCGACGTCATCCGCGCCTCCGACTGGGTGATCGACCTCGGCCCCGGCGGGGGCCCCTATGGCGGCCGCATCGTCGCCGAGGGCACGCCGGAGCAGGTGGCGCGCACGGACACGCGCACCGGCGTGGCCCTGAGGGCATCGTCGCTGGCCCCCCCTGTCATCCTGAGCGAGGCGAAGGACCCCCCAAGGGATCGCTCGGCGGGGCTCCTTCGCTCCGCTCACGAGGGCGCCCCCGACGCGATCGTCGTGTCGCATGCTCGCGAGCACAACCTGAAGGACGTGTCGTGCCGGATACCGCACGGGCAGATCTGCGTGGTCACGGGGCCGAGCGGGTCAGGGAAGTCGTCGCTCGCCTTCGACGTCGTGTTCGCGGAAGGACAGCGCCGCTTCATGGAGACGCTCACGCCCTACGCGCGCCAGTTCCTGCCGACGCTGCCGCGACCGGACGTCGACGCGGTCTGGGGCGTGCCGCCCGCCATCGCGCTCGAGCAGCGCACCTCGCGCGGCGGAGCCAACTCGACCGTCGCGACCGTCACGGAGATCGCCCACTACCTGAGGCTCCTCTACGCCAAGGTCGGAGAGCTGCACTGCCCGGAGTGCGACACCGTCGTCGTCCCCATGAGCAGCGGCGCCCTCTACGACCGGCTCGTGGGGGCCTCCGGCGTGGGGAACAAGACCGTCTACGCCCCGGCCGTCCGGGCGCGGAAGGGCACGTACCTCGACCTCTTCACCTCCGCATCCAGGGCCGGCATCACGGCCGCGCGCGTCGACGGGGCCATCGTCGCCATCGACCCGCCCCCCAAGCTCGCGAAGACCAGGGAGCACACGATCGATCTCATCGTCCACTACGGCAAGCTCCGGCAGCTCGATCGCGCCTTGTACGACCGCGCGCTCGCCTGGGGCAACGGGTCGCTCCGCGTCGCCGCGGGAACGCCGAGCGGTAAGCCGGGGCCAAGCGAGGAGCTGCTATCGACCGCACGCGCGTGTCCCAAGTGCGGGACGGGCGTCCCGGAGCTCGACCCGCGATGGTTCTCGTTCAACACCAAGCAGGGTCAATGCGACGCCTGCGAGGGGACCGGAGTGGAAGGCGGGCCCGCCGCCCTCGAGGAGCCGGCGCCTCACGAGCCGTGCGAGACCTGCGGCGGCTCCCGCCTGAGCGCGGTCCCACGGCGCGTGCAGATCTCCGGAGACACCTACCCGAGGACGACGGCGCGGTCCGTGTCGAACGCGCTCGTGCGCACTCGCGCCTGGCGCTTCGAGGGGACCGACGGCGAGATCGCGAAGGCGCCGCATGCGGAGCTTTTGCGCCGGCTGGCGTTCGTCGAGGAGGTGGGCCTCGGCTATCTCGCGCTCGACCGCCCGGCGGCCTCGCTCTCGGGGGGCGAGATGCAGCGGCTGCGCCTGAGCGCCCAGCTGGGGAGCGGGTTGACCGGGGCGCTCTACGTCCTCGACGAGCCTACGATCGGCCTGCACCCGCGCGACACGCGCCGCCTGCTTTCGAACCTGCGGAAGCTCGCGGACATGGGGTCCACCGTGCTGGTGGTCGAGCACGACGCGGAGACCATCCGCGCGGCCGACCACGTCATCGACCTCGGCCCGGGCGGCGGGCGGCACGGGGGGCACATCGCCGCCGAGGGGCCCGCGGCGACCGTGCTCTCGGACCCGCACTCTCCCACGGCGCGCGCGCTGCAGGAGACCGCCCGCGTCGCGCGTCCGAAGCGGCCGATGGCCGACGCCTGGATCGAGCTGTCCGGTGCGCGGGCGAACAACCTGCGGGACGTCTCGTTTCGCGTGCCGGTCGGGCGGATGTGCGTGGTCGCGGGCGTGAGCGGGTCGGGCAAGTCGACGCTCGTGCGTCACGTCTTCTATCCCGCGCTCCGGCGGGCGCTGAAGCTCGTCGCGCCGGAGCCCGGGGCGTACGCGGCCCTCAGGGGTCACAAGGCGGTCCGGCGCGCCCTCGCCGTCGACCAGTCCCCCATCGGCCGCACCCCTCGCTCCGTGCCCGCGACGTTCCTCGGGGTCTGGGACGACGTGCGCAAGCTCTTCGCCTCGCTCCCCGAGGCGAAGACGCGCGGCTACACGGCGGCGCGGTTCTCCTTCAACACGCCGTCCGCGAAGGGCGCGAGGGCCGGCAAGATCGGCGGGGGCCGGTGCCCGGTGTGCGAGGGACAGGGGACCATCGTCGCCGAGATGCCGTTTCTGCCGGACGTCGTCGCGCCGTGCGAGGCGTGCGGAGGGTCGAGGTTCGAGCCCTCGACGCTCGAGGTCCGCTACGCGGGGCTCTCCATCGGCGACGTCCTCCACCTCTCCGCGGAGGACGCCGCGCAGATCTTCGCCAACCACCGCCGCATCGCCCGGCCGCTGGCGACCCTGTCCGACCTGGGCGTGGGCTACCTGCAGATCGGCCAGGGCTCGAACACCCTCTCCGGTGGCGAAGCGCAACGGCTCAAGCTGGCCGCCGAGCTCACGGCCGGGGCCGCGCACGAGGCCACGGTGTACGTGCTCGACGAGCCGACGACGGGGCTACACCTCTCGGACGTGCGTCGCCTGCTCGGCGTCCTGGAACGCCTGGTCGCTCGCGGCGACACGCTCGTGGTCATCGAGCACCACCCCGACGTCATCGCGAGCGCGGACTGGGTGGTCGAGCTCGGGCCGGAGGCGGGAGACGAGGGCGGCCGCGTAGTCTTCGAGGGGGAGCCGCGCAAGCTCGCACGAGCCAAGACCGCGACCGGACAGGTGCTCTCGCTGGCCGCCGCGCCCGCTCCGTAGCGGGGCGCGTACGCGCGGAGACGAGTCGCGGCTAGAATCGCGGCAGATGGACACCCGAGCCAACCTCCTGGTCGACAATCCGTTCACCGGCGAGCCCGCTTGCGAGGTCGCGCTCGCCGACGAGGAGACCGTGAGCTCCGCGCTCGATCGCGCGCGGGAGGCCGCCCGCGCCTGGCGCGGGAGCCTCTTACGTGACCGCATCGCCCTCTGCGAGCGGGCCACGGCGGCGCTGGAGGCGAACGCCGAGACCATCGCTGCCTCCATCACGCGGATGATGGGCAAACCGCGCACCCAAGCGCGCGGCGAGGTGAAGACGACCGCCGTGCGCGCGCGCGCGATGATGGCGCTCGCGGAGGCGGAGCTGGCGGACGTCGTGCTGCCCCCCCTCCCCGGCTTCGAGCGGCGCGTCGTCCGGGAGCCGCTCGGCGTCGTGCTCGACCTACCCGCCTGGAACTACCCCTTGCTCACGGCCGTCAACTGCGTGGTCCCCGCGGTCCTGGCGGGTAACGCGGTCATCGTCAAGCACAGCCCGCGCTCGCCCCTGTGCGGAGAGCACTTCGCCAGCGCCTTCTCGAGCGCCGGGGCCCCACACCACCTCGTTCAGGCGCTCCACTGTGACCACCCCACGAGCGAGCGGATGGTCGGCGACGACCGGGTCGACCACGTCGTCTTCACGGGGAGCGTCTTCGGCGGCCACCGGATCACCCTCGCAGCCGACCGGCGCTTCCTTCACCCGTGCCTCGAGCTCGGCGGCAACGACCCGGCCTACGTCGCCGCGGACTGCGATCTCGAGAAGACGGTGGAGAACGTCGTCGACGGGGCGATGTACAACGCCGGCCAGAGCTGCTGCGCGGTGGAGCGCGTCTACGTGCACGAGGCCGTACACGACCGCTTCGTGCAGATGGCCGAGTCGCTCGTCCGCGCGTACGTGATGGGAGACCCGACCGCGGCGACGACGACCCTCGGCCCCATCGCCCAGCCGCACCACGTACCGGAGCTCGAGGCCTTCGTCGAGGACGCGCGCAAGGGCGGCGCGCGCGTGGTGGCGGGGGGCAAGCGAGCGAGCGTCGACGGCCGGGGGCGGTTCTTCGAGGCCACCCTTCTCGCGGGGTGCACGCAGTCGATGAAGCTCTTCCGCGAGGAGTCCTTCGGGCCCATCCTCCCCGTCGCGCGCGTCGCGTCGGACGAGGAGGCCATCGCGAAGATGAACGACTCCCGTCTCGGCCTCACGGCGAGCGTGTGGACCCGCGATCGCGACCGCGCGGCGCGCTTCGCCGCGGCCCTCGAGCACGGCACCGTCTTCATGAATCGCTGCGACTACCTGGACCCTGCCCTCCCCTGGACCGGATGGAAGGACTCGGGGCGGGGCGTCAGCCTCGGCACCCTCGGCCTCCTGGCCCTCACCCGCCCGAAGTCGGTGCACTTTCGTCTCGGCTGGTGAAGCCGACCGGTCACTCTGCCGTGAAGTTGGCGGCCGCGACGGTGTTTGCCTGCACGCAACCGGAGGCGGTCAGCGGGCAGTTCGTCTTCGAGTACGAGACGTTGAGGAGGTAGCGGCCGGCGGCAACGCCTGCCTGCACGGTCTCCTGCACCGAGTCTGGCGGATCCGGCTGCGGGGACACGTAGACGCTCGCGAACCCGGACGACTGGAAGATCTGGACGACCTCGTAGTCGGCCTGGGGCTCCGGGGTCCAGACGACGGGCAGCGGCGCGTTCGCGTCCACGGGCGCTCCCCCATCCGGCGAGACGACCGTTCCGTCGAACGCCGGCACCTCGGCCACCAGCGGATACGTCCCCACGGCCTGGGTGGGTGAGGTGACCGACACCATGTAGCTCGCCTGGGCCGCTGGAGCCGAGGCGAACTGGAAGAAGTACGCGCCGACGCCGCCGTCGGGGCCGCTCCAGGGGATCGCTTGCGACGTACCACCGACCAGGATCGACACCGTCGCGCCGCCCGCCGTCGCGGGGCCCTTGATCTCCGCGCCGGTCGTCGGATCGAACACGTGAGCGAGCACCCACTGCAGCTGCATCGGACCGCCGGGCACCCGCGACTCGAGCACGTTGAGCTGCACGGGCGGCACCACCACGGCGCTCGGCCCGCTCGAGGGCACGCTCAGCGGACCCTTGACCGCGGCGACCGCGGAGCCCGCGTCGGGGCCCAGGTAGAAGTCGGCCTCGACCTGTACGTAGTAGTGAGCCCAGGGATCGACCCCGGCCTCCTCCCCCGCGTCCGGAGGAGGCCCGAAGGTCCACGTCCCGGCGTCGTCGACCAGCTGCGAGCCGAGCGGTTGCTCGGTGCCGAACGGAAAGACGCGATAGAGTCTGGCCTGCATCTGCGCGGGGGTCTTGGTGAAGACCTTTGCCAGCGCCGCGGTCCCCGTCAGGCAGCCCGAGGGGTTCGCCGCGCACGCTGCCTTTTCTGCGGGCGTCGCCGGCTGCGCCTGCATCGCGTCCGTGGCGGCGTCGATGCCCGCCACGGTCGCGTCGCCCGCAGACCCCCCGCCATCGTCCGGACTCGCGGTGCCGTCGCCGGTCGTGAAGCAACCCGAGGCGGCGAGGGTCAGCAAAAGGAAGGCGGCAGTCTGATTTTTCGTCACGAGCCCCTATCTTGTCTCTTATGAGCCTGGTCGCAAAGGTTGCCCTGGGGGTCGCGCTGGCCTCCGTCTGCGGGTGCGCCGCCACCGAGAAGGCCGCGGCCCAGGACCCGATGAGGTGCGAGCGCGACCCGAGCTGTTCGAAGGCGCGGTCGACCTACATCGACTGCTCGCGGCAATGCAGCGACAACCCGGAATGCACCGACCGCTGCCGCGAGATGCAGATCGACCGGAACGGCCGCCCGTGACGGGCCCCGCACCGGCGCTCACCGCGGCGG
>Ga0209415_10010127_pt1 | contig 16090 bp, 11 predicted proteins | sample PeaSoiSIISIP2007_FD_187696 | JGI IMG/M metagenome (GOLD analysis project Ga0209415, IMG submission 187696) | Peat soil microbial communities from Weissenstadt, Germany - SII-SIP-2007 (SPAdes) (version 2) | ecosystem: Environmental > Terrestrial > Soil > Wetlands > Peat | place: Germany...
GCGCCGGGGCTCGTCGCCGGCGTGATCACGCCCGCGGGCGCCGCCCACGCGCTTGGCCTGTCGGGGATGATCGCCACGTTATGGCGCGCGGCCTTCGCGCTGTTCGGCGCCGTTCTGGTCTGGCGCGCGTTCGCCCGGCCTGGCTCGATGCAGGCGCGGATCGCCGCGCTCGCCGCCGGCAGCCTGCTCGCGGCGCCCTATGCGATGCACTACGACGGCACCCTGCTCGTTCCGGCCGCGGTGGCGATGGCGGTCGACGGCGTCGAGGCGGGGGGATGGACGGTCCGCATGCTCGCCCTGTGCGCGGTCTGCGAGGTCACCACCCCCGGCGTCGGCGTACTGGCGATCCTCGCTTTCGCCGTGCTCAGCGGCCTGCGAACGCCAGTCCCACGCCTGACCGCCGAGCCCCTCGCCGCCTAGCGCGGCGCATCCAGGTCGCGACCGCAGCCAAGGCTCGCCAGTCTCGCGCGCAGCGGCGGGACCCACGGGTCGGGCGGGGCGACGAAGGTGGCGACACCGAGCGCGGACGCCTGGCGACCGTCGAAGCGGCCGACCGGACCACGGGCGCAGAGCACCTCCAGCGCGGGCTCATCCAGCGCCGCCAGCAGCACCACCTTGGGTCCCCGCGCGAGGTAGGGGTCGTTGCGCATGATCGTGCCCATGTCGAACCAGGGTCCCTCGTCATCGATTATGACAATCGGCGCCGGCGCGCCCTGGATGGCCGCGTTGGCTGCGGCATAGGGCTGCGTGTAGGTCCAGGCCTGCCAGGCGCGCAGCGGCAGCAGCACCAGCAGCGATACCGCGACCCCGGCGACCAAGGCGCCGTTGGCCGCGGCGCGGCCCCGCTCAGGCAGGCCCTGCAGCAGGTTGAACCAGGTCCAGGCCGCCAGCAGGCAGACCGAACCCAGCAGCCCGTGCAGATAGCGGTAGCCCCAGCCGTGCGTCTGGGTCGGTTCGATGATCAGCATCGCCAACAGGGTCAGTGCGACGCCAGCCAGCAGCGCGCGCAGGTGGCCCTTCTGCCGCCACGCCGCCCGCGCCCCCAGCAGCGCCAGGGGCGCGGTGAGCGGATTCTGCCAGGTGATCAGGCGAACCATCGAGGTCGCCATGGCCCCGAGGTTGCCGGGCCGCACGTGTGAGAGCACCTCGCCGGTCCGCTGGATGAACCAGTCGCCGCCCAGCGCCTTGGCGGCCTGCGGCGGCTCGCCGAGCAGACCCAGTTCGACGTGCCAATACTCGATCCAGAAGCCGCAGATCGCGGCGTAGGCGACGGTGTAGGCGCCCGCCAGCTTCCAGCGCCGATCCAGCCACAGCTGCAGCACGAACGGGGCGACGAACATCGGGTGGAACAGCAGCTGGTGCAGGCCGGTGGCGAAAAAGCCAACCGCGATGGCGCCGGCATGACCCAGCCGGCCGCCGCGCAGGAACAGCCACAGCCAGGCCAGGTTGAACGCCAGGTGGGCGGACATCGCGTAGGACGTCATCGCCATCAGGGTGAGCTGAGCGGCGCTGGCGAGCAGCGCCGCCGCGACAACGGCCATCGACGGCGTTTGCGGCCACAGCCGCCGGGCCACGCCAAAGATCGCGATCACGGAAAAGCCGCCGTAAAGCGGGCTGAGCCACGCCTCGAGGCCGATGTTGCTGGCCAGTGCGCGCAGGGCCGCGTTCACCGGCAGGTAGGCCGACGCCCAGACGTCCGCGCCCGGGATCGGCAGCATGTACCGGGGCTGCAGCGCCGGGGCGAACGGACGCCAGACCGGCGCGATCGGCGCGGCGAGCTGGCCGTGAGCGAAGATCCTGGCGTCGAAGTCGGCGAGGAACTCGTCGAGCGACAGGTCGTAGCCGTGGAAGATCAGCGTCGCCCCGACGCCGGCGGCCAGGAAGCACAGGCCAGCCAGACCCAGCAGCCACAGGCGCGGACGCCACCTCAGCGCAGGCGCGAGGCTGGCCAAGCCGCGCGCCGGCATCCACCCGAGCGCCAGGGTGATCGCCAGGCACAGGCCGAATACCGGCGTGTCCTGGAACAGCAGCAGCCGCCCGCCCGGGCCGTCGAAGTGGGTGTGCGCCGACGAGCCCAGGGCCGACAGCAGGCACAGGCCCAGCAGGATCCAGACGAAGGCGAGGCGGCCGAACGGTGGTCGCAGCCCGAACCGGCCGCGGGCGACGGGGTCAGCCGTTTCGCTCTGATCGGTCGGCGACACGGCTCCCCCCGAGTCGCCCCCTCGCGACTCTCGTGGACCATGCGTAGACGCTAAGCCGCGCGCTCGGCCAGCCCCGAGATCGCCGGCCGGCTACCGCCCCTTGTTCGGGTTGATCAGGTATTTCTCGCCGGTGGTCTTCTTGTTGTAGGCGGCCATGATCTCGGGCTGCAGGGCCTCGGCGAGGGAGATCTCGGCGGTGTAGTGGCTGGCGAAGGTGGTCTTCAGCTCGTCGGCGACGCGCTGGCGCAGGCGCTGGTTCTCGGCCGGTCCGACCTTGATCAGGAACGGCGTCAGCAGGAAGCCGCCCAGGCCCCACGACATGCCGAAGGCTCGGTTCAGTTCGGTCGGGCCGGTGTCGAGGCCGCCGTAGATGTAGACCTGCTTGTAGGTGGTCGAGCCGTAGCGGCTGTAGGCGCCGCCGGCGCGCTGGTTGGCCGCCACCTCCATGCCGGTGAGGATTTGCCCGGCCAGCTTGCCGCCACCGATGGCGTCGAAGGCGATGGTGGCGCCGGTGGCCGTGAGCGCGGCGATCAGGTCCTCCATGAAGGTCGGGGCGGAGCTGTCGACCACGCACTTGGCGCCGATGCCCTTCAGCAGCGCCGCCTGTTCGACGCTGCGCACGATGTTCACCAGCTCGACGCCGTCCTTGAGGCAGATCTTGTTCAGCATCTGGCCGAGGTTGGAGGCCGCCGCGGTGTGGACGAGGGCGGTGTGGCCCTCCATCCGCATGGTCTCGACCATGGCCAGCGCGGTGAGCGGATTGACGAAGCAGGAGGCGGCGTCACGGGGCGTCGCGTCGGCATGCACGGCCAGCGCGTCGGCGGCCTTTACGGCGCGGTATTGCGCGTACATCGCGCCGCCGAGGATGCCGACGGTCTTGCCGACCAGGGCCTGAGCCTCTGGCGACGATCCAGCTTCGACCACCACGCCGCCGCCCTCGTTGCCGACCGGCAGCGACTGGTCGACGCGCCCGGCCATCGCCCGCATGATCTGCGGCGGGATCTGCGCGGTGACGACGGCTTCGTCGCCGGCGCCGGTGACCTTCACAGTGGCGAGATTGGCCGGGCCCAGCAGCAGGCCAAGATCGGACGGGTTGATCGGCGTCGCCTCGATCCGCACCAGGATCTCGTCCGGTCCCGGCGTCGGGATCGGAACCTGGACCAGCGACAGTTCCAGCTCGCCGCTCGCCTTCACCAGCGAGCGCAGCTGCAGCCCGACGCCACTGTTTCCGTCAGCCATGATGGTCTCTCCCTTCTGCTCCCCTCCCCCTTGCGGGGAGGGGTCGGGGGTGGGGGTGTCAGCTCCACGCCCGCCAAGTTTCGTTTCACAACTTAACACCAAACACCAGGCTCGCACCCCCACCCCTAACCCCTCCCCGCAAGGGCGAGGGGGACTAGATGCTGTAATCCTCGCCGCGCTCGTCCATCATCGCCACGATCAGTTCGGCGGCCTCGGCCGGCGACAGCGATGTCGTGTCGACGCAGATCTCAGGGTGCTCGGGCGGCTCGTAGGGGCTGTCGATGCCGGTGAAGTTCTTCAGCTCCCCGGCTCGGGCTTTCTTGTAGAGCCCCTTCACATCGCGCTGTTCGGCGACGGCCAGCGGCGTATCGACGTAGACTTCGAGGAACTCGCCCGCCGGCATCATGTCGCGCGCCAGCCGCCGCTCGGAGCGGAACGGGCTGATGAACGAGACCAGCACGATCAGACCGGCGTCGGTCATCAGGCGGGCCACCTCGGCCACGCGGCGGATGTTCTCGACCCGGTCGGCGTCGGTGAAGCCGAGGTCGCGGTTGAGGCCGTGGCGGACGTTGTCGCCGTCGAGGATGTAGGTGTGGCGGCCCATCGCCTGCAGCTTCTTCTCGACCAGGTTGGCGATGGTCGACTTGCCGGCGCCGGAAAGGCCGGTGAACCACAGCACCGCCGGCTGCTGGCCCTTGGCCGCCGCGCGGGTGGCCTTGGTGACGTCCAGCGCCTGCCAGTGGATGTTCTGCGCCCGGCGCAGGGCGAAGCGGATCATCCCGGCGCCGACGGTGCCGTTGGTGATGCGGTCGATCAGGATGAACCCGCCGGTGTCGTGGTTCTCCGTATACGGATCGAACGCCACGGGCTGGTCGAGGCTGATGTTGCAGACCGCGATCTCGTTCAATTCCAACTGCTTGGCGGCCAGGTGCTCGAGCGTGTTGACGTTGATCTTGTACTTCTGCTCGGTGATGGTGGCCGAGACGGTCTTGGCCCCGATCTTCAGCCAGTAGGAGCGGCCGGTCAGCAGCGGCTCCTCGCCCATCCAGACGATGGTGGTCTCGAACTGGTCGGCGACCTCGGCCGGCGCATCGGCGGAGACGATGATGTCGCCGCGCGAGCAGTCGACCTCGTCTTCCAAGGTCAGGGTCACCGACTGTCCGGCCACCGCGAGATCGAGGTCGCCATCCTTGGTGACGATCCGGACGATGCGGCTTTCGCGGCCGGAGGGCAGGATGCGCACCCGGTCGCCCGGCCGCGCTGCGCCCGAGGCGATCTCGCCGGCGAAGCCGCGGAAGTCGAGGTTGGGCCGGTTGACCCACTGCACCGGCAGCCGCAGCGGGCCTGCCTGCAGCCGGGTCTCGTCGATCTCGACCGTCTCCAGGTGCTGCATCAGCGTCGGGCCGCCGTACCAGGGCGTGGCGGCGCTGGCCGAGGTGATGTTGTCGCCCTTGAGGCCCGAGATCGGGATGGCGAGGATGTCGGTCAGGCCGATCTCGGCGGCGAAGGCGCGGTAGTCGGCGGTGATCTTCTCGAACACCGCAGAGTCGTAGCCGACCAGGTCCATCTTGTTCACCGCCAGCACGATGTGACGGATGCCGATCAGGCTGACCAGGAACGAATGGCGTCGGGTCTGGGTCAGCACGCCCTTCCTGGCGTCGATCAGGATCACCGCCAGGTCGGCGGTGGAGGCGCCGGTGACCATGTTGCGGGTGTACTGCTCGTGGCCAGGGGTGTCGGCGACGATGAACTTGCGCTTGTCGGTGGAGAAGAAGCGGTAGGCGACGTCGATGGTGATGCCCTGCTCGCGCTCGGCGGCGAGGCCATCGACCAAGAGGGCGAAGTCGATCTCGCCGCCCTGGGTGCCGATCCGCTTGGAGTCCGCCTCCAGCGCCGCCAGCTGGTCCTCGAAGATCAGCTTGGAATCGTAGAGCAGCCGCCCGATCAGAGTGGACTTGCCGTCGTCGACGCTGCCGCAGGTGATGAAGCGCAGCAGCGACTTGCGCTGGTGCGCCTCGAGATAGGCGTCGATGTCGGTGGCGATGAGATCGCTGACGTGGCTCACAGTCTAAACCCGCTCATCCCGGCGAAGGCCGGGACCCAGGAAAGATTCAAAACATTCAACACGAAGAGCACGAAGCTCACGAAGGGGCGCTGCGCGCCCACTAGTCCCGGCGAGAGCGTGGTCGGATTGAACGCACTTCGTGCGCCTCGTGTCCTTCGAGAGCTTTGTGTTGGAATCGGCTCTCGGCCGCCGCGCGCTGCGCCGAGTCTTGCCTGGGTCCCGGCCTTCGCCGGGATGAGCGGTAGTATGGACATCAGAAATACCCCTCGCGCTTCTTCTTCTCCATCGAGGCGGACTGGTCGTGGTCGATCACCCGGCCCTGGCGCTCGGAGGTGGTGGCGAGCAGCATTTCCTGGATGATCTGCGGCAGGGTCTCGGCGTCGCTCTCGACCGCGCCGGTCAGCGGGTAACAGCCCTGGGTGCGGAAGCGGATCTTGCGCAGCTGCGGGGTCTCGCCGGGCAAGAGGCGCATGCGCTCGTCGTCGACCATGATCAGCTGGCCGTCGCGCTCAACCACCGGCCGCTCGGCGGCGAAATAGAGCGGCACGATCGGGATGCTTTCGAGGTGGATGTATTGCCAGATGTCCAGCTCGGTCCAGTTGGAGATCGGGAACACGCGGAAGCTCTCGCCCGGCCGCTTGCGGGCGTTGTAGAGCTTCCACAGCTCCGGGCGCTGGTTCTTGGGGTCCCAGACGTGCTGCGCCGTGCGGTGGGAGAAGATGCGCTCCTTGGCGCGGCTCTTTTCCTCGTCGCGGCGGGCGCCGCCGAAAGCCGCGTCGAAACCGAATTTGTCCAGCGCCTGTTTCAGGCCCTGGGTCTTCCACATGTCGGTGTGCAGCGGGCCGTGGTCGAACGGATTGATGCCGCGCGCGAGCGCTTCGGGGTTCTGATGCACCAAGAGCTCGAAGCCGAGCTCCTTCGGCATCCGATCGCGCATCGCGTACATTTCCTTGAACTTCCACGTCGTGTCGACGTGCAGCAGCGGAAACGGCGGCTTGGCCGGATAGAACGCCTTGGCGGCCAGGTGCAGCATCACCGAGCTGTCCTTGCCGATCGAATAGAGCATCACCGGCTTCTCGCACTCGGCCACCACCTCGCGCATGATGTGGATGCTCTCGGCCTCGAGCCGCTGCAGGTGGGTGAGCCGGACCGGCGACAGTTGCGCCGAGGCGCCGGCTTGCGGGCCGGCGGGTAGCGGGTCGGCGCGCAGGGTCGTGGATGACATGAAAGCTTGTTCCGGCCTTGCCTGAATTGCTCCGCCGACCGCGCTTCATCGACTGCGGTCGGCCGGCCAGCCCTATGGCGGGTGAGTTAAGCGACGGGCCGCGCTTGTGCAAGATGCGCGCGCGGCCCGGCCTGCGGCCCAGCGCCGTTGGCGAACCGGCTTTGCCCGGAAGGCGCGCCGCGTTATTGCAATCTCGGCGCAAACTTGGGCCCGGCGCCCGGATGGTTCAGCTTGAGCGGCGCCCCAAAGGTTCGATCGTACGCGAATGGCCGCTGAGCGACCCAAACCCCTGAGCTTCACCTCGGTCAAGGCCGACGGCATGCCGGCGGTGGAAGTTCCGCAGGAACCGTCGCCGGCTGCCGCGCCTCCAGCCGAGGACCTGGAGCTGACCGCGCCGGCGCCGCAGGCCCAGGCCGCGCCCCGAGCCCAACCGCCAGCCCAGCCGCCAGCTGCGCAACGCAAGGGGCAGCCGGTCGCCACGCGCACCGCGGTGGTCGCGCCGACGTCCCAGCCGCCCGCAGCGTCGCTGCAGCCGGACATGGTGCTGAACCGCATGGCCGAGCCGACGGCGAAGTCGGGCGGCGTCTATCTGCTGGCCGGGGTCGCCAGCGCGATCTGGGCAGCCGCCGTCGCCGCGTTCGCGTTCGGCTACGCGGCCCGCAGCCCGGGTTTCGGCTTCACGCCGCTGACCATCGCCTTCCTGGCGCTGATCGCCGTCGCGCCGATGGGCCTGATCCTCGCCTGCGCCTTCGTGGTCGCCCAGGCCCGCATCCTCACCGCCGAGGCCAGGCGGGCCAAGCGGCTGACCGATCAGCTGATCGGCCCGACCGCGCTCGCGGCGGCCCAGGCCGGGGCGGTGGTCGAGGCGATGCAGGGCCAGATCGCGGTGGCGACCGAGGTCGCCAATCAGGCGCGCGATCACCTTGGGGCGCTGCGCGAGGCCATCGCGATGGAGACGGAGCGGCTGGCCGAAGCCACCGCCCACGCCTCGCGCACCGCCATCACCCTGGTCGAGACGCTGAGCAAGGAGCGCGGCGAGCTCAACACGCTGGCGCTGACGCTGGACGCCCGCTCCGCCGCGGTCACCGACGCGATCAACCGCCAGTCCCACATGGTGACCGAGGCCGCGGACCTCGCCGAGGTCATGCTGCGCGAGGCCGAAGCGGCGCTGGCGGCGCGCGCCGCCGATCTGGCGGCCGCGGCCGGCGAGGCGGTCGACGTTTCGCGGGTCGCCACCGAGGATCTCGGCCGCCAGGTCGCCCGGCTGGAAACCGCCAGCGGCGGCGTCGGCGACCAGATGCGGGCGCTGGAGGACGGGCTCACGCACCAGCGCGCGGCGCTGGTCACCGTGGCCCACGCGCTGCGGGCCGAGCAGGAAGACTTCGCCACCCTCACCGAAAGCCGCACCGCCGCGCTGGCCGAGTTCCTGGCCAACGCTCGGGTCGACGTCGCCGATCTCAACGAGGCGACCAGTATCGGCGCCGGCGCGCTCAGCGAACTGATCGGCGAGGCGCGGGCCAAGTTCCGCGAGCTGGCCGAGGCGGCCGGCGGCGAGCGCGACGCCTTCGCCCAGGCCGCCGAGGGTACGCTGAAGAACCTCTCGGAAGCCGGGGCCCGGGAGCGCGAGCACCTGGAAACGGCCATGCGCTCGACCATCGAGGCGCTGTCCGCCGCCGCGGTCGAGGCGCGGGAGGCGGCCGATGTCCACGCCGAGGCGGCCCGGGCAAGGGTCGACCTGCTCAACGAGGCCGCGTTCACCGCCGGCCAGAAGGCCGACCAGGTGTTCGACACCCGGCTCGACCAGGCCAAGGGCATCATCGAGCAGTCGGCGCAGCTGGTGGAGGACGCCGGCAAGGAGGCCTCGCAGCGCCTCGAAGCCCAGGTGGCGGCCGCCCGCGAGTCGATGGATGGTCTCAACGCAATGATGGACCAGGTCGCCGAGCGGGCCGCGCGGCTGCCGGAGGAGACCAACGCACGCACCGGCGAGATCAAGGCGGCCCTGGACCGCGGGCTGGAAGACCTGCTGTCGTCCGCCCGCCGCGCCGCCGAGGAGACGCAGGCGATCGACCAGGCGTTCCAGGAGCGGGTCCGGCGCAACTACGAGATGCTGAGCGAGGCGGTCCAGCTGATGGGCGTGGTGGCGCAGGGTGGGCAGAACGCCTCGGCGCTGCAGCGGCCCTCGCCGGCCGAGCGCGCCAAGAGCCGCGTCGCCGCCGCGCTGCCCCCGCGCGAACCCGCGGCGCTCGCGCCGCCAGCCGAGCCGCCCGCATCGTCCGACGCCGCGCTGCGCGGCCGGTTGAAGCTGACGCCGACGGCGACCGACGATGAGTTCAAGACGGTGTTAGACGCCGCCGCCGGCCAGCCCGCCGCCGAGGAGCCCGGCTGGACCTGGAAGGAGCTGCTGACCACGCTGGATGGGCCGGACGGCGGCGCGGCCGGGGCGCCGATCGACGAGGCGCGGCTGGGCGACATCCTGTTCGGCGAGATCGAGGCCATGGGCATCGATCCGGGCGCGCTGCTGCCCAAAGGGCGGATCGAAGAGATCGCCGCGGCGGTGCAGACCGGCGACGGGCCCGGCGCGCGCGAAGTGGTCCGCACTCTGGCCCCGGCCGCGATCCGCCGCATCGCCCGGCGGCTGATCTCGGACGGCGCGTTCCGCGCCCGCGTCCAGACGCTGACGGCGCGCTTCGGCGCGGCGATCGCCGAAGCGGCCCAGCGCGACAAGCAGGGCTTCCAGGCCGCCGCCCTCCTCGCCACCAACCCCGGCCGCGCCTACCTGCTGCTCGACGCTGCGTCAGGGCAGTCGGGGTAGTTCTGCGAGCGCCCGTGCGGGTCGAAGAAAAGAATTTGTCCACGAACAACACGAACAACACGAACGAAGAGGTGCAGCGACCCCGTCGGGTGAAATGGTTTAAGTAGCCATCGAGAGGGGCAACAGCTGAGGGCCGCGGTTGCGGCCCTCGAGAATCCATCCTGAACAGTTCGTGTTGTTCGTGGACAGCTTTCTTCGCTGACTCACCGCCGCACCGGCGCTTCAGAAGAAGCCTGGTCCCCGCGTTCGAGGGGAAGAGGGAGGGGTCAGGCTACCGCTTTGAACCGCAGCGGCATCGCCTTGGGGCCGGAGATGAAGTTGGAGGGGAGCCACTCGGGCTCGCCGGCCAGTTCGAAGTCGGTCATCCGGCCCAGCACTTCGCGCAGCATGGCGTCGATCTCGATGCGGGCGATGTGCTGGCCGAGGCAGACGTGCGGGCCGGCGCCGAAGGCGAGGTGGGACTCCGGCGGGCGCGAGATGTCGAGGGTGTCGGGGTGTTCGAACCTGGCGGCGTCGCGGTTGGCGGCGCCGAAGTACATCACCACCTTGTCGCCGGCGCGGATCTGGGCGCCATTGAGCTCGGCGTCGCGCTTGGCGGTGCGGCGCATGTAGATCACTGGGCTGGTCCAGCGCAGCAGTTCCTCCTGCGCGCCGGCCAGGCGCCCATCGAGGTCCTGCTTCAGCCAGGCCAGCTGGTCCGGCCGCTCCATCAGCGCCAGCAGGCCGGCGGCGAGCAGGTTGCGGGTGGTGTCGCCCCCGGCGTCGATCAGCAGCAGGAAGAACAGCAGGAACTCGGGGTCGGCCAGCTTGCGCCCGTCGACCTCGCAGGCCAGCAGCTTGGAGGCCAGGTCGTCGCCGGGCCGCGCTCGCTTCTCGACGATCAGGTTCGAGCCGTACTCGAACATCTTGCGGACCGCCTCGCCGCCGGCGCCCGGCGCCTGGGCCTCGGGCGCGGTGTGGATCGCCTCGGTCAGCTTGTAGAGCTCGCGCCCGTCGCCCAGCGGCATGCCCATCAGCTCGGCGATGACGTAGGACGGCATTTCACCGGCGACGTCGGCGACGAAATCGCACTCGCCCTTGTCCGCCACCGCATCGACGATCTGCCGCGCCAGGGCGGCGATCCGCTCGGCGCGCAGCCGGGCCGAGGGCAGCGTGAACTCGCTGCGGATCAGCTTGCGGAACCCTGCGTGCTCCGGCGGGTCCATCATCAGCATCATCTTGTAGGGACCGATGGCGCCGCTCATCCCCGCCAAAGGGTCGGCGATCATGATGGTTGGCTCGCTGGAGTAGGTCTGGAAGTCGCGGTCGACGGTCCAGACGTCTTCGTAGCGGGTCACCGCCCAGTAGCCGCGGCCGCCGGGTTCATCGTGCCAATAGACCGGGGCATTTTCGCGCAGCCAGGCGTACTGATCGTGCGGCTGGCCGCCGGCGAAGCTCGAGGGGGAGAGCAGGTCGATGCGCATGGGGGCCTCCACCAGCCCATGCTAGCGCCATGGCCCGCCCGGCCGCCACCGTCACCCGGCGTCAATCGATTGGGCGCCTGACCGATCCCCCAAGTGTGGTTGAGACGATTTGACCAGACGCAAGATTTCGCAAATGCGGTAAAAGTTGGGGTCGGAGAACGCTGCTTTGCGAAGTCTCAGCAAGATCGATCTGCCTGGGCGGCTCGCGCCGGTCCTACCCATCTGGGCCGGCGAGGCGATCACCGCGCTGATCTGCCTGGCGGTGATCGGCGTGATGCGCGTCGCCATGGACGTGCTGATCCCGGGCGCGGCGCCGTTCGTGCTGATCTTCCCCGCCTGCCTGGTGGCGACGCTGGTCGGCGGCTGGCGCTCAGGCGCCGGCCTGCTCGGCGTCGCCGCCTTCGCGGCCTGGGCCTATGTGATCCCGCCGCGCGGTCTGTCCTGGAAAGGCGGGACCGAGATGGCCGACCTGATCGCGGTGGTCATCGCCGGCGCCGTCGTCATCGCCGTGGCCCAGCTGTTCCGCGCCTCGTCTCGCCGCGAGGCGGCGCACGGCCGCGCCGAGGTCGCCGAACGCGACCTGATGCTGCGCGAGCTCGAGCATCGGATGAAGAACAATTTCCAGACCGTGGCCGCCTTGCTGAGCACCCAGCTGCGCCGCGCCACGGACGAGCCGGCCCGCGAGGCGCTGCGCGAGGCGCTGAACCGCGTCACCAGCATCTCCCAGGCGCACCACAACCTTTACGCCCCTGGCGACCACACCCAGGGCGTCGAGATGGGGGTCTACCTGCGAGAGCTGTGCAGCAACCTGGCTGAGGCGCTCCTGCTCGGCGAGAAGGTCCGTCTGCGGTGCGCCATCGAGCCTGGCGCGTTGGATCGCGACAGAGCCGTCGCGATCGGCCTGATCGTCAACGAGCTGGTGACCAACGCCGCGAAGCACGCCTTCGCCGACGGCGCGACCGGCCAGATCCGCGTGGCCTTCGGACGAGAGGCGCACGGCTACCGGCTTGTCGTCGAGGACGACGGCCAGGGTCTGCCGACCGACTACGCCACCCGCCGTCAGGGCCTGGGCCGCGGTCTGGTCGAAGCCTTCACCCGCCAGGCCGGCGGCTCGCTCACCGTCGGCGCAGGACCCGGCGCCCGGTTCGAGGTCGATCTGGCGGCGTAGAGCACGATGGGTTCAGATCGAACCGATCTGAACCCATCGTGCTCTAACACTTTGAATCTGGAGCGCGTTCGAACCGCAAAAGCGGTTCCACTCTTGCTGAACGCGCTCCGGACGCCCTCCCGTTCACGGGAGGGCGCGCCGGGCCTCAGGCAGCCGGCAGCTGGTCGAAGAAGCCGGTCACGGACTTCAGACGTTCGTTCTCGATCTGGACGAAATCGGTGCCCTTGATCGGCGCGTCGCCGGCCTCCGGGCCGAGCCCCCACGACAGCCGCACGTAGTCGCCGAATCCGTCGGCCTTGCCGATCTGCCGGAAGCGGAAGTCCGGGAAGCGCGCCTGGATGCCGGCGATCACCGCGTCCATGCCGGCGACGCCGTCGCCCTGGGCGATGGGGTCGCGGAACGCGGCGTCTTCGGCCCACAGGCCGGCGATCAGTTCGCGGCGGCGGGCGTCGTCGCGCTCGTTCCAGGCTTCGAGGTAGCGGTGGGCGATATTGTCGGGGTCGGCCATGACGTGCTCCTGGCTGGATGTCGCCCGGTGTCTTCCGAGCGTCGCAATCCTCAGCTGGCGCCGTCCGCTGGTCGATTACGCCGGAGGTAATGAGAACGACGTCTCGACGTTCAGATCCCCACCGCCGCGGCGTTGATGACGTCGCGCATCCAGGCGATGGGCGGCTCGGCCAGGCGGTCCTTGCGATAGAGCAGGCTGACGTTCACCGGCGCGGTCTCGTAGGGCGGTTCGATCAGCGCCAGCCGTCCGCTCTGCACCGACAGCAGCGCGAGGCGCCGCGGGATCAGGGCCGCCATCTCGGAACGGGCGACGATGGTCATGGCCGAGAAGGTGTCCGGGGCGACCACGCCGACGCGGCGGCGCAGGCCGCGCTTGGCGAGCTCGCTTTCGAACGCGCCGAAGTCCTCCCAACTGGAGCGCAGGCTGATCGTCTGGCGCTCCACCGCTTCGCGCCGGGTCGCCACCACCACGTGCGGCACGCCGACCAGGTCGTCCAGCGTCGCCATGCGGCGCTCGCAGAGCGGGTGGCCGGCGCGGACCACCCAGGCCAGCGCCTCGGTCATCAGCCGCTCGCGGGCGAACCGCTCCGGCGCGGAGTCGAACACTGATACGACGAAATCCACCTGCGCGCTGTCGAGCTGCTCGATCAGGTCCGGCGGGTTCTCGGTGATTTGCAGCAGCACGCCCGGCGCCTTGGCCTGCAGCTCGGCGACCACCGCGGGCATCAACACCGCGCAGGCATAGGCGCCGGCGACGACGCTGAAGCGGCGGTCGCTGACCGCCGGCTCGAAGTCGGTCGGCGTGAGCGCGCTCTGCAGCTGGCCGAGCGCGGCATGGAGGCTGGGTCCTATCTCCAGCGCCTTGCGTGTCGGCTGCATGCCCTGACGGTCGCGCTGGAACAGATCGTCGCCGAGGTGATATCTGAGCCGGCTAAGGGCGTGGCTGACCGCCGATGGGGTCAAACCCAGCCGCGTGCCGGCCCTGGTGACGCTGCGTTCCTCCAAGAGCACGTCGAACACGCGCAGGAGGTTGAGGTCGAGACTGGCTAAATGCATCGAATTCATCTGAGCGGTGACGACATATCATTTGGATCATGCACGTCTGACGCTTACCTGCAAGTCCAAGCGAACGGCGAATCCGCGCGGGGCAGGGCGCCCCGCGTCGGACTTTCGTTCGTTCCTATGGCGTGAGTTCAGGAGAGGGCCGGCGTGGCGCGCGATCAGGCGACATCGACCGACAAGAGCATCGACGAGGCGGCGATCGCGCCGCGTCGCAGCCTGGTAAGCCGTTTCCGCTGGCCGCTGATGATTGGCGGCCCGCTGCTGATCCTGGCCATCGCCGCCTACTTCGTGCTGACCGGCGGCCGCAGCGAGTCCACCGACGACTCCTATGTCCAGGCCGCGCGGGTGCCGGTCAGCGCCAGCATCGGCGGACGGGTCACTGAGCTCGACGTCACCGAGAACCAGCCGGTCCACAAGGGCCAGGTGCTGTTCAAGCTGGATGTGCGTGACTTCGCCGCGACCCAGGAGCAAGCGGCGGCCCAGCTTTCCGCGGCGCGGCTGCAGGTGCAGGCGCTGGACGCGGCCTACCAGCAGCAGGCGTCGGCGCTGAAGATGGCCAGGGATACGGCCACCTATGCCGACAGCCAGGCCGCGCGGCAGAAGTCGCTGGTGCAGGTCGGCGTCTCGTCGCGCGACCAGTACGAAACGGCGATGCACAGCGCCGACATGGCGCACCAGAACGTCAACGCGGCGCGGCAGGCGCTGGCCCAGGCGCTGGCCAACCTCGGCGGGGCCAATCTCGCCGCCGATCAGCATCCGCAGGTGCAGCAGGCCCAGGCGGCGCTGGATCGCGCCCGGCTCAACGTCTCCTACGGGACGGTGGTCGCGCCGCAGGACGGGGTCGTCACCCGGGTCGAGCAGTTGCAGGTCGGAAGCTACGTGAGTTCGGCGCAGACCCTGTTCTGGCTGGTCGCCGGCACGCCCTGGGTCGAGGCCAACTTCAAGGAAGACCAGCTGGCCAAGATGCAGGTTGGGCAGCCGGCGCGCATCCACGTTGACGCCTGCGCGGGTTCGGATTTCGCCGGCAAGGTCGCCAGCTTCAGTCCCGGCGCTGGCCAGGCCTTCTCGCCGCTGCCGGCGCAGAACGCCACCGGCAACTGGGTGAAGGTGGTGCAGCGCCTGCCGGTGCGGATCGCGTTCAACGACGCGCCGCCGGCCAAGTGCGGCGCGGCGGGACTGAGCGCCAATGTGACGGTCGACGTGCGGTCGGGGGCCAATCGGCGCGGCAGCGCCCAGCCCTAAGTCTGTGCCATGCCCACTCCCAGGGACTTTGCCAACCGGGTTCCCATAACCGTCGGCCTGATGCTGGCGACGGTGATGACCTCGCTCGACACCACCATCGCCAACGTCGCCTTGCCGCACATGGCCGGCAGCGTCTCGGCCTCGCAGGACCAGATCACCTGGGTCCTGACCTCCTACATCATCGCCGCGGCGATCATGACGCCGCTGTCGGGCTGGCTGTCGACCCGCATCGGCCGCAAGCAGATGTTCCTGTTCTCGATCGCCGGCTTCACCATCGCCTCGATGCTGTGCGGCGTGGCCAACAACCTCGCCGAGATCGTGGTGTTCCGCCTGCTGCAGGGCCTTTGCGGCGCGGCGCTGATCCCACTCTCGCAGGCGGTGGTGCTCGACATCTATCCGCCCAGCCAGGTCGGCCAAGTGATGGCGATCTGGGGCGCAGGGGCGATCCTCGGGCCGATCCTGGGACCCGTGCTCGGCGGCTGGCTGACCGACGACTTCTCCTGGCGCTGGGTCTTCTTCATCAACCTGCCGATCGGCATCCTGGCCTTCTCGGCGGTATGGATCTTCATGTCGAAGGACCGAGGCCACGAGGCCCGGCCCTTCGACTTCCTCGGCTTCGGCTCGCTGGTCGTGTTCATCGGAAGCCTGCAGTTGATGCTCGACCGCGGGCCGACCGTCGACTGGTTCTCCGCACCCGAGATCTGGGTCGAAGCGCTGTGCGCCATCGCCGGGCTCTGGATGTTCGCGGTGCAGACCGTGACGGCCAAGCACCCGTTCTTCGACCGCGCCCTGGCGCTCGACCGCAACTTCGTCACCTGCAACGTGTTCGGCTTCTTCATCGGCCTGTTCCTGTTCTCGACCATGGCGCTGATGCCGCCGGTGATGCAGGGGCTGATGGGCTACTCGGTGTTCGGCGCCGGCCTGGTGATGATGCCGCGCGGCCTCGGCTCGTTCGCGGCGATGTTCGTGGTCGGTCGGCTGGTGGGGCGGGTCGACACGCGGTTGATCCTCGGCGTTGGGCTGGGGCTGTGCGGTATCTCACTCTGGCAGATGACCCACTTCGATCTGTCGATGGACGCGATGCCGTTCGTCACCACCGGAATCAT
>Ga0209415_10010128_pt1 | contig 16089 bp, 5 predicted proteins | sample PeaSoiSIISIP2007_FD_187696 | JGI IMG/M metagenome (GOLD analysis project Ga0209415, IMG submission 187696) | Peat soil microbial communities from Weissenstadt, Germany - SII-SIP-2007 (SPAdes) (version 2) | ecosystem: Environmental > Terrestrial > Soil > Wetlands > Peat | place: Germany...
TTCGTTGGCGTTGCTGTTCCGGCCCGGTGCGCACTCCTCGAAACTCGTGTCGAACCGCTCGACCTGCCGGGCGGTGGGGTCCGGCAGCCTGGACGCCAGGTAGTGACCCGTGCCGAGCTGTGACTGAACCGTTCCTGTGGTCCGATTTACGGCTTCTGCAAGCGGTAGAACCGCCCCTTTTGGGCAAGCAGAATGTCCTCAGTATAGGGTGAAGTGGGATTCCCACTCACCGCAGTCCAGGGCCCGGTGACTGCCGGCGCCCACTGGAGGATGCCCGTGCCAGTCCAAGTGAGGGTTAGCTTTCCTTGGCTGGCTGTGGAAGTCAGGAACTTGAGTGGAGTGTTATTGCTGGCAGGATTGAGTTGAATATAATCCAATCCCATCCAACCGCTGCCACCTTCGGCGGTGTGGTCGACGCCTTGCAGGCTTACGATGTTATCCGGGCCGAGTCCGAGTTGCGCGTTCACGCTGCTTAGAGTGAACGCCGGGGTGGTCTGAGGGACACCCAACAGGTTGGTATTGATGTCGACCTCGGGCTGCACCAGCACACCGTTGAAATAGACTTCGATGCCGTAGATTGGGTTCGTCACGCTGGTATCCAGACTATAGATGCCATAGGTGACTGCCACTTTATCGGTCAGATTCAACGTCGTCGGAAGGTTAAAGTGGTAGCGCTGCACGTCGTCCGTAGGTGTCACCGCCCGCTCCGCGGCTTCCTCGTTGCGCGGCACATAGCCCACCGGCGTATAACTGCCGTTCGCAGTGATGACATTCGTGTAAACCCCGGCCAGATAATAGTCATTGTCGGCCTGCTGATTAATCGGGAGGTTGTGCGCGCTGCCCGGCAGGGCATTCACCGTGCCATTCTCCTGAACGAAGTTGGCGTTCGGGCCGCCGCCGGTACCGGTGGGCCAGCCCATGTCAGCTTTGCCCACCGCCCACGGAAAGACCGGCTGTGGCACGGGGTCTAGATCAATATAATCAATCCCCATCCACGCGCCGCCACCATCCGCGCTGTGGTTAACGCCCTGAAGCGTTACGATGTTGTCCCAGCCAGGTCCGGTTTGGGCGTTGACACTGGCCAGCGTGAAGGGACCGATCGTATAATCGAAGTCCAAGTCCGCCGAGGTCACAATAATCTCAGACTGAAGCTGCACATCGTTGAAATAGAGCTCAAAACCGTATTCAGGGCTCGTGCCCGAAGTATCCAGATTGTTGAAGGCAAAGGTGACTAAAAGCGGGTCGGTGGATTTCAGGGTGGCTGGCAGGTTGAAGTGGTAGCGCCTGGTATTACTCGATCCGGCGAAGGCACGTTCGGCGGCTTCCTCGTTGACGACAACCGTGCCGACCGGCGTGTAATCACCCTCGACCGCGACCACGCTCGGGATCGTGTTCGTATAGATTCCGGCGAAGTAGTAGTCGTCGTCCGCTTTCTGGTCTGCCACCAAATTGGCCGGGTTTCCGGGCAGAAGATTGTCGCTGCCATTTTCCTGGACAAAAGTGGCATTGGCGCCGCCCCCAACGCCGACCGGCCAGCCATTGTCGTCTCGACCCACCGACCAGGGGAACATCCCTGGCGTAACCGCGTCTAGCTCGATGAAGTCCAAGCCCACATTGGTGCCGCCGTCCGAGTAGCTGGTGCCCTTGAGCATCACGATGTTATCGTAGCCTTGCCCCACCTGGGCGTTCACCTGGGCCAGAGTGAATGGCGGCGTGACGATCTCCTGATTCAATTGGTCCGGCGTGATGACAATCTGGGTCTGGACCAGCACATTGTTAAAATAGACCTCGACGCCCCAACGAGGGTTGTTGGCGCTAGTATCCAGGCTGAGCGCCGAAAAGGCGACGGCCAGCAAGTTGGTGGGGCCTACCGTGCTCGGAAGATTGAAATGATAGCGCTGCAGATTGTCCGTGCTCGTCAAGGAGCGCTCGGCGGCTTCCTCATTCGCCCGAACCGCGCCGACCGGCTGGTAGTTGCCATTATTAGTGATCACCGTGGAATAGAGGCCAGCGAAGTAGTAGTCATTGTCGGCCTTTCCATCCACCGCTGGGTTGTTGGGATTGCCAGGCAACGGGTTGACCGTTCCGTTTTCTTGCACAAAGTTCGCATTGATGCCTCCCCCTACGCCCGTCGGCCATGCGTTATCGAACTTGCCCACTGACCAAGGAAAGATGGGCGGCGGGACCGGCGTGGCCAGGTTCAACGTCAGAAAATCGAGCCCGAGCGAGTTGCCGCCTCCGGCGGCGCTGTAGTTGATCCCGTGGAGGGTTAGGATGTTATCCGTGCCCACTCCCGTCGCCGCATTCACGCTGGCCAGCGTGAACGCCGGCGTCGTGACCGGGTGATCCAGTTGGGCGGCGCGGATGACCACCGCCGACTGCACTTGCACCCCGTTGAAATACACCTCCACGCCATAACGCGGATCCGACCCGGTGGTGTCCAGGTTTAGTCCGTCGAACGTAACCGAGAGCGAATCGCTCGGCTGCAGCGTGAGCGGCAGATTGAAGTGATAACGCAGCTCGTTATTCGTGCCGGCAAACCCGCCTTGGGCGGACGCTTCGTTGGTCGCCACCAGGCCGACCGGCGTATAAGTCCCGTTGGCCGCAATCACGTTGGTGTAGAGACCGGCGAAGTAATAATCATTATCCGCAACGGTGGGGCTGCCCGGCAGCGCGTTGGTCGACGCGCTCGCGGCCACGAAAGTCGTATTGCTGCCACCGCCGGTCCCGGTTGCCCAGGCGTTGTCATCGAGTCCGACGGCCCATGGGAAAACCGGCTGGGGTATCGGTGTGGTTTCGTGATTGAGTTGGATCCAGTCAAAGCCGATCCACGCGCCGCCGCCGCTGGCACTGTATGAGACGCCCTGGAGGGTCACGATGTTATCGTAACCAGAGCCCGCTTGCGCGTTGACATCCGCCAAACTGAACGGAGCGGTGGTGATGGGGACCTCGAGCTGAGCCGGGCGGATCACGATCTGGTCCTGCACCTTGACCCCGTTGAAAAGGACTTCGATGCCGTACCGCGGGTCGCCGCCGCTGGTATCCAAGTTGTAAACCCCGAAGGTCACCGACAACAGGTCCGACTGCTGCAGGGTCGCCGGCAGATTGAAGTGGTAGCGTTGCAAATAGTCCCCGTCCGTGATTGCCCGCTCGGCCGCCTCTTCATCTGAATCCACCACGCCCACCGGGGTGTACGTGCCGTTGCTTGGGATGACCTGCTCATAGTCGCCGGCAAAGTAGTAGTCGTTGTCCGCTCCCTGCGGCACGGACGTGCTGAAGGGACTGCCCGGGAGCGGATTGACCGAGCCATTTTCCTGCACGAAGCTGGCATTCGTTCCCCCGCCGGTGCCCATCGGCCAGCCGTTGTCATCCTGCCCGCACATCCAGAGCACTTGCGCGCGGGGAGATTGCGTGGACGCGAGAAGTGTGATCAGTGAGAACGCGAAAATAACGGGGCAGTTGGCGGCTTTCATAAGTTCTGAAATGGAGGATTGCAAAATCTCAGAAAAAATGTCAACACAAAACGCGACATTTTTTTATGAAGCCCACCGCCAAGAAACCGGGCCGGCCGACGGCTGACGGCGCTCATTCTCAAGGCCAGGCGAAGCACCGCTCCCAAGAGCCAGCCCGCCGTCCGGGCAGGGATAAAGCGTTCTTGTGCCTCTTGGTTGCCGCCTGGGCAGGCGTTGGTGCTTTGGTGAAAGTGGACGTACTCTGGCTCTGCTTTCTCATCGCGTTCACGGTGCTGGCCGCGCTCTGGACCGGCCGCCGGCAACCAGCGTTTTTGCGCGCGTTGGTGCTGCTGGCTCTGGTCTTTCCCTCGTGGCGAGTAGTCGAGCGATGGCCTCAAGAAGGCTCGGCCCGGCAGACCGTCGCCGCCACGGACCCAGCCGCCGCGGCGAGAGCCGACGATGCCGCGATCAGCGCGCTGGTAACGTCCGAGGAGACCCACCTGGTCCTGAGTCGAAAACTAGACCTGCTGTCTCAAGGTCTGCTCGACCTGCGCCTGCCCGGGCCCGCCGCGGAGGCTGCCGCCGTGTTTGCGCCCGTGGTAACCATCCTGGACCTGGGCCCCGCGCCCGAACTGGCCGCGACGAACGCCTCGATGCTCGAGTCCCGTCCCTGGCCGGTGGCCAAGTCCGCCAAACAGGCGGCGCCGGTTGACCTGTGGCGGCCCTTGCTCGATGGCGTCGCCTTCTTCGATCACGCAAAACTTCACATAACCGACGGTGACCACCCGGCCGGCAATTTGTTCCGGTACGAGGCGTCGGGCGCTTTCGAGGCCCTTGCACAGATGAAGTCCGGCGAGTGGCGTTCCTTCCAGGGAACCATGAAGCTGAGTTGGGCACGCTCCCAAACCCCGGATGGCAAGGCCGGCGAGTGGCAGATTACAGCCTGGAAGACCGAGGAGATGCATTGGAATGCCAGCCCCAAACGCCTGTTCGTCGAAGCGCTGGACCGGGCCCTGCGCCCGCCTCAGGATCCGCGGATGTTGCGGCGCTCCCAGCATCATGAGGCCACGCTCAAGTATTACCGCGACGGCATGAAGAAGCTGCCCCATCCCTATTTTGCGCCGATTTCTGTCAACCAGAAGGAAGGGATTGCCGTGGCTGATGTCAACGGCGACGGCTTCGATGACATCTACATCACGGTGCGGATCGGGACCAACATGCTGCTGATCAATCATGGGGATGGGACGTTTACGGAAGAGGCCGCCAAATACCACCTGGATCTGCCCGGCCACTCCACCTGCGCCATTTTCGCCGACTTTGACAACGACGGCGATTTGGACCTCATGCTCGGCCGCAGCCTGTTGCGGACGACCTATCTCGAGAATCGCGGGGGCGTCTTTTATCAGCATCCTATTCCCAAGTTCATGCCCATGGCCGTCATCTCGATGGCGGCCGCGGATTATAACGGCGACGGTCTGCTGGATATCTATCTCTGCACTTACCGGCCGGCGGCTCCGGGCGGCGCCGGCACCTCCGGCGGCTACGCCCAAGCCGCCAAGGAAGGCGACTTCGACTGGCCGGATGAGTTTTTCACCCCGGAGGAGGCCAAGGAATTTCGGCGCCGGCTCAAGGAACATAGCCAGGAGCACGGCGTCTCCGTATTGGACCAGCTTGGGCCCCCCAATATGTTGCTGATCAATCGTGGCAACGGGCGTTTCGAACCCGCTCCCGAGAATGCCACGGTGGGGTTGTGGCGCAACTCCCTCCAGGCCACCTGGTGCGATTTCAACGGCGACGGCAAGCCGGACCTGTATATCGCCAACGACTGGGGCCTCAACGTGCTGTTTCGCAATGATATGCCGGCGGGCTTCACCGACGTGACCAAAGAGATGGGCTTGACCTGCTACGGATTCTCCATGGGCGTTTCCTTCGGCGACTATGACAATGACGGCTACGAGGACCTTTATGTGTCGAACATGTACAGCGAGGCCGGCCGCCGCATTACCGCTCGATTCCCGGGATTGAACCCCCTGTTCGCTGACTCTGCCAATGGCAACTTCCTCTACCACCGGGAACCCAACGGCAAGTTCAAGCAAGTCGCCGGCTTGGAGCCAACTGCCATGCCGGTCAAGAAGATAGGCTGGTCCTGGGGCGGGTGTTTCGCCGACTTCGACAACGATGGTTTCCTCGATCTCTACGTCATGAGCGGGTATTACACGGCGCCGAGAGAACTCGCCTCCGGCGTGGACCTCGAAAGCAACCTCTGGCGCACCATGGTGCGCGCGGATGAGAACCTCGCCCGCCCCAGCTTCCGTTTCTCGCCCGAATGGAAGCGCACCCCGCCCCCCGATAACCTCGGCCCCCAGATCGACGCGCGGTTGGCCGGCGTCGAACGCCAGGGGGACCGCATCCTGGTCCATTCGCTCCACGGCGGCGAACGCAATCGTTACTTCGCCAATCGCGCCGGCCGCTCGTTCGTCGATATCTCCGGCCTCTCGGGCCTGGATAATCCCGCCGACAGCCGGGGCTTCGCGATCCTGGACTATGACCGCGACGGATGGTTGGACGTCGCGATGGTGAATGCCAACCAACCCCTTTTTAACCTCTACCACAACGAGATGCCCGCCGCCGGGATCAATGGGGGCATGATCGCCCTCCGGTTCGTCGGCGGCAATCGCACTCCGCTCCCCTCCAAGGAGTATGCTTGCCGGGATGGCTATGGCGCGCGCGTCACCGTGGATCTCGGCGATCAGAGAATCGTTCGAGAGCATCGATGCGGGGAGGGCTGGTCCACTCAGAACTCCGCCACCATGATTGTGGGGATCGGCTCCCACACGGTGGTCCCCTCCGTCTCCGTCCGCTGGCCGTTCCCGTCCCTCAAAACGGCCTCGACGCAAGCCGTCCCGGAAGGGACGCTGCTCACCGTTTACGAAAACCCTGCCGACTCTCCCTCCCGCCAGGCCTTCACGCGCCAACCCTACCGAATCAAATCCACGCCTGCACCAACGACGACGCCCGTGCGCACAAGATCGGTGTTTCGCGTTCGCACCCTGGACTTGGCCGCCAAACCCGCGCGATTGCGGGCTTACACCACTTTTACGACCTCCAGCCCATGCGCTACCAACGACTTGCCCGTATTGCGGCGGCTGAAGGAGGTATTGAGCGGGGAAGGCATCGATATCACGGTGGTGCCGATTGACGAGGCCGACGACAATTCAAAACTGGCCGCTTACGCCAAGGAATGGAAGCCCACCTCGCGCCTGGTCAACCTGGCCCCCGCCAAACGCGTCGAGGCCCTCGCGGCTTATGCCCAAGCTCTTGGCCAGGAGCCCCCTTTGCCTTCCACGGTCATCACCGATGAAGCGGGGCATGTCCTCTCGGCCGAGCCCGGCCTGCCGAGCATCTCGGCGCTCAGGCAACTGTTGATGGCAAACCCCTGACCGGAGGCGGATGGAAGATAGACTCTAGCGCTTAGCCGCTTGCTTGAGAACCGTCCCTTCCACCCACCGGGTATTGTACTTGCGGTGCAGTTCATCACTCGCGAACCGTGGCCGCGGCTCCCGGCCATAGAGTTGCTCCTCCATGCCGTGAAAAGGCAGTGGCTCGACTTGCGTCCCTGCGGCCACATGGAAGTCCGAGTCTTTGTCCCACCCATCGGCATACAGGAAAAACTCCCGCACACTGCCCGCCGGTTTCGGCGGCAGTGAACTCACCGCGAATTTCAAGCTCAGCTCATCTCCGGCATTGACCAGGACCAGTCCTTCATCGCGCGCGGCAATCAACTCGGAAACGTCGCCATAACGGGTACACCACCCGCCTGGGATAATGGTCCAGTAGGGGTTGGCCTTGACCCGGCTGTAATCCGGTGTGAGCGGCCAATCCGGAGGCAGATTCTCCAGCGGGCTGAAACCGCGAAAGTGCAGCTCCGCTTCAGTCGGCGTAACGAACGTGATTCGAGTGCCGGCGTCCGGCTTCTTTTCCATTAGTGCGATGCGGTCCCAATGAATTTCAAAGGCTTCGGTCAGGCGCAATCGGCGCGTGCCGGCGGCCAATTTCCCTTCCAGATCCACAAGGATAGTCTTGGTCTTTCCGGCCGGGGCGCCCACAGTGGCATCCACCGCTCGCCAGATCCCGGGAGCAGCTTCGGCTTCGAGAGAGGGGAATGGAAACGGCAGCGATGGATCGTGTGAAGCGGCGATGTTGGCCATGCCTCCGCCAAAACGAAGCCAGCCGTTCATTACCAGCACCAGCGGTTTGCCCGCGTCCAGCGGCCCGAAATCGAGGATCAAGCCGTGCGGCTCAGCCAGCCCGCGGAGGTGCGGCCCGCGCAACTTGGGGGGCGATACGCGCCAGCCATCCACCGCCTTCAGGGCGGGCGTGACCTCCTGCCCATCGAGGGTCTCGGCTCTCAGCAGCGGATGCTCCTGGTGCAGAGTCATCAGTTTGCACCGGGGAAATGGCTTGCGGGGCAGCAGCTTGCCGGTGGAATGCACCTCCAGGCCAGGCTCGTGATCCACCACCACCAGCTTTGCTGCATCCAGGTAAAGCACCTCGCGCAGCTCTTCGGTAATCCGAAGCTCGTACTGCCCGTCCCGCGGCGGAAAAGTCTGCTCGTTGCCAATCCACACAAACTCCTCCGGGTCCGCCCCGGTATAGCGGCCTCCGCCGATGGGCAGGCCCAGTGGCGCCGCGCCCAAAATGTCCGTGACAAACCGAAACCGCCTCCCATCCCAGGCATACAGGTAAGGGCAGGAGCCTTCCTGAAGGGTCAATTCCATGGCCAGGATTGGCTCCTTGCTGTTCAAGGGCACGTCGGTCCCTCCTTGAGGCCAGTTGAGCCAATGCACCAGGAACGAATCCAACTTCTGGCATCGTCCGACGCCAACCTCCACCGGCAGGCTCTGCACCGTCCGGAGCAAGCGCAGTCCGCCCGTTTCGATCTCCACCTTGCAGCCAAGGCCGCTGGCATTGGAGCGATTCCCGAACAACCTCACCTTCACTTGCGAATTGGCATTGCCCCCCTCATTGCGCAGGTAACGCAAGCCCCCGTTCGCCAGGGCGACGATCGCATCCGAATCACCGTCCATGTCGAAATCGGCGAAGTGGATGTCCGATACCGCCCCGCCGTCGAATTTGTCCAGGCCGAGTTCGGAGGTTTGTTCCTGGAATCCCGCCAACCCGCGATTGCGCCACACCCGGATGGTGTCTCCCACCGCCCACAGGTCCAGCCATCCATCATTATCGTAATCGATCGCTTTGAGCTGGCGGAAACCCGACTTCCCCGAAAAAGGGATTTCCTTTGTCGCGCCGCCATTGAAACAAATGGTGATCTTGCCTTCACCCACCACGGCCAGGTCCGGCCGGAGGTCGTTATCAAAATCACCCGTGCAAAAAACGGCCCCGGCCACCCAATTGGTCTCCTCCCGAGGAACCAGCGTTCCGCCCCGCTGCTTCTCGAGAAGTAAAGGCGGCCCCGCCTTCCGGCCAACGATCACGTCCATGTTCCCGTCCCGGTTCCAATCCTCCATCACGACCTTCCGCGCGTCCAGCAGCGAGACCGGTATCCCCGTGCTGCTGGTGACGTTACTGAAAAGCAGCGGGCCGAATTGGCGATAAACACGCACATCATTGGCGCCCTCGGTCACCGCGAGCAAATCCAGCTTTCCCGTAAAATCCAGGTCCATCAGCATTCCGCCAATCGCGCTCAGGCGGCTCAGGCGGCTGGGGCCGGAGACATCGACCACCAGCCCATTGGTCCCGAATTTGAAGAGGTGGCTGCCTTTATCCCCAAGGACGACGATATCCTCGAAGCGGTCATTCTGGAGGTCGCCCACCAACATTGCCGCATAGTGCCCACCCGGGATGGCCGGATACAAAGCGCTCTCAGCGTGGAAGGCCCCCTTGGTGTTCCGCAGCAAGCGGAAACCTTGCCCTTCCTCCAGGACAAACAGGCTGTTCCAGCCCGTGTGGTTCAGATCGATCACCCCGACCGGACCGGAGAAACTCCGCGCGTTGTCCCCCAGAACCTGTTTCGTCGCATCAATGAACTTGATCTTCACTCCCTCCCTGTCCGGTTGCTCAAGCCTGAAGGGCACGCGCGCCTGGGTGTACTTGCACCGCTCGAAGGACGCAATGCCCGCGGCGGGTCCGCCGGCTTCCAGGCTGGCCTGGTGTTGCTGCAATTCCTGCTGCGCCTCCTCCTGCCGCCCCGCGTGCAGCAGCGCCTGCGCCAACAGGTAATGAGCCGTCCGGTGAAGGTGGTTTGGGTCCGTCGCAATACCCTCCTTGAAAGCGGCAATGGCCGCATCCCATTGCCTCAATTCCGCCTTCGCCCTCCCAAGCTGAAACAGCGCCGCCGCTTCACCCGGCTCGATCTTCTGCACGTTCTCCAAGGCCTTCGAGGCCTCCTCCGGCTTTGCCTGGCGCAGCCAGGCGGACCCTTTGATGAAAAAAGCCGCCGCCGAATCCGGCTCGATTTTCAGCGCTTCTTCAGCCTCGCGGATCGCCTCCGCCGCGGCTCCGATCGACAGGTAGGAACTGGCCAGGTTCAAGTGTACATCGGCATCGTTCGGCACCATCGCCTGAGCTTTCTTGTAAACCGCCAGTGCATTCGTGGCATCGCCCTGGTCCAGGTAGTTCTTGCCGGCGTTCATCAGCCGGAGGAACTGGTCGGAAGCATTAGCCGACGCACCGGCCGGCTGGTCCGAGGAAACGGATGAGTGACGCTTGCAGCCCGCCAGCCCAAAGGCCAGCAGCAGCAAGGTCGCTATCAGGGCAAAGCGTATGGGCATGGCGCCTGTCAGTGTGCCACCGCCCGCAGCCGCAGGAACACCCGCGGTTCGTCCCGGAGCGGCGGCTCGACACGCCACGTGACCAGGTCCCGCTTATCATCCAAGCGTTGCCTCGAGACCAGCTCGAGGCCCGCGGCGGCATCTTGCCAGGTGATCAGGTCGGTGGAGAAGGAAACACCGACCTCGGCGTCTTGAGCGCTCAGGCTTATCGGGTAACTCAGTTGCACCGTCTGCGGGCCGCCCAGGGGATCGGGTTGGAGCGTGACCCGCGGCAGAACCTGAGGCAGGCCCAGATCATTGCCGAGCACGTAATCAACCAGATCCGGCTCGCCATTGCCATTGGCATCGCCCGTCGGATCCGCCGGAAATCCCTCGACATCCGGCCAGCCTGGGCTGCCGCCCGGCCGCACACTCGCCCGCCAATTCGCGGCCACGGACGGATCCGGATTGGTTTCCGGCGCGATCAAGACCAGGCTATACCCGGCATCAGCCGATGTCGGCCACGGCGCCTGGTTGGCGTACGCAAACTCCTCGATCGTCCCGCCGCCGGCATCCTCCAACTTGAGCACCTCGCCGCCATTGTTCAGCGCAGTGCCATTCTCGAAGACTCCGGCAACCGGCAGGTTGGTCCCGTACGCGGCGGTAAACGCGGCCAGGTCGCGCACCACCAGCACGCGTGCTCCCGGCGCCAGCCAGGTGATGGCGCTGGTGATAAAGTCGAATTTCACTCCCTTCGTGAAGCGCACCCCGCGCAGATCCAACGTGACCGACCCGCTGATGTTCAGCAGTTCAATAAACTCAGCCAACCCGTCGCCGGCGGGATGATACATGATCTCGCTGATCACCAGGTAGCGTTGCACGTCCGAGGCCTGGACCGGAAAGGCCGTCGTATTATTCGTGGCGCCGGAGGGGTCCAGGAGCATGAGCGTTTCGGCAAAGTTGGAAAAATGCCCTTGGTAGTCGCCCTGCACCAACAGGCCCTGGCCGCCTTTGGGCGAGACCGCCCGCGCGCGAAAGGCCGCCGCATTCGGACTGACGTAGATCGCGCCGCCAGGCGGCAGAACCGTCCCGCCAAGGAAGGTGTGCTCGAACCCGCCGGTCAGCCGCCAATTGGAAATGTCCACGGCGATCGTATTGAAATTCTCCAGTTCAATGAATTGCTCGTCCGGGTTGCCCGAGGCGGGATTGACCTCTATGGCGCCGAAGTCAATTCTCGGATTGAGCGTGCTCGCCGGGCTCACCTTGCCGCCATAAAGTTCCGGCAGGATAATCATGTCGCTGTCGCCGGGCGACTGCCTGAGTCCCTGAATCGCCAGGATATTCCGCCCGGCCAGCAAATTGCCCAGCTTGGCCGTGACCTCGTAGAGGGTGAAGGCGTTTGGGTTGGCTCGGTGCAAGGCCGTAGCCGTGGAATCCCATAGCAGGGCGGTTGGCGCCCACGCCGAGGCCAGCAGCGCGCCATTGAGAAAGGCCACAAAGCCGTCGTCGAACTTCAGGCGCAGTTGGAGCAGGTCATAGGCGGCAGGGTCGCTTACCTCGAATTCGATTCGAGTATAGACGCTATTATTGCTCTGCATCTGGGTACCGACGTTCAGGCCGATGAGCGTTTCATATCCGGTGGCGCGTTCGTAGCCCACGCCCGTGACGCCACTCATCCAATTGCTGGTGTTAAAGGGCTCGAACGCCGGGTATCCGGTCCAGGTTTCGCCCAGACTGCCATTGGCCGGCACCAGCGCTTTCACCGGCGCGCCCGTCACCACCAAGGGCGTATAGTTCGTCGTAGGGTCGCCGCCGGTCTGCGGAGCTGGAATCTCGCCGCCGTGGCCGGCAGTTTGGGTGTTGTAGATGCACTTGCGGCGCCCGGGCAAATACTCGGTCTTCCAGCGCCCAATGGCTTTCGCCATGGTTTCCACCGCCGCGTTCGTATTCGAATAAGGGACCACGGCGCCGCCCGGCAGCCAGGAACCCCATTTCTCAAAATCCCGGAGGGCGTCCGACGGCACGATGTCCGGGGGATCGATGAGCGCCGATTGCTCATTCAGCCGCCGCTCATAGTACAACTGGCTTTCGGGCGTTCCCGCCGCGGGGAGCGGTTGCAGAAACTGGTCGGACAGCGTGCGAATGCGCCGCATTATCATGGCGCGGGTGGCTTGGTTCGAGAACAGGTAGGAGACCAACCGGATCGCCGTGCTATTGACGACGCAGTCGTCCGTATAAAGCGCGTTGTCGAAATAAGTGTACTGCGTGTCCCACACGCGGCCGGCCGACAGATCCAGATCCCACGGCAGCATCGCCCATTCGCCGCTCCTCCCGGTATCGCGATAAATATACCAGTTCTTCCCGCCCATATCGAGGTTGCGGATGACGCAGGTGGCGGCGATCAGGTCGACACACCGCGGGATATCGATGTTGTCGTAAACGTAGTCCGTGAGGGCCTGTCCGGTCAGAGCCAGGCCATCGATCAGACCCTGGAGGTCGCTGTTGTCTTCGGACTTGCGTGTCTTCTTTTCCACGCCGCTGTTCCCGGTGTCACCGGCATTTTTGTCCAGGAGATTGTTATAGATCTTGTAGAGCGCCCCATCCTGGTTCAAACCGGCTCGCTCGAGGTAGATGTCGTCCCCTCGTTCGAGACAATCCGCGGTGCTGTAGAAACCCCCGTTCTGCTGGACGCGCACCGTGTAGGCAAAATGCGTGGCCACACCCGACAGGCGCATGATTTCATACGCCAACACATTGCGCACCTTCGACTTGTCCGCCCAGTTGGTCAATAGATCGATGCCCTTCACTCGCGGGGCGTTGGTGCTCCAGCAGAAACGATGGGTGTGATTGAAGTTAAGGTTGTAACTCTTCTTGGGGAAACTGAGGGATGACTGCCCGTGTACCTTGAAAAACACGTTGTCGTAAAACTCGCCTTCGTAATAGATCGAGCCGCGCGAACCAGTAGAGGTCTCGGCCCCGGCGGGGTTGCTGGTGAACCAGTGATACACTGGCAACGCTGTCTGGATCCGGGCATCCTGCGGCACCGTGCCGAAATACTGGTCAGAATTGAGCGGATCACGGAAGGCTGGCTCTTTGGTCACGGCGCCCTGGCTGTCGATGGCCGCAAATCGCCAGCGCGTCATCTCCCCCGGCCCAAATGCCGCGGCCGGGATCACGGCCGTCCAAATGCCGTCACCGGCTACGGCATCGCCTCCCGTCCCATCGTCCCTCATCGGCACCAACGTTTCAGCGCCAAACATGCGCCGGTAATAAAGGCTCACCGTCGCCACCGGGCCGTTGACCGGCAGAAGGCGCGCGGTGATGGTCAACGGACCCGTCACCGGCTGCGCCGGATTGGGCTCCAGCGCTGAAACAATCGGACCCGCGGGTGTGCCGTTCGTGTTCGGAGCGCCGGGGGTGGGGGTGATGAAAAAACACCAAACCGGGGGCGATTTACCCTGGTCCAAGCCAAACGATACATTCTCAAATTGCGGCGGATAGGCGGGCGCATAGGCGCTGACCACCGTCAACCCGTCGGGCGCCACCAATCCGAGGTACTCGCCGCCGGCCGAGAGCTTGAAACTCGTGTGCAAGCGGCCCGCCGGATCGGTGCGGTTTTTCCCGGAGGCGAATATAATCATATAGCCACGCGGATTCAGAGTCACAGCAGGGAAGGTCCATTTGCCGAGGTTCGCCGCGTTGTCCGTGAGATGATAGCCCGCCAGCGAGACCGGAGTGCTATCTGGATTGCAGACCTCAATCCAATCGGAAAAATCCCCATCCTCATCGGTCAGGCCGGACTTATTGGCGGCCATGAACTCGCTGATGACCGGAGCGCCGAAGCTGGGCATGGCGGGCATCAGCGCGAACCCAACCAGCAGCGCTCGCCAAAAGCAGCACAGAATGAGCTTCTGCACACCAATGCCTTATCGCTCCTCAGGCTCAAAATCAAGCCACAAATGAGGCCTGCCCCAAGGACGCAAGGGCTGACGCAGGCCGGCCCATCAAAACGCAGGGGACTCCCAAGCCCCCCGGTTCAATGTGGCCTCGCCTTCCATCACAGTCCAATTGGCCGAGGATGGTGACATCACCGCACCTTCCACGCCGAAACGTTCCCGGTCTTTTGGCCCAACCTGGGCCCCAATGTCCATTCGGCCTTCTATGGCGGGGAGCTCGAGTTCGCCGAGGCCACGTCCTGCTACGCGCCCCTCGTGTCATTTTCCCGTCTTGGTGCCAGCCTGCGAGATCCTTCCCGGTTCCCGCCGGCCCGAGCCGGGTCGCTTCGTCAGCGCGTCGCCCAAATCGGCACGCGCCTTTTCCACCTCGGCTTCGAGTCGTTTCACCATCTCCGGGTGCTGCTGGGCAACATTGGTGGTTTCGGCGATGTCGTGGACCAGATCGTAAAGCTCTTCGTCTTCAATCTGGCGATGCGAATAGGGCGCCGGCACGCCGTTGGTGCCGCCCGGCTTGCCCGCCAGCGTTTGAAAAGTGTGTGGCAACTGCAATTTCCAGTGGCCATCGCCGGTGGTCACCGCCTGAAGCTGATTGACCTCATAGTAAAACCAGTAGGATTCATGCGGATTCTTCGCGCCGGGCTGCCGTGAAATGATTGGCCACACATCCAGGCCGTCAATTTTGTGACCTGGCAATTTCGCGCCAGCGAGCTTCGCAATGGTGGGAAACAGGTCAATCGTCATCAGCATATCCCACGTGTCCGCGCCGGCGGGAATGTGGCCGGGCCAGCGCATGATGCACGGTTCCCGCGTGCCGCCTTCCCAGTTCGTGCCCTTGCCCTCGCGCAACGGCTTGGCCGAGCCGGCGTGATTGCCATAGCACAGCCACGGGCCGTTGTCCGACGTGAAAATGACCCATGTGCTCTGTTCGAGGCCGCATCGCTTGAGCGCGTCAAGAACCCGGCCCACTGACCAGTCGATTTCTTCGATCACATCGCCGTAAAGTCCGCGAGCCGTTTTGCCGCGGAATTTGTCGCTCACGCCCAACGGCACGTGCGGCATGTTGTGCGCGACGTAGAGAAAAAACGGATGGTCCTTGTTCTTCTCGATGAACTTCACCGCGTGTTCGGCATACCAGGTCGTCAACTGGTTCAGGTCGTCAATGGACATTTCCTCGCGGAATTTTTTGTCGCCGTCCCAAATGGGCAGGTTCGGATACTCGCGCTTCCGCGCGGCCATGAGCGCCGGCAGGTTCGTGATCAAATCCGGATGCCCCGGCCACATGTCCACCGAAAGCGACTGGCCAAAATATTCGTCGAACCCATGACGGAGCGGCATGAACTGTGGCGCATCGCCCAGATGCCACTTCCCGAACATGGCCGTGACATAGCCACGCGACTTCAGCATTTGCGCCAGCGTCACTTCGCTGTCGCTGATGCCGATCCTGCTTTTCGGGCCCAGCGCGCCGTGAATGCCGAGGCGGTTCGGATAACAGCCGGTCATCAACGCGCAGCGCGAGGCCGAGCAAACCGGCTGCGCGACGTGGAAGTTGCGGAAAACCATGCCTTCATCAGCCAGGCGATCCAAATTCGGCGTGCTGAATCCTTCAGCGCCGAATTTACCGACGTCGGCGTAGCCCTGGTCGTCGGTGAAAATGATGACGATGTTCGGGAGCTTTTCCGGATCGGCGGCCTGAACCTTGGTCCAAACGGTCGCGGCAAGATACGCAACAAAAAACTTTTTAATCATCTGACCGGACTCAACTTTCTGGTCCGCATGGAGGGTTAGTCCGGGACTTGTTTTAGTTTATGGTGTCGCCTGGGCTCTGTCCATCCCTGGAGAACATTCACTCGGCAAACCTCTATCCTCACTGGTCCGCGCTCGCGGCGTTCCTCGAGGGAACGGGCATCGGCC
>Ga0209415_10010129_pt1 | contig 16089 bp, 16 predicted proteins | sample PeaSoiSIISIP2007_FD_187696 | JGI IMG/M metagenome (GOLD analysis project Ga0209415, IMG submission 187696) | Peat soil microbial communities from Weissenstadt, Germany - SII-SIP-2007 (SPAdes) (version 2) | ecosystem: Environmental > Terrestrial > Soil > Wetlands > Peat | place: Germany...
CCGGCGACGCGCTGGCGCGGCACGTCGCTCACGGCGCGGGAGAGCGCGGTGTAAAGCTCGGTGCCGGTGTCGGCGAGCGCGGCGGCGGGATCGGGCGCGCCGGCATGGACGATGCGCAGATCGAGATCATGGAGCTGCTTCAGACGCTGCGTCACTTGCGCGAGCGCTGCCGCGGCGTAAGTGCGGCGTGCACCGATGCGCATGCTCGGGGAATCATCGAGCACGACCACGGCGACGTCGTGCTGCGCCTCGCGCTGCTCCTCGACCAGCGACGGTTCGATGAGGATGAGCAGCAGCACCGCCACCGCCACGAGCCGCCACGCGGTCCCGCGCGCGCGCCGCCATGCGCCATAGCCGAGCGCGGCCGCCGCCAGCGCCGCGAAGGCGATGATCGCGGCCCAGGGGAGCAGCGGCGCTGCAGCGATGGTAAGGCCGTTCATTGTCCGAGCCGCTCCAGGATCGCCGGCACGTGCACTTGATCGCTCTTGTAGTTGCCGGTCAGCGCGTACATCACGAGGTTGACGCCGAAGCGATAGGCCATCTCGCGCTGCGGCTCGCCGCCTGGCACCACGGGATAGAGCGGCCGGCCATCGGCGCCCATGGCCCAAGCGCCGGCCCAGTCGTTGCCGCCGACGATGACGCTGGAGACGCCGTCATTGACCTGATCCTCGGAGGGCTCGACCCACAGCCTTCCGCCGGCCCACCGCCCGGGAAACTCCTGCATGAGATAGAAGGATTTGGTGAGGACGTGATCGGGCGGCACCGGCGCGAGCGGCGGGACATTGAGCCCGGCGGCGAGCCGCTGCAGGCGCGCCTGCGTCGCGGACCCGGTGAAGGGCGCGCTCTCGCCCTGGTCGCGCGTGTCGAACAGGATGGTGCCGCCGGTTGCGAGATAGCGGTTGACCCGCTCGACCGCCTGCGCCGAAGGCTGCGGCTCGCCCTCGACGACCGGCCAGTAGAGCAACGGGAAGAAGATGATCTCGTCGCGCTCGATATCGATGGCCATCGGCTCCGCCGGATCGACCGCGGTGCGCTGATTGAGGATCATGGAGAGGCCGCTCAATCCGGCGCGCGCCTCTTCATCGACCTCGGCGATGCCGGTGCGGACATAGGCGAGGTGAAGCTCGCTCGTCGCCTTGATGGCGAAGGAATCGTCCCCGGCGGCGCGCGCCGCCGGCCCGAGAACAAGCAGGCAAAGCACGGCGCCGGCCGCCGCGCCGCGCCGCGGCAGCCGCGGCAGCAGCCCACGCAGCGCAAACGCGATGACGAGATCGATGAGCGCCAGCGCCAGCGCGGCGCCGAGGAGGCCAGGACGGAAATCGACCTCGCTCGCTTCGCTCGCATAGCTTTCGCGCGCGACACCGGGCGGCAGCTCGCCCAAGGGCGCGAAGGTCTTGACCGCCGGCGCCAAATTGAGCGCGCGCCGCGCATCGGCGGTGCCGTAGAAGCCGGGCGGGTGCCGCGCCGAGGCCACGGTGCTGGCGAAGCCGCCGGCGGTGATTGTAGCCGCCGTCGCCGGGGCATGCTGAAGCCGGCCGAAGCCGTCGAGCGTCTCGACCGGCGGCAGCGCGCGGTCGGCGCTCTCCGCCACGCCCTGGCTCAGCGCGACGATGCGCCGGAGCATGTTGACGAAGAGGCCGGAGATGGCGAGGTTCGACCATTCCGGGTCGGCCGTGGTGTGAACCAGCACGAGCCAGCCCTTGCCGCGCTTCTCCGCCGTGACCAGTGGCGTTCCATCGGTCAAGCGCGCCCAGGTCTTGTTGCCGAGATCGAGCGCCGGCTCGGCCAGCACTTGGCGCGACACGGTGACGTCATTGGGAATTTCGATGCCGGCGAAGGGACCGTCGGCGGCGAAGGGCGCGAGCTTCGCCGGCTTCTCCCAGGAGAGCGCGCCGCCGAGCGTGCGTCCGCCGCCCCTGAGCCGCACCGGCAGGAGATCGTCGTTCGGCTGCTCGGCCAAATGCGGCCCGGCGAAGCGCAGGACGGTGCCGCCCTGCGCCATCCATTTGGTCAGCGCTTGCTGCTCCTGCGCGCCCGCCGGCGCGACATCGGCCAATGCCAAGACGGCGATCTCGCCCTTGAGCAAGGTCGCGACATCGCCCGTGCGCACCTCGCTGAACGGGCTCAACGCCTTGTCGAGATAATAGGCGCCGCTCAGGAGCGGCTCGGCGGGGCGGCGCGCCGGAACGACGATGCCGACCGGCCGGCGGCGCCAGCGCTCGTCGAGCAGCAGCGTCGCGCCGGCCGCGGCCTCGCCCTCGATCGTGATCGCCATGGCGCGATTGCGCAGCTCGCTCGGCATGGCGAGGCGCGCGAGGGCGCTCGGACTGCCGGCGGGCAGGACGACATGCTGGCGCGCGAGCAGCCGGCCGTCTTCGCCGACCGCGCGCACTTCGAGCTCGCCCGGCAGCGCCGCATCGGCGCGCCGCACCATCGCCGTCAGATCCTTGTCGTCGGTGTCGGCCGGAGCCAAGAGCCGCGGCAACTCGGCTCCGGCATCGGCCATCACCCGAAGCTGGCCCCGCCGCGCCAAGGCCGCGGCGAAAGCGGCGGCGTCGCCGTCCTCGACGCCGTCGCTGAGCCATAGAACGTCGGCGCCGGCGCCGAGATCGATCTTGTCGAGACGGTCGAGCGCGCCGCGGCGGTCGGCGGGCCACGGCCGCGGCGCCAGCTCGGCAATGGCGGCGCGCGCGTCGGCCGGGCGCAGCAGCGAGAGGTCGGGAGGCGCCGCATTGCCGGGCGGCGGCGCGGTGTCGAGCAGCACGATGCGGCGGCCGGCGCGCTCGGCCTGGTCGATGAGCCGGTCGAGCGCCACGCGATGCGAATCCCATTGCCGCGCCGCCGCCCAATCGTCGTCGACCACGAGCACCAGCGGCCCGCTGCCCGCGAGCTGCGCGTTGGGGTTGAGGAGCGGATGGGCGAGCGCCAGGATGATGAGCGCCGCCAGCGCCATGCGCATCAGAATGAGCCACAGCGGCGTCTTCGCCGGCGTCTCTTCGCGCGGCACGAGGCCGAGCAACAGGCCCAGCGCCGGGAAGCGAATGCGGCGCGGCGCCGGCGGCGTCACCCGCAAGAGCCACCACAGCACCGGCAGCACGGCGAGGCCGACCAGAAGCCAGGGTGCGGCGAAGGCGAGGGAGCCGAGCGTCAGCATCGCCTATCTCCGGCCCGGCTCGGGCGCCAGCGCGGTGTAGAGCGCGAGCAGCGCGGTGTGCGGCGGGCGGTCGGTGCGATGCGTGCCGAAGCTCCACTGCGTCGCGCGCGCGATGGCGGCCAGTCCGTCGCGGTGCCGCGCCAGCCGCTCGATATAGGCCTCGCGCACGGTCTCGACGCGGCCGATGACAATCGGCGCCTCCTGCTCCAGCCCCTCGAAGCGCACGCGGCCGGCGAAGGGCAGCGTCTCCTCGGTCGGATCGAGCACCTGGAGCAGATGGCCCTTGAGGCCGCTCGCGGCGAAGCGCGCGACCAGCGCATGAATGTCGGCGAGCGGCGCCAGCAGATCGCCGATCAGGACGAGATGGGCGTGGCGCGGCAGCGGCTCGAAGCCGGGCAGGCTCAAGCCGGCGCCGGCGCGCTCGATGTCCAGCGCCATGCGGTCGAGCACGGCGCGGCCGTGCGAGGGCGGCACGCCCGAGCCCAAGAACGTCGTGCGCTCGCCGCCGCGCAGCAGCAGCGCCGCCAGCGCCAAGGTCAAGAGATCGGCGCGCGCCCGCTTGGTCGGCAGTTCGCGGTCGGAGGCGTAGTTCATCGACGGCGAGGTGTCGCGCCAGAGATAGACGCTCTGCGCCGCCTCCCATTCCATCTCGCGGACGTAGAGCCGCTGGGTCTTGGCGCTCTCCCGCCAGTCGATGCGCTGCGCCGGATCGCCCGGCGCGTATTGGCGGAATTGCCAGAAGGTCTCGCCCAAGCCGACGCGCCGCCGGCCGTGGACCCCTTGCGCCACGGTGGAAGCGACGCGCTCGGCCGCGACCAGGAGCGGCGGCAACCCCGCCGCGGCCGCCTCGGCGCGATGGCGCAGGTGAACCGATTGCGCCATCAGCGGAGCGGTGCCAGCAGCCGATCGATGACCTGTGCCAGGGTAACGCCGTCGGCGCGCGCGGCGAAGGTCAGCGCCATGCGATGGCGCAACACCGGCGGGGCGAGCGCCAGGACATCGTCGATCGAGGGCGCAAGCCGTCCGTCGAGGAGCGCGCGCGCGCGCGCCGCCAGCATCAGCGCTTGGCTGGCGCGCGGGCCGGGGCCCCAGGCGATCTGGTGCTGCAGTTCGGGCGCGGCGCCGTCGGGGCGGCCGGCGCGGACCAGGCTCAGGATCGCCTCGACGACGCTCTCGCCCACCGGCACGCGGCGCACCAGGCGCTGCGCCTGGGCCAGCTCGGCGCTGGTCAGGACCGACATCGCCTTGTCTTCGGCGATGCCGGTGGTGGCGAGCAGCATCTGGCGCTCGGCCTCGAGATCGGGATAGTCGACATCGATCTGCAGGAGGAAACGGTCGAGCTGCGCCTCGGGTAGCGGATAGGTGCCCTCCTGCTCGAGCGGATTCTGCGTTGCCAGCACGTGGAACGGCTTGGGCAGCGGGTGATATTGGCCGGCGACCGAGACGCGCCCTTCCTGCATCGCCTGGAGCAGCGCCGATTGGGTGCGCGGGCTGGCGCGGTTGATCTCGTCCGCCATCAGGAGCTGGCAGAACACCGGGCCGGGAATGAAGCGGAAGGAGCGGCGGCCGGTGTCGCTCTCCTCCAGCACCTCCGAGCCGATGATGTCGGCCGGCATCAGGTCGGGCGTGCACTGGATGCGTTTGTCCTCGAGCCCGAGCACGGTGCCGAGGGTCTCGACCAGCCGGGTCTTGGCGAGGCCGGGCACGCCGATCAGCAGCGCATGGCCGCCCGCGAGCAAGGTGATGAGCGCTTCGTCGATCACCTCGCGCTGGCCGAAGATGACGCGGCCGATGCGCTCGCGCACCAGCTTGAGACGCTGGCCCAGCGCCTCGATCTCGGCCACGAGATCGGCGGGGTTGCCTGGCGCCAAGGATTCGGGAATGCTCACTTACGCTACTCCTCTCGCGACCAAGGGGGACGAGACATCATCGACCAGGCGTCATCCTCCCACGGCGAGCCCCCGCCGCCGCTCGCGCGCATCGCATCGGGCGCTTCGGCGGTTAACCATGAGAGCGCGACCGCGCCCCGTGATTGCGGGCATTTTGACATCCACATTGCGGAGGATGGTAGCTGGTTCTATCGCGGCACTCCAATCAAACGCGCGTCATTGGTCCGGCTTTTCAGCACGGTGCTCCGCCGTGACGCGGCCGGCACCTTCTGGTTAATAACGCCGGCGGAACGCGGCAGGATCACCGTCGCCGACGCGCCCTTCCTCGGGGTTGAGCTTGGAATCGTCGGCGCGGGGCGCGCCCAGGGGCTGACGGTGCGCACCAATGTTGACGACTTTGTGACGATCGACGCCGATCACCCGCTGCGCGTCGCGGTCGATGTGGCAACCGGCGCGCCGCGGCCTTATATCGAAGTGCGGAACGGGCTGGAAGCGCGGCTGTCCCGCCCGGTATTCTACGAACTTGTCGAGCTCGCCAGCGAGGAGCGGGTCGGCGACGAGACCGTCTTGGGCGTATGGAGCAAGGGCAAGTTCTTCCCTCTGGGCCAGCTCGAAGATCCCTAACGCGCGAACTGGTGCGCGCGCGCTTTGCTGCGCATCCGGTCGGGCTCAGATGGTCGGATCCGACGGTCGAGGCCGCCGTGCGCGGCGACCATTCGCTCGACCCCGGCCCGCCGCCGGCGCCGCGCCCGTTGACCAAGGCCGCGGTGCTGGTGCCGCTCATCGACCATCCGGAGGAGTTCACGGTATTGCTGACCCAGCGCACGCCGCATTTGGCGGCGCATGCCGGCCAGGTCAGCTTTCCCGGCGGCCGAGTCGAGCCGGTGGACCGCGACAGCGTCGCGGCCGCGCTGCGCGAGACCGAGGAGGAGGTCGGGCTGCTGCCCGACCAGGTCGAGGTGATCGGCCGGCTCGACACCTACATCACCGGCACCGGATTCGAGATCTATCCGGTGGTCGGGCTGGTGCGCGCGCCCTTGTCTCTGCGTCCCGACCCGGTCGAAGTCGCCGAGGCCTTCGAGGTGCCGCTGTCCTTCATCCTCGATCCCGCCAATCACCAGCGGCAGACGCGCGAATTGCGCGGCCACACGCGCACCTTCTTCGTGCTGCCCTATGAGCGCCATCATATTTGGGGCGCCACTGCCGCGATGCTGGTCAATCTCGCGGAGGTTCTGACCGCGTGACCCAGGGCGCGCCATGACGCGAGTCGTGCTGACCGTCATCGTGCCGCTGCTGTTGCCGACCGCGATCTACCTGCTCTGGGTTGTCAGCGTCCGACGCGCCAGGCCCGCGGCGGCGATGACGTGGCAAGGACTGCCTTGGCTGTGGCTCGTCCTCGCCGGAATCGTGCTCGCCGCCGCGGCATTGCTGGTCCTCGTCGCGTTCGGCAGGCAGGGCGGCGGGACCTATGTGCCGCCGCATGTCGAGGATGGCCGGATCGTGCCCGGCCACGTCCTACCGAGCGCGCCTGCGCAACATTGAGCGCCGATGCCGCCCGCCGCGCCCGCCGCCTCCATTCCACCGCAGCCCTGGATGGTCGAGCCCGCCACGCGCGCCGTGCTCGCAGCGTTGGGCGGCGGCGGCGCGGCGCGCTTCGTCGGCGGCGCGGTGCGCGATGCGATTCTGGGCTGGCCGGTCGGCGACATTGACATCGCCACGCCGCTCGCGCCCGAAGAGGTGATGCGCCGGCTCGCTGCCGCAGGCATTGCGGCGGTGCCGACCGGACTCGCGCATGGCACGGTGACCGCGGTGGCGCCGCCCCGGCATTTCGAGATCACGACCTTGCGCCGCGACGTCGAGACCTTCGGGCGGCACGCGCGGGTCGAGTTCACCGACGATTGGGCGGCCGATGCGGCGCGCCGGGATTTCACTTTGAATGCGCTCTTCCTCGACGAGGCCGGCCGGGTTTTCGATTATGTCGGCGGGCTCAAGGATCTCGGCGCCGGCCGCGTGCGCTTCGTCGGCAAGGCCGAAGAGCGTATCCGCGAGGATGTGCTGCGCCTGCTGCGCTTCTATCGCTTCCATGCGCATTACGGCCGTGTGCCGGCGGATCCAGAGGCGCGGGCAGCAGCGCGCGCGCTCAAGCAGCTCCTGCCGAACCTTTCGAGCGAGCGCGTCGCGGCGGAGCTGCTGAAGCTCCTGGCCGCGCCTGACCCGCTGCCGACGCTGGCGCTGATGCAAGAGGACGGCGTCATCGCCGTGCTGCTGCCGGAGGCGCGCTCGCTCGACCGTTTGGCCGCGCTCGTGCCGCTCGAGGCGGCGCCCGATCCGCTGCGCCGTCTCGCCGCGCTGGTCGCAATCGATGCCGCCTCGGCGGAGGCGGTTGCGTTGCGCCTGCGCCTTTCGAACGCGCAACGCGACCGGCTCGCGGCGATTGCGGCGCCGCCTTGGCCCCTCGATCTCGCCGCCGACGAGCGTGCCCAGCGCCGCGCGCTGCGCCATCTCGGCGCCGCGCTCTATCGCGATCTCGTGCTGCTGCGCGCGGCCGAATCGGGACAGAAGGCGCGGGCCGAGGCTCTGATGGCCTTCGCCGATGCCGCGGCGCCGCTCGAATTCCCGCTCAAGGGTCGCGATGTGACCGCGCTCGGCATCGCCCCCGGTCCCGCGGTCGGGCGGCTCCTCGCGGAAGTCGAGGCGTGGTGGGAGGCGGGCGACTTCCGCGCCGACCACGCCGCCTGCTTGGCTGAACTCGAACGGCGCATCGCCGGCCGCTAGGGCCAGGCGACCTCGGGCGGCAGCGACATCAAGATGGCCTCGACGTTGCCGCCGGTCTTGAGCCCGAACAGCGTGCCGCGGTCGTAGATCAGGTTGAACTCGACGTAGCGGCCGCGGCGGATCAATTGATGCCGGCGCTCCTCCGCCGTCCACGGGCGCAGCATGTGGCGGCGGACCAGCACGGGATAAATGCCGAGAAAGGCCTCGCCGACTTCGCGCGTGAAGGCGAAGTCGCGGTCCCAATCGCCGCTGTCGAGATAGTCGTAGAAGACGCCGCCGACGCCGCGCGGCTCGCCCCGATGCTTGAGAAAGAAATACTCGTCGCACCACGCCTTGAAGCGCGGATAGTAGCTCGGGTCGTGCTTGGCGCAGGCCTGCTCGAGTGCGGCGTGAAAGTCGCGCGTGTCGGCCTCGTCGGGAAACATCGGCGTCAGATCGGTGCCGCCGCCGAACCAACGCTTGGTGGTGCGGATGTGCCGCGTGTTCATATGCACCGCCGGCACCAGCGGCGAGCAGAGATGCGCAACCAGCGAGATGCCGCTCGCCCAGAAATGCGGATCGCTCTCGGCGCCGGGGATCTGGCTCTTGAAGTCGGCCGGGAACTCGCCCCAGACGGTCGAGACGTTGACGCCGACCTTCTCGAAGACGCGGCCGCGCATGATCGCCATGGTGCCGCCGCCGCCTTCCGCGCGCTGCCAGGGCGTGCGCTGGAAGCGTCCGGCGGGTCCTTCCGCGGGGCGGGCGGCGGCATGGTCGTCCTCGACCGCCTCGAAGGCCGCGCAGATGCGGTCGCGCAGCGACTCGAACCAATCGGCGGCGCGTTCCTTGGCGGCCGCCTCGGCCGCGAGATTGGTGGTCATCGCATCGCCTCCGTCTCGCCCGGGAGCAACTCCGTTTGCCTGAGCGCCTCGCCCAGCGCCAGCGCCGCGGCGAGCGCGACGTTGAGCGAGCGCAGCCCCGGCCGCAACGGGATGACGAGGCGCGCATCGGCGGCGCTATGCACGTTCTCTGGAACCCCTGCCGATTCGCGGCCCAAGAGCAAGGTGTCGTCGCCGCGGAAGCCGAAGCGATGATAAGGGAGGCTGCCCTTGGTCGTCAGCAGGACGAGCCGCCCCGGCGGGCGCGCCGCCCGGTAGCGCTCCCAGGAGCCGTGCCGCGTGAGATTCACTTGCTCGAGATAGTCCATGCCGGCCCGGCGCAGCCGGCGGTCGTCGATGAGGAAGCCGCAGGGTTCGATGATGTCGACGGCGATGCCGAGAGCGGCGGCCAGGCGCAGGATCGCCCCGGTATTCTGGGGGATGTCGGGCTCATAAAGGGCGAGGCGCATGGCGCGCCTTCCATGGGTCGGCCGATGCGGCTTTGCAAGCGCCAGGGAATGGTCTATAGGCGCCGCCGGCGGGGCTGCGGCTTCGTGCGGCAGGATGTCGCATAGTGCCGACGGTTCAACCCTATAGCTTCGGCGTCCGCCCGGGGGCGCGGCGCCGCGCGATTGTGCGGTTGCGCCTGCCGGTCCGTCATCGCGTGACCACCGCATCCCTTGGGAGAGCACGGGCAATGGCCGCACCACCCTCGCAAAGCAAGCTCGTGCGATGGATCGACCGCCGCCTGCCGGTCTTCACCTTCATGCGGCACGAACTCAACGACTATCCGACGCCGCGCAATTTGAGCTATTGGTGGAACTTCGGCTCGCTCGCCGGGATCATGCTGGTGATCATGATCGTCACCGGCGTCTTCCTCGCCATGCAGTACACGCCGCAGTCGGATCTGGCCTTCGCTTCGGTCGACCGCATCATGCGCGACGTGAACTACGGCTGGCTGATGCGCTATATCCACATGAACGGCGCGTCGTTCTTCTTCGTCCTCACCTACATCCATCTCTTCCGCGGGCTTTATTTCGGCTCCTACAAGGAGCCGCGCGAGCTCCTATGGATGCTCGGCGTCGTCATCCTGCTGCTGATGATGGCGACCGCCTTCATGGGCTATGTCCTGCCTTGGGGGCAACTGAGCTATTGGGGCGCCACCGTCATCACCAATTTATTTTCGGCCATTCCGGTGTGGGGGAGCGCCATCGTCACCTGGCTGTGGGGCGGCTTCTCGGTCGACAATCCCACGCTCAACCGCTTCTTCGCGCTCCACTATCTCCTGCCGTTCCTCATCGTCGGCGTGGTCGGCTTGCATCTCGTCGCGCTGCACCAGCACGGCTCGAGCAATCCGCTCGGCATCGACCGCAAGGGGCCGCAGGACAGCATCCCCTTCCACCCCTACTACACGATCAAGGACATGTTCGGCCTTGGCGTGTTCCTGATCGTCTTCGCCATCTTCGTCTTCTATATGCCGAACTTTCTCGGCGAGCCCGATAACTACATCCAGGCCAATCCGCTGCAGACGCCGGCCGAGATCGTGCCGGAGTGGTACCTCCTGCCGTTCTACGCGATCCTGCGCTCGATCCCGGACAAGCTCTCCGGCGTCTGCGCCATGTTCGGCTCGATCCTCGTTTTGTTCGTCCTGCCCTGGCTCGATACCTCGCGCGTGCGCAGCGCCTATTTCCGGCCGGTCTATAAATGGGTCTTCTGGCTCCTGGTGGCCGACGTCATCGCTCTGGGCATCGTCGGCGCGCATCGGCCCGAGGGCTGGTACGTCATCGTCGGCCGGATCGCGACGTTCTACTACTTCCTCCACTTCCTCGTCCTCTTCCCGCTCATCGGCAAGCTCGAGCGGCCGCTGCCGCTGCCGACCAGCATCAGTGCCGCCGTGCTGCAGAAGCGCGGCGGCGGCATGGCCGGAGCCTCGGCGCCGGCGGAGGGCCACTGATGCGCGCCGCGCTCGCTCTTGCCGTCGCCGCCGCAGTGGCGCTCGCCTCCGGCGCGCGGGCGCAGGACGAAACGCCGCCGCTGCCTCACCCCGGCTGGTCCTTCAGCGGCGTCTTCGGGACCTACGATCGCGCCGCCTTGCAGCGCGGCTTCCAGGTCTACAGCGAGGTCTGCGCGAACTGCCATTCGGTGAAGCTGCTGCATTACCGCGACCTCGCGGCGCTCGGCTATGACCAGATCCAGATCGAGGCGGTCGCGGCGCAGAAGCAGGTCACCGCCGGCCCCAACGACCAAGGCGAAATGTTCCAGCGCCCGGGGCAGCCCTCCGACGCCTTCATCGCACCCTTCCCGAACGACCAGGCGGCGAAGGTGGCAAACAACGGCGCGGTGCCGCCCGATCTCTCGCTCATCGTCAAGGCGCGCGAGGGCGGCGAAGACTACATCTACGGCGTCCTCACCGGCTACAAGGAGGCGCCGGCCAATGTGAAGGTGCCGGAGGGGATGAGTTACAACCTCCATTTTCCCGGCCACATGATCCCCATGCCGCAGCCGCTCTCCGACGACGCGGTGACCTATGCCGACGGCACCAAGGCGACCGTGGATCAAGAGGCGCACGACGTCGTCACCTTCCTGACCTGGGCGGCGGAGCCCAAGATGGAGGACCGCAAGCGCATCGGCGCCAAGACCATGTTGTTCCTCCTGGTGATGACCGGCGTGCTTTACGGCGCCAAGCGCAAGATCTGGGCCGATCTGCACTGAGCGGGACGGGCTGGCGCCGCCCTCGCATTCTGCGCTAGGAACTTCGCGCGCTCGCGAAGTTCGACGTTCGGAACCTGGCCATGGGCTCACCACCGGTCGTCGGCATCATCGGCGGCAGCGGCCTCTATCAAATCGACGGGCTGAGCGAGGTGCGCTGGCGGCGCGTCTCATCGTCCTTCGGCGCGCCGTCGGATGAGCTTTGCTTCGGCACGCTCGACGGCGTCCCGGTGGTGTTCCTGCCGCGGCACGGCCGGGGCCATCCGATTCCGCCGCATGAGATCAATTATCGCGCCAATATCGATGCGCTGAAGCGCGCCGGGGTGACCGACCTCATCTCGCTTTCGGCCGTCGGCAGTCTTGCCGAGGACCTGCCCCCCGGCAGCTTCGTCCTGGTCGACCAGTTCATCGACCGCACCGTCGCGCGTGCGACGAGCTTCTTCGGCACCGGCTGCGTCGCCCATGTCTCGATGGCGCAGCCGGTCTGCACGCGGCTCAGCGGGCGCCTCGCGACTGCGGCGCACGCCAGCGGCATCGCGGCGCGGCGCGGCGGGACGCACATCGTCATCGAGGGGCCGCAATTCTCGAGCTTGGCCGAGAGCCAGCTCTATCGCAGCTGGGGCTGCGACATCATCGGCATGACCAATATGCCCGAGGCCAAGCTCGCGCGCGAGGCGGAGATCTGTTACGCGACCGTCGCCATGGTGACGGATTTCGATTGCTGGCACCCCGAGCACGCGGACGTGACGGTGGCGGGCATCGCCGCCGTGCTGGCGGCCAACGCCGACAAGGCGCGCGCGCTTGTCGCGGCGGCGGTGCCGCTCATCGCCGCCGATCGCGACTGCCCGCAAGGCTGTCGCACGGCGCTCGATCATGCGCTCATCACCGCGCCCCAAGCGCGCGATCCGGCATTGGTGCAGAAGCTCGACGCTGTCGCCGGCCGTGTCCTGCGCCGGACGGAGCCGCCGTGAGAGTTGCCGACAAGGCAATGCGCACGATCTGGCTCGAGCCGGATGGCGCCAGCGTCGGCATCATCGACCAGACGCAGCTTCCCTTCGCGCTGCGGACGGTTCGGCTCACCAGCCTCGCCGAGGCGGCGCATGCGATCGCCGCCATGCAGGTGCGCGGCGCGCCGCTCATCGGGGCGGCCGCCGCCTATGGCCTGGCGCTCGCGCTCAAGGACGATGCGAGCGATCGGGGGCTCGATGATTCCTGCCGCGTGCTCGCGGCGACACGGCCGACCGCAGTCAATCTACAATGGGCGCTCGCGGATATGCGGCAGACGCTGTTGCCGCTGCCGCCGGCGCGTCGCGTCGCGGCGGCCTTCGCCCGCGCTGAAGCGATCTGCGAGGAGGATGTGGCGACCAACCGCGCCATCGCCGGCCACGGCTTGCCCTTGATCGAAGCCGCGTGGCGGCGCCAGGGCGGCGCCGGCGCCGTCGAGATCCTGACGCATTGCAATGCCGGCTGGCTCGCCGCGGTCGATTGGGGGACGGCGCTCGCGCCGATCTATCTCGCGCACGACCAAGGCATCCCCCTCCATGTCTGGGTCGATGAGACGCGGCCGCGCAACCAGGGCGCCAGCCTGACCGCCTGGGAACTCGCCCAGCACGGCGTGCCGCACACGGTGATCGTCGACAATGCCGGCGGGCATCTGATGCAGCGCGGCCGCGTTGCGCTCTGTCTGGTCGGCTCCGACCGCACCACGTCGGCGGGCGACGTCGCCAACAAGATCGGCACCTATCTCAAGGCGCTCGCAGCCCACGACACCGGCGTGCCGTTCTACGTGGCGCTGCCGTCGTCCAGCATCGACTGGTCGATCGAGGATGGCAGGGACATTCCGATCGAAGAGCGCGACCCGGCGGAGGTGGCGGAAATCGCAGGCGCGCTGCCCGACGGCACGGTGGCGCGCGTGCGGCTGCTGCCCGCGGCGAGCGCGGCGGCGAATTACGGGTTCGATGTCACGCCGGCGCGGCTCGTCACCGCGCTCATCACCGAGCGCGGCGTCTGCGCCGCGTCGCGCGCGGGACTTCTCTCGCTCTTTCCCGAGCGGCAGGCGCGGCGCGCTTAGCCGACGTTCTTGGCGATGAATTCCTGGCTGCGGCCGAAGGCGATTTGCGTCGCCGCGGGATGGAAGGAGCCGCGCTCGTCGCAATTGAAGCCGTGACCGGCGCCGGCATAGACGTAAATCGGCACGCCCGGCTGCGCCTTCTTGATCTTCTCGACGTCGGTCATCGGAATCGACTGGTCCTGATCGCCGAAATGCAGCATCAGGGGAATTCGCGGCTTCTCGTCGGCCTGCTGCGCGATCTGGCCGCCGTAATAGCCGACGGCGCAAACCAGCCCCTCGAGGCGCGCCGCGGCGAGGAAGGCGACCGAGCCGCCCATGCAGTAGCCGACGATTCCGACCTTGCCGAACTGTTTGGCGAAGTCGATCGCAGCCTGGGTGTCCGTGAGGAGCTGTTCGGTGGTGATCTTGCCGCGGATGGCGCGGCCCTTCTCGATGCTCGGCGGATCATACCCGGTCTCGAAATTCTTCTCGGCGCGGTCAAACACCGCCGGGGCGATGGCGACATAGCCCAAGGCCGCATAGCGGTCGGCCATGCTGCGGACGTGCTGGTTGACGCCGAAGATCTCCTGGATGACGACCATGGCGCCGCGCGGCTTGCCGGCGGGATCGGCCCGGTAGGCCGAGAACTTGTTGCCGTCCTTGGCGGTGAGCTGGATCGTCTGCCCCATGCTGTCCTCCTCTGGGCTGGGTTGGCGCGATCATAGGGGAGAGCGCGCGCGGGATGAAGAGGGTTCTCGCCGCCGCTGCGCTCAGAGGTTGAAGCGGACATAAAGGATGTCGCCGTCGCGGATGACATAATCGGCACCCTCGAGGCGCATCTTGCCGGTGTCCTTGGCGCCCGTCTCGCCGCCGGCGGCGACGAAGTCAGCGCAATCGATCACCTCGGCTCGGATGAAGCCTTTCTCGAAATCGCTGTGGATGACGCCCGCGGCCTGCGGCGCCTTGGTGCCCTGCGGCACGGTCCAGGCATGCGTCTCCTTCGGTCCCACGGTGAAGAAGGTGATGAGATCGAGCAGGCGATATCCGGCTCGGATGACGCGGTCGAGCCCGGCCTCGGCAAGACCGAGGCTGGCGAGGAAGGCGCGCTTCTCGGCCGCGTCGGCGAGTTGCGCCACCTCGGCTTCGATGGCGGCGGAAATCACCACCCATTCGGCGCCGCGCGTGCGGGCATATTCGGCGACCGCTTTGGCGCGGGCATTGCCGCTCGCGGCGGCGGCTTCCTCGACATTGGCGACATAGAGCACCGGCTTCGTCGTCAGAAGCTGCAGGCTCTTGAGGATCGGCTTTTCTTCGGCGCTCGGAGCATAGCTCCGCGCCGGCTTGCCCGCGCGCAGGAGCGCGAGCAGCGGCTCGATGACCGCGAGCTCCGCCTTGGCTTCCTTGTCGTTGCCGCGCGCCCGCTTCTGCGCCGCGACGAGCCGGCGCTCCAGGCTCTCGAGATCGGCCAGCATCAGTTCGGTCTCGACCGTCTCGGCGTCGCGCACCGGGTCGACCGAGCCCTCGACATGGCTGACGTTGCCGTCCTCGAAGCAGCGCAGCACATGCGCGATCGCGTCGACCGCGCGGATGTGGCCGAGGAACTCGTTGCCGAGCCCTTCGCCGCGCGAGGCGCCGCGCACCAGCCCGGCGATGTCGACGAATTCGAGCTGGGTCGGCACGATCTTTTCCGACTTGGCAGTCCGCGCCAGCGCGGCCAGGCGCTCGTCCGGCACCGCGACCCTGCCGATATTGGGCTCGATCGTGCAAAAGGGATAATTCGCCGCCGCCGCCGCCGCGGTCGAGGTCAGCGCGTTGAAGAGCGTCGATTTGCCGACATTGGGCAAGCCGACGATGCCGCAATTGAAGCCCATCCCTAGGTCTCTTTCGCCTCGGGCGCGGGGCGCGGCGGCTTCGCCGGCGGCGGGCGCAGGATGAGCGCGACTCTGGTCATGAAGCCTGCCGCATCGTCGGCGACGAGGAGCGGCGCGGCCTCGGCCACCGCCTCGATGAGCGGCCCGAGCCAAACCTTGTCCTCGGCATCGAACCCCTGCAGCACATAGGGCTCGACCAGCTCCTTCACGCCGGGATGGCCGATGCCGAGCCGCACCCGCCAGAATTCGGGCCCGATCGCTGCATCGATCGATCTGAGCCCGTTATGGCCGGCGGTGCCGCCGCCGCGCTTGACCTTGAGCTTGCCGGGCGCGAGTTCGATCTCGTCGTGGATGACGGCGATCTCCTCCGGCGCGATCTTGTAGAAGTGCGCCGCCGCGCCGATGCAATCGCCCGAAAGATTCATGAAGGTCTGCGGCTTCAGCAGGTGAACACGCGCGCCGCCGATCGTGCCTTCGGCGATCTCGCCCTGAAACCGCGCGCGGAAGGCGCCGAAGGGATGGCGGCGCGCGATGGCGTCGGCCGCCATGAAGCCAATGTTGTGGCGCGTGTGCGCATAACGGGCGCCGGGATTGCCGAGCCCGACGATGAGACGCATGGCCGCGCCGGCACGATCACGAGCCTGATCTCGGCCCTCCCCGCGGCGGCGCGCCGGGCGCCCCCTTCGGTGCCGCACCCGGCGCCGCCTTGGGCGCCGCGCCGGAAGCGGCGCCCGCTGCTGGGGCGCCGGCCGCGGCACCCGGCGCTGCCGCCGGTGCTGCGCCG
>Ga0209415_10010130_pt1 | contig 16088 bp, 12 predicted proteins | sample PeaSoiSIISIP2007_FD_187696 | JGI IMG/M metagenome (GOLD analysis project Ga0209415, IMG submission 187696) | Peat soil microbial communities from Weissenstadt, Germany - SII-SIP-2007 (SPAdes) (version 2) | ecosystem: Environmental > Terrestrial > Soil > Wetlands > Peat | place: Germany...
TGCGGTGTCCTGCAAGTCCCGACACCGCTCCCGCCCTTCGAGACGCCCATTCCATGGGCTCCTCAGGACGAACGGTTGGTTGTCTTTCTTGCAGGAGGTTACACTAGGACAGGGCCATCAGACCTTCCAGGTGAATCCCGAATTGAGCAGCTTGGCGAGGTCGCCCGTTCCCTTCGCCGCCTGCGCGGCATGGATCTGGCCGTCCATCAGTTCGTCGTAGGTGGGGCGCTCCACGGAACGGAACACGCCCAGCGGAACCGGCTTTTCGGGGAAGGCGAACTGGGACAGGCTCCAGGCCAGCGTACCCGATTCCTCGGCGACGTCGTGCACCAGGACCTGCGACCGTTCGGATTCCGCGACATCCCTCGCGTCGATGGAAAAGCCCTTGGCGAAGAGGCCCTTGGTGTCGTTCGCCCAGGTCAGCGGCTTCCCGTTCTCCAGATAGAGGGCGTTGAGCTTGCGGGTGTCGGGAGCGTAGAAGGGATCGTAGACGCCGTCGTTGAAGATGACGCAATTCTGGAGCACCTCGACGAAGGCCGTGCCCTTGAACTTCGCCGCCGCCTCCAGCACGGAGGACAGGTGCTTGATGTCGTTGTCCACGGTGCGGGCCACGAAGCCTGCGCCCGCCGACAGAGCCACGGACAGCGGCGAAAGCGGTTGGTCGATGCTGCCCATGGGACTGGTCTTGGTCTTGATGCCCATGGCGGAGGTGGGGGAGAACTGGCCCTTGGTCAGGCCGTAGATCTCGTTGTTGAACAGGATCACCTTGAGATCCACGTTGCGTCGGAGCGCGTGGAGCAGGTGGTTCCCTCCGATGGAGAGCGCGTCGCCGTCGCCGGTGATCACCCAGACCTGGAGGGTCGGGTTCGCGGCCTTCACACCGGTCGCCACGGCCAGGGCGCGTCCGTGGATGGTGTGGAAGCCGTACGTGTTCATGTAGTACGGGAAGCGCGAACTGCACCCGATCCCGGAGATGATCGCGTAGTTCTCGCGGGCGATTCCCTGCTTGGGCAGCAAGGTCTGCAATGCCGCCAGGATGGAATAGTCCCCGCAGCCGGGGCACCATTTCACCTGCTGGTCGGACACGAAGTCCTTCTTGGAGAGGACGGGCAGAGTCGGATTGGTCTCGATCATGGTTCTAGGCCCCCACGGTCTTCTGGATGGCGGTGACGAGTTCGGAGATCTTGAAGGGCTTGCCGGCCACCTTGCCGAGCCCCTGCATGGGGATTCCGAATTTCCCGGACAGGAAGAGTCGGAGCTGACCCACGTTGAGCTCCGGCACCAGAACCTTGCGGTACCGCCCGATCACCGACTGCAGGTCCACGGGCAGCGGATTGATCCAGCGCAGGTGCACGTGTCCCGCCTTGATCTTCCCCTCCGCGTTCACCCGGTCGATCGCCGTGGAGGCCGCTCCGTAGGTGCCGCCCCAGGAAACGACCAGGATGTCTCCCTCGCTCGCGCCTTCCACGAAGGTCTTGCCCACGTGGCTCGCGATGGAGGCGACCTTCTCGTGCCGCTCAAGGGTCATCTTCTGGTGGTTGGCGGCGTCGTAGCTGACGTTCCCGGACGGACTGGACTTCTCCAGCCCGCCGATGCGGTGCTCCAGACCCGGAGTTCCGGGAACCGCCCATGGACGGGCGCCGTTCAGGTTGCGCTGGTAGGGCTTGAAGCTCGCGACGTCCGTCGGGTGCCTGACCTCGATCTTGGGCAGGTCGGCGATGTCCGGGACGCGGAAGGGCTCCGCGCCGTTGGCGATGTAGCCGTCCGTGAGGAGGATCACGGGGGTCATGTACTCCACCGCCACCTTGGCGGCCTCCATCGCCGCCCAGAAGCAGTCGGAGGGCGTCTTGGCCGCGATGACGGGGATCGGCGAATCGCCGTTGCGCCCGAACAGGGCCTGCAGCAGGTCGGATTGTTCCGTCTTGGTGGGGAGTCCCGTGGAGGGGCCGCCGCGCTGCACATCCACGATCACCAGGGGCAACTCCGCCATCACGGCGAGGTTGATGGCCTCGGACTTCAGGCACAGTCCGGGACCGGAAGTGGTGGTCAAGGCCAGGTTTCCCGCGAACGAGGCGCCGATGGCGGCGGCGATGGCCGCGATTTCGTCCTCGGCCTGGAAGGTGCGCACCCCGAAATGCTTCAGCGCGGCGAGTTCCTGCAGGATGTCGGAGGCGGGCGTGATGGGGTAGGAGCCCAGGAACAGGGGGGTGTTGGCCTGGACCGAGGCCGCGACGAAGCCCATGGCGGCGGCTTCGTTCCCGGAGATGCGCTTGTAGGTTCCCGGAACCTGCGGAGCCTTGCCCACCCTGTAGGTGGTGCTGAACAGCTCCACCGTCTCGCAGTAGTTGTAGCCGGCGAGGAGGGCGAATTCGTTGGCCTGGGCGATCTCCGGCTTCTTTCCGAACTTCTGCTTGATCCACTCCTGGGTGGGCGAAGGGCTGCGGTCGTAGAGCCAGTACATCATGCCCAGCGTGTAGAAGTTCTTGCAACGGGCGGCGTTCTTGCCCTTGACTCCGGAGGGCTCCACCGCCCTCACCGTGTTGGCGGAGATGTCGAGCTTCACCACCCGGTAGGCCTTGAGCTTGTCGTCGTCCAAGGGGTTGGATTCGTAGCCGGCCTTCTCCAGGTCCTTCTCGTTGAATCCGTCCTCGTCCACCAGCAGGATCCCGCCCTGCTTGAGATCGGCGATGTTGGTCTTCAACGCGGCCGCGTTCATGGCCACCAGGACGTCGATGTCGTCGCCGGGGGTCTTGATGTCCTGGCTCGCGAAATGGAGCTGGAAGGCGGAAACGCCCGCGGTGGTGCCCGCCGGTGCGCGGATTTCCGCGGGGAAGTCGGGCAGCGTCGCCAAGTCGTTCCCCAAATGGGCGGCCGCGTCCGTGAACTGCGTGCCGGTGAGCTGCATGCCGTCGCCCGAGTCTCCGGCGAAGCGGATGGTGACGCTGTCGAGCTCCACGGATTCCTTGCGTCCGTCGGGTTCCAGGATCGTCTGACTTTGGTCGCTCATGGGTCCTTCTTGGTTGGAGGGGGACCTCGATGGATCCCCATGCGCATCGACTTCGGGAGTCGGAATGCAAAACGGTCACAAAATAGCAGGGTACGGCGAGAAGAATATCCGTTTTTCCGCGCATTTGCCCGAATCGGCCGGGAATCCGTGCTCAAGACCGTTCGCGCGTGTTCGCACCACAATCCCTCCCGAGCACCCTCCGAATCAAGTCGAAAGGGGTCTGGACAGGGGCGTGCGCAGGGCCAGGGCGGTTCGGATCGTGGTCCGGATGGACTCCACCAGGACCGGATGGTCCCAATCGTGGGGATGCACGGCGATGCGCAGGAGCGGCTCGGACTTCCACGCCCGCAGGGCCAAGGGAGCGAAAGCCCTGGACCCGATCCGGCGCAACGGGTCGCGCGACGCCCAGGTGATCACCGGCGACTTCAGCGGGGATCGGTCCCGGAAGAGCAGCCCGCCATGGTTCTCCGTCCAGGCGAAGCCCCGCTCCCACAGGATCGCGGAAAGGTCGGGCCGATGGAGCCAGGCCGGGGGGACGAATCCGTCCGGTCTTTCCAGCCCCGCGGCTTCCCACATCCTCAAGCCGTCCTCCAGGCGTTCGCGCTGCCTTCGCGGGGGGAGCGAGAGGAATTCCCCTTCCCCTGCGGTCAGGAATCGTCTGCGCAGGAACGCCGACGCCCCGCGGGAGTCGGACCGGTCCTCGGGCAGTTCTTTGTGGAAATAGCCGTGGAGCGCGAGTTCGTGCCCGGCGGCTCCGAGTTCGCGGAGCCGTTGCGTGAACCGGGGATGGTCGGTCAGGGGCCAGTCGCCGTGGAAGTCGGGAACCACCAGCAAGACGGCGGGGGGAAGGCCGAGGGCGCGGAATTCCGCCAAGACGCTCTCCACGGCGGCGGCGTGCCGGGGCGAGACGTCGTGCAGGGAGACCAGGAGACTAGGCGCGCGCACGGGCCATCTCCTCGCAGGCTTCGGTCTGGGCCCGGAACATGTCGTCCCAGGTGGGCCACGCTTCGCCCCAGGCGCATGCGCGGGCGGCAAGCTGGTCTCGGTTCGCCAGGGCTCGGCGCACGGCCTGCACCAGTTCGGAGGCGTCGCCGGACCGGAACAATTCGCCGGCTCGGCTGTCCCGCACCTGTTCGCCGCCGCCGCCGCCGTCCGCGGACACCACGGGAAGACCCGCGCAAAGGGATTCCAGGACGCCCAACCCGAAGGTTTCCACGGGGCATGTCGCCAGGAACAGGGTGGAGGAGCCCAGCAGCTGGGCCAGTTCGTCCCGGTCGAGGAATCCTCCGTAGGCGTACCCGGCTTGCGAGAGGTTCCGGAACCGCTCCTCGTATTCCCCTCTGCCGGTGACCAGGACCTGCGGCCGTCCAGGGAGGGAAATCAGGGGAGGAATGGCTTCCAGCAATGTATCCACACCCTTTTCGATGTCCAGGCGACCGGCGTACAGGAGGACGGGACGGTCCGGGTCCAGACCGAATCGGGCCAGCAGCCCCGGATCCCTGGAGACGGGCCGGAAGCGGGTCTTGTCGATCCCGAAACGGATCCGTTCCACGTTGGGGTAGCCCCGACCGCGGAGCAGGTTCGCCACCCATTCCGAGGCGCACCAGATCCGGTCGAAGCCTCGGTGCCAGGAGTCCACCTGTCCGAGCGCCCAGCGGACGGCCCAGCGGCGCCAGGGGCCTCCCGAAGCGGCCCAAGGCTCCAGGTAGGCCGTGTGCGGATCGGAATGCCACATGCAGGTGCGCACCACCCTGTCGCGCCGCAGCGACCAACGCGCGGTGAGCCAGGGATCGCCCACTTCCATCACGTCCACACGCTCCCGTTCCAGGAGCCGGTCGGCTTCGGAGAAGTCCAGCAGCACCCTGTAGTTCCTGGAACGCCCGTAGGGGAACCCCCAACTCGTGCGCATGCGGAATCCGGAATCTCCGAGCAGCGTCTCTCCTGGACCGGTCCCCGGACCCAAGACGAAATAGCGGTGTTCCGGCTGGCGTTCGAACCATTCTGCCTTCTGGAGGTGGTAGGTGCGCGCGCCGCCACCGCGCGGCGACAGGAACGAATTGACGTCCAGAAAGACCATCGAGCCACCCAACCTATCTTATTCGTGGAAAACCGACACTGATGAAGACCACGCAAACCAAGATGTTCCGTGCGGATTTTCCCGGCTCGGTGGGATTCATCCTCGCCATGGCGACCCATTTCCTGCGGCATCTGCCGCGCATCCTCCGACTGTCGCAGGTCCGGCGGCGCGCCACGGCCGATCCCGGCAGGCTCCGGATCCTGATGGTGGGAGACAACATGGACGGAATCCACGGGATCTCCGTCAGCGCCCGACGCCTGGTCTACCAGCTGCGGCGGGAGGGGCATCAGGCATGGCTCCTGGGGGTGGCCCATTCCTCCAACGGACCCGGTTCTCGCGACGCGGAGGGCTGGGTGTGGATGTTCCGCCCCTCCTCGGCCCAGGAACTGTTCGGCTACGCCGGGAAGGAGATGTCCTTTCCCCACCTGCCGGACCTCCTGGACTTCCTGGAGGCGAACCCGGTGGACCTCGTGGAGATCGAAAGTCCCGGATTCGTGGGCATCCTGTTCGCCGTCCTGTGCCGCGCGATGGGTGTCCCCGTGGTCCACAACTACCGCACCGACCTCGTGGCCTACTTCGAGATGCTGCTGGACAACCGCATGCTGGTGGACCTCCTCCGCTGGTTCACCTGCTTCTTCCTGCGGGCGGGGGACGCCGAGGTCATCGTGCCCTCGGAAGCGTTCATCGCCAAGGTGCACCACATGGGCGTGCCCCTGCGCCGGATCCATTTCATCCGCCGCGGGGTGGACCTCTCCCGGTTTTCCCCGGACCGCAGGGATCCGGGGTATTGGGAATCGCTCGGAGCTCCCCCGGGACCCGTCGTCTCCTATCTGGGTCGAGTGTCCAGGGAGAAGGGGCTGGAAACCCTGGCCGAAGCCTTCGAAATCCTCCTCGCGGTCCGTCCGGACGCGGTCCTGGGCATCATCGGGGACGGTCCTTGGCTGGAAGACTTCCGCCGCTGGATGGAACCCACCGGTCGCGCGCTGTTCACCGGGGAGTTGGGAGGGGAATCGCTGGCCCGGGCACTGGCCTCGTCCGAGATCTTCGCCTTCCCCTCGGTCACGGACACGTTCGGAAACGCGGTGCTGGAGGCTCTGGCTTGCGGGGTGCCCGCGGTGGTGACGGACAAGGGCGGTCCCATGGAAATCGTGGAGGACGGCCTTTCCGGGCTGGTGGTGCCCGGCAAGGATCCCCGGGCCATGGCGCGGGCGTTGACCGTCCTGCTGGAGGACGGTCGGTTGCGCCGCAGGCTCGGCGGCAACGGAGTCCGGCGCGCCGAACTCTTCCGTCCCGAGGCCTCCCGCGACGAGCACCTGGCCTTCTATCTGGGCGTCCACTCCGCGGCCCTCTCGAGCCACGGTCGGATTTGACGGTTTCTGTCGAAAATCGTTGCTGGACGATGGAGAAAATGGTACTTTGGGGGGGTAGGCATCCAAACACCCCTCCAAACAGGACCGATCCCAAATGCGCAAGTGGTTCATCTTCGGCATCATCGTGGCCGCCATCGGAGCCGTGGCTCTGCTGTGGTACCTGAATCGGGACGACGAGGACGTCCAGGCCCTCACGGAAAACTTCGTGGGCAAGCTCAATCGCGGCGTCTCCGGAACCCGCGAGGCCATCACCGGCCTCTACGGAAGGTTGCGCAGCCGCACCGCGGAGGCGTGATGAGCCTCTCGGACTTCATCAAGGAAAACGTCTACCTGCCCTACTTCCGGCGCCACTCGGCGCGCGCCCGTTCGCAACAGGTGCTTTTGGGCGTCGCCATCGGCGCCTTCGTGATCGCGGGAATGGTGGGATGGTGGCTCTTGAGCCGCCGAGCGACCAACGCCGCGGCAGGCGAGGTCAGGCCGAGCGGCGCGTGACCAGCCTGGCGTCCAGGGTCCGGTGGATCCTGGATTCGCCGGGCTTCTCCAACCGACTTTGCAGGAGGGCGGCGGAGCGGGCCCCGAGTTCCTCCCATGGGACGTTCAAGGTGGTGAGTTCCGGGTCGATCCAACTGGAGAAGGGAAGGTCGCCCCATCCCGCCACCGCCAGGTCCCCGGGCACCGAGATCTGCCTCAATCGGGCTTCGCGCAGGATTCCCCAGGCGGTGTGGTCTCCAGCCAGGCTGTAGATCGCCCGGACCTCCCTGTTTTCCCGCAGGATCTGTCCCAGCGCCGCCACGCCCGATTCCGGGGAGTCCTCCGCGACGGACACGAGGAGCGAACGCCGGTCGGGCTCCACATGCCGCTCCCAGAGTCCGATGCGGGTGTCCTCCCGGGCGATCTGGGTCCTCGTGGCCACGAGCGCCACCGGCCGTTTCCGGTCCAGGGAGAGCAGCGTGAGGAGCTGCTCCTGCGCGAGGCGGTCGTGGATCTCCACGCAATCGAACCAGAGGCTCCGTCGCCCGGCGACCACGACGGGAACCTTGGTTTCCCACAAGGGACGGAGCATCGCGTCGTTCCCCGCGGGATCCAGCAGCAGGTACCCGTCGTAGCGCGTGTCGGAAGCGATCCCTTGGAGGAAGTCGGGGCGATCGGCGAGGGGAGGCAGGGGCTGGACGATCAGCTGGGCCCCCGACTTGGCGCATTGTCCCAGCACGCCCGTCTGCCAAAGGGGCCACGCGTCGGGCGCCTCGTCCCAGAACAGCCCCCAAAGTCCCGTCCGGCCGCGGGCCAGTGCTTGGGCGCCCTGGTGGGGAGAATACCCCATCTCCCGGGCGATCCGTCGGATCCGCTCCCGCGTCTCGGCGGAGACACCCGGCCGATCGTTGAGCGCGAGGCTCGCGGCACCGGGCGTGACTCCGGCGCGCTCGGCGACATCGGAGAGCCGGACTCGAGCCATCAGAAGGTCCAGGTCACCCTGAGACCCGGATCGGGGAAGGTGGGGGACACGGAGATGGGGAATGGCTGGTCCACCCGCGACAGGCGTGCATCCACCACCGCGTCCAGGATCTGGTAGATGTAGATGAGCCCCAGTCCCCAGATGTACTGGTTGCGGCGTTTGCGGTAGAACACGAGTTGCTGCTGGATCACGTCGGTGGACGAGCTGTCGGCGATCGCCATGGCGTTCTCGTGTTCCCAGAAGGCGACCATGTTCTGGTGGGACTGGTAGGAAACCACGGCCCCGATCACCCCGCAGTAGAGGAGGGCCGCCTTGGAGTAGTGGGCGTTGTAGATCTGTCCCAATCCAGGCACCAGGGCGCTCGCCCAGGCGGCCGTGGCCATGTCCGTGACCGGACGCCTGCCGCCGCGCTCGATCCAGGCGTCCTCCGCCGCGTCCACGATGGAGTACAGGTGCACCCCCACGGCCCAGGCCAGTTCGCAGTTCCTGTAGTCCGCCGAGGTCCGCTCCCGTCCCCTGGCCTCGGAGGCGCTGTCCTCCTCGACGCGGAGAGTGTTCTTCGCGCCGGGGAGTTCAACCTGGGAGTTGGCGGAGGTGGGCGAGGAGGCCGCGGTGTCGGCCTGGAGGGTCTGCACCAGGCTCGATTGCGCGACGACCTCCGATTCCAGGGCGCGCGTGGTGACCCGGAGCTTGGGGATGGATGTCCAGGTGCGCTGGATCACGTCGGCGTACAGCCAAACGTCCAGGATGCCCGCGACCGACCCCTCGATGGGGTGGCCGGTGGAGAATTGGCCCCAGCCCGGCAGGACCGTCGACTGCAGACCGGTCGCCCAGGCGGGAGGAGGCACATGCACGGAGTCGGAGGGATGCAGCGGCGCGGAATCCAGGGAGATCGATGCGGTGTCGGCGGCGCACGGGGGAATGGCCCAAAGAGCGGCCAGGAGGAGGAGCACGGATCGCATCGGTTCCAAAAGTAGGCTGTGGGGAAAAAGTTCGGCCTAAGGATGCCCTGGCTCGGGTTGATATCATTGGTGACGAACATGGAACGGGACCTTTCGAGCCTGATGAAAATCCTGTCCGATCCCGGAAGGATCCGGATCCTCTGGCTCCTTTCCCAGTCGGAACTGGCCGTGCACGAACTCCAGAGCATCCTCGCCTGGGGTCAGAGTCGGCTTTCCACCCAATTGGGGCAGTTGAGGTCCGAGGGATTGGTGCAGCTCCGTCGGGAAGGGAAATGGTCCTTCTACGCCCTGGTTGCGCCGGATTCCGCCCTGGCCGAAGGTCGAGTCCTGCAGGAGGTTCTCGCCGACCAGGAGAGGCGCGATGCGGGTGCCGACAGGCTCCGGTTGCGACAGATTCTGGAGGCCAGGGAACTGGAGGGTCGGCGCAGGTTCCAGGACGAGAGCTCCTACCTGGGGGAGATCGGGGTTCCCGCACGGACCTGGGAGATCGTGGCGAGGGCGCTGTTCCTGCTGCTTCCCCGCAGCCGTTTCCTGGACCTGGGGGCCGGCGACGGGATCATCGGATGCCTGGCGGCGGCGGCGGGTCACCGCGTCACCCTGGTGGACCTGTCCCAGGCCCAGTTGGATCGCGCCCGTTCCCGCGCCCGCCGGGAAGGATTGGGGGAGATCGATTGCGTGCAGGCCGACTTCACCTCCACCGGACTTCCCGACGCCTCCTTCGATCGGGTGCTGCTTTCCCACGCCCTGCACCACGCCGGGGACCCCCTGTCGCTTCTCAGGGAATCCAGACGGCTCCTGGATCGCGGGGGCCAGTTGTGGCTCCTCGACCTCGCTCCCCATGCGGAAGAATGGATGCGGGCCGAACAAGGTGACTTCTGGCTCGGATTTTCCGTGGAGCACATGGAGTCCATGCTGGTGGAAGCGGGGTTCTCCGGTTTGCGTCACCTTCTTGCCGGGGCCGATCCCAGCCACAACAGGCTCTCCGCCGTGGGCTGGTCGGCGCAAGTCGTCTGACCGCTCAACATATCATCATATCATGATTATTTGATATATTGAGATCATGTCCAAGATCGCCCTCCTCAAGGATTTGATGTCCACCCGAATCGCCGTCCTGGACGGGGGGATGGGCACCATGCTCCAGAGACAGAAGCTGACGGCGGCGGATTTCGGGGGAGCCGAATACGAAGGCTGCAACGAGCACCTGCTCCTGACGAAGCCGGAGGCGATCGCGTCCGTCCACCGCGCCTACTACGCCGCGGGCGCGGACATCGTGGAGACCTGCACGTTCGGTTCCACGCCGCTGGTGCTGGAGGACTATGGATTGGGCGGGAAGGCCTACGAGATCTCCATGGCCGGTGCCGCGACCGCCCTGGCCGAAGCGAACGCGGCCCAGGAACGCGACGGCAAGCCTCGGTTCGTGGCCGGTTCCATGGGCCCCACCACCAAATCGCTTTCCCTGACCGGTGGGGCGACCTTCCAGGAGCTGGTCGATTCCTTTAGGATCCAGGCCGGTGGACTCTGGGACGGGGGGTCCGATTTCCTCCTCCTGGAAACCCAGTTGGACACCTTGAACACCAAGGCCGGGATCGTGGGGATCGAGCAGGCCGCGCGCGAACGCGGCGTGCGCATCCCGGTGGCGGTGTCGGGCACCGTGGAGATGCAGGGCGTCCTGCTGGGCGGGCAATCGGCCGAGGCCTTCTACGCCTCGCTGGAGCACGTGGACCCGTTCTACGTGGGATTGAACTGCGCGACCGGCCCCGAGTTCATGACCGACCACGTGCGCAGCCTGGCGAAGTCGGCGCGGACCAACGTGGCGTGCGCCCCCAACGCCGGGCTTCCCAACGAACACGGCGGCTACGACGAGACGCCCGACATGCTGGCACGCCAGCTGGAACGCTTCGCGGAAGCCGGATGGCTCAACATCGTGGGCGGCTGCTGCGGCACCACTCCGGAACACATCTCCGCCGTGGTCCAGGCGATGCAGGGGAAGAAGCCGCGACGGATTCCGTCCGAACACAAGCGCTGGGTGACCGGCATCGACCTGTTGGAGATGGAGGAGGCGGGCCGCCCGTACATCGTGGGCGAACGCACCAATTCCATCGGATCGCGCGCGTTCAAGAACCTGATCAACGACGGCAAGTTCGAGGAGGCCGCCGAGATCGCGCGCAAGCAGTCGCGCGCCGGAGCCCACATCATCGACGTGTGCCTGGCCAACCCCGACCGCGACGAGAAATCGGACGTGGTGGAGTTCCTGACCAAGGCCGTCAAGATCGTGAAGGCCCCGTTCATGATCGATTCGCAGGACCCCAAGGTCGTGGAAGCGGCGTTCCAGCTCGTGCAGGGCAAGTGCGTGCTCAATTCCGTGAACCTGGAGGACGGCCCGGACGCCGAGCGTTTCACGGGACTGCTCACCCTGGTCAAGCGCTACGGCGCCATGGTGGTGGCCGGCACCATCGACGAGGTGGGCATGGCCGTGGAGCCGGAACGGAAGCTCGCGGTCGCCGAGCGCCTCCACGAGATCCTGACCGAGGATTGGGGCATTCCGGAAGAGGACATCATGTTCGACGCGCTGGTGTTCCCCGCGGGCACCGGCGACGAGAACTACGTGGGATCGGGGGCCAAGACCATCCAGGGCGTGCGCCTGATCTCCGAGCGCTTTCCGCGCTGCCAGAGCACCCTGGGCGTCTCCAACGTCTCCTTCGGGCTGCCGCCCGCGGGACGCGAGGTGCTCAATTCCGTGTTTCTCTACCACACGACCAAGGCCGGGCTCACCAGCGCCATCGTCAACGCGGAGAAGCTGGTGCGCTACGCGCAGATCCCGCAGGAGGAGAAGGACCTCTGCGACGATCTCATCTGGAACCGCAGCGCGGATCCCGTGGCGGCGTTCACCGCGCACTTCCGCGGCAAGAAGGTGGAGGAAAAGGCCGCGGCGGTGGATCTCCCCCCCGCCCAGACCGTTTCCAACTGCGTCCTCACCGGCTCCAAGGAAGGTTTGACGGACAACCTGGAGAAGCTCCTCGTTCAGGGGATGCATCCGCTGGAGGTCATCAACGGCCCGCTGATGGACGGGATGAACGAGGTGGGCCGCCTTTTCAACCGGAACGAGCTGATCGTGGCGGAGGTCCTCCAGAGCGCCGAAGCCATGAAGGCGGCGGTGGCCTACCTGGAGCCGCGCATGGAGAAGAACGAGAGTTCCAACCGGGGGAAATTGATGCTCGCCACCGTGAAGGGCGACGTCCACGACATCGGGAAGAACCTGGTGGAGATCATCGTGGGGAACAACGGCTACAAGGTGGTGAACCTGGGCATCAAGGTTCCGCCGGACCGCCTGGTGGCCATGGCCCGCGAACACCAACCCGACCTCATCGGACTCTCCGGACTCCTGGTCAAGAGCGCCCACGAGATGGTGACGGCCGCCCGCGACCTGCGCGAAGCGGGAATCCACACGCCCATCCTGGTGGGCGGTGCGGCCCTTTCCAACAACTTCACCGTGAAGAACATCGCCACCCAGTACGAGGGAACGGTGGTCTACTGCAAGGACGCGATGACCGGTCTGGACGCGGCCAACAAGCTGTCCGGCGACGACTCGCGCGAGCCTTTCCTGGAAACCCACAGGACGATGGAGGAGAAGGTCCGATCCGGAGCGGATTCCAAGCCGGCGGAAGCTCCCGACGCCGCGCCCAAGGAGAAGCTCGTCCTGGTGCGCGACAACGAACTGTTCGTTCCGCCCACCCTGGAACGCACCGAATGGACAAGGGCGCTTCCGGAGATCTGGAAGTACCTGAATCCGGCCATGCTCTTCGGGAAGCACCTGGGGCTCAAGGGGTCGGTGGAGCGGCTCTGGGAGGAGAAGGACCCCAAGGCCCTGGAGCTTCGCGATTTCGTGGACTCCCTGAAGGCCGAGACCCTCAAGCGCGGATGGATGCGTCCCAACGGCGTCTTCCAATTCTTCCGGGCCGTGGCCGAGGGCGACACAATCCGTCTCCTGGCTCCCGACGGGAATTCGGAAGCGGGTGCGCTGCGGTTCCCGCGCCAATCGGAGGGGTGGGGGATCTCGCTTTCCGATTTCGTCCACCCAAGCAGGCCCGACCACGTGGCCATGTTCTGCGTGACCAGCGGGTCGGGAGTGCGCGAGGCCGTGGAGGATCTCAAGGCGAAGGGGGAGTACCTCAAGGCCCACGCCCTGGCGGCCCTGGCCCTGGAGACCGCCGAGGCCATGGCGGAACTCTGCCACCGGCACCTGCGACTGACCTGGGGGTTCGCCGATCCGGCGGACTTGTCGGTTTCCGACATCTTCAAGGCGAAGTACCGGGGCATCCGCGTGTCCTTCGGGTATCCGGCCTGTCCCAGGCTGGAAGACCAGGAGATCCTGTTCGACCTGCTGAAGCCGGAATCCATCGGGGTGAATCTCACCGAGGGCTTCATGATGGACCCCGAGGGCTCGGTTTCGGCCCTGGTGTTCCATCATCCCCAGGCGCGCTACTTCACGATCTCCCCCAAGGACCTGGAAGCGTTCGAGGCCTCCCTGGGGGGCTGAGGTGGCCGAGCGCCGAAGCGAGTTCGACAGGCTGCGGGGATGGGCCATGCTTCTCGTGGTGGTGGGCCACGGGTGCTTCCCGAGCCGGAGCGGAATGGTCCATTGGATCTTCTCCTTCCACGTTCCGTTGTTCCTCTATGTATCCGGCCTGATCCAAGGCGAGCGCCCACCGACAGCCTGGAAGGCTTTCTGGACGCGGCGCGTCGGGAGACTCTGCCTGGAATACGGGAAATGGTTCCTGGTCGCGATGGCCCTTGCCTGGATCCTTTCCCTGACCTTGGAGATGCCACCTCCGCCGGCGGTGCGGCCGGAGCACTTCCTGGACTGGCTGTGGGGGTGGACGCCGGGCCCGAATTCCTCCTTCGCGCCCACGCCCCTCTGGTTCCTGCCGTTCCTGGTTTCGGTGGAAATCCTCCACCGGGTCCTTTCGGAATTCGGCCGTTTGGGGAGGCTGGGCATCGCAATTCTCGCCTGCGCGGGGCCGTGGCTTCCGTCCTTGCTCGGGCACCGTCTGCCCTGGGGACTGGAGATCGCGCCCGCGGGGCTCCTCTTCCTGGAGGCCGGTCGCCGAACGGCGTGGCTGGTGAAACGAGCATGGGAGATGCGATCGGGCTGGCGGCGTGCGCTCGGGATCGCAGGGGTCACGCTGCAGGCGGTCGTGGGCAGGGAGGGGGGGCTGTCGGTGGGGGATTTCGGCGATCGGCCCGCCCTGTTCGCCTACGGCTCCGTCCTGGCCTGTCTGTCGTGGGCCTTTCTCGCTCCCGATCTGCCTCGTGCGCTGTTGACCACCATGGGCCGGCGCAGCCTGGTGTTCCTGGGGCTCGATTGGATGCGCACCCCGCTGTGGTACGCCGTTTCCCTGATGGCCGCCAGGGCGGGGATGGAGTTCAACTGGCGCGGCTCGTCCTTCGGGGCCGGAGTCGTCCAAAGCCTGCTGCAGGTCGGATTCGTCTGGATGTTGGTCCTGTCCTGGGATCGGTGGATCGCACCGAGATGGCCTGGGACCAGGTCGCCCGAGCCTCGGCTGGTCCCGGCTTCCGCCTGAACGCCCTTTCTCTTCCGGGAGCTTTCAGCGATCCAGAGGGGGAATGGAGACCGTCCGTCGCAGGCCTGCACCTTGCAGCAGGGCCCAGGAAGTGGTCGCGGTCCGCGGCAAGGCCAGGGTGGTGGGACCGGTCCCCGTCCAACGGGAAAGGGTGCGTCCATCCGCGGACAGCAGGCGAAGGGTCCAATTCCCCGGGATCCCGACCTGCAAGTGCTGCCCGAAGAAGGCGAGGTCCGGTGCGTGGGCCGCCCGCGGGGTGACCCCCACCATGTAGTCGGCCCCCCTGGTTCCCAGGAACGCGACGTTGTCCAGGCGGATGACCATGGAGCCCGTCCCCGTGCCGCGGAACTCCACCTGGTTCAAGCTGTCGATGGAGAATGGGACAGGCGCGCCCCAGCCGGCCTGGTGGAAATCGCTGAACAGCGCGGTGTCGCGGACCCAGGTTCCCTTGGTGTTGGGAAGGCTCGTGAGGTAGTTGTCGTAGTCCTTCACCGTGGTCGTGTTGGCGTAGAGGGTGAAGGTCCCCGAGGGATTGTCGAAGCTGGTGTTGATGTCGAAGATCAATCCGACCAGGTTCCTCGTGGTGTCGGAATTCGCGATCCCGGCCGGGACGCCGAAGTCGGCGGCGGCGTACACCGTGTAAGCGAGCCCCGCGGGTTGGTCCATGCTGACGGAGTCCTTGAGGTAGGGCGAGCCCAGTCCCTTGGCGGTGTCGATCCTTGCGAGAACCGTCTCCAGGGGATCGGCCGTGTACTTGGTCCAGGAGGTGTGGAACGAGGTGGTCAGCAGCCGGTTGTCGAAATCGCTGACCAGGAGGACCGGCCGCAGCGTTCCGGAAACCTGGAACGGAGTGGAATCCCTCGCGGTATCGTGGGCGGAATCCGTCACGGTCACGCGCAGGTTCCACGATCCCGCACCGATGCTCGCCGCTGGGATCTGCGCCGTCCAGGATTCGCAGGGCCCGTCCCAGGCGCCGTCCGTGGCCACCAGCGGACCCGAAGCTGCACCGGCCGACCACGTTCCTCCCGCGAGGCGTTTCCCTTCGGCAGTGGACCAGCCTGAAACGGTCACGGTGTCGGACAGGGTGGGACCGGGTCGGGAAAGCTGCCAATGGACCGTCCGCAAGGGCTCTTGGGCTCGACCCGAGCCGCGCACCACGAGGAACCCGTAGGGTGGGATCTTCGCCGAACCGTCCCAGTTGGACGGAATGGGCCTCGAGGAAGGTCCGTTGTCGGGCGCGGCCTGCGCGTCCGTGGTGGTTCCAATCCAATTGAACTCGCCGGTGCCCCAAGAGAGGATGTCCCCGCCCTGCTGGAAAAGGTTCGGGTCGACGGCGATGGTCGTGGAGTCCGCTCCCAGGTTGAAGGCCAGGATGGAAATGCGTCCGTTGTTCCGCACCGCGAACAGACGTGCACCGCTTGCCTGGTCCACGGGTTCGATGGTGTCGCCTCCCGCGGTGTCCAGCCACTGGCGGAGGATGGCGCGTTTGGGCCAGAAGGTGGCCGCGGGAGGATCTCCCAACGAGGACCACTCTCCCCGGGTCGGATTGTCGAATTCGCTCAAGGTGCCCCAGGTGCCGTCGGGTCCAGTGCCGCCTCCCTCGAACAGTTCCCAGAGCACGGCGACGCCGCGATCTC
>Ga0209415_10010131_pt1 | contig 16088 bp, 12 predicted proteins | sample PeaSoiSIISIP2007_FD_187696 | JGI IMG/M metagenome (GOLD analysis project Ga0209415, IMG submission 187696) | Peat soil microbial communities from Weissenstadt, Germany - SII-SIP-2007 (SPAdes) (version 2) | ecosystem: Environmental > Terrestrial > Soil > Wetlands > Peat | place: Germany...
ACGATTTCCACGCGGGATTGCGCGTGCTTGGTTTCGATTCGCAGCGACGTGGCAATCTTGGAAAGTTCCTCCGGAATCCGTTCGTGATTCACATTGATTCCGATTCCCACGGCCACGAAATGAATTTGGTCCTGCTCCGCATTCATTTCCGTCAGGATGCCGCAGAATTTCTTGCGTCCGAAGAGGAGATCGTTCGGCCAGCGCAGGTCTGGCGCAAGGCCGGTTTGCTCCAGAATGGCTTCGCGGACGGCCAGTCCGGCAACCAGCGTGATGAGGGGAGCCTGCTGCGGCGGAATCGGCGGGCGCAGCAGCACGGTCATGTAGATGCCGTTCGTCTTTTCCGAGTGCCAGGTGTGCCCGGCGCGGCCTCGCCCGGCAGCCTGCTCCTCGGCGATGACGACTGTTCCGTGCGGTTCCCCACGCTCTCCCAGCGTCATGGCGACGGCGTTGGTCGAATCAATTTTGAAGAAATGGTAGATGCGTTTGCCGAGCGCTCCCGGATGCAGCCGCCTGTGCAGCAGCTTCGGCGCGAGGATGTCGGGCACCTTTTCGATCTGGTAGCCGGTGCCCGTATGGCCCTTTACGCGGACGCCAAGGGCGCGCAGCTTCTCGATCCAATTCCATACGGTGCCACGCGTAACGCCGATTTCGCGCGCGATCTTCGCGCCGCTGATCACGATCATCGTGTTGTCAGCGAGCAGCGCGAGGAGCGCGTCGATGCGTCGATCGGTCGTGCCCGGAAAAGTTGTGTGCGCCATGATGGTTGAGGAAAAAGTCGGGTGCCGTCCAAATGGCCGTGTTTGCGTGCGGCCCGATAGGTGTAGAGGCACAGCGTGCCGTGCCCCCTACGGATTCCTCCTACGTGCCGGGATTCTTTTCGAGCGTCCTGAGCCGTTCCTTCAACTTTTGAAGCTCTGATTGCCGCTCGGCGAGCGTCGCTTCGAGCCCCTTTACGATATGCTCTGGCGCGCGGCTGCGAAATGTCTGGTCTTCCAGCCGTTGCTGCTTCGAAGCGACGTCTTTCGTGAGTCGTTCGATATCTTTGCGCAGTCGTGCAACTTCTGCCGTTATGAGCACGGCGTCTACGGTGAATCCTGCCTCAACGCGAAGGCCAACATCGCCCTCTTGTGTACGGTACACGGTTCCGTCAGGTGCGATTGAGAGCCGTGTGAAGTCCACGTTGCTAAAGCCACCTAACCTCTTAAAGGCCTCCAAGTTATTGCGGATGATATCGACATACTCCTTGCTGACGTTCCCTACGGAGAAGCTGAACTTCGTCTTTGGGTCAACCTTAGAATCGGCACGAGTAACTCGGGCGAAATTGACGAGCTGCTGTAGGTAGAGCATTTGCCTTTCAGCCTGTTCATCAATTCGTTCGGCGTGCGGTTTCGGAAAGCGGTCTAGGGCAATCGAACGCGCGCATTCCCGCTGCGGCAACTGGTGCCACAATTCCTCGGTAATAAACGGCATGAACGGATGGAGCAACCGCAGGGCCGTCTCGAACGCCGCGAATAAGTTTTTCCAGGTAGCCGCCGATTTCGTCCGGTCGGGCGAAAGCAATTCCGGCTTCACCCATTCGATGTACCAGTCGCAAAAATCGCCCCAGAAGAAGTGATAGACGACATGCGCCGCTTCATGAAAACGGAAGTGCTCAAGCGCATCGTTCACTTGGGCCGTCGCGCGCGCGAGACGAGAAAATATCCAACGGTCGATAAGCGCAACTTCGGCACCTGCGGCATAGGGCGCAGCCGCGCGCACATCGGGAGACGCGAGCGCCTCCAACGTTTCGCCGCCCGTCGCTTCGTACTTGTCCAAATTCATGAACACGAAGCGCGCCGCGTTCCATATCTTGTTGGCGAAGGCCCGGTAGCTCAGAATCCGATCCTCGGTCAGAACGATGTCGGTCCCGGGCGCGGCCATGCTCGCCAAAGTAAAGCGCATCGCGTCGGTCCCGAACTTTTCGTTCATCTCGACGGGATCGATTCCGGTGCCTTTCGACTTCGACATCTTCTGGCCTTCCGCATTTCGCACGATCGAATGCATCCAGACCTGCTTGAACGGAACCTGGCCGGTAAATTTCAAGCCCATCATGATCATCCGCGCGACCCAGAAGAAGAGAATGTCGTACGCGGTGACCAGCAAGCTCGTTGGATAATATTTCCGGTAGTCGGGCGTATCGTCCGGCCAGCCCATCGTGGAGAACGGCCACAGCGCCGAGCTGAACCACGTTTCGAGCACATCAGGATCTTGTGTCAGCTTGCCCGATCCGCATTTCGCGCATTTTGTCGGCGCTTCCCGCGCGACGATGATTTCCTTGCAGTCGCCGCAATGCCACGCGGGAATCCGATGTCCCCACCAAAGCTGGCGCGAGATGCACCAGTCGCGAATGTTACGCATCCACTCGAAATATTCCGTGCGGCGATTGTCGGGCATGAGCTCGACGTCGCCGCGTTCCACGGCGGCAATCGCGGGCTCGGCCAGCGGCTTCATTTTCACAAACCACTGCGTGGAAGCGCGCGGTTCGACAATCGTTCCGCACCGATCGCAAGTTCCGACGGCGTGCGTATGGTCCGCAACTTTTTCGAGCAGGCCCGCCGATTCGAGGTCGGCAACGACGCGCTTCCGCGCCTCGAATCGGTCGAGGCCCGCATATTTTCCCGCCGCGGCGCTCATCTTCGCGTCGTCGGTCATGACGTCAATTTCGGGCAGGTTGTGGCGGCGCCCAATTTCAAAGTCATTGGGATCGTGCGCCGGTGTAACTTTCACCGCGCCCGTGCCAAACTCACGGTCCACGACAAAATCATCGACGATGGGAATTTCGCGGTTCATCAGCGGCAGCAGAACCATTTTCCCGATCAAATGCTGGTAGCGCGGGTCGCTCGGATGGACGGCCACAGCAGTGTCACCCAACATGGTTTCGGGCCGCGTCGTGGCCACGACGACATGTTCGTTCGTCCCGACAATCGGGTAGCGGATGTGCCACAGATGGCCCTGCCGCTCTTCGTGTACGGTTTCGAGATCGCTGATCGCGGTGCGGCATTGCGGGCACCAGTTCACGATGTAGTGCCCGCGATAGATCAGGCCATCTTCATAGAGGCGCACGAAGACTTCGGTCACAGCTCGCGACAGTTCCGGCGAGAGCGTGAAGCGCTCCCGCGTCCAGTCGCAGCTTTCGCCGAGCTGAACCATCTGCCGCGTGATCGTCCCGCCGGATTCGGCCTTCCACTCCCAGACTTTTCGTTCGAATGCTTCGCGGCCCAGGTCGCGGTAATTGATGCCCTGCGCGGCAAGCTGGCGCACCACAACGCGCTGCGTCGAGATCCCCGCGTGGTCGGTTCCGGGCAGGTAAAGCGTGTTGTAGCCCTGCATCCGCCGCCAGCGCGTCAGGATATCGATCTCGGTGTGGTCGAGCATGTGGCCGATGTGCAGCGACCCGGTGACGTTCGGTGGCGGGATGACGATGGAAAACACCGGGCCGGGCGCGTTCACGTCGGCGCGAAACAGGTTTTCCTCCGCCCATTTCTTCGCCCACCGTTGCTCGATCAGTTGCGGCTCGTAAGCCTTGGGAATCTCTCTCGGCATGTTCTCCAGCCCTGTGGTTAAGACGATTACTATACGGACGGTCGCGCGGACGGTCAAATGCGCTTCGGGCGCAGGGACGCGCAATCTATTGGATTCTGAAAAAGAATTGGGGAAGGAGTGAGCTTCTAGCGTTTCGTGACTTCGCGGTGGACGAGCGCCTGAACGACGGGCCGCAAAAATTCCTTGGTGATGATATCCACCACTTGCGGACGCATCTTCTCCAATACGCGCTGGACCACGGCTTCGACTAAAGCCGGGTCCGGCGAACCAGGCAGCGCCGAGCTTGCTGACGCGGGGTCGACATTTGCTGCGGTTGCCGCGGGAGGCTGTGCAATAGAAGCAGGCGCCGGTTGGGTGTTTGCAGCGGGTACGGTAGGCGCCGGTGCGACAGGTGGCGTCGCAGGCTTGGATTTCTCCGCAAAGGATTCAATTGGCTTAGGCTGGAGGCTCGCAGTCAAATCCGCCCAATCCTGCTTGGGAATCGAACGCGCAGTATCTTCCGCGCTTTGCTTCGACGGCTTCGAAACAGGCGGTGCTGAATTCGAAGGCGCAGATTCGGCATTTGTGGCGGCTACCAAGGGATGCTGCTCGACGGGAATAGGCGACGCCTTGGCTTTTTCCGCCACAGGTTCGATCGACTTGGGCTGAAGGCTGGATGCCAGGTCGGCCCAGTCCTGCTTAAGAATCGATCGCGCCGTATCCTCGGCGCTTTGCGCGATGGGTTTTGCCGTAGTCTGCGCGGGCGTTGGAGAGCGCGGTGGCTCCGGCGGTCGAGCAGAAACAGAAGACGGCGCAACTGGCGCGGGGTCGGCTTTCAAATTGCTCGTTTCAATTACGCCAGCCTGATCGCTATCCGAGGCCTCTGCACTTTCCGCGCTCCAATCCGCAGCCGCCTCGGGGATTTCCTCGGCGGGAGGAGGAGGAACGGAAGCCATCCATTCGATCGGATTGGCGGCCAGATCGTCCGGCTTTCCGGCTTCCACGGTCAGAGAAGCCTGCGAGGCCGCATCCTGGGCGATTAAGTGCGACGATTCCACAACTGTGGAGGTCTGCCCGGCCTCAGAATCCTGTTCATCCCGTACCAGTTCGAACGACTCTACCGGCTGCAAAAAGTCGGAATCCGTGCGGGACTTGGCTTCCTCATCCGGCGTCCATGCGTGCATGGGAGGTTCAGAGGAGTAATCCGCTTCAGTCTCTGACTCTGAATTTTCCTCATCCGTCTCAGGTTTGGGCTCTTCCGTTTTCCAGAAAATCGGGTCTCCCAGGGACGCATCGCGGGAACTCGTCAGGATTTGGTCGTCGCCAACGGGCTCGACCTCTCCTGTCCCCGACGGTGCGGACTCTTGTGCGGGAGTCTCCAAAAGCTGCCCAAACGCGATGGGGGCGTCGCCTTCGCCGAAGGAAAGACGATCCACTGGCGGTCGGAATTCTTCTATGGGCAACTCTTCCGACATTTCCGGGGCAGGGGGATGTTCCTCCGCGGTTGCGACTCCGCCTGCCTTGCTCTGCATGGAAATCGCGGGCTTGGAAGCCGCCACGGTCACGAGCCGGTCGCCAAGGGTGCGATCCAGCAGTGTTTTCACCATTGCAATCAGCGGGTCTGGCGGAACAAATGGCTTTTTTAGGATTCCGTCCGCGCCGACGCGCTGCGCCTCTTGCTCGTCCAGAGGATCGAAAGCGCCCACCAGCAGAACCACTGGCACATGGGCAAAACGAGAATCCTTTTTCACATATTCGCAGACCTCATACCCATTCCGGACGGGCATGAAAATATCGGCGAGGACGAGGTCGGGCGAGATATCGGCGAGTTTCCTTACAGCTGCTTCGCCGTTATTTACCGAAACTACGTCTACACCCAGATCGGCCAAGGCAAGGGCTACCGTCTTCTGGACGTTGCTGTTATCGTCGGCTACCAGAATCTTTGCCACGTGCCGTCCTCCCGATTACTGCGGGCGCGAATATCCCCTATTGCGCGGGGGCGCAATATTCCCCAGTCCATTCGTAACACTATGATCCAAGTGAGTCAATAAAGACCGGACGGGCATGTGTCTGAACGAACTAGTTGACCTGATGACCAGTATTCGGGCCGAGGAGGGCTTCCGGTCGAATCAACGCTTACCTGCTAGAACGGAATGAGTTTCCGGAGGCCACCCTTTTTCTTGCTGGTAGATTCCTGGCTCGTATTGGCGGGGGGTGCGGGGGTCGCCGCGCTCGCGGGTTGCGTTGTGTCCGTCGCCGCCGGAGCCGCGTCCGAGGCTACAGGAGCCGCATCCGGTGCAGGAGTGGCTGCAGCCGAATCCGGCAGGGCATTCGGACTTCCCGGAGTTACAGTTTCCACGGTCGCCGTATTTCCGACGCTGGAAGCTGGGGCCGTATTGGCGTTTGGCTGCAATCCAAAGCCAATGGTCTCATCTCCGGATTCGCTTGCGGGCGTCATGGTCGGAGGGCCGCTACGAGCGGCCGTAGAGACATCCGGGCTTGTCTTCAGGAAAGTCATGGTTCGCTTTATCCTGCCCGGACGGTCGGCCGACTGTTCCTTTTGCATTCGCGCGACGGCTGTGGGATCCGGGGGTGGAACCGGGACGCCAAATTTGACCAGCTTATTCTTCGAGTCACCCGCTAGAGGAGAGAGTGGGTAATCCTTCACGATCCGGCTGTAATACTTGGCGGCAATTTCATTGTGCTCGCCCTTTTCATAGATCTGGCCGAGCATCCAGTTGGCTTGATCCGCCTGGCTGTAGAGGGGATAACGATTTGTCAATTCGATCAGACGAGCCCCCGAGGCCCTGTAGGCGCCGCGGATGTAATAGAAACTGGCTACTCTAAAATTGCCTTCCGCCAAAACTTCCTGAACGTCGCGCAGGTGTTGCTCGGCCTGGGGAAGGAGAGCGCTGTTGGGATATTTTTCCAGGAAGGTTTGGAATTCGGCTTCCGCTTGCACGGCCTCGGCATGGTCACGGTCCGGCTTTTCCATCTGGCGGTAGTGCGCCATCGCGATCTGCATTTGGGCGTTAGCCGCTTCATCAAGGAAAGGGAAGAATGTAATGAAATCTTTGTATTCGACGATGGATTGCTTCAGGCCAGCGGTTCCCCCTTCCTTGTAGTAGGAATCACCGATTGCCAGTTTGGCCTTGGCCAGGTATTCGCTGTCCGGGTAGGTGTTGATGAGGGTTTCCAAAGCCAGACGGCCTGTGGTATATCGCCCGCGTTTCAAGTCCGCGGTAGCCTTCGTATACAGGACCTTGTCGGGCTCGACAGAGGTTCCGGCGACGGGAGCCGTATTCTTCTTACCCAAACATCCGGTAAGCAGCGTCGTTCCGAGTGCCACGAAATATATGAGCCGGCCCTGTTTCAACTTTGATCCTTAATTTCTGGCGGGCTCCAATTAGAGCGCCCGCCCGAATTCCGGCGGGCTCTCCGTCGCTGCGGACCCCACCTGCGCCTCAAACTTTTTGTGCCAGCGCCCCATCAGCCGTTTGCTTCATTGCGCGCACAGCCTCCGCGGCGTCGGGGGTATGGAAAATGGAGGTTCCGGCAACCAGAATTTCGGCGCCGGCGCGAACCAGATCTGCCACGTTTTCCGGACCGACTCCCCCATCTACTTCGATCCGGAAAGAATGATTATAGCCCTCTCGAATTCGTTTTAGCTCGCGAATCTTTCCGAGTGCTCCGGGAATAAACTTCTGCCCGCCGAATCCCGGATTTACCGACATCACCAGAACATGATCGACTTTCCCGAAGATTTCGGAAAGCGCGGAGACGGGAGTCGCCGGATTAATCACGGCGCCCGGCTGGCATCCGTGCTCTCGAATCATCGAGAGCGCGCGGTCCAGGTGCGGCGTTGCTTCCTCGTGAACGGAAATCATGTCGGCGCCCGCCTCGGCAAATGCCTGAATGTACTGCTCCGGATTCTCGATCATCAGATGCACGTCCAGGGGTAGCCGGGTCGCCTTGCGCAAGGAGGTTACGACGGGGACGCCGATGGAGATGTTCGGCACGAAATGCCCGTCCATTACATCCACATGGAGCATCGCCGCGCCGCCACGTTCCACCGCGCGGATGCCATCTCCTAGGCAGGAGAAGTCCGCAGCGAGGATGGACGGGGCAATTTCAACGGGATAGTTCACAATTTCTCCGCGGACATCTTACCAGATTGGCGTATTTGCTTGCACCGTGCGCTCAGCTACGAAAAATCATGCGGGCCAGGCTCGGAAATTCCTATTGCGCCACAATCATCTCGATGGCTGATTCGTTTGTTATCTTGGTGCCCGGCTCGGGTGATTGCTCCGTCACCGCTCCCTTCGGCCACTGGGGGGAGGGAGCGTACGTGGTCTTTGCCAGCTTGAGCCCGGCAGAAGTGAGCAGCCGATCCGCTTCCGGCAGTGACATTCCGACAAGCCACGGCATGATGTAAGCAGCGGGCGGTTCCGCCTGCGCAACCAGCAAATCGACCCGAGGACTGGCCGCCTTAATTCCGGGGAGCGGGGTCTGCTGCAAAACGGTGTCGGACAGGGCGGTCGGAGCCGTGAACGCGGTCACTTCGCCCAGTTGTAGGCCTACCTGCGGCAACTGGATGCGGGCTACACGAAGGGATTCTCCCAGCAGCGAGGGAGTGGTCACATTTTGCGGGCCCAGGCTGAGGACGACGTGCGCGTTTTGCGCAACCTTCATGCGCTCGCCTTCCGGAGGACTTTGCCGCGCCACAGCATTTGCAGGCAGATCGCTGTAGACCCGGTCGACCACTTTCAATTGGAGTCCCCGCCCTTGCAGAATGGCTTGCGCATCGGCCGAGCTTTTGCCGACAAGATTGGGCATGGACACTTCGCGGCCCTGAATCGCGAAACGCATGGCCGTCACGGCGCTCAGGAACGCCGCCGCTGCCAGAATGAAAACCAGCAGCCCCATGCGAAATACCCATTCGATGCGCTCGCGAAGACTCATCGATTCACCGCTTCCAATTTATCACGCGCGGTCCGTGCCTTCCAGCGCGGTGCAAGAAAAAGCATTTCACCACAGAGAACACGGAGGGCACGGAGTTTAAGAGAAAAAATCTAATGCAAATTTCAAGGGTACAAGAGATTCTCCGATTTTCTCTGTGCCCTCTGTGTTAAGCCTTCGGTTTTTGTCTTTCGATCATGGCGGCGAAGAATCCATCCGTTCCATGCTCGGGAGGAAAAGTCCGAAAGAAGCCGTCCGCGCAAGCAACGCTCTCTAAGTCTACGGACTCCCGCAAGACACTTTCGATGGCGCTCCGAGGATCGGCGACTCGGAAGTCGTCTCCAAACCCGCCCAACACTTCGCGGACGACGAATTCGTTCTCCTCAGGCTCGAGCGAACACGTGGAATACACCAGCCGCCCGTGAGGCGCCAAATGCGGGAGAGCATTTCGAAGCAAGAGCGCCTGGCGGTCATGCAGATCCTTCAGGTCTTCGGCGCGGAGCTTCCACCGAATTTCCGGGTGCCGGGCCAGCGTGCCGGTGCCGGAGCAGGGAACATCGACCAGAATGCGGTCGAACAGGCGTTCGAACGGAAGCGGCTGCGATCCATCCAGGACGACAGTTTCAACGTTTCGAACGCTAGCGAGTTCGAATCGCTCCTGCATGGCGCGCACCCGATTCGCATGAAGATCCGCGGCGACTACTTGGCCCTGTGCTTCAGCCGCGCGCGCCAGGAGCATTGTCTTGCCGCCAGGCGCAGCGCATAGGTCGAGTACAGAATTGCCGGGATCGGCCGCCACAAGGCCCGCTACGGCCTGGGAAGCCTCATCCTGGATCGCTACCCAACTGGAACGCACGGCCTCGCTCGCAGCGGGGTTTCCGCCTTCCAGAACCCAGGCGTCACGCAGCAGTCGCCCCGGTTGGATATGGCAGCCAGTCAGCTGAAGCGACAAGTTCGAATCCTCGCGCCTCTGCGGGTCGAGCAGATACCCTGAAAGAACGGGAACGCGATTGTTTGCCTGAAGCAGACTACGCGTCCGCTCCTCTCCAAAGATTCGAAGCCAGCGCTCGACAATCCAAGTGGGATGCGAATATTGAATCCCAAGCCTGTCCGCGAGAGGAAGGTCCGTCGGGAGAAGACTGGCGACAGCATCGGCCGGCGATTTTCCGGGGAAAGGTTCCTTTGCGGCCTTGCGCAGAATTGCATTCACCAGAGTAGCCGCGGAATGTTTCCTCGCGCGCTTGACCAGTTCCACAGATTCGTGGACAGCGGCGCGAGCTGGGACGCGGTCGAGAAACAAAAGCTGGTAGACGCCCAACCGGAGCGTAATCCGAACCTCGACATCAGCCGTGTTCGCCGGTTTTTTCAAATAGCGGTCAATGACGAAATCGAGAAGTCTCTGCCAGCGTAACACGCCAAGCGCAAGTTCAGTGGCCAGGCCGGCATCCTCGGTCTTCACCGTCCTGTCCAGCTCTGCGCGCAGCACGTCATCCGCGTACGCGTTCTGTTTCGCGACGCGCAGCAGGACATCGAATGCAATCGTTCGTGCTCGCGAAATTGGCATAAGCAAATATGGAACCACACTATGCCGAGGAAGTGAAATGACACCGCAGGAGGGCTGTAGGTCAGTTTCCGATAAGCGGACTGGGAAGTATCCCTTGACAACACGTATGCCTTTCTGCTAGACTTTTCACATTATGAGAGTCAAACAGAGCATTCCCAAAGAACTTCGGTACACCGTTCGCAACTTTGACCGCGAGTTTCCGAACGATGATGCGTGCTTGGAGTACATGAAAGAGCAACGCTGGCCGGGCGGAATCGCCTATTGCGAGAAGTGTGACCGGAAGACGAAGCATCATCGAATCGTCGGCAGGACCGCGTATAGCTGCGACTACTGCGGGACTCAGATTTATCCGCTCGCTGGAACCATCTTTGAGAAGACCACCACTTCGCTCAAGTTGTGGTTTTATGCCGCGTATTTGATGGGTTCCACTCGATGCGGTATCTCCGCAAAGCAAATTCAGCGCGAAACTGGAGTCACTTATAAAACCGCATGGCGCATGTTCAAACAGATCAGAACCTTGCTCTCCGAGGGCGACATGCATTTGGAGGGACCAACGGTGGAAGTAGACGAAACCTACTTCGGCGGCAAGCGCAAATATGGGACTGGTAGACCGGGACGCGGCGACCTGAAAATGACTCCAATTGTCGGGATCGTCCAACGTGGCGGGAAAGTGCTCGCGCGAGCGATTCCTGCGGCAGACAAAACCAACTTGCTCGGGACCATCCGCGAACACGTCACTCCGGGCAGCTTGATCTATACCGACGAATACCCGGCCTATCATGGAATCAAATATCTGTGGCGCGACGGCAAGCCTGCTGGCTATCGGCATCGCCAGATTCGCCACAAACGGCGTGTGTACGTGAACGGGGACATTCACACCAATAGTGTCGAGGGATTCTGGAGTTTGATTAAGCGCGGGATTGGTGGTGTCTATCAGTCAGTTTCACCGAAGTATCTGCAAACCTATCTGGACGAATACAGTTTCCGCTTCAACCGACGACGTGAAGGCAACCAACAGTTCAGGGCGATTTTGGAGCGGGCCGTAGATCGGGCGCTGTAGCTGCCCGCTTCAAAAGATTGTGGAATGCGTCTCGCGCGTAGGGACGCATTTTTTCTTTTGTTTCCTTGCGCGGTTTCATCTTGCGTATCCGTTTCATGTTTTGGAAAACCTTTCTCGTAGAATCTGATTGTAGGCTTTCAACGCTTTAGGTTTGTTTTTCAAGTCATATTCAAATATTGCGCCAGACGTGCGGACCATGTTGCTTAAATCTTTGAGATGTTCTTCGGACCATTCAAATTCAATATGCTTGAGTTTGGAGAGTTCCTTCCAAGTCGAGCTACTGTATTCTTTTCCTGCGACTCTATCTGCGTAACATCGGCGGCTTTGCCAAGCGAAAAGATCAGCCGCTTGCAGTGGAAGAAATAGTTTTTCGTCACGATGTATCGGCCTATTTCCAATTAAAGGCCTGAACTCTGCTGGTAGATTTTCCTTTGTAAACTCCCAAGTCTTTTGAATTAAGTCACTCTCTTTTCCTTGTTCGTCAAAAACGAAGTCCACTGGCTCAGTTGCGTGCCAGAGATCATGAAGTTGGTACATAATCATAAGTCCGATGATATTTGTGACGGATAAAAAATACGGATAATCCATCTTCTTTGCTATTTTCCCTTTGAAGTGACGGATGAAATGTTCCTGGTAGACCACTTCTCTGATTGCGAGCGGGCGATGACTCACAATCAGCGACACGAGCTTTTGCAAACGCTCATCTCTTTGTAGCGTACTGAACCTCTTGAATTCTCCTGTAAAGGTCCATGCCTCATTCATCTTGAAATATTTAATCGGCGGAGAAATATCTAGAATAGATTTCCATTCATCTGCGAAAACTCCCCACTTGTAGGCACCCAGTACAAACCCGGCCAATACAAAAACCGGCCCACTTCCTTTTCCGCTATCATCTACAATCGCTTGAAGAATCACCAGTTTTCTACGCCTCCGCCAATACGACGAATAGCCAGAAATTAAAGCAAAAACATATTCAGATGGGCGGGTCATTCAACACCACCGCCACTTCTGAAATGTAGCTGATTTTGTGCTACGTGTCCAGCGGGGATACTTACCAGCGGACTTATCAGGACTTGGGAGTATGACCTCTTGAGAGGGCGACTTGAAGGATTCCAGGTGAGTACGGTCCTCGATTTCGCATAGAAGGTGTTCAAAGGCGATGATACGAAAATCAATGACCAGTTTCTGTGAGTCTGCACGCAACTCGATCGCTCCACCTTATTTCTTGTGCAGGCGAATCTCGGTGAAGTCCGCCCAGCCAAGAGTGTGTGAGCGCCATAGACCCTTTTTCGTAATGCCAAATTGTTTTGTAGTTAGCGATCCGCTTGCAATCCACAAACACATCGCCACGAACAGGATTGTAAAGGCGGCAAATATTTCATTATGGCGAAACGCTGGGGTATGCCGTCCACCCAGATGATTCGTAAGTGATGCAGTGATCCAATCCGAAACTGATCGAACGCATTATTCTGGTTTCTGAGCCCCTTTCATTGCACCAATAGTTTCACATTGCCACTCCGACTTCGAGTCTCCCCAACTCAAAATCTGGCACAGGGGGGCCACTTTGGCGCGCCCTATATCCCTTCCCGTCAAGGTGCCACTGTCAATGGATGATTGATAGAACGAAGAAGATAGGAATTCGGCCAGGGTCTTCAAATCGCCCGTCACTGTGACCGATAGACCGCCCGGGCAGTCGGCCCATCGGTCAGGATTTCCGGACTATTACTTCAACTCCGTAACGCCCTTGACGGGCTGAGAGCTCGAATCACCCAGTTGGGTACCGTCCGCCGTCAGTACGGCGATGATGCGGCCGGCTGGCTGGCCGCTCTTGACCGGTTCAATCTTTACCGTCACCTGATCGCCGGGCTTAAAAGAATTCTTGCGATAACCGGCCGGGTACGTCACGGCGGGAGACTGGGTCTCGGCAATCCACTCCGTCACTTTGCCGTCTTCGCCTTTCACTTCGATGGTCAACAAGCAGTGCGGATTGGAGTAGAGCCACTCCTTGACGGTCCCTTTGAGGATCACTTTCTTCTCGATGTCAAACGATGCGGCGCCATGGTGCGCCAACAACGGCGCTGATATCACCAGTCCAATGACTAGAACCACGAAGACAACAAACTTGTTTCTCATTGCTCCTCCGTTCCGTCAATGCCGATATTCTAGAGTGATCGGTCTCCTGACCTTGACGATGGCTTGGTGTCGGCCCGCCGTCCCACGATTGGCGCAAGTATACTCCAATCATCCAGCCATTTAGTAAGTGTCCGGAAACTGGCGAAAGTGTCGCGCCCATCACACCGCTGGTATGACGCTGCGTAACCCAATTTGATTACCTAAGGGTCGGGCCTGCGGCGGATCCGCCGATCAAGGTCGCGGAAACCGGGTTCGGCTTACTTGCCATTCGGGCTTGCGGCGCTGCCGAAACGCTTGTTGTAATTCTCTGCCTCCACGGGCGAGCAGTAATACTCCATAATATCGGTGCGGGGATCCTGCAACCGCAGGGGCATTTTCATGGTTTCCCACGGCTTGGTGTAAATCTTCGGATCGTCGATCGTCTCTGACCATTCCATTTCATCGGCGCTGATGCGATGGAAGGTTTCCGTCACGTGTATCTGGTCGCTGATGGGCCGGCCGGTGGAATCGAGCCAGACGCGATCTTCCGGCATCGTTCCGACCGTATCGGCCTGAAAAGTATAATCGTCCAGCCACTTCCCTACGGAATAACCGAAAAACCGCTGTTCGCGGATCTGTCCGTCCAGTTCGACGGTGCCGTCCAGTACTTTGGGCAACGGCCTCCCGTCGGTCCAAATGATGCGCCAGCGGTTGTCGTAGTGATACAGGATCGCCACTTTGTAATCGTCCTGGAAGATCTGCGTAAGCCGGAGGTTGTAGTGATTGTAGCGCGGTATTCCCAAAGGCTCGCACTTGTTCCGGGGATCGTTGGTCTGCGCGGGCAGGACCGCGTCGACGCCCTCGAGCGCCTTGTGCGATTTGTACTGCTCCAGACCGTACGGCGTGTACGGAAGAGCGTTTTCCGGCCGGCCGTTGTTGGGCTTCAATTGCACGCCGCCGGCCTGAGTTCCAGAGGCTGCCCCGAGCGTCCCCCACATGCCGGTCAAATTTCGCTTTGGGGCGGGCTTGCGGTTCGCCGGCGCGATCGGCGGTCTATTCCAGACCGGATCCGGCCAGGTTGCCTTCGTTCCATCCTGCGCATTTTGAGCAGACGCGGCGATTTGAAAGGCCAGCGCCGCAATCATCGGAAAAACTGCCAAGAACACCGGACGCTTTCGCATGACTACCTCCTCCGAAGACCGGCCCTCCGATTCAGGCCGCTGCGCTCACTCAGGCAACAACAACCCGCTCAAATAGGCCGTTTGAGCGGCCAGTCTATTCAAGCAGGCCACAAGGGTCAAGCAACGCGCGGGGTAAGAACACTTAGGGACAAATTCGGCTACACCTGCGGTCCGACCGGTTGAGCCGGCAGGGATTATCGGAAGCTGGCCCAATGTCTCCAGCAGCGAAACGTTGTTAGTTTCTACGCGCCAACAAAGGCGGACGGTCGATTGCCTCAATGCTATGATCAGATTGTGAAGACAACTCCGAGGACGGACATTGTTCACCTCACCGGGAAAGGGCAAGTTGTAATCCCGCGCTGGCTGCGGAAGGAGTTGGAAGTCGAGGAGGGCACGCGCGCCTTGGTGTATCAGGAGGGGGACGCTATTGTGCTGAAGCCGATCACGCCCAGGCACATTAGGAATCTCCGCGGGTCCTTGAAGCGGTCGGGCGTGTTGAAAGCGCTGATGGATAGCCGTAAACGGGAGCGAGAACTGAATTGAATTCGATTCAACCCTAAACAAACCGTTCGGCAAGACCGATGCGCGCGCCGTTTGCGAATTCGCGCGCGGAGATTTTCTTGCGCCCTTCGATTTGTACCGCTTCGAGCCGCAAGGAAGTCCCTTCCCCGCAAATAACATAGAGATCCGTCGTTGTCTGGATAATTTCACCGGTTGCGAACTTGGTCCAGTCCGTGCTTTGTACTGCCGGGCTGCCCCATACGTGGCACGTTTGCTCTCGAAACGTGGTGTACGCTCCGGGCCAGGGCGAGAAACCGCGCATGCGGTTGTAGATTTGTTGCGCGGGTCGCGCCCAGTCAATTCGCCCATCTTCCTTTTTCAGAATAGGAGCATAGGAGGCGCTTTTTTCATCCTGCGGAGTCGTCGAAATTTCTCCGCGATCGAATCGCACGAGCGACTCGGCGATAAGTTCCGCGCCAATCGCGCTCATGCGCGCGGCTAGCTCCGGCGCAGTTTCGTCCGGTCCGATCTCAACCTCGCGTCGCAAAAGCGTTGGGCCGGTGTCCATTCGCGCGTCGATTTGCATGGTGGTGAGTCCGGTGATGGTTTCGCCATTCGCAATGGCCCAGTGGATCGGCGCGGCGCCGCGATAACGGGGCAGCAAGGACGCGTGCAAATTGAGCCACCCGAGACGGGGAATCGTCAAAAGCCTGGCGGGAATAATTTGTCCGTACGCGATGATCACGACGGCATCGGGGGCGATGCGTTTCAAAAACTCCTGCGCGGATTCGGATTTGATCGTTTCGGGTTGATAGACATGCAACCCCATTTCGAGAGCTGCTTCTTTTACCGGAGAACTGCTGACGTGCTGGCCGCGACCGCGCGGCCGGTCCGGTTGCGTGATGACGGCTTCCACCGAAAATTCCGGACGCTCCGCGAGCCGCCGGAGGGAGGGCACTGCAAATTCCGGCGTGCCACAAAAAACGATGCGCAGGGCAGCCATTGCGGTGAAAGGGAACTACCATTCGCCGGTCTTCCGCAATTTGCGGATCCGGCGTTTGATCAAGTCTCTCTTGAGCATGCTGAGGTGCTGAAGAAACAGGATGCCGTCAAGATGGTCGATCTCGTGGCAAAAGGCGCGGGCGAGCAG
>Ga0209415_10010132_pt1 | contig 16088 bp, 11 predicted proteins | sample PeaSoiSIISIP2007_FD_187696 | JGI IMG/M metagenome (GOLD analysis project Ga0209415, IMG submission 187696) | Peat soil microbial communities from Weissenstadt, Germany - SII-SIP-2007 (SPAdes) (version 2) | ecosystem: Environmental > Terrestrial > Soil > Wetlands > Peat | place: Germany...
GGCCTGCACGGCACGCACACTCCCTTCATCGCGGGAATTTCAGCGATCTTGAATGACGAAAGTTGTATTTTGACCGCTGCGGCCGCACGGTTGCGCACCGAAGCTATTCGCGGATCGCCGCCGGAAGCGGCTATCGCAATTCCTGGGTAGCTGTATCCCGAAGCCACAGCGCTCAAGTTGACGCGACCATCCCGGGGGTCCCCGCGAACAGGTCCTCGTTCGCGGGGTGGGAGCATCAGGGAGCGGCAACCTTGGCACAATGCAAAAACGGCTACAGAAACCCAGGAATTGCTGTAGTGTCCGGCCTTACTGCGCCACCCCGCAGAGATGCACTTCGACGCCAAGTTCCGCCAGCATGGCGGCCTTGGTTGCCAGCGCCTTGTCGGCGATCTGCGCGGACGGCGCGTAGGCTACGTTTACGTGGTTGGCGCGATGCCGGGCCATCATCTGGTTCTGGCTTACGCCGTGCAGAACGGCGTGCACGATGGGCCATTGCGTCGTCACCTCGCGCCAGCGGCGATCGGTCTCCTTGGCGGGCAAACTCACCACCGTGCCACGCCCCATGTCGCAGTGCAGCGCGCCGCCCTCCACAAACGCGCGGCTCCAGACGATCTCCCCCGGCTTGCCAATGCCTTTGAGCGAGCCGCCGCCCAGCGGGAAGTACATGGCCGGCTGCCGCTCCGAGCATGCGCCTGCATAGCCGCCCACAAAGTGATTCGCCGGCGCGGCGCCGGAGATTTGCAGCAGCCAAACAAAGTCGTCGATTTTCGAACTGCCGCCGGCGTCCTTACTCGCGCCGTTCGCATCGCCCTTGTAGTGCTCGCCCCAGCGCACGTCGTGCAGCGTGGTCGAAGGATCGAGATCCAGCGCCGTCCAGCATCGGTTGGTAATCATGGCGTCGATTCCCGCGCACTCGTCCACTTCGTTAAAGTGCGGCAGCGGCCCGCCGGCGTAAAGCTCGTCGTGTGTGCCTTCGGCGTAGACCGGCGGACGGTCGGCGTTGTTCAGCATGCCTTCTGCCAGATCCGACGCGGGCGCCATGTCTTTGAGGCCCTGCTGATATTGAATGCCGACGGCATCGCAGCCGTATTCCCGCGCCATGCGTACCGCCGCGACATACATCTTGCATTGTCCCAGCACCTGGTCCACCGTAAGCTCGCTTGCGGCGTCTGTGCCGAGAGCGAATTTCACCCCCTTCGCCATCAGCCACTGGTACACAGCCCTGGCTTCTGCGTCGGTTACGGTGCGCATCTTGGCCACCAGCGCCGACTGGCTCAGCCGCTCCTTATAGATGCCGGCGGGATTCAGTAACTCGTCGTCGATGATGGCGTTGTACATGCCCATGCAGCCTTCGTCGAAGATGCCCATGATGGCCTTGCGATGCTTAAGGGCGGCGGCGAGCTCGGCGCCCAGCTTCGCGCTCTCGGCAGGCAGCTTGCCCCGGTCCAGCGCGCGCACATGCGACAGGTCGTGCGTGATCTTGCCCGTCTTCAGCCACTCGTCGAGCGCGTTCTGGAAATATGCGTCGGTAAAGTCCTTGCTCCAGATCGACGAGAACGGCCTGCCCGCCTTTACCAGCGAGCCGTTCAGGTTGAGCAGGCCGACCAGTCCAGGCCACTGCCCAGACCAGTTGGCTGCGGTAAGAATCGGGCCCTGGTGGCTGCGCAGCCCCGAGAGCACATGATGGCTGTACTGCCACGCCGCCGTCGCGAAGACCAGCTTGGCTTCGGGATGAATCTTCATGAAGACATCCATCCCCATGCGCTGCGACCAGATGAAGCCGTGCTTCACCTCTTCGAGATATGGATGAGCCCGCACCAATTTGTAGCCTTTGTACGCGAAGGCCGCCGTCAGCTTTTCTTCCATCTCGCGCTGCGCCGGCCAGCAAACCTGGTTGGCCGATTGCCGCAGGTCGCCGCTGGTTACCAGAAGCACTTCATTTGCAGCGGGAGCCATTCCATTCCCGAGTGCCATCTTCGATCCCTCGTCGTAAACGATTTCGGCAGCTTTCCGTAAACGATTGCAAACCCTCTGAAAATATACTCCCGCAGTTGAACCGACGGCCCCGCGCGGTGGCGTTTCCGTTGGGGCCGTCCTGAAAGGGCGCGACTTTAAGAAGCTGCGGAAAAACTCGGTTGTGCCGCGGTTTTGAAAGGGCACGGATTTATCCGTGCCGATCAGTCCAATGGAGACGCCCCGGCTTTAGCCGCCGAGGGATGGTTTCGTTCGCACCAAGCCACGTAAACTGAGCAGAAAGACAGCGTTCGCGGGAAGCCAATTGTGCCCGGCCGAGACGATCACCATGCCAGTCAAGAAAACGAAGAGGCGCATCGACTTCCGCGGGCCGGCGCCGGAGAATGGGTGGGCGAGAGGGTCCGAGAAACGCCCTGAGCCCCCGCGCGTCTCCGGCCGCTGGCTGATTTTCGCGGCGGCCGGCATGATCGCGGCGGCGGCGCTCTGCACATGGGGCGCGTTGTGCCTGCTTTTCTGGCAGGGCAGTTGGCAGTTGCTCTACCATCCGGCATCGGCGGTTCGCAGCACGCCCGCCAGCGTGGGGCTAATCTTTGACGCCGTCGAATTCGGCGCGGCCGAAGAGGGAATTCCGCGGCTCAAAGGCTGGTGGATTCCCGCCGCGCCCGGGCTTTCTGGGACTCGACCTGCTCGCGGCCGGCTCACCGTCCTTCTTTTGCACGGCCAAGACGGAAATCTTGCCGACACAACCGGTACATTGGCGCGCCTTCATGCCATCGGCGTCAACGTGCTGGCCTTCGACTACCGCGGCTACGGGCAAAGCCAGCCAGCCCGCCCCAGTGAGACGCACTGGCGGCAGGACGCCGAATCGGCGCTCGACTACCTGACGGCGACGCGGCACATTGGTGCAAGCACGATTGTGCTCGACGGCCAGAACCTGGGCGCCAACCTCGCGCTCGAAGTGGCCGCGGCCCATCCGGAGCTCGCCGGCGCGATCCTCGAGTCCCCGCTTGCCTCGCCATTGGACACGATCTTCGCGGACCCGCGCGCCCGGCTGGTCCCCGCTCGCCTCCTCGTTCGCGACCGCTACGATCTGACGGCATCAGCAAAGAGAGTGGGCATTCCGGTGCTGTGGATGCAGCCTCCGATGCACGATGAGGAATCGCGCGCCTTCGCGCAAATCGCAGCCCTGAAAATGATGGCCTCGGTGAACGATGGCGGAAACGCAAGTCAGCGAATTGCGGCCGTGCTCGCGTTATGGCTGGACGACCTCCCCGCCCGCTGATCGCGCCCAGTCCCCGGTCCCTGTTTTTTTTGAATACCGGCAATCGCGCTGCCCGCCGCCGCGGCGCTTCAGGCGTCAGGCCCCTATCCGCCGCCGTCCGCAACTCGGCAATCCTTACCACAATAGGTAAAAAATACACCCCTGCCGCTTCAATATCCTCTTCCTCCTCCGCACGCAAGTGCCTCATTCGTCTCCGCTTGCCGATCCGTCAATCATTGGATCGTAACGTGCTCTTCATCTATGCGGAGAGGAGAATCCGCCCGGGAGGCGTGCGGTAAGTGCGCGCATCTTGCAGCGGAAGAATGACAACTATGACCAACCCACGATTTGCGTATGTTCTGACCGCCGCGGCTTTCGCCGTCTTTGGTATTACCGGGTGCGCCACCAAGAACTATGTCCGCCAGCAGACGCAGCCGCTAGTCGATCACACCGACCAACTAGGCCAGAAGACCGCCGACAACAATCGCACGATCCACGATGTGGACCAGCGCGCGCAAGCCGGCATCGGGCGCGCGCAAAGCGCGGCCGACACGGCCAACCAGAATGCGCAGAGCGCCACCCAGGCAGCCAATACGGCGGATACGGCGGCCAGCGACGTGGCTCACCGCGCCGACTCCCTGGATAGCGTTGTCAAGGGCCTGGACAACTTCAAGCAGGTGGCGGCTGTCTCCGTTACCTTCGGCTTCGACAAGGCCGCACTCAACGGCGACGACAAGCAGCAACTCGATCAGTTTGCCGGCCAGCTCGGATCCGCCAAGAGCTACATCCTTGAAGTCACCGGCGGAACGGATTCCGTCGGCTCTGCTCAGTACAACTACGACCTCAGCAACCGCCGCGCCGACGCGGTCGTCCAGTACCTGGCCGCGAAGTACAACATCGCCCCCCACCGCTTCTACCTCATCGGCATCGGCAAGGACCAGTACGTTGCCGACAACAAGTCCGCCGAAGGCCGCAAGCAGAATCGCCGCGTTCAGGTGCAGTTGCTTTCCAACCTAAACGGGGAGAACGTCTCCGCCGCGCGCACCACTCCATCCACCGGCCAGGCTGGCGCTGCCGCCACGCCTCCGCCGGCGCCCACCTCCGATCTTGAATAGAGCAGCCTAAATACAAAAATAGACACTCCGAGTGATTTCCTAGAAGGGCAGGCCCAGAAGTTCTTGGCGCCTGCCCTCTTTTCTTGCGCCGCTGGGGTTCGGTCTCCAAAGTTCGCGATCCAAATAACCTGGTCATCCTGAGCGAAGGTCGCTCGCCGCGCAGAGCGGCCGAAGTCGAAGGATCTGCATTTCGGATCCGCGAATTCGGCGACGAACTTCCGAGGCGCCACACCGAGTTCTCAGAAGCTCGCAACACGAACCACTCACTCGCCGGCTCGCCCCAGCTGCTTTTCGTGCTCGGCGCGCACTTCCTTCGCCGTAAATAACCGCAGAAACGGCGCGCCCTTCCCTGCTTGCTCTACCGCCGGCCTGCCCCCGGCCTCCTCGCGCTCCACAATGCACACCACGGCCGCCACGATCATCCCCGCTTCCTGCGCCGCTTCAATTGCGTTGATCGTCGATGCGCCGGTCGTGCACACATCGTCCACAATTACGACGCGCGCACCCTCGCGGCAAAATCCCTCGATGCGCTTTGCCGTGCCGTGCGCCTTCTCCGCCTTGCGCACCAGGAATCCGTGCAGCAGCGGCGCATGCGGCTGCGTCTGCGCCCGCCACCCGCTCGCCGTGGCCACATTGGAGACGATGGGATCGGCGCCCATCGTTAGCCCGCCCACGGCTTCCGCTTCGATCTTGTTAGCTTCGAGCAACTCCAGAATCGCGTGCCCGGTCAACCGCCCGCCCTCGGCGTGCAGCGTCGTGGTGCGGCAGTCGATGTAGTAGTCGCTGGTCCCGCCCGACGACAGCTTGAACTGGCCGAGGCGAAAGCTGATGCGGGCGAGCAGCGAGAGAAGCTGTTGCGCGTGCGTAGGTGTGGGCATTTCTCTTTTCTCTTTTCTCTAGTCCCTAGTCCCTCAGTCCCTAGTCCCTGTTCCCTGCTTCTCTCACATCTTGTCCAGGTGAGTGAACCCGCTCGTCCCGATCGCCAGCATCACGAACAGGATGAAGTTATAGCAGGCGTGCACCATCGTGCTCGCCGCCAGCGAGCGCGTCCCTAGTCGCACACCACACAAAACCAGGCTCACGCCCACCAGCAACAGAAACGGCCCGAAGGCATAGCCGGTCTGCTGGCCATGCATGGCCGCAAACGGCAGGCTGGTGGCGATGGAGCCAACAATCATCCCGGCCAACGACCATTGCGGATGGCCGCGCTCGCCCAGCGGGCGAGCCGCCTCGCCGGTCATCTTTCCCGCGATCCAGTCATAGGCGGTGCACAGCGCCGGCAGCAGAAACCCGCGAAAGAACATCTCCTCGAAGAACGGCGCGAAGGTCACGCCGAAGCCAAACAGCAGCCATCCGGAGCCCGGCGTGCGGAAGACCTTCTCGATCGGCGTGTCCGCGGGGTTGGTCATAAACTTCTCGCTCAGCATGGCCAGCGCCAGGCACGCGAAGGCTGCGCCCAGCAGCCGCCATCGCAGGCGCAACGCGGCTCCTCCGTTCCACTGCAATCCGGCAAACAGGCTCTCGTGCCAAAACAACGGAAAAATCGCCAGCGACAGCCCTAACGTCGTTAGATAGATCAGACCCTCGCTGCCCAGGATGTAATGAATCTCCGTGCCGGCCTGCTCCAGCGTCTTTGCGCCGAAGAGATGGAAGTGAACTCCAACAAAAAATAGCGCCGTCGAGACGACCAATCCCATCAGCAAGAGCACAACCAGCAGAAGCAGGTGCCCGATATTGGGAATCCGCACCGGAGGCGGAGCCGGCGGCGGTGCCGTCCACGATTGGAATAGCATCGGCTCGCTGCTTGGCGCTTCACTCGGCGCGAACAGCGGCTCGCCCTGCGCGGGCCAAGGCGGCTCGGCGGCTACCCGCTCCGTTGGCTCGCCCTCGGTCCCGCTCTCTTCGCGCGGCAATCCCTCCGTGTCGCCGTTCATGCCCGTCCCGCCTTCTCGCGAAGCGTCGCTGCCAGCTTCGTCTTATCGGGAGCGCTGCGGCGCCTGCCATTCGCGCGCGCTCCGGAATTCCGATCCGCGCCGCTCGGCTCCGCCCTCGCCGTCCCGTTGCTCGTCCCGTTGCGCGCCCCATTCGACGCTTCAGCCGCAAACACCTCCTCGGCCTCCTCGCTCGCCATCAGCCGTCCGCCTTCCAATTTGTAGTAGCGCTTTAGAAACTGCCCGGTATACGAGCCGGGCGTGGCCGCAATCTTCGCCGGCCTTCCCTCGCCCACCACGCGCCCGCCGTCCTCTCCGCCCTCCGGCCCCAGGTCGATCACCCAATCCGCGTTGCGAATCACGTCCAGGTTGTGCTCGATGATCGTCACCGAGTTGCCCAGATCGACCAGCCGGTGCAACACCTCCAGCAGCTTGCGCACGTCGTCGAAGTGCAAGCCCGTCGTCGGCTCGTCCAGCAAATAGAGCGTCTTGCCCGTCTGCCGCTTCGAAAGCTCCCGCGCCAGCTTCATGCGCTGCGCCTCGCCGCCTGAAAGCGTCGTCGCACTTTGACCTAGGTGCACGTAGCCCAGCCCGACATCCACCAGCGTTTGCAGCTTCTGCCGCACCTGCGGCACATCGGCCAGCAGCGGTAGCGCATCCTCGATCGTCAGGTCCAGCACGTCGGCAATCGAGTGACCGTGAAATTTCACCGCCAGCGTCTCCTGATTGTAGCGGCGGCCGTTGCACACCTCGCACTGCACATACACATCCGGCATAAAGTTCATCTCGATGCGCCGCTGGCCGTCGCCCTGGCACGCCTCGCATCGCCCGCCGGTCACGTTGAAGCTGAAGCGCCCCGGCTTGTAGCCGCGCTCGCGCGCCTCTGGCAGCATGGCGAACAAATCCCGGATCGGCGAGAACACCTGCGTATATGTCGCCGGGTTCGACCGCGGCGTCCGTCCGATCGGCGATTGATCGATGCGCACCACCTTGTCGATCTGCTCCACCCCTAGAATTTCGTCGTGCGCGCCCGGCTCCTCGCGCGAGCCATAGATCGTCTTCGCCAGCGAGCGATAAAGAATATCGTTCACCAGCGTGCTCTTGCCGCTGCCGCTCACCCCTGTCACCACTGTCATCGCGCCCAGAGGAATACGCAGATTCACCTCGCGCAGGTTGTGCTCGCGCGCGCCGGTCACCGTCAGCCACTTGCCGCTCAGCGGCCGCGGCTTGGCGCGCTGCAGCATCGTCGCCGCACCGCTCAAATAGCGCCCGGTCAGCGATGCCGCCGACGCCATGATCTCCTCGGGCGTCCCCTCCGCTACTACATTGCCGCCCAGCCGCCCCGCGCCCGGCCCCAAATCCAGCACATAATCGGCGTGGCGGATCGTCTCTTCGTCGTGTTCCACCACCAGAACGGTATTTCCCAGGTCGCGCAGTCTCTCCAGCGCCTCAATCAGCCGGTTGTTGTCGCGCTGGTGCAGCCCGATTGACGGCTCGTCCAGCACATAAAGCACCCCGCGCAGCCGCGACCCGATCTGCGTCGCCAGCCGAATACGCTGGCCCTCGCCGCCCGATAGCGTCGCCGCATTGCGGTCCAGCGAAAGGTAATTCAACCCCACGGCGCAAAGAAACTCCAGCCTCTCCGCAATCTCGTGGCGAATCCGCTCCGCCACCAGCGCTTCGCGCTCTGTGAACTTCAAATTGATGGCCGCCGAAAGCGCGCGATTGAGCGGCAGCGCCGTAAAGTCCGCAATCGACAGCCCGCCGATCTTCACCGCCAGCGACTCCGCGCGCAGCCGCTTGCCGCGGCACTCCGGGCAGGGCGCCGCCGTCATAAAGTTCATCATGTACTCGCGATAGCCCTCGCTCCGCGCCTCCTCCACGTTATTGCGCAGATACGCCAGTATTCCGTGGAACCCCGTCCGCGGCGCCTCGCCCTTGGGCGGCCCATAAACCAAGATGTGCTGTTGCTTTGGCGGCAAATCTTCAAATGGTTGTTTCAGGTCGATCTTGTACCGATCCGCCGCAAGCTGAATCAGCTTCAGCAGATACTGCGACGCCGATCCCGGCCCCAGCCCGCCATCGAGCAGCGGCTTCGACCAATCCGTAATCACCTTGGCCGGGTCGAAATCGTAAAGCGAGCCCAATCCGTGGCAGTTGGGGCAAGCGCCAAACGTCGAGTTGAACGAGAAACTCCTCGGCTCCAGCTTCGGCACGTCGAGCCCGCAATCCGGGCACGCCATCGACGACGAAAACAGCTGCTCTTCGCCGGAGTTGAACCCGATCAGCACCAAGCCGTTGGCCAGTTGCAGCGCCTTGGCCACCGCCTGCTCCAGCCGCTTCTCGACCGAAGGCTTGGCCGCCCCGGTCGCCGTCGTCACCGCGTCGCCGCCCGCACCCTTCAGCAGCACGCGGTCCACAATCGCCTCAATCGTGTGGTTCTTGCGCCGGTCCAGCAGCAGCGGCTCGGAGAGGTCCCGCATCTCACCGTCAACCCGCGCGCGAAATCCTTGCTGGTCAATCTGATCCAGCAATTCCTTAAACTCCCCCTTGCGCCCCCGCACCACCGGCGCCATCACCGTCACGCGCTCGCCTTGGCCTTGCTCCAGGATGCGCTCCACGATCTGTTCCGCCGTCTGCCGCGCAATCGGCCGGCCGCAGTTGGGGCAATGCGGAACGCCCACCGACGCGTACAGCAGCCGCAGGTAGTCGTAAATCTCCGTGATCGTCCCCACCGTCGAACGCGGGCTGCGGCTCGTCGTCTTCTGCTCAATCGAGATCGCCGGGCTCAGCCCCTCGATCGAATCCACATCCGGCCGCTCGATCTGGTCTAAGAATTGGCGCGCGTACGCCGATAACGTCTCCACGTAGCGCCGTTGTCCTTCCGCATAGATGGTGTCGAACGCAAGCGAGCTCTTGCCCGAGCCCGAAAGCCCCGTCACCACCGTGAGCGCGTTGCGGGGAATGCGCACGCTGATGTCGCGCAGATTGTGCTGGCGCGCTCCGCGCACCGAAATGTGCGTGATCGGCATGGTTGGGCAAAGAAAGACCGGCGGGTACAGCCAAAGTGTTATTGGCTGCGGCCGGCAGCGGAACAACACTATGAGGGTATTCTATTGGTTAATAGAAAATTGGGTCAATGAAATGCATCTTCTGCGACAATCGCAGAGACTGTTCAGCGAAAAGACCCTTATTTGATGCACTTCCGGGCGGTACGATTCGCTCTCTACAGCCAAGGTTACACTCTTAACTTTTTAGGAAACGGCAATGGCGAATCTGCTCGACTTGACGATGTTGGTTTGCGCTTCCTTCGGCGCTATGGCATTTGGAATCCTCGCCGCCTTCGGCGTCCTCCGCATCTGTTTTCATCTCATGCGCCCCCAGCGCCCCCGCGCCGCCGTCAAGCCCCAGCCCCAAGCAGCGCGCCTCTCATAGCGCCCCGCCCTTCGTGGTTACGCAACGGCCAGAGCGTACCGCCGGTCTCCTGACCCGCACTCATCATCACTCAATCACGAAGACACGGAACGAGCAGCCAATCTCAACCGCTCGCTACTGCGGATTGTCCTGCTGCTGTTGGAGTATCTGCTGTTGCCGCTGCTGCATCTCCTGCAGCATCTGCTCCCGCCCGCGTGCCGGCACCGCGGCGGCGCCTCCTGGCTGCATCGCCTGCGGCGGCATAGGTTGGCCCTGCGGGACAAAGGGCTGCGGCTGGTCTGCTTCCTCGGTGTCGGATTCGTCGGCGTCGCTCGAGCTCTGCCCGCTCGTTCCTCCTTGCTGAGAGCCTCCGGAGCCTCGCGCGGTCAAGAGAATCTGCCGTGGAGTTCCCTGCCCCAAATCCCCGACCATCAGTACGTTATATCCCGATCCGTCGAGCAACTGGCCGATTACATCCCGCGCCGGCCCCGGTCCGTAGACGCCAAAAACGCGCTGATCCCGGCCCAACCCCTCCAGGCTGGCGCCGGTTTGCGCAGCCACTGCCTTCAGAATCTGCGTCAGGCTCGAGTTAGCCGCCGTGATGCGTAGCCCATGGCTGTCCCAAGTCACCGTCGCCTCGGACGCGCGATCGTTCACCGGCCAGTCCGGTTGCGGCGCTGGGGCAGTGGCAACCCCCGGCGTCTGCGCGGGCGCCGTCTGCGGCGCTGCCGGCTGCGCCGCCAAACTCGCCTGCGGCGCGGCTGCTTGTTTCCCACGGCTCAGCACTTGAGATGCCGGCACGGTGGGCTGCGCCGCGGCTCTTGCTCCGCCCAGCAGCGTTCCCATGCCAACCAGCGCTATCGCGGACCTGGCAAACACGCCAGCTCCCCGCCTGCCGCACCAATACCGCTGGCCCAGCGCCGTTGCACGCTTTGGCCCGTCATTTCGCTGGCCGCGCATCTTCGCCATCGAACTCCTGCCGCCGCTTTCCAATCCGACCGCCAATGCGTCCGATTGTCGCAAACGCAAACCGGCGCACCCCGTCACTACAATAGACTAGCAGTGGCGGAGGAACGCTCGAAACCGTGTTCCCGGAAACGACATCTCGCCGGATACCGATCGCCGCGTTGCTAGCCGCGACTCTGCTTTTCGCCCCGTCAACCGGCCGCGCCGTCACTTGCACCTCGCAGGCCGAGTTGAGCCCACAGGACCGCGACGCGCTCGCCACCGTCACTACCCGGCTCGCCAATGCCGTTGCGGCGCAGGACTACCCCACGCTGCAGGCTCTGCTCCTGCCAGACGAAGCCAATCAGTGGAGCGGCATTCGCGCGGCGGTCGAGCAGTCGGCATCCCTCGTCAGGGGCGGCCAGTTTCAGATTCGCAATCTTTACCTTCTGGACGCCAGCAGCCAAACCGCACAGGCTGACACGCAGTTTTTCTGCTCCAACGCCAACGGCTCGCTCACCGTCACCGTCAACCTCACCGCCCTGTCCCCCGGCCGCTACGCCGTGGTGCTGGCCGATGCCGCGGGCGCGCCCCTGACCGCCCAAATCGGACTGATCCTGGCATGGGACACGCCGGCGGTCGCGTGGAAGCTCGCCGGACTCTCCATCCGCCCCGGAGTCTTCGATGGCCACGACGGCGTCTGGTACTGGGCCCGCGGCCGCGACCTGGCGCGCCCCGACCCGTGGAGCGCCTGGCTCTGCTACGACGCCGCCCGCTATCTGCTCCTGCCCGTCGATTTCATCTCCTCTCCCAATCTCGACAAGCTGCACCAGGAGCAGGCTCTGATCTCGCCCTCGCCGCTCAGCGCCCTGCCGCTCTCTCTCCCCGACGGCGACCGCACCTGGAAGATCGAGGCAGTCGGCCTGGATCCATCCCTCCATGAGCCCGATCTCGGCGTCGTCTATGCCTCCACCGGCGTCACCGATCCTGCCGCTCTGCGTACCGAAGCCACCGCCGTCCTCAGCGCATTCCTCAAGGCCCAGCCCGGCGTCCGCGCCAACTTCCATGGCCTCTGGGCCTACGCCGAAAAAGATGGCAAGCGCACCCCAATCTTGGAACTCCCCATGAAGCAGATTCCGTAGATGCAGGGGACAAGCGGATAAGGTGACAAGCTCCTCGCTCTTCGGATCCCGGCTCCCGATCCCTACCTTCTCGCCTCCATTGCCACCTTGTCCCCTCGTCACCTTGTCCCCTTGTCCCCTGCTTCTCTCACATTCCATCCGCCGACGGCCCATAGCATCCCGGCACCTTCGCGCCCAGCAGCCGCAAATACACGCCCAACTGCGCTCGGTGATGGATCGCATGGCTCAGCACCATGCCGCGAAACACCTGGTATTTCGTATCGTCGATCCAGGTCTGCCCGCCAAAGACGAATTTCCAATTCCGGTCCCACTTGTCGGGTGTTATGGCCACCAACTCGGCACGCGTTTTCTTCACCTCGCAGTCGAACTTCTCCAGCAGCGCCGCTGTGCTCTTGGCCGCGTACGGTTCGAACTTATGGTCGGCGGCAAACTCCAGCTTGTCCATCGTCAGCGTGTGCATCCCCCAGTCGCCCGTCATGTCCGTCACATGCCCAGCCAATCGGCCCAGCGTCATCGACTTCGGATGCGGCCTGTAACTCCAATCGACATCCGCCGGAATCGCCTCCAGCATCTTGCGCGTCTTCGCCGCCTCGCGGTCGAACTCGACAATCAGTTCTTTCTGTGCATCCATCGCTGCAACCTCCCGTTGCCCACACAGCATAACCGATCCGTTCCCCGTTCCCTGTTCCCTGGTCCCTAGTCCCTGGTCCCTAGTCCCTGTTCCCTGGTCCCTGGTCCCTAGTCCCTAGTCCCTACGTCCTTAGAGTAAAGTGGAAACCATCGGAAAAAGGGGTTCAGCCTTGCGGCAACGATTCTCGATTGTCCTCTGCGTTTTGATCGGAGCGAACCTTCCGCTCGCCGCCCAAGCGGCGCTTCACCGCCAAACTCCGCCGCCCACTCCTGCGGCCCCGTCAAAATCGATTCAGCCGCCCCTCGCTGAAATCGACGCCACGTCCATCGGCTCGCCGCTCGTTCTCGACAAGAACTGGCGCGTGGGAATCTCCTCCGATCCCGCGGCCGCCTCGCCGGACTTCGACGATTCCGCCTGGGCCCCGCGCGACGCCCAGCCCGTCATCGCAGACGCTTCCAATGACGGCGCCAACAGCAGTTCCGCGCCGCGCCAGACAGGCTCTTCCCCGAATCCGCCTCGCTACGCCTGGTTCCGGCTTCACCTCCGGCTCGCTCCAAATCACGGCCCGCTCTCGCTGTTGATCGAGGTTCCCGTCACCCAGAATTCGTCGGTCAGCATCGGCACTCCCGGTCTCTCCCCCGATATCTTCGCCAACGGCGTTCAGATCGTCCCCGACGGGCCCCACGGCAGCTCTCCGCATCGCTATCAAACCATCTCCCGCATCTACCGGCTCAACGTCCCGCCGTCTCAAACCTCGCTCGTGCTCGCCGTCCGCACCCTCTACATCCCCTTCGGCTACGGCTCCTACACCACCTTCTTTACCGGCCGCGCCTTTCAATTCGGCCGTCCCGCCGACCTCCAGCGGGAGCTCGATCTTTGGTCCAATCGCAGCCTCTTCGAGCGCCTGCCGCGTCTCGTCTACTCGGCGCTTCTCGTGGTTCTCGCCGACTTTCTCTTCGCGCTCTATTTCGCCCAGAAAGGCCACCGCGAATACCTCTGGCTCGGCCTCCATGAGCTGGTTCAGGCGCCCATCGCCTTTATCGAACTTGCCGGCAGCTCCGCCCGCATCGACACCCTCTGGTTTGCCGCCCTCACTCTCGAACTCGTCTTCGCCGCCGCCTATCTCTTCTTCGAGTTCCTCGTCGCCTTCCTCGCGCTCAAGCGCCGCTGGTATATCCGCTGGCTTCGCTATACCGCCCCGCTCCTCGCCGCCGTAGGCCCCATTCTGCTCTTCGTCGGCCATCGCGGAGTCACCGCCGTGCTTCTCGTCTGCGTCTTCCTCTTTGCTTTCGTGTGGCTCCTTTTCTGGTCCATCTTCATCTTTGTCACCCTCATCGCCGCCGCCTTCAAGCGCAACTTCGAGGCCGGCTTGCTCCTCATCCCGCTCCTGCTCACGGTCGTCGGCCTCGTCGAGCCGGTCATCACTTCCATCGTTAGCGAAAGCACCGAGAGGCAATACATCTCCCCGCTTACCATCCAAGCCGGCCCCATTCCCATCCACTTCGCCTCCATTGGCGACTTCGCGGGCATCCTGGTCATCGTGCTCATCGTCTTTGGCCGCTTCCTGCGCATTCATCGCGACCAGGAGCGCGCCACCGGTGAGCTGGCGGCGGCCCGCAGCGTGCAGGATCTCCTCATTCCCCAGGAAAGGCTCGCCACCCCCGGTTTCGAAGTCGAATCCGTCTACAACCCCGCCAACGAGGTCGGCGGCGACTTCTTTCACATCCAGTCGGCCGATGGCGGCCTGCTCGTCGTCATCGGTGACGTCGCCGGCAAAGGCCTGAAGGCCGCCATGAACGTCTCGCTCATCATGGGCGCTCTGCGCCGCACCAAGGAGCGCAGCCCGGCAACCATTCTTCAGTCGCTCAACGAGGTACTCGCCGGCGCGCAAAGCTTCACCACCTGCCAGGCGCTCTGGTTCGGCGCCAACGGCGAGATGGTCATTGCCAACGCCGGCCACCTGCCGCCTTATCTCAATAGCCAGGAGATCGTGCTCCCCGGCGGCTTGCCCCTCGGCGTTCTGCCCACCGTCACCTACGACGAGGCGCGCTTCTACCTCCATCCCGGTGACCGCGTCCTGTTGCTCTCCGACGGCGTCGTCGAGGCCCGCCAGCCCTCCGGCGAGCTATTCGGCTTCGACCGCCTCCGCAACTTCAGCCAACAATCCGCCTTCTACCTCGCCGAGGCCGCCAAAGCCTTCGGCCAGCAGGATGACATCACCGTCCTCACCGTCCGCCGCCAGCCTCTGGCCGCCGCCGCATAGCGCCCTAGCGCCTCGTCCCTATTGCCTATTCCCTATTGCCTAATGCCTATGGTTACCAATTGCACTCTCCACCGGCTGATTTGCCTTCCCTGCCACTTTCGCCGGTGTTACCCTCAACGCAAATGCGCCTGAGGTACCCCAACCTTCTGAGCGCTGCACTGCTCACCTTCCTCCCCGGATCTCTGTTCAGTGCTCCGCTAAAGCAGTCTGCGGCTCCGCCGCCAGGGCCTGCGCTGTCTTTCGGCAGCGCTACGGTCTCGCTCGTCGGCCCGTGGCGTTTCTCTCCCGGCGACTCGCCCTGGTCCGATGCTCTGGCAGGCCCCGCCGCCGTTTGGGCGCAGCCCGATTTCGACGACTCCGCCTGGGCTCACATCGATCTCACTTCCACCTTCAACTCCACAGGCGGCTATCAGGAATCCGCCGGCTGGACACCCGGCTGGACTCGCCATGGCTACTTCGGCCTCAGCGGTTTTGCCTGGTATCGCCTGCAAGTGCATATCGATAACCCCGGCCAACTCTGGCTCAAAATGCCAGGCAGCTTTGAGGACGCCTACGAGATTTACGCCAACGGCCAGTATGTAGGACAGTTCGGCAGATTCAGCGACGGCGACGTGACCGCCTATAGTCCACAGCCAGCCTCGTTTCCGCTGCCGCAGTTGCCGCCCGACGGCCGCCTCGTACTCGCCCTGCGCTTCAACATGGCGCCTTCCACAACTCTGCAGTCCTCCGACGCCGGAGGCCTGCACGGACCGCCCATCCTCGGCACCGCTTCCGCCATCCAGCCCCTCCAGGACGCGGATCGAGACGCCCTCTTCCGTAGCTACTTCGGCGATTTCCTCGTCGTGCTCTTCTTCTTGCTCTCCATTCCCCTCGCCGCCTGGGCCATCGTGCGCAACCCGCGCCAACGCCTCTGGCTTTGGCTCTCCCTTGCCCTCGCTGCACAGGCTCTCGCCACTCTTCTCGGCATCGCTACCGGGCTCACCACCGCCATCTCCATCGGCTTCTCCGGCTTCTGGGTCGACGCACTCCTCACTCCCGCCGCGCTCCTGCTCTGGACCTGTTTCTGGTGGAGTTGGTTCCAGCTCGATGCCTCCCGTTGGATCCCGCTCGCCGCCGCCGCGCTGGCCGCCCTGTACTTCTTCTTCCGGTTCGCCGCCATCTCGCCCACCCTCGGCCTGTCTTTGATCGATCCCCCTCAGTTGCACTGGTTCGCCAGCTTTGCTCTGCTCTGCGCCGCCGCGCAATGCATTCTCCTCGTCGTCATTCTCTTTCAGGGCTTTGCCCACCGCGAGTCGGAGGGCGTCGCCGCCACCCTCCCCATCCTCATGCTCATCGTTGCCGGCCTCACCCGCCTGGTGGCCTCGGCCTTCAATCTCCCCACTCTCTTTCACCCCTTCGGCCTCGGCTTCTCG
>Ga0209415_10010133_pt1 | contig 16087 bp, 15 predicted proteins | sample PeaSoiSIISIP2007_FD_187696 | JGI IMG/M metagenome (GOLD analysis project Ga0209415, IMG submission 187696) | Peat soil microbial communities from Weissenstadt, Germany - SII-SIP-2007 (SPAdes) (version 2) | ecosystem: Environmental > Terrestrial > Soil > Wetlands > Peat | place: Germany...
CCGAACGCATCGGCCTCGTGGATCGCGTCGTCCCCACGACGGACCTGGCGGCGCAAACCGGCGCCCTCGCCGCCCGCCTGGCGGCCGGCCCACCCCTGGCCATGGGCCTCACCAAGCGGGCCCTCCTCGCCTCGGCTTCCATGGACCTGGAGGCGGCGCTCGAGGTCGAGGCGCAGCTCCAGACGGCGGCCGGGCGGTCGCCGGATCATGCCGAGGGCATCGCCGCCTTCACGGAGAAGCGACCGGCGCGCTTCGCCGATCGGTGAGGCGGCCCGGCCCAGCGCCCTCGGCCGCCGCGTCGCCGCTGGTCGTCGGGATCGTGGGCGCCGGCACCATGGGGGCCGGGATCGCCCAGGTCTGCCTGCAGGCGGGCCACGCGGTCCGGCTGCACGATGTCTCGCCCGGGGCGGTGGCGCGTGGCCACGAGCGGATCGCGGAGGGACTCGCCCGGCTCGTCTCGCGCGGCGACGTCACGGCGGCGGCCCGCGCCGGTGCCCTGCGGCGCCTGCACGACGTCGCGGACCTGGACGCGCTCGCCCACGGGGCCGTCCGAGCCGGCGGGAAGGGCGGGGGCCGGTCGGTCGACCTGGTCATCGAGGCCGCCCTGGAGGATCTGGAGCTCAAGCGGGGCGTCTTTCGGGCCCTGGAGGCGGTCGTCGAGCCGACGGTGATCCTGGCCACCAACACGAGCGCCCTCTCGATCGACGCCATCGCCGGCCGCACGATCCATCCGGAGCGGGTCCTGGGCCTGCACTTCTTCAACCCGGCGCCCCGCATGGCGCTGGTCGAAGTCGTGGCCGGAAACCGCACGGCCGCGGTCACGTTGCAGGCCGGCCTCCGTTTCGTCACCGGCCTTGGCAAGACACCGGTGGAATGCGCCGATGCGCCCGGCTTCATCGTCAACCGCATCAATCGGCCGTTCACGCTGGAGGCCCTGCGCATCATCGAGGCGGGGGAGGCGGACGTGGCGGGGGTGGACGGCGCGCTGGTCGCGGCAGGCTACCCGATGGGCCCGTTCGTGCTGATGGACCTCGTCGGCATCGACGTCAACTACGCCGTGGCCGGCGCCATCTGGCGCGCCTTCGACGAGGCCGAACGCTTCCGGCCGTCGCCCATCCAGGGGTCGCTCGTGGAAGCCGGGACGCTGGGGCGGAAGACCGGCCGCGGCTTCTACGCATACCAAGCGGGCGGCCGCCCGGTCGGCGTCGCCCTGCTGCCCACCGCGGTCCAGCTGCCGGTGCCGGTCGGTCCGGCCCTGGCGGCCGGGGAGATTGTGGACCGCCTGGAGCTGGCGATCATCAACGAGGCATACCGCGCCGCCGGCGACGGGGTGGCCGACCCGCCCGACATCGACCTGGCGATGCGCCTGGGAGCCGGCCATCCATACGGCCCGTTCGAGCGGGCCCGCGCCCTGGGCCTGGGCTCGGTCGTTCGCGGGTTGGCCGGTCTCGAGCGGCGCTACGGCGAGCGCTACCGCGTGGCGCCGGCGCTCTGGCAGATCGCCGCCGTCTGAGCCGGCACGGCCGAACCGCTACGATCGTGCCGATGCAGATCCCCGGCGGATGAACCGCGACCTTGCCCGGGCCACCCGTGAGGCGTGGCTGGTCAGTGCCGTCCGCACGCCCGTCGGGCGCTACGGCGGGGCCCTGTCACGGGTCCGCCCGGACGACCTGGCCGCCCTTGTCATCCGGGCCGCGGTAGACCGATCGGGCCTGCCGCCGGACCGTGTCGAGGACGTCATCCTGGGTTGCGCGAACCAGGCCGGCGAGGACAATCGCAACGTCGCCCGGATGGCCGGCCTGCTGGCCGGGCTGCCGGTGGAGGCGGGCGGGCTGACCGTCAACCGCCTGTGCGGCTCGGGCCTGCAGGCCATCAACAGTGCGGCCCACGCGATCATGGTCGGCGACGGGGATGCGTTCGTCGCGGGCGGCGTCGAATCGATGAGCCGTGCCCCGCTGGTCACCCTGAAGGCGGAGACGGCGTTCGCCCGCGGCGATCGGCCGCTCGTGGACACGACGCTGGGCTGGCGGTTCGTGAACCCGGCCCTCGCCGCGATGCACCCGCCGCTCTCGATGGGCGAGACGGCAGAGGAGGTCGCGTCTCGCTGTGGAGTCACGCGCGAGGAGCAGGACGCGTTCGCCCTGGAGAGCCAGCGACGAGCGGTCGCGGCCGCGGAGGGCGGCCGTTTCGACGGGCAGATGGTGCCGGTCTCGGTGCCCCAGCCGAAGGGCGATCCGATCCTCGTCACGCGCGACGAGCATCCCCGCGCCGATACGACTCTGGAGGCGCTGGCTCACCTCCGTCCCGCCTTCCGGGGCGACGGGTCGGTCACGGCCGGCAACAGCTCGGGCATCAACGACGGGGCCAGCGCCACGGTGCTGGTCGAGGCGGGCTTGGCCCGGGAGCTCAGCCTGCGACCGCTCGGCCGGATCGTGGCGACCGCGATCGCGGGGGTCGATCCATCGGTCATGGGCCTCGGCCCCATCCCGGCCACGCGGAAGGTGCTGGCCCGGGCCGGCCTGAGCGTGGCCGACCTGGACCTGGTCGAGCTGAACGAGGCCTTCGCCAGCCAGTCGATCGCCTGTATCCGCGAGCTCGGCCTGGATCCCTCCCGGGTCAACGTCAACGGCGGCGCGATCGCCCTGGGTCACCCGCTGGGCATGAGCGGGGCGCGGCTGGTGACGATGCTCGTGCACGAGCTGGGCGCCCGCGGCGGTCGCTACGGCCTCGCCACCATGTGTATCGGGGTCGGCCAGGGCATCGCCACGATCATCGAGCGGATCCCGCCCCCGGCCTGACCCGCGCCCGCCGTCGCGCGCCTGTACGCCTCAGTGGTACGAGGCCACGTACAGCAGGACGGCCACGAGGCCGCCGACCGCGACGCCCAGGATCCCCGCGCCCCATGCCTGCGCGTCGACCGGCCCGAGCGGCGTGCGGTCGTGATCGTCATGCGCGGCGGCGCCGTGGGCTGCGGGGTCGTGGGTCGCCGCGTCATCGGCGGCGTGCACGGCAGAGTGGGTCGGCTCGTGCGACTGGCCGGTCGCGTAGGGGTCGGTCATGGCAGCAGGCCCTCGTTCACCACCTGGTCGACGGTCACGGGCCCCGCGACCACCTTCAGCGTCTGCATGAAGGCGATCGACTGGCTCCACGCGTCCTGATCGATGGCCCCCAGCCCGTGCGCCTGAGTGTAGGGGCTCTGCCAGGTCGCGATGGTCGCGTTGAGGATGGCCAGCTGCGTGGCATCGGAACCGGCCAGCGTCGGCTGGGCGGCGATCGACGCGGCGAGGCCCGCCTGCGGGTCGGCGATGATGTCGTTCATCGCCCGCAGGGTCGCTGCCACGAACGCCTTGAGCGCGTCGGCCTTCTTCGCCAGCGTCGCCGTGCCCACGATGAGGCCGGGACCGGGAAGGGGTGTCGCCTGGTCCACGTGGAGTTCGGTCGTCGGCGTGCCATTGAGCTGGAGCTGGATCGGCTCGTTGTTGGCGAACCCGGTGGCCGCGTCGACCGCTCCCTGCTGCACGGCGACGGCCTGGCCATAGTCGGGATAGAGCACGACCTGCACGTCGTTCGGCGTCATCTGGGCGGAAGCGAGGAGCGCCTCCAGCATGATCCAGCTCGATCCGTATCGGCCGGGCGTGCCGATCTTCTTGCCCCTGAGGTCGGCCACGGTCGCGATATTCGCGCTGGCCTTGGCGAAGACGACGTTGGGGAACAGGCCGTAGAGCGTGGCCACGTAGGCGATGGGGATGCCCTGGCTGACGGCGGGGATGACGCTCGTGCCGTCCGCCACGCCCACGTCGATGTTGCCCTGGCCCACGAGCGTCACCAGGTCGGGGTCGTTCTTGTTCTGGAACGTGACGTCCAGGCCGGCCGCGCGGTAGTAGCCCTGCTCCTGCGCGTAGTAGAACTGCGCGAACTGGACGCTCGCGATGTAGCCCAGGCCGACGACGAGGGATGTCGGCGGGCCGGATGGCGTGGAGCTCGACGAGGGCGACCCTGAGGTCGCCGGACTGCCTGGGCTCGAGGCGCTCGGCCCCGTGCTCGCCGGCGGTGTGGGCACGCCCGGGCCGTTCGAACAGGCGACCAGCAACAGGGCTCCCAGGACGGCCGGGACGCGGCGGATGGTTGGGCGCATGCGGACCTCCGGGATCTCAGGTGCGGGTGCCGACGAGCCGGCGCTCGGCGAGGACGACGAGCAGGTACAGGCCGATCCCCAGCAGGGCGATCGTGAGCAGCGTGGCGAAGAGCAGGGGAGTGTCGAACAGGCTGCCGCGGGCGAGGTTGATGAGGACCCCCAGGCCCGTGTTCGCGCCGGCCCACTCGCCCACGATCGCGCCCACGACGGCGAGCGTCACGCCGACCCGCAGGCCACCCATGATGGCCGGCAGCGCGGCGGGCACGTCCACCCAGAGAAGCCGCTGGCGCGGGGTGGCGCGAAAGACGGCGGCCATCTCCACGAGGCGCGGATCCACCGAGCGGACGCCGATCATCGTGGCCACGGTCACCGGGAAGAAGAGGACCACGGCGCAGATGGCGGCCATGCTCAGGAGACCGGTCCCGAACCACAGGGCGATGAGCGGGGCCACCGCCAGGATGGGCGTCGCCTGGGCTGCCACGAAGTAGGGCGCGAGGACCTGTTCGGCGAGCCGTGACCGCCCCAGCAGCGCACCAAGCGGCAGTGCCGCGCCGACACCGATGACGAGCCCCACGGCGATCTCCTCGATCGTCGCCGCGGCATACGGCTCGATGGTGCCATCGGCCCAGGCGCGGACGAACCGGGCGGCGACGACTTCGGGGGCGGGCAGCACGAACGTGGGGTAGCCGGCCACCACGACGAGGACCTTCCACGCGACGAGCAGCACCGCTACGCCGCCCAGGGCCAGCAGCCAGCCGGGCAGCCGGCGGCGGCTCGGCAGTGGCCGGCGAGGCGCGACGCCGCCGACCGCGACCTCGCGCTCATCCATCGCTGTGTTCACGGCGTTCCGCCTCCAGGTGGACGGCGGCGGACGTCTCGGCGCCGTCGGCCAGCCAGTGACGGATCTGAAGGGCGACCGCATTGCCGGCCGGGGTGTCGACCTGCTCCGGCGCGCGCGGCCGCGGCAGCCCGACCGGGATGTCGGCCACCACGTGGCCCGGACGCGGCGAGAGCATCAGGACGCGGTCGGCCAGGAAGACCGCCTCGGGGATGCTGTGGGTGACCAGCACGATGGTGGTGGCTGTGCGCTCCCAGATGCCCAGCAGCTCCAGCCCGAACCGCTCGCGAGTCAGCGCATCGAGCGAGCTGAACGGCTCGTCGAGCAGGAGGACGGAGGGCTCCAGGGCCAGGGCACGGGCGATCGCCGCTCGCTGCCGCATGCCACCGCTGAGCTGGTGCGGGCGCGCGTTGGCGAAGCCCGAGAGGTCCACCAGGGCCAGCAGCTGGGCGACCCGCGCCTGGCGCTCCACCTCCGGCCGATCCGCCAGGCGCAGCGGGAAGCCCACGTTGTCGCGGATCGACGCCCACGGCAGGAGGCGCGGCTCCTGGAACACGAAGCCCACCCGGGGGTCGGGCCCGGTGACCGGCCGGCCGCCCAGGTCGACCGTGCCTTCATCCGGCGTGAGCAGGCCGGCGATGAGCCGCAGGAGGGTGCTCTTGCCGCACCCGTTGGGGCCCACGACGGCCACGACTTCGCGGGCGCCGACCTCGAACGTCACGTCGTCCAGCGCCCGCAACGTCGTGCCGGCGGTGACCGCCCCGGTCGAGTCGGCGGGCGCGCGGAAACGCTTGCCCAACCGCGCGACGCGGATGGAGCCCGACATGTCGACGCTGGGAGCGGTCGTGACGCGACCTCCCGATGGGGCGCCCCGGACCGGAGCGCAGCGGCGCCTGCACCCGGGAGGTCGCGGAAGTGGTCGCGGTGCCAGCTCACTGTGGTGGCGTGGTGCCCCGACGCGACCCGCGCGTCGTTCGACCAGCGCCATCAGGTGAGCTCGCCCTGCCTTCTCCCGTCCGGACTGTGACCGTCGGCTCCCTGCAAGGGGATCCACCGCCGCCGCGGATCGACACGGCTGGCGGGTCGTGGGCTGGCGGCCGCACGGCTGGCGCCGCGCTCCGCCGACCACCGGTCGGGACTTCCACCCGACCCCGAAGGCGAGGCTATTGAAGATGTACCAAGCAGTGTAGCGCGCTCAGCGCCGAGGCCAGGGGTGGCGGCCGGACGCGGATCCACCGGCCATCGAACAAGTCTGCGGCGTGACCGGGTACGGCTGCGCCCGGCGCGCTGCTACGCTCCGCGGGTGTTGACGGTGGTCCTGACGCGCCATGGCGGCACGCCGCGCTCGAACCCGGAGCAGCACCTGGGCCAGCACCTGGACCTGCCGCTCTCGGACGCCGGCCGCGCGCAGGCGGCGGCCCTGGGACGACGGCTGGCCGGCGTGAGCTTCGAGCGGGTCATCGCCAGCCCGCTGCGTCGGGCGGTCGAAACGGCCCGCCTGATCGAGCCGGGTCGTGAACCGGAGACCGACCCGCGCCTGCTCGAGATGGACTACGGCGCCTGGGAGGGCCTCACGTACGAGCAGGTGGCCGCCCGCGACGGCGCGGCCCGGCTCCTCTGGGAGGCCGACCCGGCGGGTCTTGCCTGCCCCGGTGGTGAGAGCGGCAACGAGGTCGCCACGCGGATCCGCTCCTTCCTGCAGGCGACGGTCCAGGCCACCGAGTCAGCCGCCGGCGGGTCCCCGCCGACCGATCACCGCATCCTGGTGGTCAGCCACAGCACGACCTCCCGGATCCTGCTGTGCGTGGCCCTCGGCGTGCGCATCCGCGAGTACCGGCGGCGCTTCATCCAGGACCCCGCCAATCTGACCGTCCTGCGGTTCGATGGCCCGGCCTCCCTCGGAGCTCAGGCGCTCCTGATGAACGACGTCGCCCACCTGCGGGGGCTCGTCGGCGCGACCTGGGCCGACAAGGGCGCCACGCAGGCCTGAGCGGCGGGTCGCGGCTGCCCTATCCTGCCGACGTGCCGACGCCGCCGCCCGTCTCGTCCCGTCCGCCCACCGTCGTCCTGACCGGCCACGACCTCACCCTCGAGGCCGTCGAGGCGGTGGCCCGCCACGGGGCGCCCGCCATCCTCGACCCGGCCGCCCGCGCGCGGATGCTGGCCAGCCGGCGGACGATCGAATCGATCGTCGCATCCGGGGAGGCCGTCTACGGCGTGACGACCGGCTTCGGCGACCTGGCCAACCGGCGCATCGAGCCGGCCGAGGCGGCACATCTCCAGCGCAACCTCCTGGTAAGCCACGCCGTGGGCGTCGGCCGCCCGTTCGACGCGGCGACCGTGCGCGCGATGCTGCTCCTGCGGGCCAACACCCTGGCGCTCGGCCACAGCGGCTGCCGGCCGGAGCTGGTCGAGCGCCTGCTGGACCTCCTGGCTCGGGAGATCCACCCGGTGGTGCCCGAGCAGGGCAGCGTCGGAGCGTCGGGTGATCTCGCTCCGCTGGCCCACCTGGCGCTGCCGCTCATCGGGCGTGGGGAGGTCGAATACGAAGGGAAGCGCGTCCCCGCCGCCGCGGCGCTCGAACGGGCCGGCCTGGAGCCCCTGGAGCTCCAGCCCAAGGAGGGCCTGGCGCTGCTCAACGGCACCCAGATGATGACCGCCGTCGGCGCCCTGGCCGTCCTGGATGGGGAACGTCTGGCCCGCACCGCCAGCGTCGTCGCGGCCATGAGCATCGAGGCCCTCCTTGGCACGGACGTGGCCTTCGCGGCGGCCTACCAGGCCGCTCGGCCCCATGAAGGCCAGGGCCGGGTCGCCGCCGAGCTGCGCCACCTGCTGCGCGGCTCACAGCTCCAGCGGAGCCACCATCGGCAGTCGCACAAGGTGCAGGACCCATATTCGCTGCGCTGCGTACCGCAAGTCCACGGCGCTTCCCGGGATGCCCTGGCCTACGCGCGGCACGTCCTCGAGGTGGAGATCAACAGCGCCACGGACAACCCGCTGGTGTTCCCCGATGGGGCCGGGCCGGACGCCGATCCGACCGCCCTGGCCACGGCCCACGGCCGCGTGATCTCCGGCGGCAACTTCCACGGCCAGCCGGTGGCCCTTGCCATGGACTTCGCGAAGCTGGCCATCGCCGAGCTGGGGTCCATCAGCGAACGTCGGACCGCGCTGCTCCTGGATGCCCGCCTCTCCGGGCTGCCGGCCTTCCTGGTCGACGAGGCCGGTCTCAACAGCGGTTTGATGTTGCTTCAATACACCGCCGCCGCTCTCGTGTCGGAGAACAAGGTGCTCGCCCACCCCGCCTCGGTCGACTCGATCCCGACCTCCGCCAACCAGGAGGACCACGTGTCGATGGGCTCGATCGCCGCGCGCCACGCACGGGACGTGCTGGCCAACGTCCAGCAGGTGGTCGCCCTCGAGCTGCTGTGTGCCGCACAGGGACTCGACTTCCGGACCGCCGACGGGACGCTGCCGGGCGCGGGCGTCGCCGCGGCGCACGTGCGCACGCGTGAGCGCATCCCCCACCTGACGGCCGACCGCGACCAGGGGCCCGACATCGCGAACGCCCTGGACCTCATCGGCCGGGGGGCGTTCCTTGATCTGGTGCCCTCCTGACCAGCAGAATCGCGCTTGCGTCGCGGCGCAGGTTCGTTAGAGTGTGGTGAACGGGCCCGGCACCAACCGATCGGGCACTGGAAGGAGAGGGCGTATGGGGTTCCAGATGCCGAGTGCCCCCCAGGCGGGTACGGCCAGCCTTGTCTACGCGGACGTCCCCAATCGGATCATCGCGTACATCATCGACGTGATCATCCTGTTCGTGATCAACCTGATCGTCGCGATCATCCTCACGGCCGTCAGTCTCGGCACGGGTACGCTCGGGCTGGGCTGGCTGGTCGCCGTGGTCGTGGGTCTTGCCATCAACGCGGGCTACTTCATCTACACATGGACGGCCATGCGCGGCACGATCGGGATGAAGGCGCTCGGGATGCAGATCGGCAACGCCGGCGACGGCAAGACCCTGACCATGGACCAGGACGTCAAACGCTGGATCTACGTCGGCGGCTGGATCGCCATCGCCAGCCTGATCACGAGTGTGTTGGGTCTCCTGGGGCTCCTGCTCGCGATCGTGGCCCTTGTCTACGAGATCTATCTCCTGTACACGACGGCGCAGAGCCCGACGAAGCAGGGCTTCCACGACATCCAGGCCCACACCCAGGTGGTGAAGGTGACCCGCTCGGTCGCCTGACCCCCGTCCGCCGCTCCATCGAAGCCGGAGACGCCCAGCCGCCTCCGGCTTCTTCTTTGCCCGGGCGGCCGTGGGACAATCCGGGTGTGGCGAGCATCCGCATCGTCGACGTCGATGACGAGCCCGCGTTCCGGCTGATCCCACCGTGCGCCGACCCCGGTTTCGACCACCGTACGTGCGACTACTGGGAGGACGCCGAACGGGGGTCGCGCGCCGCCCGATCGGCCTGGCTGGAAGCACCGGCGGCACGGAAACCCCGGCCCGCCCTCGCCGACAACCCGTTCGCGCCCCCCGCCGACCGGGCCGTCGTCAACCCCTTCCTGGCCGACGAGGATGACGAGCCGCTCGACAATCCGTTCGCCCCGAAGCGCACCATCGAGCGCGGCCGGACGAGCGGTGTGCCCCGCAAGTTCGCGCTGCTCGATCGCGGACGCGGCATCTTCGGCACGTACGCCAAGGTATTGCTGGTGGACGAGACGCCGGCGACGTACGTCCAGTTCGGGCCGTTGTCGGCCTACCCGCGAGCCCAGCGGTTACGCGACCTCTATCCGCAGCTGCCGGTCATGCCGCTGCCCGCGGTCATCACGTGTGTCGCCACGACCCCGGAGGCGCGCCGAGAGGGCCACGCCGCGCGACTGGCGGCCGTCGTCTGCGACGACCTGGCCGCGCGGGGGTTCGCCGCCGTCGAGGCCTACCCCGACCTGACCCGCGGTGCGGACCACCAGAGCGGTGCCACGCCCGCCTTCTGGGAGGGGCTGGGATTCACGATCGCCGTCTCCGACGCCCGCTTCCCGGTCATGCGGCGCGAACTGTGAGCGGCGGGACACGTCCATGAGTGCCGGCGCGCGGCCCGTCCGTGCCCCGCGCGGGACGACGCTGACGTGCCGTGGCTGGCCGCAGGAAGCCGCCCTGCGGATGCTCATGAACAACCTGGATCCGGAGGTCGCCGAGCGACCCGACGACCTCGTGGTCTACGGCTGGACCGGCCGCGCAGCGCGCAGCTGGGCCGCCTTCGATGCCATCGTGCGCGAGCTGCGCCGTCTGGCCGACGACGAGACCCTGCTGGTCCAGTCGGGCAAGCCGGTGGGGGTCTTTCGCACCCACGAATGGGCGCCGCGGGTGCTCATCGCCAACAGCAACCTCGTGGGCAAGTGGGCCACGTGGGATGTCTTCCGCGACCTCGAGCGGAAGGGCCTCACGATGTACGGCCAGATGACGGCTGGGTCGTGGATCTACATCGCCACGCAGGGCATCCTGCAGGGCACGTACGAGACATTCGCCGAGCTGGCGCGCCAGCACTTCGACGGCACGCTGCGCGGGCGCGTGACCCTCACTGCCGGACTCGGCGGCATGGGCGGGGCCCAGCCGCTGGCGGTGACGATGAACGAGGGCGTGGCCATCTGCATCGAGGTGGACCCCGAGCGTGCGCGCCGGCGCCTGGACGTGGGGTACGTGGACCGCCTCACCGAGTCGACCGATGAGGCGCTCGCCTGGGCCCGGGCGGCAGCCGAACGGCATGAGCCGCTCTCCATCGCCCTGGTCGGCAACGCCGCCGAGGTCGAGCCGGAGCTGGTCCGACGCGGGGAGCGCTTCGATGTCGTGACCGACCAGACGTCCGCCCACGATGCCCTCGCCGGCTACGTGCCGGCGGAGATCACGCTGGCCGACGCGATCACCCTGCGCGAGGTCCAGCCGGATGTCTACTTGGCCCGGGCCATGCGGTCGATGGCCGACCACGTGCGCGCCATGCTCGCCTTCCGCCGCGCGGGCGCCGTGGTGTTCGACTACGGCAACAACCTGCGCGCGCAGGCCCTGGAGGCCGGTGTGGCGGAAGCCTTCGACTACCCGGGCTTCGTGCCCGCCTTCATCCGCCCGCTCTTCTGCGAGGGCAAGGGCCCCTTCCGATGGGTCGCCCTGTCGGGCGATCCGGCCGACATCAGGCGCACCGATGAAGCGATCCTGGAGCTCTTCCCCGACGACGCCCCACTCCGCCGCTGGATCACGATGGCGGAAGCCAAGGTCCCGTTCCAGGGCCTGCCGGCGCGCATCTGCTGGCTGGGGTACGGGGAGCGCGCCCGGGCCGGGCTGGCCTTCAACGACCTGGTCAAGCGCGGCGAGGTCGGGGCGCCGATCGTCATCGGCCGTGACCACCTGGACGCGGGTTCGGTCGCGTCACCCAACCGCGAGACGGAAGCGATGCGCGATGGGTCGGACGCCATCGCCGACTGGCCGCTCCTCAACGCGCTCGTCAACACGTCCGCCGGCGCGACGTGGGTGAGCATCCACCACGGGGGCGGCACGGGCATCGGCTACAGCCAGCACGCCGGCATGGTCGTCGTGGCCGACGGCACGGACCTGGCTGGCCGCAAGCTCGAGCGGGTCCTGACCACCGATCCCGGCATGGGCGTCATCCGCCATGCCGACGCGGGCTACGAGCGGGCCATCGAGGTCGCCCGCGAGCGCGGCGTGCGCATCCCGATGCTCGACACCGGGAACTGACGCGGGCAAGCGCCGCTCGTTCCGAGGGACGGGCCGCTTCGATCCGGCTCGCGCCGGTCCTGTCGCCGTTCACCTCAAAGGTGGGCAACGACGAACTTCCCCGCCCAACATCGCCGCCGGCCACCGTATCCGTGCGATCCGGCGACGAATGACCCGAACTTGCGCGGTCAGAGGCCCACGCGGGACGCCATCGTCTCCGGTAGCCACCTTTGATGTGCAGCACTTGGCCGGGACATGGCCACAGGGGACGGGTGTGGCGTCCCGGCCGACCCGCCGTGGCCTACGGGCCCTCCGCGAACAGGTCCTCGCCGGCGGCGATGGCCGTCGCGACACGGGCCACCTCGCGCATGGCCAGGCGGTGGATCCATGGGCCGAAGGAGACGCGAGCGACGCCAAGCTCGGCCAGGCGGGCCGGTGGCGGGGCCTCCGGTCGGGCGTAGATGTTGACCGGCCCCGAGATGCCCTCCACCAGCGCCTGGATGGTTGGCTCGTCGGCCACCCAGATGGGATAGACGCAGTCGGCGCCGGCGTCCAGGTACAGGTTGCCGCGGCGGATCGCCTCGTCCGTCCGCGTCTCCGGCGGCCCGATCCAGCGGATGTGGACGTCGACACGGGCGTTGATCACCAGCGGCACGCCGGCCGCCGTGGCGGCGGCGCGCACCTCCGCCAGCCACCGGGCCTGGGTCGCCGCGTCACGGACACCGCCCACCCGGTGATCGGTGTCTTCCAGGTTGCAGCCGACGACCCCGGCCTCGATCAGGCGGTCGACGAATCCGGCCGGCGCCAGCCCGTACCCGGCCTCGGCATCCACGGTCACCGGCCCCTCGACCGCCGCGGCGATCCGCCCGGCGGCCGCGAACATGGCGTCGGGCGGAGCCTGCTCGCCGTCCTCGAAGCCCAGGGCCTCGGCGACGGCGGAGCTCGAGGTCGCGACGGCCGGGAACCCCGCCGCCTCGATGGCGCGGGCGCTCGGGACGTCCCATGCGTTCGGCAGGATCACCGGCCGGCCGGGGACGTGGAGCGCCCGCAAGCGCTCGGCGAGCGCGACCAGCTTCGCCAGGTCGGCCCCGCCGCCCGCGCTCATCCCGCCCGTCGCCCGGTCGCCACGATCTCCGGGACATGGTGGAAGAGGGTCGGATCCGCCCGCCCGGGCAGGATGCGGATGAGCCGCGCCGGACGGAGGCCCATCGACGAGCGACCTCGCGGCCCGGCGATCGTGATCGAGTCCCGCCCCGCCGAGACCTCCTGGATCGTGGCGTGCGCGCCCGGTACGAGGCCCTGCTGCTCCAGGTAGACCAGCAGCTCGGCGTCCTCCTCCGCCTGCTCGGTGATGCGGTAGATCGTCACCGTCGCACCAGCCTCGACCTGGTTGAGCGGTGTGCCGGCCGGCCGGGCGCGCGCTGACGCAGCGTCGATCGGGTTGCCGTGGGGACACGTCGCAGGGTGGCCCACGAGTTCCGCGATGGCCGCCTCCACCCGCGGCGAGACCGAACCCTGCAGGCGCCCGGCTTCTTCATCCGACTCGGCCCAGCCCAGCCCGATGACCGCTGTCAGCAGCCACTCGAGGAGCGAGTGCCGCCGGAAGATCGTGTCCGCGGCGTCACGGCCCCGCGGCGTCAGCGACAGCTCGCGCCCGTCGGCCACGTGGACGTACCCATCGGCCGCGAGTCGACCGACCATCTCCGAGGCGGCCTGCGGTGAGACGTGCAGGCTGCGAGCGAGGACGGCCCCCTGCGTCGTGGTGTCGTCATCGGTCGTGGCACGCAACGCGAGCAGGTAGTGCTGGGCCGCCTCGGACAGGGGCGTCTGGTCGGCCTCCGTCTCGCGTCGAGCCATAGCCGCATGGTACCCGCCGGCCTCACGTGGGCTGGGCCCGCTCCGCAGCTATCAAGGACGCTTGAACCATCGCATCAGGAACGCTTGACACCGCTGACGCCACCCGGCTAGCATCCCTCCGTAATCCCGACTCCCCCAGTCGGGATTGATCCGCCACCCGAGACCCGCGCACCGGTCCGTTCCCGGCCCCAGCTTCGTCGCGCCCAGCAGGAGGGTTCCGCGTGTCGTTCGCCCAGACCGTGCTGCTCGCCGCGTTCGCCGGCGCCACGATCTTCCTGGGCCTGCCGGTCGGGCGCTTGCGGGTCTCGACACGCGTGCAGGTGATCCTCACGGCAGCCGCCGCGGGGGTCGTGCTGTTCCTCATCTGGGACATCCTGGGCCACGCCGTGGAGCCGCTCCAGACGGCCCTGGACGACGCCCAGGCGGGCACCGGGCCGGTGGCGGATGCCGTCGCGGACGCCGTGGCGCTGGCCGCGAGCCTGGCCGTCGGCCTGCTGTCGATCGTGTGGGTGACCCGGCGGATGCGGGGTGCCAGGAGCGAGATGGACCTGCGCCAGATCGCCCTCGGCACGGCCGTCGGCCTGGGCCTGCACAACTTCTCCGAGGGCCTGGCCATCGGCCAGTCGGCGGCGACGGGCGCCACCCAGCTGGCCCTGCTGCTGGTCATCGGTTTCGCCCTCCACAACGCCACCGAGGGCTTCGGTATCGCCGCGCCACTGGCGTCGGGCCCCCAGCCGACGTGGTCATTCCTGGCGCTCGCGGGGGTCATCGGAGGCGGTCCGACCTTCCTCGGCGGCGTGGTCGGCTACACGTTCGTGTCGCCCCTGATCAGCATCATCTTCCTGGGGGTTGCGGCGGGCGCCCTGATCCACGTCTTCAACGAGATGGTGAGCGTCGCGCGGCGCTTCGCGGACCCCATGGCCGCCAACGGCGCATTGGTGGCCGGCCTCATCATCGCCCTCGCGACCGACATCATCCTGACCCTCGCCGGCGCCTGACCGATCGACGCGGCGCTCCGTCCGGTGCGAACTGATCTATCGTCGTCCCCACCCATACGTGGAGGCGTTCGATGATCAGCGACCAGGTCCGTGCCCTGCTCGTCGCCCAGGTCGGTCACGAGCTGGGGGCCCACCAGATGTACATGGGCATCGCGCTCAGCTTCGAGCGGCAGAGCCTCAACGGGTGGGCCAAGTTCTTCCGCGAGCAGGCCATCGAAGAGGGCGGCCACGCGACACGGATCACGTCGTTCCTGATCGACAACGAGGTGCCGTTCGATCTGCCGGCCGTGCGAGCGGCGCCGACCACGTATGACTCGGCGCGCGAGGCCGTGCAGGCGGCGCTCGCCAGCGAGGTGCGCGTCACGGCCCAGTTCGACGCCCTGGCAGCCGCCGCGACCAAGGCGGGCGACCACCGCAGCCTGCAGTTCCTCCAGTGGTTCATCGATGAGCAGGTGGAAGAGGAGCGCACGATGCGCGGCCTGCTCGATCTCATCGCCAGCGGCATCAACGTCTTCCAGGCCGAGCCGCTCCTCGAGAAGCTGGGCTAGCCTCCGGGGCGGCGTGCGGCGGGACGCAGGGAGGGATGGATGGCCCGCCTCGTCGAGTGCGTGCCCAATTTCAGCGATGGCCGCCGCGCCGAGGTGGTCGACGAGCTGGCGGCCGCGGTGTCGACCACGCCCGACGTGTACCTCCTGGATCGCACGTCCGATGCGGACCACAATCGGTCCGTCCTGACGTTCGCCGGTCCGCCGGAGCCGGTCGTGGCGGCCATGGAGGCCGCCGTTGCCGTGGCGCTGCGGCGCATCGACATGACGGCCCACGAGGGCCAGCACCCGCGCATCGGGGCCGTGGACGTCGTCCCGTTCGTGCCCCTCGGTGACAGCACGATCGACGAGTGCATCGAGCTTGCGCGGCGATTCGGCCAACGGATCGCCGAGCGCTTCGACCTGCCCGTGTACCTCTACGCGCGAGCGGCGACCCGACCCGACCGGGTCATCCTGGCGGACCTGCGCCGCCCGCAGTTCGAGGGCCTGCGGGAGCTCATCGGCCAGCACGGCCGCGAGCCGGACTTCGGTCCGTCGCACGTCCATCCCACCGGTGGCGCGGTCGCGGTCGGCGCACGGCCGTTCCTCATCGCCTACAACATCAACCTCGCCTCGCCTGACGTGGACCTCGCCAGACGCATCGCGCGGCGCGTTCGTGAAAGCTCCGGAGGCCTGCCGCGCGTGCAGGCCCTGGGGCTGCCGCTGGAGGAGCTGGGCTGCGCCCAGGTCTCGATGAACCTGCTGGACTTCGGCGTGACCTCGCTCTGGCTGGTGTGGGAGACGGTGCGCGCGCTGGCGGCCGACGAGGGCGTGGAGCTGCGCGAATCGGAGCTCATCGGGCTGGCCCCGCTGGCCGCGCTGCGTGATGTGGCCGATCACCTCGACGTGCCGGCCGACCGGCCCGTGGAGGATCGCCTGCGGGCCGCGGCCGAGTGGCTGCGCATCCGCGACTTCCGACCGGACATGGCGCTCGAGTTGCGGCTGGCGGCC